>OJJV01000005.1_pt1 | contig 357804 bp, 354 predicted proteins | sample 1596391 | NCBI WGS metagenome assembly OJJV01 (sample SAMEA4350164, study PRJEB24818) | metagenome | biome: human; feature: gut; material: faeces | place: Denmark | collected 2013-09
CAGTAATATAGGAGATGCAGCAATAACCTGTGGGACAATGGAATTTATTAGAAAGTATTTCAAAGGTTATAAAATATTTGAAATATCAACATTTGAACTACAAGAAAAAATTGTTTACATGAAAAAAATGCTTAATGATGATGACTTGATATTTTTACAAGGCGGGGGAAATCTAGGAGACAAATGGCTTAATGAAGAAAGGCTTAGAAGAACAATTATCGAATCTTTCCCAAACAACAAGATTGTAATCCTACCTCAAACAATTTATTTTAGTAAAAATGATGGTGGAAAAGAATTTGAAATTTCGCAAAAAATATATAACTCTCATAAAAAAATACTTCTATTTACGAGAGGAATGATGTCATTAGAATTTGCAAAGAGAGAGTTCAAAAATGTTGAAAGCTACTGCAATTTTGATATGGCATTAAATTTGAATTATAAATTCAATTTTGAAAGAAATGGTATATTGTGTTGCCTTAGAGATCTTAACGATGAAAGTGGAATAAGTCAAAATGATTATGATAATATACTAGAGATTATTTCAAAATATGATAAAAAATATACTTTTACAAACAATTTATACAGTAGTGAAATAAATAAAATTGAGAGAAACATGGTAGTAGGAGAACAATTAATTAAGTTTGCAAAATCAAAAGTTATTGTTACAGATAGACTCCATGGACTAATTTTTGCACTAATAACAAATACGCCTTGTATTGTAATAAGCTCGTACAATCAGAAACTTAAAGAATTTACTGATATGTTAAAAGATAATAAAAGCATTATATTCATTGATAAGGACATAAGCAAACTAGAAAAAAATCTGGAAGCTTTATATAATTTAGAAGATAATACTATAAAAAATGATTTTTCAAAAGAACTAAATAAAGTTGCAGATATAATCAAAGGATTTAATGAGAAAAAATGAAATTTAGTATAATTATTCCTATATACAATGTTGAAAATTATTTAAGAAAATGTCTGGATTCAGTTGCCAGCCAGACTTATAATAATTTTGAAGTAATTACCGTTATAGATAAATGTGATGATAATAGTGAAAAGATTGCAGATGAATATATAAATAAATATAATTGGACTAAATTATATGAAGAGCGTACTGGACTTGCGAAAGCAAGAAATATAGGCATTCAAAAAGCAATAGGAGATTACATAGTTCTACTGGATTCTGATGATTATTTAGAAAATAACTTTTTAGAAACTATTAATAAAGCTTTAAATGATAAACCAGATATTTTAAGATTTCAGGTAAGAGATATTATCAATGACAAAAAAATAGATCGCCATGAAATTGGATTTGATTCAACCAATGGAACAGATGCCTTTAATAAAATAGTTAGATATCACTATATTGAAAATGCTTGGGCTTATGTTTATAAAAGAGCTTATTTTAAAAAAAACAATTTTAAATATATGGAAAATTGTATCGCAGAAGATTATGGATTAACACCACTTGTAATTGTAAAAGCAAAAAGTGTAAAATCAATTTCTTATATAGGGTATAACTATGTGCAAAGGGACAATAGCTTAATGAGCAATACTGATTACACAAAAAAAATTAAAAAAATGGACGATATGTTGAAACAATCTGATTATGAAAAAGAGCAAATCAAAAACATCGATAATATTGAATCAGTTTTAAGGTTTTTAGATAACTCATTAATTTATTATTCTACAACTTTAAAATATAGTGATTACAAAAAATATAATAAAATATTAAAAAAGAAGGATTGTTTTAAACATCCAATAGAAAATGGTTTAAAATCAAAAGTAAGAAGTTTAATAATTAAAGCAAATTCTTATCTATTTTATAATTATTTAGTGAGGTAATAATGGCAAAAGTAAGTTTAGTAGTACCAATTTATAATTCAAGTAAGTATTTAAATAAATGTATAGATTCCCTAGTAAATCAAACATTAAAAGATATTGAAATTATTTTAATAAATGATGGGTCAACTGATAAATCAGAAAAAATCATTAAAGAATATAATGATAAAAGAATAAAATATATTTCAAAGAAAAACGAAGGCATCGGTAAAACAAGAAATAAAGGAATCAAAGAATCATCAGGTGAATTTATTGCTTTTGTAGATTCTGATGACTATTTAAATGAACATTTTTGTGAATATATGTACAAGAAAGCCCATGCTGATAAATGTGATTTAGTAATTTGTAATTTCTTTGAAGATAGAGGAAATCTTTATGGAATAAAATTTAAAGATTTTGAAGATACGTCATTAAAAGATAATCCTAGTTTAATTAATAATATTAACCTTGGGCCATGCAATAAATTATATTCACTAGAATTATTAAAAAATAATAATATTTACTTTGAAGAAAGTCTTAAATATGAAGATGCCCCATTTGTTGTTAAAGCCATAAAAAGCGCGAATAAAATTGGTAAAGTAAATGATTTTTTGACATATTACGTTATTCATGAAAATAGTGAAACAACAACTCGCGATGGAAGAATATTTGATATATTTAAAATTTGTGAAATTATTATAAAAGAATTAGACAATGATAAATACAAAAAATCTTTAACAAACTTGATTACAATGATACTTTTAGATTATTGTGCACAGCAAAGATACATTAAAGAACATAGTCAAAGAAAGAAATTTATAAATGAAGCATTTAAAATGTTAAATATTCTAGATAAGAATTGGAGAAAATGCGATTACGTATTTAAACTTAATAAAATATCAAGAATAATAAAAACAAATAAATTTCTAATGTTACTTTACTGTGATATATTTGCTCAAAAATATACAAAATAAGATAAATAATATGGAATAATAGATTTTATTCCTTTTTTTTTGTATAATAAGTGCAAGGAGTAGAGTATAATGAAACATTCAAGAAAATTAGAAACATATTTTTTGCTATTACCATTTTTAGACATGATAACAGCTTTGTTAACAAGAAATACAAGCTTAAGCGTAACCCCAGGTATCATAATAAAAAGCATTTTTCTTCTCTTTATGGTATTGTATATTTTTAAAACAAAATCAAAATATAAAAAAGCATCACTTGGTTTATTACTTTTAATATTTATATACATGATAGGTTATTTTCTTTTTAAACCGGATCTTCTAAATTGGACGTATATTATTAAAGAACTTACATTTATATTCAAATTAATTTATTTTCCGATCTCATTTATGGGGTTATTATGTATTTATGATGACAATAACTATAGCAAAGAATCAATTATAAATATAATTAAGAAAACACTTATTATTTATGTATTTTTATTATTAATACCATTAATTTTTAACACAGCTTACACCACATATCCGAAATCATTAAAGGGGTATATAGGACTTTTTTATGCTGGAAATGAAGTAGCCAATATAATGGTAATGCTATTTCCCATAGCATATTTATATTTAAATAATAAAAAATTTAATTTTTTAATTTTATTCCCAATAATTTTAAGTATTTTATTAATTGGCACTAAAGTTGCAACATTTGGCTGCTTAATTATAACACTAATAACATTAGTATTTAGTGTAATTAAAAATAAATTTAAAATGACTTATACTGTCATTAAATGCCTAGCAGTATTTATATTTACTCTTGTACTTAGCCTAAACTCATACGCGGTATATAATTATAACTATACGAAAAATAATTATTATAAAGACGAACAAAAAGAAATAGTCATAGATGAATCAAACGTAGTTGAAGTTGAAACAATCAAAAATAATATTCTTAGATTTTATGATACAAATAAACTAAGCAAAATTGTTAAACCGCTTATTAGTGGACGTGATATGCTCCTAGCAAATACTTTAAGCGTCTATGATGATATTAATGATGATTCGAATATCTGGTTTGGTATTGGCTTTTCAAATACTGAAAAAGTTAACAATACGAACATTGCTAGATTAATCGAAATCGATATATGCGATTTATACTTCCATTTTGGAATAATGGGTTTAATTATTTCACTATATCCAATTATTTTTATTGGTTACTTATTAATTATAAATTATAAAAAATTAACATTAAATTGTTACTATCTAATTACAATATTATTGCTTCTTGCAGGTATATCAACATTTAGTGGGCACGTGCTATTCGCCCCAGCAGTATCAATTTATTTAGTTTTATATTTATTACTTATTACAGAAGAACTAAACTTAAACGGAAGATGTGAGTTAAAAGAAAAAATCAGTATTCTTTCATTACATCTAAATGTCGGTGGAATAGAAAAAGCAATTTGTGACCAAGCAAACATGTTGAGTGAAAAATATAATGTTGAGATTATCACATTGTATAAAATGAACAATACTATACCATTTAAACTAAATAAAAATGTTAAAGTAATATATTTAAGCAAAGTAAAACCTAATAAAGAAGAATTTAAAAAATATTTAAAAGAAAAAGATCTTATAAACACTTTCAAAGAAGGAATAAAAGCAATTAAAATCTTATATTTAAAAAAACAACTTACGGCGGAATATATTTATAACTCTGATTCCAAAATAATTATTTCAACGAGACTATATTTTACTAAATTATTAAACAAGTACAAAAATCCAGAAGCTATAACAATTGCTGAAGAACATGTTTATCATCATGAAAGTAAAAAATATTTTCGTAAACTAGATAAGGCATTAAAAAATATAGACTATTTATTACCAGCAAGCAAATATTTAACAATAGATTATAAAAAGAAATTAAAAACTAATACTACTATTGATTACATTCCTCTAACCATAAATTACTTTCCGGAAAAAATAAGTAAACTAGAAAAAAATAATATTATTGCTGTTGGCAGATTAGAACCAGAAAAAGGATTCGAAGATCTAATAGATATTATGTCCAAAGTAATTAAAAAAAATAAGAATTTAAAATTAACTATTATTGGTGATGGTTCACAAAGAAATAAAATTGAAACTAAAATAAAAAGTCTTAAACTAGAAAAGAACATAATAATAACTGGTTATTTAACCCAAGAACAAATGAAAAAATACTATCAAAAGGCATCTCTTCTAATCAATACATCATACGAAGAATCATTTGGTTTAGTTTTAATTGAAGCAGCAAGTTATGGCATTCCTTCTATTGCATTTTCATGTGCATTAGGTGCAAAAGAAATAATAGATAATAAATATGGAGTAATAATTGATAATCGCGATCTAAATAAAATGAGTGATGCAATCATTGACTATACAAATGGCAAAATTAAATTTGATTCAGATGATATAAGAAATCACGCTAAAGAGTATTATACAGAAACAGTAAAACATAAATGGTATAAATTTATTGAAAATGCTATAAAACTTTTTGATTCAAAAAAAGTACTGTTTATTTCAAGCGAAGGTGGACATTTTAGTGAATTATTACAACTAACAAAAACAATGAACCAATATAATTCATTTATTGTTACAGAAAAAAACTTTTTAAGTGATGAATGTAAAGCAAACTACGGGACTAGAATAAATTTTTTATTAAATACAAAACCTAAAAAACCAAGTTACATTATATTAGCTCCAATTAATATTCTATATTCTTTATATTATTTTATAAAAATTAATCCAGATGTTATCATTACTACGGGCGCGCATACAGCAGTTGCAATGTGTTATATTGCTAAATTATCCGGCAAAAAAATTATTTATATAGAAACATTTGCAAACCTTGAAAGTAAAACTTTGACAGGAATACTTATTCATCCGATTGCTGATGTATTTGTAGTTCAGTGGGAAAGTATGTTAAAACTATATCCTGACGCTATTTATTTGGGAGGTGTATACTAATGATATTTGTAACACTCGGTACAAGTGATTATCCTTTTACTAGACTCTTAAAAAAAATAGATGACTTAATTGAAAATAATATCGTAAAGAATATTATAGTTCAGTGTGGGAACGAAGACTATCAGCCTAAAAATTTTACTATAATTAAAAACTTGGATAAAAAAGAGTTTAACGAGTATTTAAAAAAAGCAGAGGTCGTAATTACTCACGGAGGAGTTGGCACAATTATTGATTGCATAAAAATGGGGAAAAAAGTGATAGCTTTTCCAAGAAAAGCTGAATATGGTGAAGCTAAAAATAACCATCAAGAACAAATTATAAACAATTTAAAAAATACGGGTTCAATACTTACTGGAGAGATTAATGATTTAGCAAAATTATTAGAGGAAGTAAAAACTTTAAAAAAAATAAAACTCAAATCAAATAATGATAACTTTAATTATCAATTATGCAAAATAATTGATGCTCTATAAAAATGTGTTTATTAAAGCACATTTTTTTGATATAATTTACATGTGATGTAAAATGAAATATTATTTATACGATTTTGATGGAACTATTTATGATGGTGATTCATCAGTAGATTTCTTCAAATTTTGTTTAAAAAAAGATAAATCCATATATAAAATGTTGCCAAAGATGTTTATTAAATTTATAGCATATAAATCAAAGAACATTACTGATACAGAACTAAAAGAATACATTTTTTCATTCTTAAAGAAATTTAAAAATATAGATTCTTTAATTGATGAATTTTGGCAAACACATAAATCTAAAATCAAAAAGTTCTATTTAGAAAAAAAGCATGACAATGATATTATAATATCGGCTTCACCAGAGTTTTTACTTAAACCAATTTGCAAAGAATTAGGGGTAAGAGATTTAATTGCTTCAGATGTAAATAAAAAGACAGGTAAGTTTAATAAGCCTAATAACAGAGGTGAAGCAAAAGTAAAAGTCTTTTACGAAAAATATCCTAATGCAGCGATATTAGAAATGTATAGTGATAGCATGCATGATAAACCATTACTTGACATAGCTAAAAAAAGTTATTTTGTAAAAAAAGATAAAATATTCGATTATGAAACATATAAGCCAAATTTAATCAAAAGATTTTGGAACTGGGGTTGGGGAATCTATCATAAAAACGAAGAACTTTGGAATTATCTAATTGTTGGCGGATTAACAACAGTTGTGTCAGTAGGTTCATATGCAATATTTTCTAAAATCTTAAAAATAGATTATTTAATATCCAATATTTTATCTTGGGGATTGTCAGTTGTATTTGCTTACTTTACAAACAGATGGTTTGTTTTCCATAGTAAAAATAAAAATAAGATAAACGAATTTTTAAAATTCACTGGTTCTAGAGTATTAACTTTATTATTAGATTCTGGGCTTATGGTACTTGGCGTAGAATATTTAAAAATAGATGATTTAATTACAAAAATACTAGTCCAAATTATAATAGTAATATCAAATTATATAATAAGTAAACTTATTGTATTTAAGAAGGAGAAAAAATGAAAAAGAAATTTATAGGTTTCTATAGAGACTGTGACCTATTAACAATGACAGGAACTTGCATGGCATTATTAGGATGCGTATTTGCAATTAATGGTAATAGATTAATACCAATATTCTTACTTATTCTATCAGGAATCTGTGATGGTTTTGATGGAAAATTAGCAAGAAGACATAAATCTACGGAAGAACAAAGCACTTATGGAGTACAACTAGATTCATTATCTGATTTAATTGCCTTTGGTGTATTTCCACTTGTATTAACAATTAGTGTACTTCCAAAAAATTGTTACTATGCTTGGGTAGCATTAATATTTTATTCTATTTGTGGAATGATAAGACTAGCATATTTTAACACGTTGGATATTTGTGGCAAAAGTGAAAAAGGTTACTTTATAGGGGCACCAATAACAACAATATCTATAATATATCCTATTGTATATTTAGTATGTTTCTATTTCAAGTTTGCTTACTTTGATATTATTGCTACAGTATTCTTTATTCTTGTAGGATTATCATTTATTTATAGAATGAGAATCAAAAAATTAGATGATAAAGGAAAAATAATTCTTTCTATTTTAGGAGTTTGTTTAATAATTGCAGTTCTAGTAAAATTTATATTCTTTAGATGAAAAGTCTAATAAAAAAGCAATTTGTTATATATTGTTTTTTTGGAACTATTGCTGGTTTAATTGAAATTGTATTATTTACAATTTTATATAACTATGCAAAGTTACCTCTATTTGTTTCTAATACATTAGCTTTTATTATTTCTGTTCTTTTTTCTTATTATGTAAATAGTAAATATGTTTTTAAAAGAACATTCTTAACCAGAAGAAAAGCTATTAAACAATTTAATATCTTTATTTTATCTAGAATAGCAGGAATATTTTTTGATAGTTCAATTCTATACTTTTGCATTCATTTTATAAGAATGCCGAACTTAATTGCAAAAACAATATCTTGCACATCAACTGCATTAATTAATTATTTAATTGGTAAACATATTTTTAAAGCCTAACTAGGCTTTTTTTCTTTTCTTGTAAAAAATTTAAAATAAAAAAGGAAATGAAGCCTCTTCTTACAACAATAACTAATAGAGGAGGTAAGATAATTATTTGAAATAATTAAATGTTTACACATGCTATAAGTTATGTTATATTCTTAATAAGAAACACCGGACATAATTAATATAATTGTCCGGTAAAATAAAAGAGGTGAAATAATGCTATATAGAACTGATGAAATATTAAAAAAATATAAAACAAACATTGAATTAGAAAAAGCTATAAAAAATAAAAAAATATTTAAAATTGATCATGGAATATATTCAGACAAAGAAATAGTAGACCCAATGATATTATTTTCAAAAAAATATGAAAATAGCATAATCACAATGGATACAGCATTCTATTTTTACAACTTAACGGATATTATTCCAGACAAAGTATATCTTGCTACAAACAGAAATTCAAATACTATTAAAAGAGAAAATATAATACAAGTATGGGTGCCTAAAGAAAAATTAAACGTTGGAAAAGAGAAAATTAAAGTAAATGGTAATACTATAAATATTTATAATAAAGAAAGACTGTTAGTTGAACTAATTAGAAAAAGAAACCAGATACCATTTGATTATTACAAAGAAATTATCAATAATTATAGAAAAATTGTTGATACTTTAGATTCTTACAAAATAGAGCAGTATATTGCCCTATACAAAAACGAAAATACTTTAGGTAATATTATACTTAGAGAAGTATATTAGTGAATTTAGAAAAATTCGTAGAAATATATTATAAGCAAGGTTATCAATTAAATAGTGCCCAAGCAAAGGTTGCACAAGATATTTTGACTTTTATCACTTAAAAAATATAACAAGTTCGATAAAAAATAAATATAGTAACAACATTTATTATTAATTATCTAAAAAATTTAAAATAAAAAAAGGAAATGAAGCCTCTTCTTACAACAATAACTAATAGAGGAGGTAAAATGATTACATTAAAAAATATAAATAAATCATATAATAATACCAAGGTATTAAAAAATATTAATCTAACTTTACCTGATAAAGGACTAATTTGTATTCTAGGTGCATCTGGTTCCGGGAAAAGTACACTTTTAAATATAATTGGTAAAATTGAAGTTCCAGACAAAGGTGAAGTATATTTTTATAATAAAAACATAAAAGATATAAAAAGTGAAATTTATCACACTAACTATGTAAGTTTCATATATCAAAACTATAACCTTATTGATGCTCTTAGCGTAAAAGACAATTTAAATTTAATTACCAAAAATAATGAGTGGATAATTAATAAACTTGGTTTATCTAAAATTAAAAATATTAAAACGAATAAAATAAGTGGTGGTGAAAAACAAAGAACTGCAATAGCTAGAAGTATTTTATCCGATTCATTAGTTTATCTAGCAGATGAACCAACAGGTGCTATAGACACGGCTAACAGTATTAAAATTATGCAAATATTAAAAGAGTTATCCAAAGAAAAATTAGTTTTAATGATTACTCATAATGAAGAATTGGCACATGCTTATGCTGATGAAATTATTTATTTAAAAGATGGAACTATAAACAAAAGAAAACCTACTAAAGAATGCCATACTTATAAAGAAATTTTTAAAAATAAAAGAAAGTTAAGTTTCAAGGACATTTTCAAAATATCCATTGGTTACCTAAAAGAACAAAAAATAAGAAGTATTCTTACTATATTAGCTACTACTATAGGCCTAACTAGTTTAACAATAGTTCTAGGAATAAATAATGGGTTAAATGAAGAAATAAAATCACTAGAAAAAGAAGCATTATATTCATATCCAATAATTATTCCAAAAGAAAAAATAACTCTTAATATGAGTTTAAATAATAAAAACAGTAAAACTGAAATAGGAGTTACATCAGATTATAATCTTATCAAAAATAAAATAGATGATAATCTTCTAAATAAAGTCAAAACTTTTAATAACACTTATATAAGTTATTATCGTGAAATAAGCAATCAGAAATTTTTAGAGAACTCATATATATCGCCAAGTGAAGAATATTTTTCTCTTATCAAGGGCAAAATGCCTCAAAATAAAAACGAAATACTTATTTTGTTAAATAGTGAAAATTCAATAAGTGAATCCTTAAAAGATTATTTAAAATTAGAAAAAATGACTTATGATGAGATGCTAGACAAAACTATCAATGTAGAAAACAAAACTTTAAAAATAGTTGGTATAGTTAATAGTAATAATGGTTATTTTTCTGCCCTAAGTGGTATTCTTTATAGTAATAATCTTTTTTCTGGTGAAATAACAGAAATTCACATTTATCCACAAAATTATAAGGCAAAAGAGCACATAAAAAATGAACTTAAAAATTATAATATAATTGACGATGCATCATCTGCTCTTAATGTTACAAGAACTTTAATTAACACAATAACTATAACTCTAACTATATTTAGTATTATATCTTTAATTATATCAGTTATCTTAATTATTACCATTACATACATAAACGTCCTAGAAAAAAATAAAGATATTGGTATATATAAAACACTAGGAATAAACAGAAAACAGATTAAAAAAATATTTCTAAACCAAAATTATATTCTTAGTCTTACAAGCAGTGCTATATCAATTATAATAGTATTTTTAATAGGACTTAATATAAATGAACTAGTAAGCTCAAAAATAGGTATAACTAGTCTTGTTAAAATAAATAATAATATAATAATATCAATAATATTAATAAGTATTATTATCACTAAAATCGCATCAATTGTTCCAATAAATATTGCAACAAAGAAAAAAATAATTGACAATTTACATAATAATTAGAAATAATACCAAACTAAACCTAGAAAGAGGTATTATGGAAACAAATGAATTATTAAATTATGTATACGAAAATGCAAAAATGGGTAAAGAAAGTTGCGACACCCTACTTAAAGAACTTGATGGCAAAGAAAATAAAATTATAGATGCAGTAGAAGACATTTTAAAAGACTACGAGGACTTTGAGATAAAAGCAAAGAATATGTTAGTTGACGATGACAGAGAAGAACCTAACATGTTTGCAAGAATTAGTGCTAGTATGGGAATTAAAATGAAAACTAAATCTGATAATAGTGATGCTAATATTGCCGATATGTTAATTGAGGGGCTTACTATGGGGGAACTCGAAATATCTAAGAAAATAGAAAACACTAAAAAAAGTACTAGTAAAGAAGTTTGCAATCTAGCATGTAACTTTAAGAAATTTCAAAAAAATGCCATTGTCAAATTAAAAAAATTTTTATAGTGTAAACAAAAGTAAATTAAAATTTGAAGCGATTTCTTTTATGATATAATGTTTTCAAGGTGATAAAATGATAGTACCAGTAGGAGTAAGTAAAAGACATGCTCATATATCGAGGGAAGTTGCATTAATTTTATTTGGCAGTGATAAGTTGCCCATAAGAAATAATCTTAAACAACCAGGGCAATATGCTAGCGAAAGAACACTTAATTTAAAATGGGATAATAATATTATAGAGCACGTAAGAATAGTTGGCCCTATCAGAAATTATAATCAAGTGGAGCTATCAAAAGATGATGCGGATTATCTTGGCATAAATCCACCAACTAGAAAAAGTGGAGACTTAAAAGATTCTTCTCCAATAATTATTTTTAATGATGAAGCCGAAATAAAATTAAAAAGAGGGGCAATTCTAGCACAAAGACATGTTCACATAGGTGAAAAAGAAGCTTTAAAAGAAGGCTTTGAAAACGACGAAATAGTAAACGTTTATAAAGAAAATAAATATCTTTTTGATGCACATATAAAAATAGAACCAGCGTCTTTTACCGAACTACATATTGACACAAGCGAAGAAATAATATATGATTTACACCAAGACTGTGAAGTGGAAATAAGAAAATGTGGAAAATAGGAAATATAGAAATTAAAAATCAAGTAGTTTTAGCTCCAATGGCTGGGATCTCTAATACAGCATATAGGCAAATCATCAAAGAAATGGGTGCTGGATTAATATATGCTGAGATGGTAAGTGATAAAGCAATTTGCTATGGTTCAGAGAGAACTTATGAACTTTTAAAAATGAATGAAAGTGAGCGCCCAATAGCCCAGCAAATCTTCGGCAGTGACCTAACATCATTTGTAGAAGCAGCAAAAAAAATAGAAGATTATATGCACCCAGACATAATTGATATAAATATGGGGTGTCCTGTCCCTAAAGTAGCAATAAAAAATCAGGCAGGCAGTGCTCTTCTAAAAAATCCATCAAAGATAAAAGAAATAGTATCGGCGGTAGTAAACGCAGTAAGCGTTCCAGTAACCGTAAAAATCAGAAGTGGTTGGGATGAAAATAGCATAAATGCAGTTGAAGTAGCAAAATGTATCGAAGAAGCAGGTGCCAGCGCCATAACAATCCATGCTAGAACTAGAAGTCAAGGCTATAGCGGCCATGCCGATTGGAATATTATTAAAAAAGTTAAAGAAGCTGTAAGTATACCAGTTATCGGAAATGGTGATATAAAAACATGCTTTGATGCTAAAAGAATGCTTGAAGAAACTGGTTGCGATGCCATAATGATAGGTAGAGGTGTTCTTGGGAATCCATGGCTAATTAAACAATGCGTTGAATACTTAGAAAATGGTAAATTACCAGAACCAGTTAGTAGTAAAGAAAAAATCGAAATGTTAAAAAGACATTATAAATTATTATTAGAAAGTACGAGTGAAAAAGCTGCAATCCTAGAAATAAGAATGCATGCCCTATGGTACATTAAAGGCTTGCCAAATAGTAGTACAATCAAAGACCAAATTTGTAAAACTAAAACTAGTGTGGAAATATTTACTGTACTAGATAATTATTTGAAAGAACTAAGCAATATTTAATTTGCATTAATATCAAACTTATATTATAATTGAGATAAGATAAGAGGTAGAGTTATGGATAAAGAAATTAAGAAAAGTACAAAGCCAGCAAAAAAAACAAGCACTAAAAAAGTAGAAGACTTGAAAAAAGAAACTGCTAAAGTCGCAGAACAGATTAAAAAAGATGCAGAAAAAACTAAAAAGACAGTTGCAAAAAAAGCAAATACTGCCAAAAGAAAAGCAGCGGTAAAAGTTAAAAAAGCTGAAATTGAAACCGAAGTAAAAGTTGCAAAGGCTAAAAGAAGTGTTAATAAAAAAGTTAATGAAATTAAAAAAGATGCTGCTGCTGTAAAAGAACAATCACTAAATAAATTAAATGAAGTAAAAGAGGAAGCCAAAAAAGAAATCAACAACATAATAGAAGAAAAATTAGACGTTCAAAGATGTAAGTATTGTCATAAATATTTTGATAAAGGACTTACCGTTTGTCCTCATTGCCGTAAAAATCAAAACATAAATGCAGTAGGAATCATAACATCCATCTTAATCGCGCTATTTGCTCTTTTAATGCTTTTTACCTACTTTTATATGAACAAACAAGCAAATAAAACAACCCCAGGTGAATATAAAAGCACATGCGTTTTAGTATCATACGAAGATTTAATTAGATCACCTAAAAACACTTTAAATAAAACTGTTAAACTTATTGGTAAAGTTGTATCTGTTGAAGGCCATGATAATGGTATTACAGGAAACACTATGACTATAACTCTAAACATAAATTTATTTGATACTGGAACAGAGCAATTGGTAAAAGTACAATTTACTGACGAAAACTATTCACAAGGTTTCTTAAAAGACGACCTTATTGAAGTATATGGAGTTTATAGTGAAATTAACGGTAACATGCCAACAATAACTGCTAAATATATTGATTTCGGAAACTAGTAACAACTTTCAAAAAGTTGTTATTTTCATCTTGACTTTTACAAACAATTGTACTAACATAGAAAATGCCAAAAAGGTTACTAATATTTAACTTAAAAAAGGGCAAACTAAAGATGTAAAGGTGATAGTATGGATAAAATAATAGTAAAAGGTGCAAGAGAAAATAATTTAAAAAATGTAAACATAGAACTGCCTAAAAATAAATTAATTGTTATGACGGGCGTATCAGGCTCTGGAAAGTCAAGTTTAGCATTTGACACAATATATGCTGAAGGAGAAAGACGATATATAGAATCCCTAAATGCTTACGCTAGACAATTTTTAGGCAACTCTGAAAAACCGGATGTTGATTCAATTGAAGGTTTAAGCCCAAGTATATCTATAGATCAAAAAACAACCAATAATAATCCACGTAGTACAGTTGGAACAGTAACTGAAATTTATGACTATTTAAGATTACTATTTGCTAGAATTGGAACTCCATATTGTCCAATTCACCATAAGCCAATCAAAAGTCAAAGCATTGATGAAATGACAACTAAAGTTTTAGAATTAGGAAAAGGTACTAAAATAGAAATTCTTTCTCCGATAGTGCATGGCGAAAAAGGTACTCATCAAGACTTATTAGATGACCTAAGAAAAAAAGGGTTCACTAGAGTTAGAGTAAATGACAAAATGTACGACTTATCAGATGAAATTACTTTAGAAAAAAATAAAAAAGATAATATTTACGTAGTTGTAGACCGTATCATAGTAGATGAAGAAGAAAGAGGAAGAATCTTTGAAGCCATTGAAACAAGTACTAAACTAGCAGAAGGAAAAGTACTAATTAACATAATAGATGGAGAAGAAATTTTAATGAGTGAACATTATGCTTGCCCAGAATGTAATTTTTCACTTCCTGAACTAGAACCAAGACTATTTTCTTTTAATGCCCCATACGGTGCTTGCCCTGATTGCAAAGGCTTAGGTTTTAAACAGCACATAAGTCTAGATTTACTTATACCAGATAAAAATAAAAGTATATTAGAAGGTGGAATTAAAGGCTTTAGTGCTGATCAAAATATGGCACTAACTCAGTTAGAGACAGTCTGTGATTATTATGGAATAGACCTAACTAAAAAAATCAAAGACCTTACAAAAAAAGAACTTGACATCATTTTATATGGTTCAAATAAAGTATTAGACCTTGAATATGTAAGTAAGAACGGTAACAGAAGACAAACAAGAGAAACATATGAAGGAATCATAAACAATCTTGAAAGAAGATATATCGAAACTAACAGTGCATGGATCCGTGAATGGATTGGAACATTTATGGCTAACCAGGATTGTCCAACATGCCATGGAGCAAGATTAAGCGAAAAAGTTTTAGCAGTTAAAATTGGCGGTAAAAATATCTATGAAATTTGTCTTATGAGCATCAAAGAATTAATCCCATTCTTTAATAATCTAAAATTAAACGAAAGCCAAAAACAAATAAGCGACCTTATCGTTAAGGAAATCCTAAACAGATTAACATTCCTAGATAACGTTGGACTAAGTTACCTAACCCTAGCAAGAGAAGCAAGCACATTATCTGGTGGAGAAAGTCAAAGAATTAGACTTGCAACTCAAATAGGCAGTAAACTTACTGGTGTTCTATACGTGTTAGATGAGCCAAGTATTGGACTTCATCAAAAAGATAATGATAGATTAATTAACTCTTTAAAAGAAATGAGAGACTTAGGAAACACTCTTATCGTGGTAGAACATGATGAAGACACCATGAGAGCAGCAGACTATCTAGTTGACATCGGCCCCGGTCCAGGTGACTTAGGTGGAAAAATTATGGCTTGTGGAACTCCAGAAGAAGTCATGAAAAATCCTAATAGTTTAACCGGTAAATACCTAACTGGAAAGTTAAAAATTGAAGTACCAGAAAAAAGAAGAAAAGGAAATGGTAAATTTATTGAAATTAAAGGCGCCAAAGAAAATAACCTTAAAAACATAAATGTTAAATTTCCACTTGGAACATTCACGCTAGTAACAGGTGTATCTGGTTCAGGCAAAAGCACACTAGTTAATCAAATTCTGCTAAATGCTTTAAGAAGCAAAGTATATGGAACAATGGTAATTCCAGGAAAACACAGATCAATAAAAGGTTTAGAAGAAATCGATAAAGTAGTAAATATTTCCCAAGAACCAATCGGTAGAACTCCAAGAAGTAACCCTGCTACATATGTAGGCGTATTTGACGACATAAGAGACCTTTACGCAAACATGAAAGAAGCTAAAATGAAAGGTTATGATAAAGGAAGATTCTCATTCAACGTCAAAGGTGGAAGATGTGAAGCCTGCTGGGGAGATGGCGTAAAAAAAATTGAAATGCATTTCTTACCAGATGTTTACGTACCATGTGACGTATGCCACGGAACAAGATATAATAGTGAAACTCTAGAAGTTAAATTCAAAGGCAAAAACATTGCTGAAGTGCTAGACATGCGAGTTAGTGAAGCAATTGAGTTCTTTGACTCTGTACCTAAAATAAAAAATAAACTTCAAATAATGATGGACGTTGGACTATCTTATATCAAATTAGGACAAAGCGCCCCAACTCTATCAGGTGGTGAAGCAGGCAGAGTAAAACTAGCAAAAGAACTACAAAAGAAACCTACTGGCAAAAGCGTCTTTATTCTTGACGAACCAACCACTGGCTTGCACACTGACGACATCAAAAAGTTGCTAGTAATTTTAGAAAGAATAGTTGATAATGGTGATACAGTAATTGTCATTGAACATAACCTTGACGTCATAAAATGTGCTGATTACATAATAGACTTAGGCCCAGAAGGTGGAGACGGCGGTGGAACTATAGTAGCAACTGGAACTCCAGAAGAAGTTGCTAAAGTTAAAACATCATACACCGGTGAATATCTAAAATCTAAATTAAAATGTTAATAAAATGTTAATAAACAAACTAAAGATATAAAATAATTAGAAAATTTTATATAATAATAATAGGTGATTTTAATGAATATTTATAGTGAACAAAAGGACTTAAAATGGAATGTACTCGAGTGGGGGCTAACCCTAGTATTAGATGCACTAGTACTAATGTTAGCATCAAGCATCTTTAAAGGATTCTACATCGAATCATTTTGGTATGCCATTATTACATGTATCGTTATCATGCTTCTTAACATTACTGTCAAGCCATTTCTAAAAATGTTGGCATTGCCAATAACAATGATATCCCTTGGTTTATTCTACCCATTTATAAATGTTGCTATATTAAAACTAGCCAGTTTAATTATGGGAAGCCATTTTGCAGTTGAAGGTTGGATCATCCCATTCTTTATATCATTATTTATATCATTTATGACAATAATGTTAGACACACTAATTACGAAAAGGATTGTTAAAAGATGAATCCGGTCATTGTAACATTAGGTAGCTTTGAATTAAGGTGGTACTCCGTGCTAATTTTAGTTGGAGCACTCCTTGCTTTATTTTTAATTGAAAAAGAAGCAAAAAGATTTGGTATTAATAAAGAATTTGTCTTTAATATGTTATTCTGGGGAATTATATTTGGATTTATTGGTGCTAGGTTATACTATGTACTCTTTGAATGGAGTTACTATAGTTCACATATATCAGAAATCTTTAAAATATGGGAAGGTGGCCTAGCCATCCATGGTGGAATAATTGCTGCCTTGCTAACTATAATTGTTTATACAAAAAAATACAAAGTAAGAACAATAAGATATTTAGACTTTATATGTGTACCCGTACTATTAGCACAAGCTATTGGTAGATGGGGAAACTTCTTTAATAGCGAAGCACACGGCGTAGCAACCACATACGAACATTTAAAATCATTAAGAATTCCCGAATTTATAATTAATGGAATGCATATTGACGGCGTATATTACACACCAACATTTTTTTATGAATCAATTGCTTGCTTAATACTATTCATAGTTCTTCTCTTCGTAAGAAGAAGCAAATATGTCAAAGTAGGAACACTTTCAGCGTTATACCTTATCGGTTACGGAATAATTCGTTTCTTCATCGAAATAAGCAGAACAGACGCCTTAATGATTGGTGCATTTAAAATAGCCCAAATCGTAAGCATAATAATGGTAATTGTGGGTATAGTAATACTAATGATAAATGCAAGAAAAAGCAAATTCGAAGATTTATACAACGACGAAAATAATATAGAAAAAGTAAGATTTTAGGTGATAAACATGTACGACTGCATAATAATTGGCTTAGGCCCGGCTGGAATAAATGCAAGCATCTATGCTAAAAGAAGCAACTTAAATACCCTTGTAATTGAAAAAAATATGCCAGGTGGAACACTCCATAACATTAAGGAAGTTGATAACTACCTTGGATACGAGCATATTACTGGTAGTGAATTAGCTAAGCAATTTTACAAACAATTCAAAGAACAAAAAATAAAACAAGTATCAGACGAAGTTTTAGAAATAAATGATGACACCAATTACAAAGAAGTAATAACTAAAAATGGCAGATACGAAGCACGAACCGTAATAATTTGCACAGGACGCGGTGCTAAAAAACTAAATCTTAAAAATGAAGACTTACCTGGTGTAAGCACATGCGTACTATGTGATGGAGCACTATATAAAGACAAAACAGTAGCTTTATATGGCAACAAACCAGCAGTACTAGAAGAAGCCATCTATCTAAGTGGTCTTGCAAAAAAACTATACCTTATAATAAATAATGATAAACTTCTAGGCCCAGACAATCTAATAAATGAAATAACTAACAAGGACAACATTGAAATAATTAAAAACGAAAAAATAACTGCAATTAATGGTGACATGAAAATTAAAGAAATAGAGCTTACTAAACAAAAACTAGAAATAGACGGTCTATTTATAAATAACGAATATGGGCCATTAACTGACTTTTGCAAGAATCTAAACATAACAGACGATAAAGGATACATAATCGTTGACGAAAAAGGTTGCACGAACATTCCAGGGATTTTTGCCTGTGGGGACTCAACTAAAAAAGAAATATATCAAATCATAACCGCAGCAAGCGAAGGAGCAACATGTGCAATTAGTGCCTACAAATATATAAAAAATATCAAATAGTCATAAAAGCAAATAAAAACTAGACAAAACGCCTTAAAAGTGCTATATTACATATAGACACGCAGGTGTTTTTATTTTGAAATAAAAAAGGAGCCGTAAATGGAAAAGAAAAAAGAAGAAAAAAAATTAACTTCAGTTAAGAAAACAAAAGAACAAAAAGGGAAAGAAAAAAATATTACAAAAGTAAAAAAAACAACTACCAAAGAAAAACCTAAAAAAGAAACAAAAGTAAAAACGCCAAAGAAAACTTATGGTGAAGAAGTAAAAGCAGAACTAAAAAAAGTGAAATGGCCAACAAAACAAGAAATGGCAAAATATAGTATTGCCGTATTTATCTTTATTATTTTATTTGGTCTATACTTCTATGGACTTGATGCTTTCTTCGCATGGATAACATCTTTAGTGAAAGGATTATAATATGGAAAAAGAATGGTATGTAGTTAACACTTATAGTGGACACGAATCTAAAGTTAAAGAAAAATTAGAAATGCGTGCAGAATCTATGGGATTTCAAGATAACATCTTTAGAATCATCATCCCAGAAGAAACAGTAAAAGAGCAACAAAAAGACGGAAGTTTCAAAGAAAAAAAGAAAAAAATGTTTCCAGGTTATATCCTTGTTGAAATGATTATGACTGACGAAGCATGGTACATCGTAAGAAACACCCCAGGTGTAACTGGATTTATCGGTTCAAGTGGAAAAGGCGCTAAACCAACTCCGTTAAAACCACAAGAAATCGACCGTATCCTTGCTAATATGGGTATGACAAGAATGGATGTAGATAAAGAACTTACTGTTGGCACTAAAGTATCAATCGTTGATGGCCCATTCAAAGGTATGGAAGGCGTTATTAACTCACTAGATTTAGAAAACAGTAGACTAACAGTTTTAATCGACCTATTCGGACAAGAAACTCCAGTAGAAGTAGAACTATTCCAAGTAACAGCAATCAATTAAGGTTGCTTTTTTTTAAAAAACTTGAAATTAACTAATAATTGTGTTATTATCTTAACTGCAGTTATATATTTTTACTGGTGACTGCATATAGTGGCAGGGAATGCGGATTGCCCAGACCACTAAGCGAAAATATGAAAGGATGTGTTTTTCGTGGCAAAAGAAGTCGTAAAAAGAATTAAATTACAAATTCCTGCTGGTAAAGCTACACCTGCTCCTCCTGTTGGAACAGTTTTAGGACCTGCTGGAATTAACCTACAAGATTTTTGTACTAAATTTAATGATGCATCTAGAGATAAAATGGGAGATGTTTTACCTGTTGAAATCTCAATCTATGATGACCGTTCATTTGATTTCGTATTAAAAACTCCACCAGCTGCTTTCTTACTTAAAAAAGTTGCTGGAATTACAAAAGCTTCTAAGAAAGGTGCTAATGAAATAGTAGCAACTATCTCTAAAGAAGACCTTCGTAAAATTGCAGAAACAAAAATGCCTGATTTAAATGCATATACTATTGAAGATGCAATGAAAATCATCGAAGGAACTGCACGTAACATGGGAATTGCTGTTAAAGGTGTTAATGACACTGAATTAGCTGAACAAGCAAAAGAAGCAGCAATTGAAGAACGTGAAGAAGCAAAACGTGAAGCAGAACTTGAAAAAATGGAAGAATCTGCCGCAAATGCCAACGCTGAAGTAGAAGTAATCGGCGAAAGCAATAAAGAAGAAGAATAATTTATCCGCAAATCTACCACGATTGGAGGGAAAATAAATGAGAAAACTAGGAAAAAAATACGTGGAAGCTTCTAACAAAGTCGAAAAGAATAAAGCTTACGGCGTTGAAGAAGCAGTAAAATTAGTAAAAGAAACAAGTATTACTAAGTTTGATAGTTCTGTTGAAGTTGCAATGAACCTTAACATTGATACTAAAAAATCTGATCAACAATTAAGAGGTTCAATCGTATTACCAAACGGTACTGGTAAATCTAAAAAGATTTTAGTACTAGCTAAAGGTGCAGCCGCTGCTGAAGCTAAAGAAGCAGGAGCTGACTTCGTTGGTGACACTGACTTAATCGACAAAATTGCTAATGAAAATTGGTTCGATTATGATACAATCGTAGCAACTCCAGAAATGATGCCTGCCTTAGGTAAAATTGGTAAAGTATTAGGACCTAAAGGCTTAATGCCAAACCCTAAAACTGGAACAGTTACAACTACTCCAGCAAAAACTGTTACTGATATTAAAAAAGGTATGGTAGAATACCGTGCAGACTCTTTAGGAAATGTTCATGGTATCATTGGTAAAGTTTCATTTGATGAAAAAGCTTTATCAGAAAACTTAACATATTTCATTAACACAATTATCAAATCAAAACCTACAACTGTAAAAGGAAAATTCGTTAAGAGTATTTCTATTTGTACAACAATGGGTCCTGGAATTAAAATTGATTTAAATTCTTTTGACAAATAATTGTTAATGTAATATAATAAATTCGTTAAAAAAACTTTTTGCCGTAGACAGTAGGGGCAAATGCTTAATAATCCTACCGAGGAAAGTTAAATCTAAACTCTGATTGCTTTCCGTATGGAAAGTTTTTTTATAAAAAATATAAAGGAGGAAAATATGGCAAGTGAAAAAAATCTTAACTTAAAAAAAGAAATAGTTAACGAGATAACAGAAAAGTTTAAAAATTCTGAATCAGTAGTATTATTTTCATACCAAGGTTTAACAGTTAGTGATCTATCTGAACTTCGTAAAAACCTTAAAGATGCTGATGGTGAAATTAAAGTTTACAAAAACACTTTAGTTAAACGTGCTGCAGATGAACTTAATCTAGATTTAGACACTTACTTAGAAGGACCAAACGCTATCCTATTTGGTGAAAAATTACTTGAACCAATTAAGGTACTTAGCAATTTTGGTAAAGATCATAAGAACGTTAACATTATCTCTGGTGTAATCGACGGTAAAGTTGTTGAACCAAGTGTAATTAACGAATATGCATCTATTCCATCTATGGAAGGCTTACTAACAATGCTTGCAGGTGGTATGATAGAACACGTAAAAAATCTATCTATAGCATTAAACTTATATGCTGAAGCAAAAGAAGAAAAGTAGAAAAAGAAAGGAAAAGATTGAAAATGGCAAAATTAAACAAAGAAGATTTTATTAGTGCTTTAAAAGAAATGACTATTCTTGAAGTTAAAGAATTAGTTGACGCTATGAAGGAGGAATTCGGTGTAGACCCATCAGCTGTTGCTGTTGCTGCTGCTCCTGCTGCTGCTGCAGAAGAAGGTCCTTCAACAAAGACTGTTGTATTAAAAGAAGCTGGAGCTACTAAGATTGCTGTTATTAAGGCTATCCGTGAAATCACTGGTCTAGGACTAGTTGAAGCTAAGGCTTTAGCTGACAACGGTGGAAACATCAAAGAAAACGTTTCAAGTGACGAAGCTAATGAAATCAAAGCTAAATTAGAAGAAGCTGGCGCTACAATCGAACTAGCTTAATTAAAACCTCATATGAGGTTTTTTTCTTGGCAAAAAATAAAAAATATACTATAATTAATAACAAGAGGTAGATATTTATGAAATTAAATAATAAAGGCTGGGGCTTTAGAGCAATGTTCTTCCTTATGGGAATCTTATTTTGCTTTTTCCTAGTGGCAATATATCTAATATATCAGTTCTATGATAGTTATGAAAACAAGTATCCATCAGGAAATTATACGGAGGTTAGTAAATGAAAAAAATATTATATGTTTGGATAGCACTTGCTATAATTCTAGTAGGTGGATTGACATTTATTGGAGTAAAAGTTAAAAGTCAAAATGCTCCATATACCGAAATAGAAAAAGAATTAGTTTTTGCAGCCCAAAGCTATATGGGCCAATTTATAAGTGAAATGCCTGCTAGTCAAACAACTATAAGTTATAAAAAGTTATTAGATAATGGGCTCATCAAAGAAAATGAACATAACTGTGATGGCTACGTTTTCATCAAAAAAAATTTAGCAACATTCGACTATAAAGCATATATCAAATGCGATAAATATACAACTAAGGATTTTGACGAAAGCAAGGTAGAAAAATGAAAAAAATCATCATGTTATTTGCTTGCTTATCATTTATTACTGCATGTTCTCAAAAAGAACAAAATGCATTTGCAAAAGACTTCGAGTTAGAAAACCAAATCATTGAAGATATTAATTTGCATAATCTGAAAACAGTATCAAACGATACAGGGATCCTTTTCATTGGAAATAAAGAGGATATTAACGCAGCTCAATTATTTATAGAATCACTAGAAAAAAAATCTATTAATAAAGCTTATTATCTTAAAATTGATGATCGAGACAAGGAAGAAATACTTAAAAAATTCGAGGTCACTAACCTACCAGTTATCATTGCTTATCAAAACGGCAAAAAAATAGCCACACTAACTGAAATAACTAAAGATAACCTTAACACATTAATAGATGAAATCTATCCTCAAACATGTACAGATAGATGCTAAAGTTACTATCCTGTAACTTTTTTTCTTGACAAAGATATAATATAAATGTATTATTGTATTAGTTAAGTAATACAATTAGAAGGAGAACATATGGATGCAGTTTTTAATAATTCAGTACCCATTTATTTGCAAATAGTAAGTGAAATTAAAAAACAAATTGTTTCTGGAAAACTAATTCCTGGAGAGCGTATTCCATCAGTTCGTGAACTTGCTTTAACATATAAAGTTAATCCAAATACAATGCAAAAGGCCCTAATTGAATTAGAAGAAAATGGACTAATTAAAACCGAAAGAACAAATGGTAAATTCGTTACTGAAGATGAAAATATAATAAACAAAATCAAAAATGACTATGCAGACAATTTAACCCAAAACTATTTATCCGAAATGATTTCCTTAGGTATTACTAAACAAGAAATAAAGGAAAGGATAAAATAAAAAATGGCATTACTTGAAATAAAAAATCTCTATAAAAATTATGGAGAGAAACAAGTACTTAATAATATTACCTTAACAGTTCCGCGAGGAAAAATAATTGGCTTGCTAGGTAAAAATGGAACTGGTAAAACAACCTTAATTAAATTAATTAACGGACTTCTTACGCCAACTGAAGGTGAAATAATCTTTGAAGGAGAAAAAATAGGGCCACAAAGCAAACTTAATATAGCTTATCTTCCAGAAAGAACATACCTAGACAAAAGCATGACAATCAATGAAACCTTAAAATTTTTCAAAGAATTCTACTCAAACTTTGACATTGACAAAGCAAAAGATTTACTAAAAAAATTAGACCTAGACGAAAATCAAAAAATAATAAAAATGAGTAAAGGAATGCAAGAAAAAGTTCAACTAGTTCTAGTTATGAGTAGAAAAGCAGATCTATACATCCTAGATGAACCACTAGGCGGTACAGATCCAGCAACTAGAGATTACATCCTTGACACAATTCTAACAAACTTTAACGAAGGAGCCAGCATTATTATTTCAACTCACTTAATATCTGACATTGAAAGAATTCTTGACGAAGTAATTTTCATCGATAAAGGCGAGATTAAACTTATTAGTGATGCCGATGAACTAAGAAACAAAGAAAACGCTAGTATTGACGAAAACTTTAGGAGGATGTTCAAATGTTAAAAAAATTACTAAAATATGATCTTAAATGGATTTTAAAAGTAGAGTACATCTGGAGTGTGATAACCATAATCTTTGCTATTTTAACAAGATTAACAAGTCTTTTAAATGAAAGCGTAATCACAAGCATTATTAAATCTGTCCTAACGAGCATCACCATAACAGGCATGTTAAACGTTCTATTTAATGGTATAATTCGTACTTGGATAAGAGTAAGAAATAATCTTTATAAAGACGAAGCGTATCTAACACACACACTGCCAGTTGAAAGCAAAACTATTCTTTCATCTAAAGTTTTATCTGGAATCATAACAATGCTTTTTGGAATACTAATAATTACAATATCTTTCTTTATTGCATTTTATAATGAATCACTAATTAATTACATAAAAGAAAGTATGCAAATTGTAGCAACAACCTTAAATAGTTCGATAACTAAATTATTATTAATTCTATTTATCGTATTATTTCTAGAGTTTACTTTTATTTTAATGGTTGGTATTACTGGTATAATCAAAGGTCACGAAGCAAATAATGGCAAAGTGATCAAATCGGTTCTATATAGTGGAATCTACTGGCTATCTTTCTCAATCTTATCACTATTAATAGTATACATAATCAGCTTAACAAATAAAGACATGAACGCCTTATTCACAGGAACAGGAGTAATAAGTTATAGTGTATTAAAAATATTTTTGCTATTAGTAATTATAATTTACATAATATATATCATAGTACTTTACCTCATAAGTAAACACGAACTTAATAAAGGAATAAACATCGACTAAGCCCAAAAGGGTTTTTCTTTTAAATACACCAAAAACTAGCAAAATTTGTAATATTCATATTGACAAATAATATAATAAAATGATATATTATTTGTGCATTTAATTTTAAGTTCTATCCCAGATAGGACTTAACTTTAAACAAAATACAACACACCAGGATGTGTGCATGGGAAGGGAGTTAAAAATATGCCTACAATTAATCAATTAGTTAAAACTAAGAGAAAACCAAAAGTAAGAAAAGGAAAGAGTCCAGTACTTAACGTTGGATTTAACAGCATGGAAAGAAAATCAACAGAAACTAATCATCCACAAATGAGAGGTGTATGTACTCGTGTTGGTACTAAAACACCTAAAAAGCCAAACTCAGCATTAAGAAAATATGCTCGTGTTAGACTATCAAACGGACGTGAAGTTGATACTTACATTCCAGGTGAAGGACACAACTTACAAGAACATAGTGTAGTACTAATTCGTGGTGGACGTGTAAAAGACCTTATCGGTGTACGTTATCATGTAATTCGTGGAACACTAGATACTCAAGGTGTTAATGACCGTAAACAATCAAGAAGTAAATACGGTGCAAAAAGACCTAAAACTAAATAGAAAATAAGGAGGAAAAAATATGCGTAAAAGACGTGCAGTAAAACGTGATGTTTTACCAGATCCTTTATATAATTCTAAAGTAGTTACAAAACTTATCAATGCTGTTATGAACGATGGTAAGAGAGGTACTGCTTCAAAGATTTTATATGAAGCATTTGATATTATTAAAGAACAAACTAAAGCTGACCCAATGGAAACTTTTAATAAAGCAATGGAAAATATTAGTCCATCTTTAGAAGTTAAATCACGCCGTGTTGGTGGATCAAACGTACAAGTTCCTATTGAAGTTAGTGAAACAAGAAAACAAACACTTGCTCTTCGTTGGCTTGTAAACTATGCAAGACTTCGTCCAGGTAAGGGAATGGCTAATAAATTAGCTGCAGAAATTATGGATGCTGCAAATGGTGTCGGTGGAGCAGTTAAAAAACGTGATGATATTCACAAAATGGCAGAAGCAAACAAAGCATTTGCTCACTATAGATGGTAGGTGTAACAGATGGCAAGAGACGTTTCTATAGATAAAATAAGAAATATTGGTATCATGGCTCACATCGATGCCGGAAAGACAACTACTACTGAAAGAATTTTATTCTTGACAGGAATTACTCACCGTATTGGTGAAACACATGATGGCGAATCACAAATGGACTGGATGGCCCAAGAACAAGAAAGAGGTATCACAATTACTAGTGCTGCCACTACTGCTCACTGGAAAGGCTACAGATTAAACATTATTGATACACCAGGACATGTAGACTTCACAATTGAAGTACAAAGAAGTTTAAGAGTATTAGATGGAGCAGTTGCTCTAATCGACGCTCAAGCTGGTGTTGAACCACAAACTGAAACAGTTTGGAGACAAGCAAACGAATATAAAGTTCCAAGAATGATTTGTGCAAACAAAATGGAAAAAATGGGTGCTGACTTCTACTATAGTTTAAAGACTATCAAAGAAAGATTAGGCGCTAATGCTGCTCCAATTATGTTGCCTATCGGTAGCGAAGATCATTTCACAGGATATGTTGATCTAGTTGAAATGAAAGCATATGCTTACGATGGAACTGAAAAGCAAGAATTAAATGAAATTGAAATACCAGAAGACATGAAAGCAAAAGCTGAAGAATATAGAACTATTCTAATTGAGGCTGTTGTTGAATCAGATGAAAGTCTAATGGAAAAATACTTAGAAGGAGAAGAACTTTCTATTGCTGAACTAAAAGGAGCAATTAGAAAAGCTACTCTTGCAGTAGAATTCTTCCCAGTATTATGTGCTGATGCCTTAGGAAACAAAGGTACTCGTACATTACTAGATGCTGTTGTTGACTATTTACCAGCTCCAACAGATATCGAAGCAATTGAATGCTTTGACAAAAACGGAAACGACGTTTGGAGACATCCTTCAGACTCAGAACCATTTACTGCTTTAGCATTTAAGATTATGACTGACCCATTCGTTGGACGTCTATCATTCTTCAGAGTTTACTCTGGTGTATTAAAAGCTGGTTCTTACGTTTTAAACTCTACTAAGGGTGAAAAAGAAAGAATCGGACGTATTCTTCAAATGCATGCTAACCAACGTAAAGAAATTACTGAAGTTTATGCAGGTGAAATTGCTGCTGCAGTAGGCTTAAAAAATACTACAACTGCTGACACACTTTGTGATGAAAAAGCCTTCGCTGTAATGAAAGGTATGGAATTCCCAGAACCAGTTATCGATATTGCTATCGAAGCTAAATCAAAAAATGATCAAGATAAGATGGCTATCGCTATTCAAAAACTAGTTGAAGAAGACCCAACACTTAGAGTTAAAACTGATGTTGAAACAGGACAAACTGTACTATCAGGTATGGGTGAATTACACCTAGATATCATTATTGATAGAATGAGAAGAGAATTCGGCGTAGAAGTTAACCAAGGTAGACCACAAGTTGCTTACCGTGAAACTATCACACAAGCTGCTGATTGTGAAGGTAAATACATTAAACAATCTGGTGGACGTGGACAATACGGACATGTTTGGATTAAATTCGAACCAAATCCTGGAAAAGGATACGAATTCGTTGATGCAGTTGTTGGTGGAGTTGTTCCTAGAGAATATATTCCAGTAACAGACAAAGGTTTACAAGAAGCTATGGCTGGTGGAATCCTTGCTGGTTACCCAGTTGTAGATGTAAAAGCAACATTATTTGACGGTTCATATCATGATGTAGACTCATCAGAAATGGCATTCAAAATTGCTGCAAGCCTAGCACTTAAAGCTGCTAAAGAAAAATGTAAAGCTGTTCTATTAGAACCAATCATGAAAGTAGTAGTTGATACTCCAGAAGAATACATGGGTAATGTAATGGGAGACTTAACTTCTCGTCGTGGTAGACCACTAGGTCAAGAATCAATTGGCAATGTTTTAAGAATTACAGCTTTAGTTCCATTATCAGAAATGTTCGGATACATGACTGACTTAAGAAGTAACACCCAAGGACGTGCAAACTTCCAAATGGAAAAAGATCACTATGAAGAAGTTCCAAAGTCTATCGCTGAGGAAATTATTAAGAAAAATAGTGTAAATTAAAGAATAATACTTGAATTATATTCAAGAATTAGATACAATAATCTTGTTAACGAATAGGAGGAAAATTATATGGCAAGAGAAAAATTCGATCGTAGTAAGCCACATGTTAATATTGGTACTATTGGACACGTTGACCATGGTAAAACAACATTAACTGCTGCTATTACAAAATATTTCGGTGATTTCGTTGATTATGCTGATATCGATAAAGCACCAGAAGAAAGAGAAAGAGGTATTACAATTAATACTGCTCACGTTGAGTACGAAACTGAAAAACGTCATTATGCTCACGTAGACTGCCCAGGACATGCCGATTATGTTAAGAACATGATTACTGGTGCAGCACAAATGGATGGAGCTATCTTAGTAGTTTCTGCTGCAGATGGTCCTATGCCACAAACTAGAGAACATATTTTACTTGCTCGTCAAGTAGGAGTTCCTAGAATCGTTGTTTACATGAACAAATGTGATCAAGTAGACGATCCAGAACTATTAGACTTAGTAGAAATGGAAATCAGAGAACTATTAGGAGAATATGGATATGATTCAGAATGTCCTGTTATTAGAGGTTCTGCACTTAAAGCTTTAGAAGGAGACCCTGCTGCTGTTCAATCAATTAAAGACTTAATGGCTGCTGTAGATGAATACATTCCAACTCCAACTAGAGATACAGACAAACCATTCCTAATGAGTATTGAAGATGTATTCACTATTTCAGGACGTGGTACTGTTGTTACAGGACGTGTTGAAAGAGGTCAATTAAAACTTAATGATGAAGTTGAAATTGTAGGTCTTAAGGATACTAAGAAAACAGTTGCAACTGGAATCGAAATGTTCAGAAAATCTTTAGATTATGCTGAAGCTGGAGATAACGCTGGAGTTTTACTTCGTGGTATCAACCGTGATGATGTAGAAAGAGGACAAGTACTAGCTAAACCTGGTTCAGTTACTCCACATCATAAATTCAAAGCTAAAGTTTATGTTCTATCTAAAGAAGAAGGTGGACGTCATACTCCATTCTTCTCAAACTACAGACCACAATTCTACTTCAGAACTACTGATGTTACTGGTGTAATTGAACTTCCACAAGGAGTTGAAATGGTTATGCCTGGTGATAACGTAGATATGACTGTAGAACTAATTAGTAAGGTTGCCTTAGAAAACGGAACTAAGTTCTCAATTCGTGAAGGTGGACGTACTGTTGGTGCAGGTTCTGTTACTGAAATCATTGAATAATAAACTTAAAACTCACTTCGGTGAGTTTTTTTTGACTAAAAATTTGATTTATAGTATCATTATAATAGGTGAAGTATAGATGGGTATAGGTCATAAAAAAACTGACATCTTAAATAAGATAAACCAGAATAAACTTGTCGGCCGTTTTGCTGTATTCTTATTTGGCATCTTTGGTCTAGGTATGTGCTATAATCTTTTCTTCGTACCAAACAAATTAGTAGTAGGTGGAGTAAGTGGTTTATCAATTGTAGTCCATGAAATAACTGGCATTCCTAACAATTTATTTATCTATCTTATGAGTGCCGTTTTAATTGTTCTTTCATTTATAGTCCTTGGTAGAAAACAATCAGTTTATACTATAATAGGTTCTGTATCATACTCAGTAATGGTAACAATTACTGAACCGATTGCTGCTAAAATTCCTGTAACATTCAGTTCTGATTTTCTTATGATTCTAACAATCATTTTAATATATGGCTTTTGCGGCGGCTTAGTCTATAGAGCTGGTTTTAATACGGGCGGCTCTGACGTTATTGCAGCAATAATTTCGAAACTAGCAAAAATAGAACTAGGAAAATCAAGTACTATCGTAAACATGATAATTATTTTATCAGGTATGTTATTATTTGGTCTAAAGAAAACCATCTATGCTATGTTCATTCTTATAACCTACAATAAACTTGTAGATATGGTTCTTCTAGGTATTAATGATAGTAAACTCGTATTTATTAAATCTAAACAAAGTGATAGAATTGAAAAATATGTAACTCGTGACCTTGGCTTAGGTGCCACTGAAATAGCTTCAAAAGGTGGACTATTCACTAAAAAAGAAGCAACACTTCTTATGATAGTTCCATTTAACCTATATTATGGATTAAAACATACAGTTTTAGACATTGACCCAAATGCTTTCATATCAGCCCATAACTGTTACACGGTAAAAGGTGGGCACAACAAAAAGATAATTCCTTTTTAAAAAATAATATGTTATAATACCCTAGAAAAGACGTGATTATATGAAAGACAATATTGAAAAACTTGAACTTGATGAAAACATTGAAGTTCTTAATATAAATGATACACCAGTAAAAGAAGAAACAGATACATTTAGCGTTATCAAAAACTATGGTGAAGACTTAACCAAAAGAGAATATGTAACAAATCCTGCAATAGGTAGAGAAAAAGAAATTGGTGAAATAATTCTATCTCTTATTACACCAGACAAAAGTGCTTTATTAGTCGGCAAACCAGGCATTGGTAAAACCGCTATTGTTGAAGGTTTAGGTTATAAAATACAAAAAGGGGATGTCCCTGATGCTTTAAAGGGATGGTCCATAATCAAAATAAATATTTCAAGTTTACTTGGATCAAATACAATAAATGGTACAACTGAATCAAGAATGGAATTGCTTTTACAAGAACTTAAAAATCTAAATAATATTATTCTTTTTATTGACGAAATTCATTTACTTGTAAATAGAACCCAATCAAACACTAACATTGACTTTGCAAATATGTTAAAGCCTTTCCTTGACCGTGGAACAATAAAAATGATTGGTGCTACTACAACAGAAGAATATGAAACATACATCCTAAGAGACCGTGCCTTTTTACGTAGATTTCAAAAAATTGAAGTATTAGAAGCAGACCAAGAAACTGTTGTTAAAATACTTATGGGAACATATCCGAAGTTCGAAAAAAAACTAGGCGTAAAACTAGCATACTCAGATTTTCAAAAAGAAAAAATCTTTGCCTTTCTAACCGATATGACTAGTGAATATAAAAGAGTTTATGAAGTTGCCGCAAGATATCCTGACATAACTCTAACACTACTAGCAAACGCTTTTAGTTATGCAGTATTTGAAAACTCAAAAGAAGTAAGAATCAAACATATCTATAAAGCTATAGAAAATGCCAAAAACATTTACGATGACGCAAAGAAAAAAGCCTTAATTGCTTTTAAGGAAGAATTTAAAGACATGTTAGAAGAAGAAAATGTTGATTTAAACGCATAAAAAATGGAGAACTTAATCTCCGTTTTTTTCGTAATAAATTCCTTGTTTTAAACCTAATCTTTTTAAATTTTTAACGACACCATTTAAAATATCTATTTTTCTAGTAGCCCACTCTGGAGCAATAAGTTCGTCTTTAACTGGGTCACCAGTAAGTCTATGAATAACAATATTTGGGTCAAGCACTGCAATCTGCTTACTCACAATATCAATATACTCCTCCATACTCATAAGCTTCCATGGTTTATTAATATACATATCCCCTAAAATAGTATCTTTTGCAATAAATAAATTGTGAATTTTAATCCCATCAATATGTAACATATTTAAATGTCTAATAGTTTCAATCATCATATCTTCAGTCTCATTAGGTAGACCATCTATAATATGCACAACAACATTTATATTGGCATCTTTTAATTTTTTAACCATACTATCAAAACTAGCAATATCATGCCCACGATTAATATACTTAAGCGTACTATCAAAACTAGACTGAAGCCCAAGCTCAACAGTTAAATAAGTCCTCTTATTTAAATCACGTAAATACTTAAAACATTCATCACTAATCGAATCACATCTAGTGCCAATAGATAAACCAACAACATCCGGAAAAGTAAGAACCTCTTCAAATCTTTTCTTCAAGTTTTCCACACTATCAAAAGTATTCGTAAATGAACCAAAATAAGCAATATATTTAGCTTGTGGCCACTTATTCTTAACTACTTCTGTTTCTTTTAAATATTGGTCATATAAAGAAACGGAAGATTCACTTGCATTTTCAGCACTACCTGTACAAAATATACAACCCCTAGCACCATTAATTCTATTAGGACAAGTAAATCCACCATTAAAAGCAAGTTTAGCAAGCCTAAACCCAAATTTTTTCTTATAAAAGTCTGCTAAATTATTATAATACATACAAATCACTTTATATATTCTATCATACTATTAAATAATCTGCTATAATTACATTAGGAGGAACTATATGAAAAGAATTATCAACATTTTATTAACAATTTTATTTGCATTTGTCTACTATTACTTTGCAATGCCAGCAATCAACATTCACAGTGTAAGCTTTTATTTATTCATTATTTTAATAATAATTTGTTTTACTGTATTAAACAATCTTTTGTCAGTAATAGAATTTTTGAAAAAAGGAAAAACCAAACCAGTAAAAGAATACACTATGCTAATAATCCCATTAATTATTGTTTTAGTAATTATATGGAATATTATTGAAAGCCCATTATTTATGGCTTCTAAATATGCAAAACGAATTGAAATTGATACTGGCAAAAACTTTTCCACAGACATTTCAGAAGTAGATTTTTCAAAATTGCCACTACTTGATAAAAAAAGTAGTCAAGCCTTAGGCGACAGAGTAATGGGACAAATGAGAGACTTAGTAAGCCAATATAACGTATCTGATATCTATACCCAAATAAACTATAACGAAAGAATAATTAGAGTTACACCTCTTGAATATGCTTCACCAATTAAATGGTTAACTAATAGAAAAGAAGGAGTTAAAGGGTATATTACAGTAGACAGCACTACTGGAAAAGCCAATTTAATTAGACTAGATAAAGGAATGAAATACGTTCAAACCGGACTATTTAATGACAATGCCTATCGTAAAATAAGATTCTCTCATCCAACAAGAAATCTCGGCCATATGTCATTTGAAATTGATAACGATGGAAATCCATACTGGGTAGTTCCAACAATAAAATACAGTGGAGTAGGCCTTCGTGCAGAAGTTACTGGAATTATAATTTTAAATGCGATAACTGGCACAACATCAGAATACAAAGTAGGAAATATACCGAATTGGATTGATATTGCGTTCTCAGCTGACCTTATCATTGATCAAGTAGATGACTGGGGCAAATATCAAAATGGCTTCTTTAACAGCGTATTCAGTCAAAAAAATATGGTAAAAACTACTGACGGTTATAACTATCTTGCAATGAATGACGACATTTATTTATACACAGGTTTAACATCAGCGGTTACAGACGAATCAACGCTTGGATTTATCTTAACAAACATGCGAACTGGTGAAACATCATTTTATAGTGTTCCAGGCGCTGAAGAATATAGTGCAATGGCATCAGCAGAAGGTGCAGTTCAACAAATGAAATATACATCAACATTCCCATTACTTATAAATTTAAAAGGTAATCCAACATACTTACTAAGCCTAAAAGATGATGCAGGATTAGTTAAAATGTATGCATTTATAGATGTTAATGATTATCAAAAAGTAATTGTCACAGACGTATCAAAAGGTATAAACGAGGCGGCTAAAAACTACCTAAAAAATGCCAAAATAACGTCAAACTCACAAAACAAAAGCGAAACCATAACAATCAAGAAAATAGAAACCGCAGTAATCAATGGTAACACTTATTACTTTATAACTGACGAAAACAATAAAAAATATAAAGCATCTATCGAATTAAGTGATGAACTACCATTCAAAAAAGATGGAGATAAATTAAATATTTCTTATGCTTCTGAAGAAGATATCACAATTATAAATAAAATAAACTAGAAAGAGACCAAAATCTCTTTTCTTTATGATATAATTTACAAGGTGAATAAAAATGAATGAAATAATAATAAATGAATTATCAGGCGAGCTTAACATTAAAACAAAACAAATAGAAGCCGTCTTAAAACTATTAGAAGAAGGAGCTACAATCCCATTTATCGCAAGATATCGTAAAGAAGCAACTGGTGCATTAGACGAAAATCAAATTCAAAAAATCGAAGAAAAATACAAATACTACTGCAACCTAATGGAAAGAAAAAATACTGTAATCAAACTCATAGATGAAAAAGGCATGCTAACTCCGGAACTCAAAGAAAGTATTCTAGCCTGTACCAAACTGGTCGACGTAGAAGATATCTACTTACCTTACAAAGAAAAAAAGAAAACCAAAGGTAGTGAAGCAATTAAACTAGGACTAGAACCTCTAGCAAAAATGATTATGTCTTTTCCAGAAAAAGGAAGCATGGATGACATCTGGGCAAAAGCCCCAACATCTAAAGAAGTTGCTATCGAAAACACAAAATATATTATAAGTGAATGGATAAGTGATAACGCCTACTATCGTAAATTTATAAGATACAATATTCAAAACTACGGAGAAATAACAAGCACAATTAAGAAAAACGCTATAGACGAAAAGAAAACTTATGAAATCTATTATGCCTTCAAAGAAAAAATTAAGTATGTAAAAAGTTACCAGGTTCTAGCAATGAATCGTGGTGAAAAAGAAGGCATTCTTAGTGTAAAATTAGATTATGACCTAGATTACATAACAAGTGAACTAGAAGAAAAAATAATAAAAAATCCTTCGTCATTTGTAAAAGAATATGTAGTATTATCTTTAAAAGATGCTCTAAAAAGGCTAATCCTACCATCTATTGAACGTGAAATAAGAGCAGAACTAACCGAAAACGCTGATGATAACGCTATTGAAGTATTTAAATCAAACCTAGAAAATCTACTTATGACTAGACCAATAACAGGATACCGTGTTCTCGGATTTGACCCAGCATTTAGAACAGGATGTAAACTAGCCTGTCTAGATGAAAGAGGTAATCTTTTACACATAGATGTTATCTACCCACACGAACCAAAAAATGACAAAGAAGGCGCACGAAAAAAAATACTTGAACTTATTAGTAAATACAACCTTAACCTTATCGCTATTGGTAATGGTACTGCATCTAGAGAAAGTGAAGAATTCGTTGCTCAAACAATTAAAGATCTTCCAAATGTATACTACACAATCGTAAGCGAAGCAGGAGCAAGTGTTTACTCAGCAAGCAAAGAAGCTCAAAAAGAATTCCCAGATCTTGAAGTTCAAGAAAGAAGTGCCGTAAGTATCGGAAGACGTACTATCGACCCACTATCAGAATTAGTAAAAATAGATCCTAAAAGCATTGGAGTAGGTGAATACCAACATGACGTCAATTCTAAAAAACTAACTGAAGGATTAGATTTCACAGTAAGCAAAGTAGTAAATAATGTAGGAGTAAACATTAACACTGCATCTAGCTTTATTCTAAAATACATCTCTGGCCTAACAACCGCTTCAATAAATAAAATTCAAAAATTTAAAGAATCAAAAGACTTTACATCAAGAGATGAACTAAAAAAACTTACAAACGAAAAAACATATGAACAAGCAGTGGGTTTCTTAAGAATAAATAATGGTAAAAATCCGTTAGATAACACGGGCATCCATCCAGAAAGCTACGAATTAACAACTAAAATATTAAATAAACTAAATTTAAGTATTAATGATATTAAAAAAGATGAATTCAAAGAAACTTTAGAGCAAGCTAATACAGAAGAACTAGCAAAAGAATTTGGTGAAAAATACACAATTGAAGACATTATTAAAGAATTAAAAAATCCCGGCCTAGACCCAAGAGAAGATGCTCCAGAAGTAATACTAAGAAGTGATGTTCTAACGATTGACGACTTGAAAATCGGTATGGAATTAAAAGGAACAGTCAGAAATGTAGCTTCATTTGGTGCATTCGTTGATATTGGACTTCACGATGATGGTTTATTACACATCTCCAAGATGAGTAAAAACTTTGTTAAAAATCCATTAGATATCGTAAGTGTAGGTGATATAATTACAGTATATATTGACAACATAAACAAAGAAACAAACAAAGTTAATTTATCACTTATTAAAAAAACTAACTAAAAACACTTGAAAAAATGACAAGATATGGTATAATTTATCTTGTCATTAAGTTGCAGGTGTAGTTTAATGGTAGAACTTCAGCCTTCCAAGCTGACCACGTGAGTTCGATTCTCATCACCTGCTCCAAAAGATAATTAATCATCCTTATGGGTGGCTTTTTTATATATCTTTATATTAATAATTGACTAGAGCCACTATTTATGTTAGATTAACATTGACATTTAAAATATATAAAATTATATAATAGTAAAGGTGATTATAATGCTAGAAATAAAAAAGATAACAAAAATCTATAAAACCGAAGGACTCAAACAAACAGCACTTGATAAAGTAAGCGTTAATTTTCGTAAACATGAATTTGCATCTATTTTAGGTCCATCAGGTTCCGGGAAAACAACATTTTTAAATATAATAGGTGGCCTAGACGAATATACTTCTGGAGACCTTATAATTAATAATGTTAGTACTAAAAACTATACAGATAGAGACTGGGATAGTTATCGTAATCACCGAGTAGGTTTTGTTTTTCAAAGTTACAATCTCATAACACACCAAACAATTTTAAAAAATGTAGAACTAGCACTAACTCTATCAGGAATCTCAAAAGAAGAAAGAAAAGATAGAGCAATAAAAGCTTTAAAGGATGTTGGCTTAGAAAAACACATAAATAAAAAACCAAATCAACTATCTGGTGGTCAAATGCAAAGAGTAGCTATCGCAAGAGCCTTAGTAAATGACCCAGAAATAATTCTAGCTGACGAACCAACCGGTGCTCTCGACTCAGAAACTAGTGTTCAAATAATGAAAATCTTAAAAGACATTTCTAAAGAAAAATTAGTTATCATGGTTACTCATAATCCAGATCTAGCGAAAGAATATTCAAGCAGAATAATTAACATTAAAGATGGCAAAATCACAAGTGATACTAATCCTTTTGATGGAAAAGAAGAATTAGAAGAAGATGCGATCCAAAAAACATCCAAAACTAAAATGTCATTCTTAACTGCACTATCCCTATCATTTAATAACCTTATGACTAAAAAAGGTAGAACAGTGCTTGTATCAGTAGCAGGTTCTATTGGTATTATAGGCATAGCTCTTATCTTAGCAGTATCAACTGGCTTTCAAAACTACGTAGACTCAATTCAAGAAGAGACTTTAACAAGTTATCCACTTTCAATCATGCAAGAATCATCTGATATCACTGGTGTTCTTCTTTCAATGCGTTCAGGTGAAAAAAGTGGCGTAGAAGGGGAAAATGTTAAAGAACAGCAGTACATCTCATCAATGCTATCTAACATCAGTACTAACGATCTTAAAAGTTTTAAAACATATCTAGAAGACAACTATAGTAAAGTAAAAAATGATTTATCAAATGTATCATATAACTATAGTATTGATCCTAATATTTACACAATCGATGCCACCAAAAAATTAGCTAAACTAAATCCAAGTAACTTATTTAGCACTATGATGGGGGATAGTTCTCTCATGCAGTCCTACTCATCTATGGCATCTATTTTCTCAAAAATAGTAGATAATAAAAAAGAGATTGAAGGCGACTATGACTTATTAAAAGGAAGATGGCCAGAAAAATATGACGAAATGATTATTGTTTTATCTGAAAAAAATAGCATATCAGATCTTCTTGTTTACTCACTAGGATTAAGAGACACGGAGGAACTAACTAATATGGTAACTAAAATCATGAGCGGTGAAAGTGTTAATATTAATAATGAACCAAAAACATTTACATATAATGACTTACTAAATGTAGACTTAAGATTAATCATGCCATCAGACACATACAAATATAATTCAAAATATGACGTATATGAAGACATGAGCGCCGATGACTCTTACATGAAAAACCTATATGACAAAGCACTTAAACTAAAAATAGTAGGTATAGTAAGCCCTAAAGAAGGAAAAAATACTATGGCATTAAACCCAGGAGTAAACTATACAAGTGATCTCATTGACTATATAATTAATTACTCAAAAGACACTGATGTTGTTAAAAAACAATTAAAAAATAAAGATATTGACATTTTCTCTGGGAATCGTTTTGATAGTAAGAAAAATAACTTCGACTTTGATTTTAAAGATTTAGTAAAAGTAGATAATAAAAAATTACAAAGTGCATTCAATATTAATATAAATGAAAAAGAACTAGAAAAACAAACCCAAAAATATATGGAGGAAATAGCGAACTCAATTACAACAAATGTAACTCCAGCAAAAGATTTATTTAATAATAATCTTTCACAATTAGCAAACAACCTATTTAATAGTATAAATAGTGAGTTTACATTAAATAACACTTTAACGTTAACTGAAAATCTTTTAAATAAAGCTGAAAGCAAAGAACTTTTAACTAGCATGGAAAAAGAATATACTATACCAGCAGACACTTTTAAAACTACATATAAATCATTATTAAAGGGTTTACTTGATAGTTACATCACTGCTTATAATTCTTACATGAAAACCCTTAATCCAGATTATGAAATAAATGGAGAAAACCCAAGTGCAGTAATTATTGCAGAAATAAAAGAAAATGTCATATCATCATACTTAAATAGTGCTCCAATAATTAAAACAGGTGAAACCATGGCATCAGTAATGACTGAAACTAAAATGAAAAAAGATATTCTAACTAAAGTAGGCGACTTAACAACTAACTTATCTAAAAGTTTTGCTACATCTCTAAACATTGATCAAGATAAAATCGCTTCAGCATTTACTCTTAACTTTAGTAAAGATGAACTAGCAAGAGTAGTAAACGCTATGATGAATAAAACTGAAACAACTCAAAAAACAAATCTTATTACATTAGGTTATCAAGATAAAGAAGAACCAACATATATTTCATTTTATTTTAATAGTTTCGATGGAAAAGAACACTTTCTATCATTTATTGAAGACTATAATAAAAACGTTTCAGAAGAAAAAGAAATTAATTATTCAGATACAACGGGAATTCTTATGTCATCAGTAAAAACAATCGTAAATGCCGTAAGTTATGTTTTAATCGCCTTTGTATCAATTTCACTAGTCGTATCAAGCATCATGATTGGAGTTATCACATACATCTCAGTATATGAAAGAACAAAAGAAATAGGTATCCTAAGAGCAATTGGTGCTTCAAAGGGAAATATCTCATCAATATTTAATGCTGAAACATTTATTATCGGGTTCTTATCAGGACTATTTGGTATAGTTATATCTTATATACTAATTCCAATAATAAATACAATATTACATCACTACATAGGTAACATACCACTTTCAGCATCACTCGAAATAACTCATGCTCTAGTATTAGTAGGCTTAGCAATAATCTTAACTTTAATTGGTGGTTTAATTCCAGCTAGAGCAGCATCTAAAAAAGACCCAGTAGAAGCATTAAGAAGTGAATAATAAAAATGCGAAAAATTTAAAAACTATCAAAAATAGTGTGAAGTAAGAGGCATAAAATTAGCCTCTTTTTCTTATTCTGTGGTATAATTAACTTATGCAGATATAGTTTAATGGTAGAATATAAGCTTCCCAAGCTTAGGGTGTGGGTTCGATCCCCATTATCTGCTCCAAAAATGAATTTTAATTATTAAAATATATAAATTTAAAATGAGCGTACTTAACTGAAATCGGAGGAAAAATGAACAAAAGATATCAAGAAGATTTAGATTATTTTTTGAATTTTGCCGAAAGCGAAAGGGGAAAAGAACTTGATAAAAAATATCCTAATGAAAGCATGCATTTGGACTTCTATTTTTTACACAGCAAAAATGAATTAAAAGACTTTATAAATACATTCTTAAAACTTCACAAGATAAATGACGATTATGACTTTTATTACTTTATGAATTGTATCATAAAATATATGGGAGGTCACATAGATGCTCATACTAGACTAATAATGAGCGATAACGATAATGCTTACCCACTTTCTATTCAAGCCATAAACAATAAATTATACGTTACAAAATGTAGTAATGAAAAATATAGTTACAGTGAGCTTCTAGAAATTAATAAAGTAAGTATTAACAAAATAATAGATGAAGTAGAAAAATTTACTAGTTATGGAACACCCAATTGGTTCCTAAATAGACTACATTTTTATTTAAATGATAAAAACATTCTATTATCTTTACCTAGTATAAAAAATAATGCTAAATATATAGAATATAAAACTTCAAAAGGAATTATTAAATATGAAATAAATAAAGATTATTCTAAAGAGCTTGCACTTATTAGAAAAGAAGATTTTAAACAATATCAAATCAAAGATAATATATTAATTTTTAAATATCCAAAATGCACAGATAAATTTATACCAGACATCCAAAAGATAAAGAAGTTAATACATGATAATAACATCGATACCTTTATTTTAGATTTAAGGGGTAATTCCGGTGGAAGATCTTCATTAATAGAGCCATTAATAAAATATTTAAAACGTACTAAATTAAAATTAGTAACTCTAGTAAATAAAAGTGTCTTTTCAAGTGGTAGAATGGCAGCTATAGGCATGCTCCGAATCGGAAGTAAAATAGTTGGTCAAGATATTGGTACTCCAATAAATTGCTTTGGATACATATTTGGAAATGGACAGCTCCCAAATACTAAATTCACATTTAACTTTGCAAGAGTCTATTGGTATGAAGATGAAAAAAAACACACGATAAAAGGAATCTATACCAAAAAGAAACTTCTTAAAATGTCTAAAAGTTTTTATGAACCCAAATACTTAAAAATAGATTATTATATCAACTTGACACTAGAGGATTATAAATCAGGAAAAGATGTTATGTTAGAAAAATGCTGCAATTGGATAAAAAGTATTGACCGGGAGTAACACCCAAGTTTTATAATTGAATTGTACTAAAAAAACAAAGTAAAAACATACTACATATAAAAAAGAAAAATATGAAAAAGAAAATAATAATTGCAGTAGTACTAGGAGTAATAATTTTTGGAGTAAGTGCTTATCTTTTATTAAGAGGACAAGCAATCAAAGAAACAAACAATGAAATTAAAAAGGACAGTAAAACTTTAGTGGTGTACTATTCAACATAGGGACTTACTGATAAAATCGCTAAAGAAATAGCCGCTAACCTAAATGCCAATATCTTTGAAATTGTTCCTGAAAATGAATACTCAAGTGATGATTTGAACTACAATAACAAAAACTATCTTGTATCAAAAGAATATAAAGACGAAATATAAAGAGATATTAAACTAAAAACACCTATAGAAGAGATTGACTCTTTGGGAAACAAACTAAAATAAAAAGATGATTAAAATCATCTTTTTTTAATATCATATAAACACTGAAGATATATGAAATACATTAACATTGTTGTGAAGAACATTAGAAGTCTGTTTAAGTATACCATGATCATCGTCCAAAAGAATCAAATGATCATAATCAGTATATTCTTGCATTTTCATGGCCTTTATTTCATCACGGTTTTCATTAGTATAATCACCGTTTTCTTTAGTAAGAATAATCCAATTCTCTTCTGGAATAAATGATACATATTTTTTAAGCCATTCTTTTTTAATCTGCGTAAGATTCTTAGTGCGAGATAAAGAAAGTATATATAAATCAATATTTGAAATATTACCAATTTCTTCAAGTTCTTTCAAAACAGTTGATAGCGGGCTAATGTAAATATAATTATCTTCCATCTTTTTCACTACGGTGTTTTCTGAAAATACAATATATTCGTTAATAGTCCCATCCATATCGATAAACATTGCAACACGTTTATTTTCACTACATAAATCCGTAATTCTTTGAACAAATTTTTTCATATACAACTCCTTCAGTTAAAAAATTAGCTTTTAACTTTAATAACTATATCTTTGTAATTTCTAAACTCTTGGTTGTTAGGATCAACTTGAAGCACAAATAAAATCCTGCCGAGTAAAGAATTCAAATATTTTTCAGAATTTTTAATATTTAATCTATTTAAGTGCTCATTTAAACCAAACTTTTTAATATAATATATTTCCTGCCTAATTTTCTTTCTGTAATTTAAACTAACCTGCATCTTTTTATTTACAACTATACCAGTAACTTTTTGACAAGCACTATTTTTAATTACCATGGTTTTCTTGTCATTAAGACGAAGCCCTAATTTACATAGTTCCTGTCTAACCTCACGAATAATTATTGAAGGTTCAAATTCACCAGAAAAAGTCATATCATCAGAATACCTTGTATAGGAAATGTCGAACTTTTCCGCGAATCTTCCAACATTTTCATCAAAATCCCTCATAACTAAATTCGAAATATATGCAGATGTTGGTGCACCTTGCACTAAATGGTCGTTTAAAGTGCACAAATTAGTAAGAAGCATCCCAACAGAAAAAGGGTAGTACTCGATAGGAAAACAAGCCTTATATATACTCATAAATGATATATTATTAAAGAAATCTTTAATATCTAACTTTAAAATCATTTTCTTATTTACATGCATCATTGCATTATCATTTAAAGATAGTCCAGGATAGTAAGCTTTGGCATACATAGAAATAGGTCTTTCTAATAAAACATTATTAAGTATATTTCTTTGCACAAACTTCAATATTTTGCTAGGCTCATAAATAGTGCGCCAAGCGCCACTTCTTTTTTTTATTTTAAACTCTCTATAATTTTTTTCTTGACTATTTGCAAGTGTATATAAAATCTTAATATATTTACGTTTATCTTTACAATTTAATAAGTCAAGAGATAGTAAAAACTCATTACACTCATTTACACCAGTATACTTCCACATAATTACTACCTCCAACCTAGCAGTACTTTCGATATTGTAATATGGAAATGGACTATAGCAAGCAAAGCGCGCGGCTACACAACGTGTAGGTAAGTCCTTTGAAATATTACCATTTATTACACTATATTACTAATGTCCCTTAACGACTCGTTAAAGTAGGAATAAATTCCAATCACTACTGCACTCATATTATATCACAAAAAAAGTAACCCTTGCGAATTACTTATCATACTTATAAAATCCTTCACCAGAAGCCTTACCAAGTTTACCAGCATCAATATATTTCTTTAAAACTTTAGCCATTCCTTTAAAATTATAAGGTGCTAGAAAAGAAGGAATCTTTAAATACATCTCAACAATGTTATAAGCCGTCTCTAAACCAACAGTATCAAGTATCTGAAATGGACCTTTAGGAGCCCCAGTACCAAGTAACCATGCTTTATCAATACTCTCAAAATCAGAAACGCCATTAACATACAAATCTAATCCTGAAAAAAGTAGGGGAATAAGCATTGAATTAAGAAGATATCCAGACTTTTCCTTCTTTAATGGTAGAGCAATCATTCTAATACCCTTAGCAAACTCCATGACCTTATTAAAATATTCTTCTTCAGTCTTTGGTTGTACCATAACTTCAGCAGTATTATTCTTCCAAATAGAATTAGCAAAATGTAAAGCTAAAAACTTATCAGGTCTACCAGTATATTTAGCAAGTTTACTAGGAAGCATTGTTGAGGAATTAGTAACTACAATTGTCTTCTCTGGAAGAAGAGGAGCCATCTTTAAATATAAATCTTTTTTCGCTTCAAAATCTTCTGCCATTGACTCAATAACTAAGTCTGCATCCTCTAAAGCCTTCTTCATATCAAGTTCTAACTTAATCTTATCACTCAATCCCATCACTTTATTAATTAGTTCATCTTTATTAAAATTGTCTGCATCAGCAATCCCTCTACACCAATTATTAAAAGACTTTCCCTCTGGCATTGCCATCAAATTTATCGCATCTATATAAGAATTCTTAACCCATTCAAGCTTAGCTTTAGTTCTCTCTATACTTCCTTCACTTCTAAGCCACACCGTAACGTTATAGTCACAAAATGCTGTTTGAAAAGCAATTTGACTTCCAAGAACGCCACCACCCATTATTACAATATTTTTCATTCATTACCTCCAAATTTTTATATCAGATAAATTATAACACGAATACCTTACTTTTGTACTTCTTTTTCTAATTCTTTATAGTTTACTTTACCAATCATTGTCTTTGGCAGCTCATCCTTTATAATAAATTTATAAGGAATCATATACTTACTTAAGTTTTCTTCACAATACTTTCTTAAAATACCGACAATATTATACTCTCCAGAATATTCCTCATTAATAACCACAAATGCAATTGGCACTTGTACTTTATAAGGATGCTTCATTCCAACTACACCTGCATTCTTAACTGCAGGATGCTTCATTAATACTTCCTCTATATAATTAGGATAAACATTATAACCAGAAACAATTAACATTCTCTTAAGTCTTTGAACATAGAATAATACTTCATCTTCATCAAGATAACCTAAATCTCCTGTTTTAATCCATCTCATCTTGCCATCATTAAATATCAAATTATCAGTTTCTTTCTTATTATTTAAATATTCCTTCATCATACCAGGTCCAGAAATTAAAATCTCTCCAACCTCACCATTTTTAAGTTTCTTATTTGTATTAGGATCCACAATCATAATCTTATTACCGGGTAAACTTGTTCCAACAGACCCCAACTTATCACTGCCAAAATAACCAAATGTAGCAGGCCCAGTAGTCTCTGTCATACCATACCCTTGTATAATTGTAGCACTGCACTCATGATCTTTAAGAAATTTATTTACTTCTTCATTCTTCTTTGCAGAAAGACTATCTCCACCACTTATAACATATTTTATATTATTTAAACTAGTATTTATCATATAAGGATTATTTAGTAATGCCTCAAATAAAGTCGGAACCCCGGCAATAACACTAGGATGATATCTTTTAATTAGCTTATCAAATCTTTGTGCATTAAACTGTGGTATCAATGTAATCATAGCGCCTAATGCAAGCGGAGCACATACACATACAACTAGTCCAAAACAGTGAAATATTGGAAGTATAGACAAAAAGTTATCTTCATCCCCAATGTCTGGGAAAATTATTCTAGCTTGAGAGATTATTGAATTAATATTGCCATTAGTTAGTACTATATTTTTAGGACTTCCTGTTGTACCACCACTATGAAGATATAGTGCAGCATCGTCTCTCACACCATTATCACGAATCTCTTTATTATAATTTTTCTCCTTTAGAAGAAAACTCTTCCAATCTGTAAATAACTCATCACTAGTAAAATTAATTTTAACATCATTACTAAACCAGTATCCAAGACTAAGAAGACTCGGCATAGACTCACCAGCAGACACAATAATTACCTTATATAAACTAGTTTCACTTATAAAACTTTTAACCTTCTCATAATTAAAATTGATTACAAGAGCAAAAACAGAGTTTGTATCAATGATTGTTCTTTTTAACTCTTCTTTAGAAGATAACGGATGCACTAAATTAACAATAGCTCCAATCTTATTAGCAGCATAAACCATAATAATTGCTTCAGGCGTATTTGGCATGCACACTGTAATTACATCACCTTTTCGTACACCGAAACTCACAAGTGACTTAGCACATACATCTATCTTTTTAAATAAATCGCCAAATGTCATCTTATATCCAAAATAATTAATCGCATAGTTTTCCAATACAACAGTTTTACTTGCATGCAATCCTTCATATATAGATATATCCTCACACTCTATTTTTTGATTTCTAACATCTTTAAAATTTAACTTTTTCATATTTCTCCTTTATTAAACAATTGTTGCAAAAATAACAAATATATTATAAAATACTATTGAAACAAAAAGCAATAAGCAAATATACACATTTTGTTATTTTTTAAACAAATGTTACTTATTATGTTTAAAAAAGGGAGAATTTATGGATAGAAGAATAAAATATACTAAAAATATTATCAAAACTACATTTTTAAAAAAATTAGAAGAGAAAGAAATAAACAAAATAACCGTCAGCGAAATCTGTAAGGATGCTGACGTCAATCGTGCTACCTTTTATAGATACTACTTAGATGTTTATGACCTACTAGACAGCATCGAAGCAGAATTCGTAGATAACTTAAGACTGATATTTAAAGAAGAAAACTATACAGTATACTCATTTGCTTTAAAAGTACTAAATATTTTTCTTGAAAACAAACAAATTCTAAAAGTTATTTTCAAATCAAGGAGCAACATTAATTTCATGCAAGAATTCTTAGAGACGGCTTATGAAAAATGTCAAAATAAATGGAAAAGTATAGACTCTAATCTTAATGACGAACAAATAGAACTGGGAGCAATCTACATTTTTAACGGTTCGTTAGGAATAATAAATTACTGGGTTCAAAATGACTTCACATCAAAACCAGAAGATATTGCTGAAATAATATCTGAATTAAGTTACAATGGTATCAAAAAATACATTTATAAGAATATGTAAATTGTAAAAAATAAAATTTTATGCTAAAGTTAATATAGTAAAATAGTAAACTTAAAGAGCAGGAGAACCAGCGAAATTCTTTTGTTTCTTTTGAAAATAGATTAAACAGATAATACCAGAAATTAAGAAGATACTTCCTAATACTTTAACTTCATATAATGCCTTCTTATCAGAACTTGCTTTATTAAGCTGTTTAAAATTACGATTAAAAAAATATAAATAAATAAAAAAAGTCATCGTAAGTGTAAGTTCAAAAATTGTATTAGCTTCATTTTTATAACTAACATCATTACGTTCTATGTAGAAAATTTCATCATTATCACCAAGAATATTCAAAACACATAACCCTGCAAAGACAATCCAAATAACATTTTCAAAATGCAAACGTTTAAGTTCACTAATTTCATTACTATCCATATTAGATTATATTATTAATAAAACTAAAAATATGCTATAATTTACAGAAACAGGTGATTCAATGAAGAAGTATAATTATGAAAATCTAAAAGAAGATGAACATGTTGTTCCCTCACTAGGTATATTACCAATAAAAATAAGTGAAGATTACAACTATATTCCTAAAAACATTATATTTAATCTAATAAGTGATATCCTAATAATTCCCATTGTCATAATCTTGGCAGTAATCACTAAAATATTTCTAGGATTTAAAGTAACTGGCAAAGAAAACCTAGTAAAAGGCAGAAGTTCAGTAACTATCTCCAATCATATTCATTACATAGATTGTGTTCTAATTGGCCTTATAAATTTTCCCGAAAGAACTTACTTTCCAACGATTGAAGAAAACTTTAAAATTCCCTTTATAAGACATTTAATTAAAATTCTTCATGCAATTCCAATTCCTAAAACAAAAATAGGTAAAGAAAAGTTTTATACAGATATTATTGAAGAATTAGAAAATAAAGAAGTAGTTCTTCACATGTATCCAGAGGGTTCTCTATGGCCATACTATGAAAAAGTACGTAACTTTAAATATGGTGCTTTTAAAATAGCAACTCTAGCAAATACTCCAGTCGTCCCAATAAAATTTGTTCTAGAAAAACCTACTGGCATTTACGAACTATACAAAAGGAAACCATGCTTGCATGCATACATCTTACCGGCAATCTATCCGGACGAAAACCTTGAAATAAAAGATAGAATAGCAGACTTAAAAGAAAATGCTGAAAGAATTATGAAGGAGAGTTAAATGAAAGTATTAATTTTATCATGTAGTACTGGTGGTGGACATAACTCATGTGCTAGATACATTGAAGAAGAACTAAAAGCAAATAATATAGAATGCGAATTCAAAGACTTTTTTGACATTGTAAGCCCTAAAGGCAAAGAATTATCATCAAAATTATATCTAGCATCTTTAAAAGGTAATGGTAAAATTTTTAAAGGTATCTACTCACTAGGAGAAGCCTACAGTAACACAGGTATTACAAGCCCAGTATATTTAGTAAACAAATTACACAAGCGTTCTTTATTAAATTATATAAAAGAAAATAATTTTACTCTTGTAATTACAACTCATCTATTTCCTGCATTAACGCTTACTGCAATTAACAAAACTGAAAAGCCGCCAATTAATTTTATTACTATAGCAACTGACTATGAGCCGTGTCCATTCATGGAAGAAAGCAAGCCAAACATGTTAATAATTCAAAAAGGTTTAGAAGAAAAATTTATCAAAAAGGGCAATGCAAAAGAAACATTAATACCAATAGGTATCCCAATTTCCACACGTTTTACACAATCAGTTAAGAATATAAGAGAGGGACTAAACTTAAATGAAAAAGACAAAGTTGTTCTAATTATGCTTGGTAGCATGGGCTTTGGCAAAATTTTAGAACTATTAAAAGACTTAGAAAATGAAAAATACAAAATTATAACTATCTGTGGTAGTAACAAAAAACTATTATCAGAAATTAAAAATGCTAATTTTAAAAATGTAATTCCTCTTGGATTTATTAAAAACATAAATGACTATATCTATTCGTCAGACATCATCGTATCAAAACCAGGTGGTCTATCAACAACTGAAATAGCTGCTATGCGTAAACCTTTAATTCATATCTTTCCAATACCAGGAATCGAAACTTATAACACTAACTTTTTCGAAAGCCATCATATGAGCATTAAATGCATGAAAAATGAAGAAATCAAAGAAGCAATTAACACTCTATTTAAAAATCAAAATTTGCAAAATGAAATAATTGAAAATCAAAAAAAATATATTAATAATTATTCAGCACGTGATTTAGTGGAATTAATCAAAGAAAATTTCTAAACTTTATGTTATAATTATTAAGATGAAAGGAATATAAAATGGGAAAAGTAAACGACTACATTTCTAAAATGTTAAAATATATAAAAAACGAGATTGGTGAAAATAAAGAAAAACCATGGATCAAATATTATACAAGAACTCCTGAAAGTCTAAATTACTATCAAGGAAGCATGTATGATTATGTAAAAGAATCAGCAATCAAAAACGAAAAACGCACAGCCTATACTTACTATGGATTAGGTGTATCATATAGAGGATTTCTAAGAAGAGTAGACCGCATAGCAGCCGCTCTAACCCAGTTTAACATTGTTGAAAATGAGTGTGTAACCATCTGCATGCCAAACACTCCAGAAAGCATTGCTCTAATATACGCAATCAATAAAATAGGTGCAATTGCCAATATAATCCATCCACTATCCTCAACAAAAGACATTAAAAGAGCTCTTGATGAAACAAACAGTGGTGTATTATTCTGCTCTGACTCATCTATGCAAAACGCTAGGGATATAAAAGTAAAACATTTCATCTTGGTACCAAATTCAACTAGTTTAATAAAATTTAAAAAAATGATTTACAATATTAAAGAATCTGTAAATTTAAAATTGGGAAAAAATATGATATCTTGGTCAGACTTCATCTCATACAAAACACTAGATGACCCATACAAAAAAAGAAAGGCAAATGACCCAGCTGCAATTATCTATAGTGGCGGAACAACTGGTAAACCAAAGGGAATTATCCTATCGAACTTAAACTTTAATGCCATGGCTCTTCAAACAATGAACGTTTGTGATGGTTTAAATCCAGGTAGCAGTGTTCTAGCAGCACTTCCAATATTTCATGTGTTTGGCCTAGCACTATGTATTCACACAACGTTAGTATGTGGAATGACTGCAATCTTAGTACCTAAAATAAACACTAAAAAAATAAATAGTGAATTAAAAAAATACAAACCAAATATCTACCCAGCTGTCCCTTCACTCTTAACAATGTCACTTAAAGGAGTAGATCCTGGAAGTTCCGGTTTAAAAGACATTAAAACTGTTGTAGTTGGTGGCGACTATCTATCACCTCAAACTAAAGCAGAATTTGAAAAATTTTTAAAAGACCACGGAAGCAATGGAGTAGTTAAGGTAGGGTATGGCCTATCAGAAGCATCAGGATTCTGCTGTTCAACTGCTCCAATCGAAGAAAAATATGTTCAAAACGGAACCCTTGGAGTACCTAATCCAGACATTATAGTAAAAGCCTTTGAACCAAACAGCGACATTGAAAAAAGCTACAATGATGTTGGCGAAATTTGCGTAACTGGTCCAACCATTTTCATGGGTTATATTAACGAAGATAAAGAAACCAAGAATACCCTAGTAAAACACACAGATGGTAAAACATGGCTTCACACAGGTGACCTAGGATACATAGACAAAAACGGTTTCGTATATTACACATCAAGACTAAAACGTATGATTATTAGCAATGGTTACAACATTTACCCAATAGAGTTAGAAGAAATTATAAAAAAATGCAAATATGTAGAAGACTGCACTGTAGTTGCTGTTCCTCACAAAATTAAAAGTCAAACACCAAAAGCTGTCATTGTTCTAAAAAAAGACGTTGAAGATACATTAGCCGTTAGAAGTGAAATCAGAAAGTACTGTATGGACAACATTGCAAGATACGCTATACCAACAGAATTTGAATATCGCAAAGACATTCCCAAGACTGCTATAGGTAAAGTTGCATATAGGGACCTTCAAAAGTAGGAAACATCTATGGACGAAGAAAAAGTAAGCAAATTAATAAAAGAATCAAGAAAAAAATTAAATTTAACTCAGGAAAAATTTGCTCAAAAATATAATGTAACCCCGCAAGCAGTATCAAAGTGGGAAAATGGTAAAAATCTTCCAGATATAACAACCCTAAAAGAGATATGCAAAGACAGTAATACATCTATAGACAGTTTGCTATTAGGAAAGAAAAATAATCACATACTTCTGATAATTATAGCAATATTGATTATAGTCGCCATCGCAATCATTTCATTAATAAACAATAAAAACACTTCATTTGAATTTAAAGTTGTAGAATCTAATTGTGAAAATTTCAAAACTAATGGGACTCTTGCTTATGATCAAAAAACAAGCCATCTTCACTTATCCGGAATATCATACTGTGGAGCAAATGCCAAAGTAAAATATAATAAAATAACTTGCACACTTTATGAAACAGAAGATAAAATAAATAAGGAACTAGAAAACATAACATATAATAAAATGCCAATTACTTTAGAAGAATTCCTAAGTACAGCCGAATTTGACCTAGCCAACTTTTCTGCAAACTGTCAAAAATATAAAGAAAATTCTCTATACTTAGAAATTATCGCATCAAATGTAAACACCGAAGACATATACAAAATTCCACTAACAATCAAAGATAACTGCAAAAGCTAGCCTAAAAACTAGCTTTTTGCAAAAAAATCAAAAAAATACCAAAAATCACTTGATTTATAAAAAGGAATAACATATAATTATAAATGTATTGATTAGTTGCCCATTTAGCTCAGTCGGTAGAGCGCACGGCTGTTAACCGTTAGGTCGTAGGTTCGAGTCCTACAATGGGCGCCATTTGTAAATTACTCTTGAAAAAGAGTTTTTTTTATTGTAAAAAAGCCAGTACCATGCTATAATTCAAAATAGGAGAGTGGAACAATGGAGAAAAATTACAATTATAAATTATTTCCTAATAAGGAAGACCAAGATAAATTCTACAAAATATTAGCAGAACTATATTTAGAGAGAAGCGAGAAGCAAAGACAGGAATTATCTGCTGAGCTTGAAAAACTACAAGAAAGTTGTGGACAAATTTTAAGTGCACACGGAACAAGTGAAAATTTAGTTAAACAAATTATTGACACAAACGCTGAAATTAATGATAGTAGCACAGTTAGAAGTGAAGAAGAAACGGCAAGATTAAAAGATGCCCGTTCAGAACTTTATAGTAAACTACTAGATGCAGTACATTCACTAGAAGCAAACCACGAAACATTATCTATAGGTGAAGACTTAGAAAGAGATGCAAACAAAGCATTTGATCGCCAAGAAAAAACAATCTCTATAAAAAGAGGGGAAGAGGAAGTTAAAGGTACTATTACAGGAGAACCAATTTCTCATGAAGAAATGCTATCTGCTTATCCATTTAAACAAATTAGAGAATTCAAGGGCTTAACTATTGAAGAAAAAGCCGAAACACAAGAAGAATTAGTAAGCAAGCCAAAACAAGAAGAGATTGTAACAGGAATTTCAGAAGCACCTGAAAGTTTGCTAGATAAAGTCTATCCAAAAGTAGAAGAACCTACCGAAGAAGAAATTGCCGAATCTCCAGTTCTTACTGACAATAGTTTCTTCGCTACAGATGATGAACTAAAAGAAGCTATCGAGCAGACTCCAGAAACTCCAATTGAAGATATAAAAGAAGAACCAGACGGCGATGAACCAGATGGATTAGCACTACTTGATGAAATTGCGAAAGAAAAAGAAAATTCACAAGAACCAAAAACAAAAGATATCGTAATACCAGAAGATGATGAAAAAACACTTCCAGAACTTAACGACGATAACTCCCTAACATATGAACTAACAAGTGGAGTATCTTTAAGTGACGTTGCTGAAAGTGCCTACTATGATAAAGGAACATGGAATAAATTATATAGTTTTAACAAGAAATCAATTGACGAAAAATTAAACGGAGTACCTATTGAAACTGTCAAAGATGATAAAAATATTTTAACTGGATTAGTAATTCGTGTACCATTTACTTTAGATATTGCAAGTCCAAAAAAAGTAGAAGCTAAGAAAGTTGCATAATCTATGTACCTTACCAAAGATGAAATCATTGAGATCAATAGTGGTAAAAAATATTTAATTCTCGGTTGCACCAAAATTCTTGAAAAGGAATATTACAAAATTTGTAAAATTGGTGAAAAATTGGATGAATTAATCGGGAATTGTAAATACATTACAGTATCAAAAGAAAATGGACATTTAATTATCGAAGAAATCCTAGAAGAGCCTTTATTAAAGGAATTAGAAGGAAAAATATCAAGCTCATAATGAGCTTTTTTTAGTGCCAAAACTTTATCACGACTTGTATAAAATTTGACAAATAGACTCATTATATGTTAGAATTAAAAACGTTCGTCTGGGGAGGGGAACAAAAAATGGAAAAAGATTTATCTTCGCTGAAGATATTAAATATTATAATCTGTTTATTATTATTAACAGTATTTGTAGTTTTTACAAGACCAAAAAATGTAGATGCTAGTACATCTGATGAATATCCCTCGATTAGGCTGGGATATGAATTTAAACAATTAGAATTTCTTGTAGATGTATACCAAGAAGAATCTAATAAAATAACATACAACTTAGATTATTATTTAGAAGAAAAGAAAGACACAATTGCTTTCTTTGCTAAAGCTTTTGGCTATAACTACAATGATGTAATAAAGGATTTACAAAACAGAAATGAAAAAGAAGAAGTATTCTTAATGACAAATATCGGATTTCTGAAAAATGAAAATAACGAACTTTTAAATTTTGAAAATTTCGAATATGGTTTACTTGAATATTTCTATAATCTAAATAAAACTAAATCTCTCAAAAGAACAAATAAATACATTCCCTATGAGGGAAACGCAGCATACGTTGAAAAATTAATAATGTACTACAGTAACATCTACACAAACGTAGATCAAACATTGATGTTAAGTATTGGCGCAGCCGAAAGTGGTTACTACAAAGTAAAATACATGCTAAAGAAAAATAATGTTTATGGTGGTATGAGCACTAGCGGCCTAATAAGACATGATAATATAGAACTTGGTGTTTTATCATATATAAGGATGATGAGTAAAAATTATTATGCCAAAGGTTTAACAACTAAAGCAGCAATCGGTAAAGTTTACTGCCCGGTATTTGAAAATGGCGTGAAAAAAGCAAGTAGTCATTGGATTAACCTGGTAACAACAGCCGAAAGCAAATATAAAAATTACAAAACAGAGATTAATATAAACGATATAATTAACAAAGAGGAATTAGCATAGCTAGTTTCTTTTTTTGATTGAGTAATTTAGAATTATCTTATATAATAAAGTTGGTGATAATATGCGAAAGGATAAAATAAATTATTATTTAGATATAGCACAAGCCGTAACACAAAGAAGTACATGCCTAAGAAGGCACTACGGCTGTATAATCGTCAAAAACGATGAAATAATAGCAACCGGCTACAATGGAGCACCAAGAGGCCGAAAAAATTGCGATGAACTAGGATATTGCTACCGTGAAAAAATGCAAATTCCTAGAGGCGAAAGATACGAATTATGTAGAAGCGTTCATGCCGAGCAAAATGCCATAATATCTTCTGCTCGTAAAGATCTTATCGGAGCAACAATATTCATGTGTGGAATAAATGCCAAAACAGCAGAAGTAGAACCAAACAGTACTTCATGTATGATGTGCAAAAGAGTTGTTATAAATGCTGGTATCAAAGAAGTAATAGTAAGAGAACCAAATAACAAATACACCATATATAATGTAGAAGATTGGATAAACGACGATGACTCGCTAAACGGAAAGATGGGGTATTAATGAAAACACTAAAAGATTTTGAATTTAAAGGAAAAAAAGTGATTCTTCGTAGTGATTTTAATGTTTCAATCAAAGAAGGCAAAATAATATCAAATGAAAGAATAATGGCTGAACTTCCAACTATCAATTATTTAATTAAAAGTGGTGCAAAAGTAATCATCATGTCACACCTAGGAAAAATAAAGAGCGAAGAAGACAAAAAAAGTTATTCATTATATATAGTCTACGAAGAACTTTTAAAAATCATAGACACAAAAGTGATTTTCTCTCCTGCGACTCATGGGAAAATTCTTGAAGAAAAGATATCATCTCTTCAAAATGGCGAAGTACTATTAGCAGAAAATACTAGATACGAAGATGTAGAAAATAAAAAAGAAAGCGAATGTAATGAAGAACTATCCAAATACTGGGCTAGCCTAGCGGACATATTCATTAACGATGCTTTTGGAATGACCCATCGCAAACACGCATCAAATTATGGTATAAGCAAATTTTTACCAACTGGCATAGGTTTCTTGATAGAAAGTGAAATAAAAGGGTTAGCACCGATATTAGAACCCGCAAAACCATTTACAATTATTATGGGCGGTGCCAAATTAGAAGACAAATTATCTTTAATAAAGTCCTTAGTTCCAAAATGTGATAAGTTATTACTGGGAGGTGGAATAGCCAATACTTTTCTAGCGGTAAGTGTCTCAATCGGGAAATCTTTAGTAAGCCCGGATCTTATAGAAGAGGCAAGAAACTTACTCTCTATATATAAGGAAAGAATAATCATGCCAGTTGATGTAAAAGTATTAACTAAAAATGGCGCAGAAGTAAAAGACATTTCAAATATTGCCAGTGATGACATTATATTCGATATCGGTCCAAAAACAATAGAACTATATAAAAAACACATAGATAATTCAGAAACGATCTTTTTAAATGGAACAGTCGGTAAATATGAAGAAGAGGGGTTTGAAGATGGAACTAAAGAAATTCTTAATGCAGTAAGTAAAACTGAAGCATACTCAGTTATTGGTGGCGGTGATGCACTTTCTAGTGCTGAATACTTTAAAATTAATGATTTCAGTTTTGTTTCAACCGGTGGTGGAGCAACATTAAATTATATTGCCACCGAAAAGTTAGCATGTTTTGAAGAATAAACAATAGGAGAGAATAAAGTGTAAATAAAGATTTTGATAATTTGTATTTTTTCCTTATATATAGTATAATTGTCTCAAGGAAGGTTTTAATGGAAAATTATGCAAAAGGAAATGTGCTAAGAGTGCACTGTTATAAGCATAACGGTAAAATCCATAGAACTTGGGATAAGACAACAGTCTTAGATGAAACAGATGACTATTTAGTTTGTGGAAACAATAAAGTCAAAATTACAGAATCTACAAAAAGAACACATCGAACTAAAGAAACAGCCATAGTATTCTTTTATAAAAGAAGATGGTTTCATGTTACAGCTCAGTTTAAAACAAACGGCTTATTTTATAAAGTTGATATAGCAAGTCCATTTTTATATGATGAAGGAGTAATTAAATATATCGACTATGACCTAGATGTTAAGATATTTCCTGATGGTAGTTTTAGAGTACTTGATAAAAACGAATATAAATATCATCGTAAATTAATGAAATATCCTGATAAACTAGATTCAATACTTCAGAGTGAATTAACAGATTTAATTAATATGATAAGAGCAAACGTGGGCCCTTTTAACAGAAAACTTGTACGAGAGTATAAAAAAGAGTACGAAAATAGTGGATTTTACAGTTAAAAAAGTGAGTTTTTGAATAAAAATTCATTTTTTTTTAAAAAAACAAAAAAAAGTGTTGCATTTTTGAAAAAAGGAGCATATAATACAATGTATGCGAAGCAGGAAAGGCCTTAAAATAAGGCAAAAAATCCTTGTAAAAGCATAAAAATATATCAAATTTTAAAAATTTCAAAAAAAGTCGAAAAAAGTTAAAAAAAGTGTTGACTTAATAAAAAAGATTTGATATATTACTAATGCACGAACGAAAAGAGTGCAAAAATGATCTTTGAAAACTAAGTAAAATGTCAATTATTGAGTAGTCAGATTAAACTTAAAAAATAATATATTTTTGAGAGTTTGATCCTGGCTCAGGATGAACGCTGGCGGCATGCCTAAGACATGCAAGTCGAACGGAGGGACCCAATGACGTTTTATGAAGTTTTGCGAGCTTGCTCAAGAAACGGATTAAAGCTGATTTGGATTATCCCTTAGTGGCAAACGGGTGAGTAACACGTGGGTTACCTACCTCCAAGTCGGGGACAACAGTTGGAAACGATTGCTAATACCGGACGTGGACTACGGTTTAAAGAAGCCTTTAAAGCTTCGCTTGGAGATGGGCCTGCGGTGCATTAGCTAGTTGGTGGGGCAATGGCCTACCAAGGCGACGATGCATAGCCGAACTGAGAGGTTAATCGGCCACATTGGGACTGAGACACGGCCCAAACTCCTACGGGAGACAGCAGTTAGGAATATTCGTCAATGGGGGGAACCCTGAACGAGCAATGCCGCGTGAGTGATGACGGTCCTCTGGATTGTAAAACTCTGTTGTTTGGAAAGAACCGTAAGAAGAGGAAATGCTTCTTACTTGACGGTACCATTCAAGAAAGCCACGGCTAACTACGTGCCAGCAGCCGCGGTAATACGTAGGTGGCGAGCGTTATCCGGATTTATTGGGCGTAAAGCGTCCGCAGCCGGTTTATTAAGTCTAGAATTAAAGCCTGGAGCTCAACTCCAGTTCGTTTTAGAAACTGATAGACTCGAGTGTGGTAGAGGCAAACGGAATTTCTAGTGTAGCGGTAGAATGCGTAGATATTAGAAGGAACACCAGTGGCGAAGGCGGTTTGCTAGGCCACCACTGACGGTCATGGACGAAAGCGTGGGGAGCAAATAGGATTAGATACCCTAGTAGTCCACGCTGTAAACGATGAGTACTAAGTGTCGGGTTACCGGTGCTGAAGTTAACACATTAAGTACTCCGCCTGAGTAGTACGGTCGCAAGGCTGAAACTCAAAGGAATTGACGGGCACCCGCACAAGCGGTGGAGCATGCTGTTTAATTCGACAATACGCGAAGAACCTTACCTAGGTTTGACATCCCCGGCAAAGCTATAGAAATATAGTGGAGGTTATCCGGGTGACAGATGGTGCATGGTTGTCGTCAGCTCGTGTCGTGAGATGTTTGGTTAAGTCCAACAACGAGCGCAACCCTCGTCTTAAGTTGCTAACATTAAGTTGAGAACTCTTAAGATACTGCCAGTGCAAGCTGGAGGAAGGTGGGGATGACGTCAAATCATCATGCCTCTTACATCTAGGGCTACAGGCGTGCTACAATGGCCGATACAACGAGTTGCAACACAGCGATGTGAAGCTAATCTCTTAAAGTCGGTCCCAGTTCGGATTGGAGTCTGCAACTCGACTCCATGAAGTTGGAATCGCTAGTAATCCCGAATCAGAATGTCGGGGTGAATACGTTCCCGGGTGTTGTACACACCGCCCGTCACGCCATGGGAGTCGGTAATACCTGAAGTCGGTAGCCTAACCTGCAAAGGAGGGGGCCGGTGAGGGTAGGATCGGTGACTGGGGTGAAGTCGTAACAAGGCATCCCTACGAGAACGTGGGGATGGATCACCTCCTTTCTATGGAGTATATCTTATAGAAAAACAACCGTATGAGAACTTCGGGGATTGAGTATTTATACTAAAAGTTCTTGGAAGACTACTTTTGAAGTCATTTTACTTGGTTTTGAGAGATTATTTCTCTCAGATTTTGTTCTTTGAAAACTAGATAATGTAAAATTTGAGTATTCTAATTTATTTCCGTAAATTAGAAATTAAGATCTCAAAACTCATCAAATTAGGATTATATTGGTGGTTAAATTAATAAGGGCGCATGGTGGATGCCTTGGCAATAGAAGCCGATGAAGGACGTGACAAACTACGATATGCCTCGGGGAGCAGTAAGTATGCTTTGATCCGGGGATCTCCGAATGCGGAAACGCGCTTGCAGTAATGTGCAAGCATCCTAGAGTGAATTCATAGCTCTAGTGAGGACAACTCAGGGAACTGAAACATCTTAGTACCTGAAGGAAAAGAAAGAAAAATCGATTACCTTAGTAGTGGCGAGCGAAACGGTAAGAGCCCAAACCAGTCTTAGGACTGGGGTTGTAGGACACTATATACGGAGTTACAAAATTACTAGATAGCCGAACAACTTGGAAAGGTTGGCCGGAGAGGGTGAAAGGCCCGTAGGCGAAATTTAGTAATCTCTTTAGTGGATCCTGAGTACAGCGGGACACGAGTAATCTTGCTGGAATCTACGGGGACCATCCCGTAAGGCTAAATACTCTCTATTGACCGATAGTGAACAAGTACCGTGAGGGAAAGGTGAAAAGAACCCCGGGAGGGGAGTGAAATAGAACACTGAAACCGTGTGCTTACAAGAAGTTCGAGCCCGTTAATGGGTGAGAGCGTGCCTTTTGCAGAATGAGCCGGCGAGTTATGGTATAGTGCAAGGTTAAGCGGAATACGCGGAGCCGAAGCGAAAGCGAGTCTTAATAGGGCGATTCAGTACTATGCTATAGACCCGAAACCGAGTGATCTAGCCATGAGCAGGGTGAAGTAAGGGTGAAACCTTATGGAGGCCCGAACCAGGACACGTTGTAAAGTGTTTGGATGACTTGTGGCTAGCGGTGAAATTCCAATCGAACTCGGATATAGCTGGTTCTCCCCGAAATAGGTTTAGGCCTAGCCTTTGATGATGCTACCTGGAGGTAGAGCACTGAATATGGAATGGCGGCGTCTAGCTGTACTGACTGTAATCAACCTCCGAATGCCAGGCAAGTTAATCAAGGAGTCAGTGTGTGGGTGATAACGTTCATACGCGAGAGAAAATCAATTCAGACCGTCAGCTAAGGTCCCTAAATGTATGTTAAGTGGAAAAGGATGTAAGATTGCACTAACAGCTAGGAGGTTGGCTCAGAAGCAGCCATCCTTTAAAGAGTGCGTAATAGCTCACTAGTCGAGTGGTCTTGCGCCGAAAATGTACCGGGGCTTAAACATACTACCGAAGCTACGGGTTTACACTTATGTGTAAGCGGTAGGGGAGCGTTCTAAGGGCGCTGAAGATAGATCGTGAGGACTATTGGAGCGCTTAGAAGTGAGAATGCCGGTGTGAGTAACGTAAGGCTGGTGAGAATCCAGCCCACCGATCGACCAAGGGTTCCGGGGTAAAGTTCGTCTCCCCCGGGTTAGTCAGGACCTAAGGCGAGGCAGAAATGCGTAGTCGATGGACAACAGGTTTATATTCCTGTACTGCCTATGAGACTGATGGAGTGACGGAGAAAGCTAGGAAGGGCCAGTTATTGGATTCTGGTCTAAGTGCGTAGGTCATTGCGTAGGAAAATCCGCGACAATGTTAAGACTGAAACATGATGGCGTCTGTTCCCTCGGGAACATAAGTCTTCTGAAGCTATGCTTCCAAGAAAAACTTCTAAAGATATCTTATAGGTACCTGTACCAAGAACCAACACAGGTGGTCAAGGAGAGAATCCTAAGGTGAGCGAGAGAACTATGGTCAAGGAACTCGGCAAAATGACCCCGTAACTTCGGAATAAGGGGAGGTGCTTTCGGGCACCCGCAGTGAATTGTCCCAGGCAACTGTTTACCAAAAACACAGGTCTCTGCTAAAGCGCAAGCTGATGTATAGGGGCTGACGCCTGCCCAGTGCTGGAAGGTTAAGATGATTTGTTAGCTGGACGTAAGTCGATAACAGCGAAGCTTTGATTTGAAGCCCCAGTGAACGGCGGCCGTAACTATAACGGTCCTAAGGTAGCGAAATTCCTTGTCAGGTAAGTTCTGACCCGCACGAAAGGCGTAATGATCTGGGAGCTGTCTCGACCATAGACTCGGTGAAATCTTAATACCTGTGAAAATGCAGGTTACCCGCGATAGGACGGAAAGACCCCATGGAGCTTTACTGTAGCTTGATATTGGAATCAGATAATTTTTGTAGAGGATAGGTGGTAGGCTTTGAAGTGTAGACGCCAGTTTACATGGAGCCACCCTTGGAATACCACCCTGAAGTTGTTTGATTTCTAACTCGCACCCATTATCTGGGTGGAGGACAGTGTCTGGTGGGCAGTTTGACTGGGGCGGTCGCCTCCCAAAGAGTAACGGAGGCGCCCAAAGGTTCCCTCAGCATGGATGGAAATCATGCGAAGAGTGTAATAGTATAAGGGAGCTTGACTGTGAGACTTACAAGTCGAGCAGGTACGAAAGTAGGGTATAGTGATCAGGCGGTTGAATATGGAATTGCCGTCGCTTAACGGATAAAAGTTACCCTGGGGATAACAGGCTGATACCACCCAATAGTTCACATAGACGGTGGTGATTGGCACCTCGATGTCGGCTCGTCACATCCTGGAGGTGGATTCGCTTCCAAGGGTTGGGCTGTTCGCCCATTAAAGTGGCACGCGAGCTGGGTTCAGAACGTCGCGAGACAGTTCGGTCCCTATCCATCGTGGGCGTAGGAAAATTGAGAAGGGCTGTTCCTAGTACGAGAGGACCGGAATGGACATACCTCTGGTGTATCTGTTGTAACGCCAGTTGCAGTGCAGAGTAGCTATGTATGGAAGGGATAATCGCTGAGAGCATCTAAGCGAGAAGCCCTCTTCAAGATGAGTTTTCCCATATTTTATATAGTAAGATCCCTTGTAGACTACGAGGTTGATAGGCTAGAGGTGGAAGCGTAGTGATACGTTGAGCTGACTAGTACTAATAGATCGAGGATTTAATCATTATAATTTAATTTGATTGAGTCAATACATTATCTTGTTTTTAAAGGACAAAATCCTTTATTGGTAACGATAGCTTAGTGGATACACCTCTTCCCATCCCGAACAGAGAAGTTAAGCACTAAAACGCCGACGATAGTGAATGCGAAAATAGGAAGTTGCCAATATTTTTTTTGTAAAAATTTATCACCAATATAAGGTGATTTTTTTTTGCTTAAAATGAAAAAATTAATAAAAACACTTTAAAAAAACTTTAATATTTATTATTATTAAATTAATAGTAAAGTGAGGTAAAAATGAAAATAGGATTTGATAATAATAAGTATGTAAAAATTCAAAGTGCAAAAATAAAAGAAAGATTTAAAATGTTTGACAAATTGTATTTAGAAGTTGGTGGGAAACTATTCTCTGACAACCATGCTGCAAGGGTATTACCGGGATTCAAACCAGATGCGAAAATTAACATGTTTCTCAATTTAAAAAAAGACCTAGAAATAATATTTTGTATAAGTGCAAATGATATTGAACGAAATAAAATACGTTCAGAATTTGGTATTACATATGATTTAGAGATGCTAAACATAATCAACAATGCTAAAAGATTAGGATTTTCAGTAAATTCTGTTGTAATAACGCTCTACAAAAATCAGCCAAGTGTTGATAAATTTATAAAAAGGTTAGAAAGGCAAAACATTAAAACTTATATTCACACATACACAAAAGGTTATCCTACAGACGTTGAAACCATAGTTAGTGAAGAAGGATATGGTGCTAACCCATATATTGAGACAACAAAAAAGTTAGTTTTAGTAAATGCTCCAGGACCTGGCTCAGGGAAACTAGCAACTTGTTTGAGTCAGCTATATCATGAACATAAAAGAGGAATAAATGCTGGTTATGCAAAATTCGAAACATTTCCCGTCTGGAACTTGCCACTTAAACATCCTGTAAATATTGCATATGAAGCCGCAACCGCGGATTTAAAAGATATAAACATGATAGACCCATTTCATCTTGAAAAATATAATATTAATGCCGTAAATTATAACAGGGATGTCGAGACATTTCCTATACTAAAGAATATTCTTCATCATATTACTGGAAAAGATATTTATTTTTCACCAACAGACATGGGTGTAAATATGGTTGGATATTGCATTAAAAATAATGATATAGTTGAAAATGCGGCAAAAAAAGAAGTTGTAAGACGTTATTTTAATGAACTGTGCAACTATAAACAAGGAATATCAGATTTCGATACTGTACAAAAAATAAAACTTTTAATGAATGAATTAAATATTGACGAAAATTTTCTTAAAGTAGTAGAAGTCTCAAAAAAAGCATCAGAAAAAAAGAAAACTAACGTTATTGCACTGGAACTGCCAAAAGGTAAAATAATCACAGGAAAACAAACTGACCTACTAAGTCCAGCATCTTCAGTGATTATCAATGCAATTAAAGAATTATCTAAAATACCAGATGAAATTAACTTATTAAGTCCGACCATATTAGAACCAATCCTAAAATTAAGAAAAAATAATAACACATTATCTTTACAAGAAGTGCTGATAGCACTTGCTGTATGTAGCGTAACAAATCCATCAATTGCTAGTGCTCTTGAAAAACTAGAAGTGTTAAAAGATTGTGAAGCACATGCAACATATATCGTCACAAATGGTGATTTAAAAGCCTTAAAATCACTAAAAATCAACTTAACATGTGAACCAAATTTTTATTCAAAAGAAATAATGTAAATAGCTATTTACAACTACAAAAGATTTATATATAATGAAAATAGGGTGAGAAAATGGAATACAAATATACATCAAGAAGTATAACTGATACTATGGAATTAGCAGAAAATATCGAATCAGAGAAATTTCCAGGAATGGTTATCTGTTTAGACGGAGAACTTGGTAGTGGAAAAACAGTTTTTGTAAAGGGGTTTGCAAAATCACTCGGTATAACAGAAACTATTACAAGTCCAACGTTTAATTTAATCAAAGAATACAACAGTGGAGAAATGCCATTATATCACATGGACGTATACCGTCTAGAAAATAACTGTGAAACTATCGGCTTTAATGATTATTTTAATAAAGACGCCGTTTGCATAATTGAATGGTCAGATATGATTTGCGACTGCCTACCAGAAGAAAGACTTCAAATAAAATTTAAAATAATTGATGAAAACACAAGAATATTAATTCTTGAACCATTCGGTAGAAAATATGAAGATTTAGTAAATTCAGTTTTGTGAATTTACTTTTTCTTTTTTGCAATTTTATCCTAAAAGATGTATAATATTAACCAGTTTGGAAGTGATTTACGTGTACACATTATTTATTAGTACATTCCGCGAACTTATAGAAATCGCACTATTAAAAAATGAAAAAATGATTTCAAAAAAAGAACAAATTTCAAATAGAAATCATAGCATTTATACTGTGCCATTAATTGAAGAAATCCTAAAAGATAATAAAATTACTACTAAAGAGTTAAATGAAATAATTGTTATTGATGGTCCTGGAAGTTTTACTGGAGTTCGTCTAGGAATAACAGTAGCAAAAATGCTTGCATATACACTAAACATTAAAATCAAAGCTATATCCAGCATTGAAGCTCTAGCAGCAGGTAAAAATGAAAATAAAATGATTATTACAATCAGTGATCCAAAAGGTAAATACTTTGGCATCTTTAATAATGGTAAACTAATAAGTGAATTGTCTTATTTGTCAAATGTACAATATGAAAACTTTATAAACACAAATTATAAAGAATATAAAGAACAAGATGATGACAAACTTGATATCGAAGCAATTTACAATTACTCACAAAATATCAAAAACCAAAATCCTCATACAGTAAAAGCAAGATATATCAAAGGAATTGAAGCACTAAATGGTAAATAATTATTCTAAAGAAGATATAGCGCAAATAAACAGTTTAGGCACTAAACTAAATCCTAATTTTGAGAAACTATTTCACATAGAAAAACTACCAGAGAGCGAAAACATTCTAACAATCAAAGAAAAAAACAAACTTATTGGTTTTATTCATTATTCAAGAATATATGAATGCTTAGAAATTCAAAATATTATTGTGGATAAAATGTGGAAAAATAAAGGCTATGCTTCAAAACTATTAAATGCTTTAATTACCAAAAATAAGGATGCTCAAAAAATTATTTTAGAAGTAAATGAAAACAATATCGAAGCAATTAACTTTTATCAAAAACACAAATTTATAGAAATAAATCGCAGACCCAAATACTATAAAACTGGAGATGCAATTATAATGGAGAAAGTATTATGAAAAAAGATGTATATATTTTAGCTATCGAATCATCATGTGACGAAACTAGCATGGCTATAATTAAAAATGGCACGGATAACATAGCAACAACCATTTTAACTCAAATGGACACACACGCTGCCTTTGGTGGAGTTGTACCAGAAATAGCAAGTCGTATGCATAGTGAAAACATAACAATGGTATTAGAAGACATTTTAAACAAAGCTAATATGAAAGTAGAAGACGTCGATGCCATTGCCGTAACATATGCACCGGGATTACTCGGAAGCCTATTAGTTGGAATAGAAGCAGCAAAAACATTAGCACTTGTTTATAATAAGCCACTAATCAAAGTAAATCATCTAGCAGGTCATATCTATGCTAACAATCTTGTTCAAAAAATGGAATTTCCACTTCTAGCACTTGTTATAAGCGGTGGTCACACTGAATTAGTACTTATGGAAGGTGATTACAAATTTAAAGTCCTAGGTGAAACCCTAGATGACGCTATAGGGGAAGTGTACGACAAAGTAGCAAGAGTTTTAGACTTACCATATCCAGGTGGTCCAAATATTGAAAAATACGCTGAACAAGGCACACCATCTTATGAGTTACCAATTCCAATGAATAACGACGAATTAAATTTTTCATATAGTGGCTTAAAAAGTGCTGTAATAAATTTAGTACACAACGAAAAACAAAGAGGCAACGAAATAAGAAAATATGACTTGGCTGCATCATTTCAAAAAGTTGCTATCGATGAACTTGTAAGAAAAACTGAACTTGCAATAAAAAAATATAACATTAAAAGACTTATCGTAGCTGGTGGAGTAACTGCTAACAAATACTTGCGCAGTGAAATGGAAAAACTTGCCAATAAATATGACGTCAACTTAACGGTACCGCCAATTAAATACTGTACTGATAACGCCGCTATGATTGGATGTGCAGCATATCCGCTATACCTAAAAAATGATTTTACCGACTATTCTTTAAACGCAGAAAGTACAATGAACTTAAACTAAAACTTGCAAAAAAGCCTTCCATATAGTAATATTATATTAGAAAAGATAGGTTTAAATATGAAAGATAAAAAGGAAAGTAAATTAAATTATAAATTCTTAATAATGATTGCTGTAATTGTACCAATTATTCTAAGCGTTTCATACGCATACTTCCTAGCACGAGTAAGTGGTGACAATACAGTAATTGACGGAAATGCTACCAATAAATTTGACATAGACTTAATAACGACTAATGAAGGCTACATAAACGCTTCAGACTTGCTACCGATTAGTGAGGATGTTTCTAAAGATAAAGCAGCAAAAGGCATCTTTTCTGTAAAAACCGGAACTAACGATTATAAAATTAACTACAGCTTGTCACTAACAGACATTACTATATCAGACAACTTAAAATCATCTGAAGATTTAAAATGGGAACTTTGGAATACTGATACAAATATAAAAATATCAAATGGGACATTCAAAGATGCAACAACGACATTATTACTCAAAGATAATATCATTATAAACAAAGATACAACAGACAATTATGAATTAAGAATATACATTTTAGAAACAAACACAAACCAAATTGAATTATTAAATGGCACATTAAAAGCGAAAGTAACTATGAATGCTGAAATGATTAATGAGACTGCAGAATAAAGACTGTAAAGTCTTTTTTTAAAGGAGAAACAAATGAAAGAATTATTATTAACATTAATTGCTGGCTTATTCTTCCTTATAGGAGTAGTAATTAATAAAATAAATAAAGGAAGTAAAAAAGTTATCAGTTTTTCAATAGGAATGGCTTTTTCTTCACTAATACTACTACTAATAACTGACATAATTCCTGAAACATTTGAATTACTTGAAAATAAAATATATATATTATCAGGCATTTTAATAGGAATAGGAATTCTACTACTATTAGAAAAATTAGTGCCTCATCACGACCACTTTGAAGAGAGTAAAAACCATCATCACGAAAACCACCTAGAACACATCGGTATAATGACATCTCTTGCTTTAATAATTCATAACATTGTTGAAGGAATTGGTATATACGGAATTACTACTAGTTCAGTAAAATCAGGAATAATCTATTCAATTGCTGTTGGTATGCACAACATCCCATTCGGTTTAGAAATATCAACAATGCTAAACAAATCACATAACAAACATAAAAAAATTTATATTATAATTTTAACTCTAAGCACATTTATAGGTGGTTTGTTTACAATGCTCTTCAAAGAAAGCCTAACGGACTTTGTTCAAGGAATTCTATTAAGTGTAACCATTGGTATGATATTATACCTACTTTTAGCAGAACTTTTAACTGAATTAAAAGAAAACTGGCATAAAGAAACCATCTTTGGAATAATTACTGGTATATTAATAATTATCATAGGAGGTCTAATATGTTAGGTATAGCCTTAGAAGGTGGTGGAGCAAAAGGTGCCTACCAAGTTGGTGCTTATATTGCTTTAAAGAAAAAACATATAAAGCCATCAATAATTGCAGGTACAAGCATTGGCTCAGTTAATGCAGCCTTAATGGTTCAAGGAGACATCAAAAAATTAGTTAATCTCTGGCTTACAGCAACAACAGATATTTTTGGTATAAATAGTGAACTCGCTGAAAAAATTAAAAGTAAAAATTTAAAAATTACCGATATTGAGTTAGGTGTTAACAATATAAAAAAAATTTTAAAAAATAAAGGCATTGATGTATCAAAATTTCTTAATCTGTTAAAATCATCAATTAATGAAGATAAAATCCGTAAAAGCAAAATAAAACTTGGCTTAATCACTGTAAAAGTAGATGGACTAAAACCTTTAGAACTTACCATAGATGACATTCCAAAAGGAAAACTGGCTGAGTACATTCTAGCATCTTGCTACTTACCTCTATTTAACTATAAACCAATAATAGATAACAAATACTACATAGATGGTGGGTTTTACAACAACATACCATTATCACTTGTTGAAAACTACGGATGTGACACAATATACTCAATAAGAATAAAGGGAATTGGCGTAAGTCATAACAAATTAAAAAAAGAAACTAAAGTCATTGAAATAAAGCCAAGTGAAAATTTAGGTTCAATAATCATCTTTGACAAAGAAAGTAATATCCACAACATGAAATTAGGATACTATGACACCTTAAAAGTTTTAGACAATCTAGATGGAAACAAGTACTACTTTAAAAACAAAACGAATAAATACTATGAAAAAATAATTAGAGACATTAACGAAGATTTAATAATCAAACTAAAATTTAAATACCGCACACTAGATACAAAATTACTTATAATCAAAATTTTTGAAGACATTCTTAAAAAAGAAAAACTAGAACGCTTTAAAATATATAATCCAACTTATCTAATATTTAAACTAAAACATATGAAAATAAAAGACAAAAATCTAAAAACATTTATAAAAGATTGTAAATTATTTTAAATTTTATTATAATACATAAGAACGGAAGGTGAGAAGTATGGGAAGAGCATACGAAGTAAGAAAAGCAAGCATCCAAAAAAATGGTGCAGTAAAGGCAAAATTATATAGTAACTATGCTAAAGAAATTTATTTAGCTGCTAAAAAAGGAGTACCAGAACTAGAATCTAATGTTAACCTTAAACATCTAGTCGAAAAAGCTAAAAAAGAACAAGTACCTATGGACATTATTAAAAGAGCTATCGATAAAGCAAAAGGCGCAGGTGGCGAAGATTATACAGAAGTTATTTATGAAGGATTCGGCCCAGGAGCAAGTACTTTTATTATCAAAACCCTAACAGATAATGTAAACCGTACAGTAGGTGAAATAAGAGCTGCTTTTAATAAAGTACATAAAAGTTTAGGAGTAACTAATTCAGTATCATATAATTATGACTACCTAGCAATCATTTCTTTTAAAAGTAACGAAGAAGAAAAAATCTTTGAAGAACTACTTAATGCAGGAATTGAAATCATAGACTTAGAATCAAATGATGGTGAAATAACAATCACTGCCAATCCCAAGGATATTAACAAAGTCAAAGAAGAACTCGAAAAAATAATTCCAGGAATCGAATACACTTACGATGAAGTAGGTATGTTTGCAAAAGAAGAAGTAACTCTAACTGGCGAAGATAAAGAAGTTTATGATAAACTATATGGCTTACTAGATGCAATTGATGATGTAAGTGCAATCTACACAAACGTTAAACTAGATTAATTCTAGCTTTTTTCATATAATCTTCATAAATCTGATATAATATAACTCAAGGTGATAAAAGTGAAATTGTTAATTGTTGACGACGAAGAACTAATCAGAAACGTAATAAAAGAATATGCAAAATTAGAAAATTATGAAGTGGATGAAGCAGAAGATGGTGATGCAGCAATCGAAAAAGCTCTGTCAAAAGATTATGACGTTATCGTTATGGACATCATGATGCCTAAAAGGGACGGCTTTAGTGCAATAAGAGAGATTAAAAAAATTAAAGACGTACCCGTAATAGTGCTATCAGCACGTACCATGGAAGAAGACAAACTAAATGGCTTTGATCTGGGAATCGATGACTATGTAATTAAACCATTTAGTCCAAAAGAATTAATTGCTAGAATCAAAGCAGTTACCAAAAGACAAAAAGGCGAGGATATCATTTCAGTTGGAACAATCAAATTAAATAACCTAACAAGAGAGGTCTCTATTAATGACAAAATAATTGAACTCACTCATACTCAATTTGAACTTCTTAAATTATTTTTAACTAACCTTAATATAGCATTAACAAGAGAAGTAATCATAAATAAAATATGGGGATACGACTACGAAGCCGATGACCGCACAATTGACGCTCATATCAAACTTCTTAGAAGCAAACTTAAAAACTACCGGGATAACATAAAAACAATTAGAAAGGTAGGCTATAAATTTGAATACAAAGAGTAACAGTATCAGAAAAAAAACTTTCATTTACCTACTTTCATACTCAGCAATAATCCTACTTCTTCTTTGGCTATTTCAAATAGTATTTTTAAAGATTTTTTTTGAAAGATATCAGTATAACAAAATAATTGAAGTTGCATCCAAAATTTCCGAAAATAATCTAGAAAACTTAGAAGAAGAAATTTACAACAATGATATGTGCGCTGAAGTTTATTATGGAGATAAAATATATGGTTATAACACTCAAAATAAAGACTGCATATTAAATTCAAATAACACTAAAATCATAAATGCTAAAAATAAAATTATAACAGGAACCTCTAAGAAAAGTTTAATAAAAATAATTGACCCCAGATATGATTCCAAAAGTATTATATACGGTCTAAAATTAAATGATAATATATATATAATTTTAAACACTAAACTAGAAGACGTTAATAGTACAACTAATGTTTTAAGTGGTCAGTTAATATACATAACCTTTATCGTAATAATTCTATCTGGCATCATGTCAATTCTAGTATCCGATATGTTAAATAAACCAATATTAAAAATTACAAGTAAAGCCAAAGAAATGGCAAAAGGAAATTATGAACCAGATGAAGAAGTATATAACATCAAAGAACTAGACGAACTAACAACAACCTTAAACTATGCTAAAAGTGAAATTAAAAACACAGATGAACTTAGAAAAGATCTAATGGCAAACGTATCTCATGATTTAAAAACACCCTTAACCATGATTAAAGCATATGCTGAAATGGCACGCGATATCAACTACAATGACAAAGATAAAAGAGACGAAAACCTAAGTATAATTATTCAAGAAGCCGACAGACTAAACATTCTTGTAAACGATATCCTAAATTTATCAAAATTAGAAAACAATAAGGAGGAACTTACCTTAGAAGACTATGACCTAGTTGAAGAAGTAAAATCAATTCTAAATAGATATCAAATTATTAAAGAAACTGAAAACTACAAACTAATCCTAAATGCACCAGAAATTGCTGTAGTTCATGCAGATAAAAATAAAATAAATCAAGTTTTATATAACCTAATAAATAATGCAATAAATTATACTGGCGAGGATTTAACAGTAAAAATAAATATTACAGAAAACAGGAATAATTATCTAGTTGAAGTAATCGACTCTGGTAAAGGCATCGATAGAAAAGATATTAAACAAATTTGGACTAAATATTATAAAGACGAAAAGAATCATAAACGTAACGTAGTAGGAACGGGCTTAGGATTATCTATAGTTCAAAATATTCTTGTAAAACATAATTTCAAGTACGGTGTTGAAAGCACCAAAAACAAAGGAACAAAATTTTATTTTTACATTTCTAAATCTAAAAAACTATAATAAAAAAAAGACATATTTCGACAAAACATATTGCATTTTTAAAAAAACTATAATATAATGGCATTGTATGGTAGGGAGTGTAATCTATCATGTGTATATCTTGCAGGATTGAGGAGGAATTATGGCAAAAGAAGTAATCAAAACTGCGGATAGAATCAAAAAATGGCGTGAATTCAAGCGTATTGTAAAAATATCCTTAATTGCATTGCTATTTGTACTTATAGTCGTTTATTTAGTACTTGTATCCATCTTTCAAAGAGGAACTCTAAGTATATACAATGATGGAGACAACAGCAACATAGTAATCTATGAAAGCGTAAATGATCCACACTCGAAAAGAAGATTGTTTGCTGATGGTTCTAGATTTATGACGAATATATCAATAAAATGGTTGCCACAAAATATCAACAATGAGACTGATGGTTCACATAATGGTGATAACTACATAGCTTATACATTTTATGTTGAAAATCAAGGCACTGAAGCAACTAATTATTGGTACAGAATGGTCATGGATGATGTCATCAAAGATGCTGATGAAGCAATCAGAGTAATGATATATCGTAATGACGAAAAAGTCGTTTATGCCAAAGAAAGCACAACGGATGGACAACCAGAGACAGGAACAACAGCTTTTCTTAAAGACGAAGATGGTACAATAATATTGCAAAAGAGGGAAAATATTGAACCTTATGAACTAGATAAATTCACAATAGTTATTTGGATTGAAGGAGACGACCCAGAATGTACTAATTCACTACTCGGTGGAGAAGTAAAAATGCACATGGACATTACAGAAAATCATATAAGAGAATAAAATTGTTTGGAGTGTATTATGAAGAATAAAAGAAAAAAACAGAAGAAATTATCTTCACTTATATTATTACTATTACTTTCAGTAGTATTACTAGGAACATCAACCTATGCATGGTTCACATCTAATAAAAATGTATCTATCGAAGGCATTGATGTTAAAGTAACTACAAGTTCTGGTTTGTTAATATCAGCAGATGCAACTAATTGGAAAACAACTCTTACTAATGTTGATTTAACAGGTGCTTCATGGCAAGGCGTAAAAAATCAATTGCCTGGAACAATAACAAATACAACAACCGGTAAAACTATGGATGAAACAGAGACCGGCGCACTTGATATGTACGACGGTGAAGTAACAAGTGATGGCGGAGTGTTAAAATTAAGTACAACCAAAGCTGCTAATGAATCAAACGGAACTACTGGAAACTATGTTGCTTTTGATGTATTTTTTAAAACAGAAACAGCAGGTCAAATTTATCTAACAACATCTGCAAGCGTTACAAAAGATGCGACTAGTGAAGAAAAAGGATTAAAAAATGCTTCTCGTATAGCATTCGTAAATGAAGGAAATAAACCAGCAGATGCAGCAGTAAATACAATATATGCTTTAAATGGAGCAACTGCAACTGACGTTGTTGTTTGGGAACCAAATTACGATGATCATACAAGTTATGGTGTAACACAAGCAAGCACTGTATACGGAATCAATAGCCTAAATGCAGCACCTGGAAATGCTAAATTAGATTATAAGGGCGTAAAAGCACCAGTGCAAAAAAAAGAATTAACATATGAAGATGAGAATTATGTAAAAGTTGATACAATTGGAACAATTGCAACCCCAACAGAGTATACTGCTATTTTCTCATTAAATACTGGTATTACGAAAATGAGAATTTATTTCTGGGTTGAAGGTCAAGACGTTGACTGTGAAAATAATGCTTCTGGTACTGGTATTTCATTAAATATTGCATTAAGCCAAAATGCAACCGCAGCATAATAATCTATTGTGAATTTATATAATAAAGTCTATTTTCTAAAGTAGACTTTTTTTAATGTTTTATTGTATTTATCGAGGCTAAATGATATAATGGTAGTATAATTGGATGGAGTAAAAAATATGAGGGCATTGCGTATAAATAATAAAAAAAATTTATTCATTTCATTAGTAGCAATTTTAACGATCATCACTATTATTTTTGCTGCAATTAAACTTTATCCAACATTTAGTGAAAAATTAACATCAAGTATTTGGGATGGAAGTATAGCAACATCTTTTCAAAATGGAGATGGAAGTGAGTCAAACCCATATATAATAACTGAGGGTTCAGAGTTTGCCCTCCTATTTAATAAATTAAAAAGTGAAGATTCTTCCTCATATTTTAATAAATTTTATGAAATAAAAAATAATATAGATTTTGATAATAGAGACTTTTCATTTATAGAAACTAGCAAAACATTTAGTGGAACCATCAACGGAAATGGATACACACTATCTAATTTAAATTTTAATAACTGCAGTAGCAACGAAGAAACTGCTACATGTGAATATTCACTTTTTTCAAATCTTAATGGTGCAAACATCAAAAATTTAAACATCACAAATCTTAAGATAGCGGCAAATAAAGTAAATCAAAAACGTACATTATCAGTACTTGCAACTAATGCAAAAAATAGTACCTTAAATAACATCTCACTTAGTAATATAAAATACAACATAAGTGAAGATGAAAATTATGAAACACAATCAGCAGGACTATTAATAAATGATAATCAAAATAATAACATAAGTAATATTCATATAGACTTGAACGATTCTAATTCAAATTCAGCTATTCTAATTAATAATTATAACAATAGTCAAGTTTCAAATATTATTTATCACATTAACAATCTAAATTTATTTAATAACGCCGAGTCATCAAACATAACATCTTATGGTTACAACAAGACTGATAACATCATAACTTTTGAAAATCAATATCCAGTTAAGAGTATTATAAATATTTTAAATAAGAATTCAAATTTCACTTGGACTTATGCGAATAATACGATAAGACTAATGAACAATGAAATTGACGAGATTGCACTAACAAATGAAACGGCTGGCATAACATCTCACGAAAGTGGTATTGAAAATAATATTGTATATGTTAATGACTTTCTTGCAGACTATGATTACTACATGGGACTAAACTACACAAGTAGCTCTAATCAAACAATTCCCACAAGAACATCAAAAGAAATATATAGTGAAAGTAACTTAGTATACGTGGCAGCAACATATAAAGGCGCTGACTATAACAATCAAAACATAGGAAAAGTATCACTTACAGAAGAACAAGATACATATATTTATTATAAAGTCTACGAAATAAATACTAATGGCACAGAAGATACATCAGATGACTTCGTTGAATTTGATTTAATAGACAACCCATTCGCAAATAGACCAGCCAATAAAGCTTTTAATGGATGGCTAACAGAATACCCAAATGCAACTATTGAAATAGACCGAGATATTTATGTAAGAAAAGTAAAGATACCAGTAACGTATGAAAATGGTAAACCAAATCCTATTGAAATAACCTTTTATTCTTCTTGGATTAACGCAAGAACCTATAACATTTCTGGAAACAATTGGAATAGTGCTTTTAACTACTTCTTTGATGCTGGATTAAAACTAGCAAAAGGTACAGTATCATACTGGGAAATTGACGATTTATATTACTCAGTAAGAGTTCCAAGAAACGGACAAATATATAGAGGAGACTATCAAGAATCTGGATGGTATGGCTGGCAAGAAGTAACTAGCAATACAACCTGTCGTAGTAATGGTGGATGCGACATAATGAGACCAGCAAGAGGAACCGAGTATTCATCTACAAGAACGTATTATACTAAAGCTGAAAGCTGGTATGGAGCTTCATTTAATGAAACAACCCCACAACACATAAACGAAACTAGCGAACAAGTAAACATAGGAGATTTAGCAGGAGGCCTATATAGAGAGGTAATTCTGCCATATGGAGATGAGTTATACGGATACTATAACAGCGACGCTGAAATGCTTACGACAGGCACTTGTAATCAAGCAAACGGCTGCCAATATTATGAACTCATAAAAATCAAAAATGAAAATGGCACCTTAGAAAAAGTTTTAGAAGGAGTTAAATACTATTTTCTTGTAACAAGAGATACCAATATAGCATTTGTTACAGGTAATATCTCTGGTGCATGGTCTAATCAATCTAAACCATTTACATTAACTGCAATAAACAATCAAATAAATAATATAAATAGATATTACTGGGACCAATCTGATACATTAAATATAGGTGCAGACACAAGAATCGAAATGATAAGAATAAATTCTGGAAAAAGTATGCAAACAGGAGATGATGCTCCTTATACAAACAGAACTATTTTTGGAAACTATTACAATCTTAAAATTGGTAGAGGTATTACTCAATATAATAATTATGCATCATTTGATGCTGCAGCTGGAGGCTCAACTTCATTTTCAGGTACCACAGTCAAAAAATATACATTTATAGTTGAATCAGGCTTTTACAATAACCTTGGTCTAACAACGACCACATCATCTAGTGGAACACACTATGTAATGGCTTATGGAACATATGGTAATGATTATGACAGAGTAACTAATAACAATAATAATTTCATAGTTCAGTACTGCGCATCGGGATCGTGGGGTGCAACGATAAGAAGCACTAGTACATCAACCACTGCACTTAATACAACAGTAAAAAGTGGCAATATAGGTAAAAATAATTATGATTATGCAGCTGGGCTTTATGTAGGTGGTAGAAACAACGGAAACCATTATGTACTAAGAAAAGCAATTATTGAAGGTGGCACACAAGCAAATGTAATTGGAGGCCCTTTATCAGTTGAATCTAATGTAAAAAATGGTAACACATTTTTAAATGACACTTTCATTTATGTTAAAGGAGGTACACCATCAATTATTGTAGGTGGAGCAGGAGCCTCAAGTACATACGGAAACCGTATAACACAAGTAACTGGTGGCACAGTTGGATACGCTGTATTTGGCGGTTCAAATGGTGTAATGGGTTCCGACAGTGGACAATATCCCGGAATTCTATATGGAGACTCATACGTATACATTGGTGGACACGCAACAATTGGTAATGACTCTCAAATAAATCATACAGTATCAAAAGTTGAATCAGGCAGTGTATTCGGTGCAGGTAATGGAAACTCATCATCAGTAGGAGTAGGTTCAGTTAATAACTCATATATAGTAATTGACGGAAACGCTACAATTAAGAAAAATGTTTATGGTGGAGGAAATTACGGAGCAACTGGATATGGTAACAAAAAAACTTATAATCCATCAAATACAGAGATACTCTTAGCAGGTGGAACAATCAATGGTTCTGTATATGGTGCCGGAAACAACAATGGAGCTGGTAATTACGCACACACAATAACATCAGGAAGTGGATGGTATCAAACAAAAATAGAATTCTTTAATATTAACTCACAAATAAAAATAAATATGACTGGTGGAAACGTAAAAAGTGGCATTTATGGTGGCTCTAATGTTACCGGAATTGTTTATGGAAGCACAGAACTTAACATTAAAAATGGTAAAGTATCATCCGTATATGGCGGCGGAGAAGGACAAAATACCTTTGTAAGAGATAATATTGATGTTACCATTGGCACCCAAGAAGAAGGACCTAATATAAGTGGAAACGTCTATGGTGGCTCTGCCTTTGGAACAGTAAATGCAACAACTACCAGTGAATCAACCAACTCAAAAACAGTAAACGTAACAGTTAATAATGGAAACATAACTGGAGACGTATTTGGTGGTGCAAAAGGTGATGCATCAAGTACACCAAAAGTAAAAGGGAAAATAACAGTAAACATAAATGGTGGAACAATAGCAAACGTCTATGGAGGATTTGATGCTAACGGAACCCCAGAAAATGAAGACTCTGTATATTTAAATGGTGGCGTTATTGGTCAAGCATTTGGTGGAGGAAAAAACACATCCCAAACAAATACCAACATCTATCTTAAAGGTGCCCAAGTTGACTATATCTATGGTGGCTCTAATCAAAGTGGTCTAGTAAATATAACAAACGTATACATTGAAAGTGGAAATGCTAACCATGCTTTTGGTGGTAACAATTTAGGTGGAACCTGTGAAAAGACAAACGTAATCATGACAGGTGGCAAAATTACTGAAGGAATCTTTGGTGGAGGAAATAAAATTGAAACCCAAAATGCTAACCTTACTATAAATAACGGAACAGTAAATAATGCCTATGGTGGGGGAAATAACGCAGGAGTATCCGGAAAAACAAATGTAATCATTAATGGTGGAACCATAAGTAAAGCCTTTGGCGGTTCAAACGAAACAGGGACAGTCCAAGAAAGTAACATAACACTTAATGGTAGTACAAATACACAAAATCAAGATAACAGCCTAGAAACAATAATTACACCATCATCAAGAGCTATAGCAGACTGGGAAAAAACAAATTATGGTACTAATTTTAATCAGGTAGTAACTGTAAATGTAGAAATTAAAAATAATTCTGATAAAACAATCAAATCATGGGAAGGAACAATAAATATTCCTAAATCAAAGCTATATAATAATTATTCATCAGACACGGAAGTTATAGACAACAATGGAAAATATACATTTACAAGTGCAGGAAGGTGGAATACTCAAAGTAACCATGAACTTGCCCCAGGAAGTTCTTATACCTTTAATTTTACTATTTTACAAGAAAACACATACTTTACATCTGAGTACAAAATCACTGGTAAAAATGAAACAGAAGAAGACTTAACTAGTACAAACACCGGATTTAAAATATATGGAGGAAACAACAAAGGAGGTTTAACAAATAATGCCAACGTTAACATTAAAAATGGTTATGCCTTTGAAGTATATGGTGGAGGCAACGAAGCCGATGTAAATAATCCAAAAGTTACAGTTACTGGTGGCACTACTCACAACATCTACGGAGGAGGAAACGCTGCCAATATTATAAATAATACAAGCTTAGATATTTCTGGTGGTCAAATAACAAATAACGTTTATGGTGGTGGAAACTTTGGTGAAGTTCTAAAAAGTACATTTGTAAGTATTACCAATGGAATAATCCAAGGATCAGCTTACGGAGGAGGTAATGGTTCTCCAGCAATTGTAAACGAAAACACAAATATAACAGTAAGTGGAACAACTACAATTGGTTCATCATCATGCAGTAAAAAAGCAAATTGCTCATTATTTGGTGGAGGAAATGCTGCTGCAACGGGTAAAGATGGAACATCCAAATCAACAGTAAACTTAGCAGGTGGACATATTTACGGCAACGTCTATGGAGGAGCAAATACATCCGTAGTAAAAGGCGATGCAATTGTTAACGTAGCTAATAGTGCAGTAAGTGAAAACACAATAAAAGCACCTATCATGCTAGATGGCACTATCTTTGGTGGAGGAGAAGCTAACGCAAGTGGTTCAGACACATATGACTACTCATTTATTAGTGTTACTAAATCTATTACAGTTAATCTTGATGCAACCAATTTTTCTGATATTAATATTAAAGGTTCAATATTTGGTAGTGGAAATGCTTCAAGTTCATCTGGAACTAGTAACATTAACATAACAAAATTTGGTTCTGACGAAAACCCTAAAAAAATAACATCTATCCAGAGAACTGATATACTAAATATCAATAACTCCGGAATGATCCTAATTGGCGCTACAGACAGAACAAACGAATACTCAGATACACTATTTGCTTTATCAATAATTGGAAAACTAAACTTAAAAAATAACTCATCATTATACTTAGAAAGTGGAACAAACCTACTACAAGAATTTAATAGTTTGGTTGATGATAGCACTCTAGCTGAAGTAGTTATTGATGAAGAAACAGGTTATTACACAAGAAACGTTGATAATCGTATATATGCTCTTGAAGGTGTAAAAGCCATCAACATTGCTAAAGGTGAAACAATAGATGAAACTGCAACCGACTATGGAGAAGTAAACGGCATGACTTTCTTTGGGTTATACACATATAACTCAAGCGGACACGTCAATGCTGGAATCTACAAAAAATCAATCCAAAATGGTGATGACCTTAATTGGGGTGACATGCCAACACAAGGATCATACGTCCTAGGATTACATAAAGCAAACCATGACATTACAAAAGATGGCTTCTACAGTAACTTTATGAACGAAGAAACATCCAAAAATAAAGCAAACTATATTACTCCAACACCAGAAAACTCTGACTTTTACATGTGGATAATTGGTGAACTTATCGTTGAATACAACATTGATCTAAGTGCATCAAAATACTCAACCCTAGGTGTTAAAGAAGTAAGTTTTTACGACTTTGCTGACCCAAACACAAACTTTGAAATCCTAGGATTTGATTACTCAAACCTAAAAGAAGGTGTCAGCCTTGTTGAAAGAGAAGATGTGCCAAGAATAGCTGCAACAACCACCGACGCTGACAACATCATGAGCCTTAAAATGGAAACAGGTTCAACAGGATGGATAAATAGAGGAGAAACAGTTCTTCTTAGCAAGGAACCTAGTATCATAGGAGATAAAAAATACATCGGTGAAAACTCAAATGCCGTACCAACATTAGCATTTTACCTATATCACTCTAAAAATCTAGGAACAACTGATGAAATGGGTAAAGTAAGCATCGTAGTTATGGCTATAAGAAGAATCGACGGCTTAACAAGTGAAACAAAAAGAATCGTTATAAACGTAAATCTTTCTAGAGTTTTATATAACACCAACGACTACGAAGGAGCAATAACATCTGGAAGAAAATACGAAATTTTTCCAAGCACAGCAGTAGATATCACAGATAAAAGTTCAATTAGTGCTTATTTCTCACTTTATAAAGATGACGAAAACGTCTATAAAGATGGCGACAATAGATCACTAGTATCAACATCTGTACTTCCACTTCACACAAAAATAACTATGATTGACCTAAGCAAAACAACTCCAGAATATTACTATCACACAATAAATGAAGATGATATAACAAGAGCAGAAGCTGAAATTGCATCTCATGGAGACGTCTCATACCCACTATCATCATTTGAAACAATGGGAGCACTAAACAGTAACGTCTACTATAATAATGGCAGCAACAGTGCGGACTACTACAATCCTGATAAAAACACTTCGTCTGAAGAATTTATCTTCATCCTTGACTTTGAAGACACTAACATCCAAGCAGATATGCTAAACAATCACCTAATCCTAGAACTTAAAGATAATCAAGGTGAAACCAGAATAAGTATTTTAGGTAACCAGTATGACTTAATGAGCTACGATATCTACACTGGAAAAGATGCTATTATTGACATAGATGGAACAATCTCTAAAAACACAATCTATAGTGGAGAAGACTTCAAACTAGATCTTGAAACAGCATATACACAATCAAAATCAGGTTCAACAATTATTAATGATACAAAGCTATTAGACAACAAATTAGGAATTAAAATATCTTTAATCGATGAAAATGGCAATGCTGTATCAGGTACAAGTATGATGGGTCTATACTATGAAATAGACGGAAACAAATACTATCCTAACTTAGATGGAACTACCAGAATTAAAATTTCTGAAAAAATAGGTAACGTTAAAACGTGGATAACTGTTAATACCGCAAACTCTAATATACCAACTGGTTCATACACCCTAAAAATAGACTCATATGGTTCGCCGGATGGTATCTACTATGGACTTAACGCATCCGACACCTTAGAAATCCCAATTAACTACATTAATGAAAAATACGGCCTAGATATCAAAATAGATAATAAAGATCTAATAATAAACAAAGAAACTGGTACAAACATAGACGGCAATAGCACTCTAGAATTTACTATAAAATACAACTCTGTATTTGAAAATCCAAGTCTAAACATGAAACTATATAGAAGAAGTTATAACAAAGTCTATGACACAAACTATGAATTAGTTGACCTACAAGAATATTTAGACATGACGCTAATCAAGAAAAATAATTCAAATAACGAATACATCGTATCAAGTAATCCAAGTGACAACACTAAACTAAGATTAGATTTAAAGAATAAACTATTAAATGGAACATACAAACTAGAATTTATCTTATACGATAACAACTCTAAAATAGGAACTGTTGAAAAATATATCATAATAAAATAAGGAGGACTATGAATACAAATTTAGAAGAATTAACGGATAAAGAACTACTACAACTTTATAAACATATAACGGAGTTTATTAAAGAACTAGAAGACATGCAAAAGAAAGAGAGTGAGTAAAATGATTGATAAAATTACTGATGAAATAGCTGAAATACGAGAAAATATAAGCATATTACCCCACACTAAAAAAGCTGATAAGAAAAAATACACTGAATATTTAGCAAAAAATATTACCGACTACAAAGAAAAAGAAGAATACATAAAAGAAGAAATAATTAAAAGAAAAACTAAATATTTAGAAATAGTTCAAAATCCTAAAATAAAAGAACTAGCAAACCTAGAACCAGATTACAACAAAATAATGTGTCTTAGTCCTCTTGCTAGTTCCTTAAACAAGATGAGGTTAGACATCAATCTCTTCAAATTAAAATACTACTACAAAAATAATATAAATGAAGTAAACATAGCAATCAAAACAATCATTAAAATATTTAAAGAAGTAGGGTTAACTTTAACATTAGATGACTTTAATTATCACAAATATGTTAAAGAATACATGAAAATGGTCTTTGCTAAAAACATTGATGAAAAAACATTATATACAGAATTTGAAAAAATATACTGGGCTTGTCCTGAAATAATAACTATCATCAGACTAAACTTTTATAGTATCTATTTTAATAATAAAAAACAAATTGATGCTTACTACACTAAAACATACAAAAAAGAAAATCTAAACATTTATATTGATAAACTAATCAAACAGCAAAAAGAATATGATACCCTTACACACAGTGATAAAAGATTCATCATAGATAAATTCTTAAACAATGAACTTCTGCTAAATGACTACACCGAAACAAACATAACCAAATTATTTAATAGATATCTAAACGATAAAGAAAACGAACATAACTATGATAACCTTCTTAAATTATTACTTAATCTAAAAGAATATAAAGAGTTCATTGAATATAAAAGTATACTTGAAACTATTGTTAATCTATATAAAGATAAGAATACCTATCAAAACCTTTATAACAATAAACTAAAAGAAATATCTAAAAATGAATCTGAACTTTTCTCACTAAATAAAAAACTAAATAAAAAAGGCATCTTTAAACCAAAAGAAGATAAACAAAGAGAACTTTCATTAAAAATTGATACCATCCTTGAAACTCTTAATACAGAATATAACGAGTTAGAAGAAATAAGTATAAAAGATCAAATCTATAACAACATCAAAGATGATACCGACTTAAAAGAAACTCTAGAAATAATATCTATAAACATCAAATACTTTTATGATTTCTACAAAGAAGAATACACTAACTTAACAATCGAAGAACTAATAAAATTAATTAATAAACTAAAAAAATACTTATACACAAACAATCTAAATATTATATCCAACGTTAAAATTGTTGATAATGAAAACATCTGTCAAAACATCACTGACCATTACTCATTACTAAATATAAACATCACTGAAAGTGATCTTGAAGAAGATATTGATACAACTATTAAAAACATAAATACAATCATAACATATTATGATATACAAAAACTTAACCTTGATATAAATAAAATAGAATTCTTAGTACAAGTACAAAAAAATAATATCGCATAATAAATACTTCTTGTTATAATTTTATTATTATGGTATTATTTTAATAGAAAATAGAGGAGAAATTTATGAAACACATATTAAATTTTATAAAAGGAACATTATTTACTTTATGGCTTATAATCGCAATATTTACAACCATTTGCTTACTTTCATACAATGATTATCAAGTAAGTGAATTTGGTAAATACAGCTTGCTTATTATTAATAATAAAGAACTAAGAAGTGTTTATGAACAAGATTCATTAGTAATAATCAAAAAAGCTAATGAAGAAGATTATAAAAAGGGAGATAAAATTTTATTCTACTCTGGAAATCCAAAAGTAGTAAACTTTATTAACCTTGGTGAAATTACAGATGTACATTCTGAAAATGGTGCCCAAGCCTCATATTATATTGGTGATTATAAACTAAGTTATGATGATATCATCGGTAACGTAAATGGTTCTATCGTTTACAAAAAAGCAGGTTTAATCCTATCAGTTATTGAATCACGTTGGGGCTTTATGTTCTTCGTTATTCTTCCAACAATCTTCCTTGCAGTATATGAACTATATGCAGTAATTAATGAAGTTAAAAAGAACTCTAAAGTAGACTTAAAAGAAGAACTAAGAAAAGAAATAGAAGAAGAAATGCGTCAAGAAGAACTAAAGAAAAAAGCTGAAAATGAAAAAGAATAAAACTAAAAAAATATTGTGGGTAACCGCAGTATTCTTTGCATTTATAGCGCTTATTCTCATAATAAACGAGTCATATGCTTTACTACAGACTATTTCATCGGGTAGTGCCGAAGTAAAAACCGGAAGCTGGACAATAAAACTAAATGAGAAAAATATCTCAAATGGTATAACTGAAACCTTTACTTTAAACAATATGATTTATGATGAAAGTAATGAAAACATCGAAAACGGTTATATAGCACCTGGAAAAAGTGGCTACTTTGATATAGTTCTAGATCCAAGTGGAACAGACGTTGCTATAAGTTATGAAATAAATGTAAGACTAGATGAATGTGCATATCCAAACAATATAAAGTTAAGTGTCGAAAACACTAGCACAGATGGTGGGGTAGAAGTTATTGGCAATACTTTTAAGGGACTTATAAGTTTAAATGATATAAAAAACAATAAAACAATCACTTTAAAATTAACCCTAATATGGGAAAATAATGAAGAATTTAATGAAAGTGATACAAAGCTTGGAACAATTGAAGCAAACAAACTTAAGATACCAATTACCATAACACTAAATCAGTACCAAGGATAAGAAAAGAAGGGATAAAATGGGAGTACTAAAAAAAATAGTTAAAATAATAACTAACACCATACTTGTAATTTTATTTATTATTCTCGCAATTATCATCTTTGCCAAAGCAAAAACTTTAATTAATGGTAATAACTATTTTGAACTATTTGGTTACTCTGTATTTGAAGTAGCAACTGGTAGTATGGAGCCAGCTATAAGTAAAAATGACATCATCATAACTAAGAAGAATAATACATATGAAATAAATGATATCATCACATTTTCCAAAGATAAAAACTATATAACACACCGCATCATAAGTAAAAATAATGACACATGTATAACAAAAGGCGATGCTAACAACACAGCCGATAACCCCATAGAAACAAGCTCAATCATTGGTAAAGTAATTAAAGTATATCCTAACCTAGGTATATGGAAAGAAGTATTTACTAACCCTAAAATTTTAGTAATAATATTTATAACTCTTGTGATTTTCGATATAGCGTTTTCTTACGAACCTAAAAAAAGTAAACAATTAAACATCAAAAAATTAAATAATAAAAAAGAAGAAATAACTAAAAATCAAATAAAAGAAATTAAAGATAACATTGATGACTTAGAAGAGGACTACACCATAAGATTAGACCTAACTGAAATTCAAAAAAACATAAGTAAAAAAATAAATAAAGAGGATAAAACTAACAATGACTAACATAATCAAAAATATTAATAAAACTAAATTTTTATTCTTTTTTAAATATATTGCTATATTTCTCTTAGTCGTTTTCATAATCAACATAATGGAAATAACATACTCAAAATACTCATCTTCTGCTAAAGGAGATGCAGCTGCAAATATAGCATTTTTCATCATTGATGTTGGTACATACGAAAACACAATATCCCTAAATAACCTAGAGCCGTCAAATAATGACTACATCTATAAATTCACAGTAAACAACTTTAAAAACAACAAAAGAACAAACGTTAAACTAGACTATAACATTGAGTTTGTAACAACCACAAATCTTCCCTTAACCTACAAAATATATAAGGAAGGAACTAACAACATCATAACTAGTAATGAAATCATTCAAGATGGTGACATGTACTTTAACAAACTAAACACTAATGAAGCGGGCTCATTTTCATATGAGGAAAATCAAACAGAAGAATATACACTAGTAGTAAACTTTCCTATAACATACAACGATAAACCTGACGAATATCAAGGCCTAATTGACTCATTCATGATCAAAATAAATGCCACCCAAAGAGTTTAAGAGATAATTATAATCTCTTTTTTTAATTATATTTGTGTGATATAATGTAAAAAGTAAGAGTAGGTGAAGATATGGAGTTTATTAAAAAACATAAGATTATTTTTTTTAGCTTACTAATTATTATAATACTACCACTTACAATAACATTCTCTAGATACGTCTATTCCAAAGTTATAGACTACATTCTAGAAACAAATAAATTTTACTTTAATAGCGATAAACTAACTAAAGACGGCAAGATATATGAAATAAATAACTGGTCAGGGACCGACCCTTTTAATATAGAATTTGACCTAAACAACAGAAAAAACAACCTTCTTTATAGTGATAGTGATATCGAGTACGAATTAAATGTTGAATGTGAAGAAGATACACTTTGTTCTATAACAAACAAAAATGGAGTAATATACAAAGAAGAAAACAGTGAAATCTTTAACCTAACAATAACCCCAAAAAGGGTATTTAATGTAAATGAAGAAGTAACAATTAAAGTTACCGGAAAATCTTTATCACCATACAAAAAGACACTATCAGCAACTTTCAAAATAAAAGTAGGCACCCAAGGACTAACCTACGAAATAAAAGACGAAAAACTTCAGCCTTACTTAATGTTTAATATCACCAACACAAGACAATCATACTTTGCCAGAACCGCCTTTGGCAGCTATAACGTAGGAGACGAAATCATCGCAGAAGACTACCTAGCATTATCAGACGCAGACAAAAAAAAATTCAGTAGTGCCCGCATAACCTTATCATTTAATCCAAACATTGTAATCCTAGATACAACCGCAAACATAACCAAAAACAGTGAAAAACAATATACGACAGTAGATGGAATTTCATACATAAGCTCAATTACATTTGACATGGGCGCTGTTAGTAGTATGGCAATAAGATTCTACAAAAAAGACACAAGCAAAAATTACACATATCCAATAATTACAACAACCCCAATTATTAATTTTAGTGCATTATAGGAGGTAAAAATGGGTAGTAAAATAGAAATATATATAAACTATATTGAAAATAGCTTATTTACTTACTTTAAATATCTTTTAGGTAAATCATACAAATATAGTATCGTCAAAATATTCATAACAAAATACATTGAAATAAGATACTACAATAATGGCATTTACCGTGATAAAAACTTATCAGATAAACTAGGAAAAGAATTCAAGCTAATCGCAAAAGAACTAATGAAAGAAGAAGATGCTGACAGTGATCTTATCAAAAACATCTGTGCATTATTCGGATATGTCCTATACTTTGATGACGCGTGTGAATACGCTGATCTTGATATATTAATAGATGCCTTGTTTGAAGAAAAATATGTACTAGCACCTCCAGAAATAAAATCAGAATTTACTAACTTCATTAAAGAAACAATCACTAAAAAAGAAGCATATCATAAATTATTCATAACCAAAGAGTTTGACTTAAAATACAAAAGATATAAAAAAAACGTCTACAAAGTAACAATTCAAAACAATATAGATATCGGTAAACTCTACAGTGAATACGCAAAAGAAAAAGCTTTTAATGAAGGAACAATTAATGAAGACAAAAACTATTGTTTAATTAGAATGCTTTCCGAAAAAATACTAAAAGATGCCATCAAAAATGACTTTACCCAAAAATACATTATAAGTCTTCCTGAATCATTCTTTACAAAACCTAAAAAATATAAAAAACTAATATCAATGCTAGATAATGACTTAATTAGAAATAGAATAAATTTGCAAGTAACTTATCAAGAATACACAAACCATAAAGAAATAATAAATGAATCAATCAATTCTGGAATAAGCTTTGCCCTAGAACTAGATGAAACATTTGACAACTCATTTAATATTCTAGTATTATTTAAATACGTTATTGTATATGAACATCTAGACATCTATGATGCACTAACCGAAGACAAAAATGCCTTTGGCACAACAATAATCACCCTATAAGGAGGTACTCATGAACACATTCTTAAAATTTTTATATGAACTACTAAGCCAATTCTTTTTAGGATTTAAAAATATCTTTACTGGTCTATTTACCGGTATAGTAGCTATCTTCAACGTAAATAAATATATTAGCATCATACAAGACTATAAACAAGATTTAAGCGTAGGTGAATGGATTCTAGTAGTAATCATCATGCTCATCATTGTAGCAATCCTAGCTTTAATAATATTCCTATTTATAATTCTAATTAAAAAAATATTTAAATTTAAAAAAACACTTGTCGAACAAGAATCACTAATTGAAGAAATTGGTGATCTTAATAATAAAGTAGCAACAATGATGAAAGAAAAAGAAGAAATACTTGCAATGAAAGTAAGCCAAATAGGACTAAAACCTAATGAAAGTGCTACAGAGACACCTAATACAGAAGAAAGTGAAAACGAAACTGGCGATGACGCAAATATCAGATTCTCAAAATTAAACGAAATAGATATCGAATTTAAAAATTACAAAATTCAAAATTACAATAACAGTTTCACCTTACCAGAACTAGTCGAACTATTTAGAAACTTTGCTGCATCTCAGTTAAAACTATACTATTCCCAAGAAATGATCAGACTATTTATATCAGCACTTGCTTCAACAAAGATTGTTATTCTGCAAGGTATTTCTGGTACTGGTAAAACATCACTCGCATACGCATGGGGAAAATTTTTAAAACATGACTCATGTATTGCATCAGTCCAGCCATCATGGAGAGACCGTTCAGAAGTATTTGGTTACTTCAACGAATTCACCCGTAAATTTAACGAAACAGATATCCTAAAAGAAATCTACAAAGCAGGTTACACCGATGACGTATATACAATAATCCTAGATGAAATGAATATCTCCCGTGTAGAATACTACTTTGCTGAAATGCTATCAATCCTAGAAATGCCTAACCACGACGAATGGATAATCGAAATCGTATCATCTGCATGGAAAAATGACCCAATTCACCTAAAAGGTGGTAAACTTCATATAGCAGACAACGTATGGTACATCGGTACAATCAACAACGATGACTCAACATTCATGGTAACTGATAAAGTATACGACCGTGCTATGCCAATTGATATCAATGATAAAGGAAAAGTATTTACTCCAATTGATACACCAGCACAAGATATTAACTACTCGTACCTAAATAACTTATTTCAAACTGCAATTGAAACATACCCAATGTCAGAAGAAATGTACGCCAAAATTGAAGAAATGGACAACTACGTTATCAAACACTTCCGTATCGCTTTCGGTAATCGTATCGTAGCTCATATGAGAAAATTCGTTCCAGTATACGTTGCTTGTGGTGGAGAAGAAGTATCAGGCGTAGACTACTTCATCGCCCGTAAAATATTAAGAAAATTCGAACAATTAAACATCTCATACATCAGAGATGAAATAGATGATTTCGTAAAATACTTAAACACAACATTTGGACAAGACAAAATGCATGAATGCATCGAATACGTTCAAAGACTTAAGAAAATGTCATAGGGGTTAACATGAAAAGGGATTTAAAAATATTTGAACTATATGATACTAGTAACAAAAAGAAAATAGATGAATTTAACGCTAACGTAAACTCAAACTACACTATTGAAACCAACTATGAAAAAAATGACGTTGACTTTGAATGGCTAACCATTATTGAAGAAACTGTTAGATACCTAGACAATATCCTAAGAAGTCCTAACCGTTTCATCGTAAATGAAGAAGAAGTTGTTCAAATAGAAAAAGCTAGAAAAATAACCGTTGAAAGTATTAAACATCTATCAAAACATACTAACTTCATCCAAGAAATTGAAGAAAATGGTGACGTTAAGCCATCAAAAATATTAAACATTAATAAAGAAGAAAGTTACAACACATACGAAAATAGATTTATCTACACACTTGTCTTAAACACAGAGCAATTCATTATGATGAGAAAAAAGAAACTAATCTTATCATCATCATTAAAAGACTATAAAAATTGTGAATATAGTGGAAGTAGTAGAGTAGGTGGTGAAAACGTTGCTTTTAGTCTAAACATAAACTCAAGAGTCTTTACCAAAGAATCCACTAAACAAGAAGAAACTGAACTACTAGCAAGAATTAAAAAAGTAGAAGACAAAGTATCAGACCTTAAAAAAAGTGATGTATTTAAAACATTAGCAAAACTTCACGTAGCAAAAGTAATACCACCAATTAAAAAAACAAATCTAATTTTAAAAAATCCAAACTTTCAATATGCTACAAAATTATGGGATTATCTTCAATCATACAACGAAAAAATATCATCAAAAAGTGTAAAAAGTAAAGCAACCATCAAAGATAACCCAGAACTTCAAAGTCTCTTAGATAATGCAATTCTTCTGCAGTACCTAGTACTTAATAGTACAGGTAAATCTAAAGACAAAATAACTGAGGAAGACCGAAGACAAAAAATAGAAGAAATAACTGATGAAATGATCACCAAAATAGTCGAGCTAAACTCCGACTTACCAATGACAAAACTAGAAGAAATAATCGGTGACAAAATCGCCGTAATCAGAAATAAAAAAGAAGCATCAATTGCAGAAATTCAAAGTAAATATGATATTAAAATAAGACAATATTTAGACAAAATAGAAAGCTATAGATTTTAGGTGAAAAATGAAACAATTAATAAAAAAAATAAAAGAAAATAAAGTACTAAACATAATTAGTAAAATAATTAAAACCATTATATATATAATCCTAATTGGTTTATTATTCGTAATCTTAGTACAAAAAGTATCAAGAAATGACCTCTCACTGGGTGGCATAAAAATATTCACTGTCGTAACTGGTTCAATGAAACCAGAATATGTTGAAGGCGATATGTTAGTATCAAAAGAAGTAGCTCCCGAAACAATCAAAGTAGGGGACAACGTCGTATACAAAGGCGAAAAAGGTGATATGACTGGTCTAATCGTAACCCACAAAGTTACAGAAGTAAGAGAAGAAAATGGTAAATACTACTTCACAACAAAAGGAACTGCTAATGAAATCGAAGACCCAGAAATAAACGAAGACCAAATATACGGAAAAATAATATATAAAATGGGTTTCTTAAGTTTTCTAAGTAGAGTAATGTTAAATATATACGCATACTACATTCTTGCAACTATAATGGGACTACTAGTATCAATTCAAGTTGTAAAAATAATATATGACAATGATGACGAAGAAAAAGAATGATATAACTGAAAGAAAAATAAGAAGAAAAGTTTTTCTTAGATTATTAAAAAAATCTATTAAACCTAAAAATCTTATTTTTCTAATTATAATTCTTTCAGCAAATACCTTTGCATGGTTTGTTTACGTAAAAGAAGTACATACAGACATTAATGTAAAAGTAAGAGCTTGGAACGTAGTATTAACAAACTCTGAAAGTGAAGTTATAAGTACATTAAACGTTGATATTAAATCAGCATACCCAGGAATGGAAGAATTCCTAAACGAAACAAAAGTATACAACCAAGGTGAATCAAAAGCAGACTTCAACTACACAATTCTATCCATAAATGCCTTTGGTAACGAAATAATTACAAGTGAAAAAATAATCTCAGATGGAGGTACCCCCACAGAAGATAATCCCACAAGTAAAGAACTTGAAAACTCATTAAAAAATGGAACTAAATACCCATTTAAAATCGAATTAATAACATCAAATAACAAACTAGACCCCTATGGTGGTGAAGCCACATTCAATGTAAAAATGAACTGGGCCTATGAATCTGGAAACGACGCTTTAGACACAAAATGGGGAACCGACGCATATAATTACAAACAAAACCATCCAGACGAACCTGGACTAAAAATAATAATAGAATTAAAAATAACACAATCACTTAGCTAATTGTGTTATTTTTACATTTACATTCATTATAGCTTTACCATTATTATAAGCAGCTGTAGTATCATCTGCATTACTCATCGTTTCAGTAGTTTCATCATCATTCCACTTAATAAAGAAATTATAAGTAATAATCTTATTATCACCTAAATTAAAATTAGTAACCAAATTACCATCGTAATTATATTCAGTAGGATCATCACCTATCGTATACTTAGTAATAACCAGATCCTTAACCGCACTATTATCACTAATACCAATATCAAAATCTAAAGAATAAGCAGTATCTGTCTCAGAGCCATCAATACTAATTGAAAAACTTCCTTCAGACCTTGGAGCAATAATACCAGCAGAAGTATACTCATCACCATTAAAAGTAGGAACAATAGCATTAGTAAAATTAGAACCATTTGTAATATCAAAATCATTTAACTTTATATTCCACCTAGAAATAGTAACATCTGTATTACCAGAAGCAGAAGTAATATACTTTGCATAAGTTTTCTCAATAGAAGAAAGGCAAATAAACAACGCAATTAAAGCAAGTAACAATCTAAATTTCTTTTTAATTATCATTGTATCATCCCTTTCTTATCTTAACTTAATTATAACCTATATAATGAAAGCAAAAATATTTTAATCCAAAATAAAGAATAACTTGACACATTTTTGATACGTAAAATTTACACCATAAATAAAATTCAAAATTTTTCGTAAAACATCTGTTACTTTCACCATAATTATCATCAAAAAAAATAAAAAATTAATAAAAAAACATTGATTTAATTTTTTAAAAATGATATTCTGTATATAGTAAAGGAGGATACAAAAATGAGCGAAGGGAAAAATAATACTGTAATGCTAACTATCATCGGTATTGCAACACTATTAATTGCCGTAGTTGGAGCAACATTTGCCTACTTCAGTGCAACATTAACTGGTACCGATAGTGAAAAAGAATACACAGTTAGATCAGCAACAGTTGGAACAGAGTTTAATGGTGGAGAACAAATAGCAGCTGCCGGAATTTATCCTAAAGCAGAAGCTTGGGGAACAAAAACATTCTCAATTAAAACAACTGCTACTAAAGGCGTGTCTACAAAGTACAAAATTACTCTTGTAATTGATGATAATGATACAACTGCAGACGCAACTATATCTGATGGTGCTGGACATGTTAAGAGATTCCAAGCAAACGCATTATCATATACACTAACTGCTACAGAAGCAAATGCTGCTACAAAAGGTACAATGCCTACTGCTACTGCAACACAAATTGCCGACCCATCAAAGGACATCGTGTTTGGCGATGCAACTATTTATGGTAATGATACACAAGAAGTAACTCAAACTTACACATTATCAATGTTCTTTAAAGATACTGGTGAAGACCAAAACGCTAACCAAGGTGCTCAATTTAAAGGACACATTGCAATTACTGAAATTACACAATAAAATTGATAGAAGGAGGACTTATGAAAGATAATTCAAAAACTAATACATTACTATTAACTGTTATTGGTGTAGCAACTCTATTAGTAGCTGTTATCGGAGCAACATTCGCATACTTCACTGCTCAAGTTGGTGGTGGCGAAAGTGCAACTACAGTTAAAATGAATGCAGGTGTTTTAAAGATTAACTTTACTAATGGTAATACTGTTCAAACTACAGAAGGATTTGAACCAACAAAGGCTGCCGTAGAATGCCCAGATAACAAAGTTAATGAAACTGATGGATATTACTGTGACCAAGCTCAATATTCTCCAGTAGCAACTAAAAAATTCACATTAACTGGTACTAATACAACTTTAGCAACAGATAATATGAAAATGCCATATACTATTAAATTAGTAGTTACTAAAAATGAATTTTCAACTGGCGCAATTAAGTATACATTAGTTGGTACTAAAACTGGTGGAAACGCTGAAACCGGTGAATTAGCACAAGTTGCAACTTGGGTTGATGTTAAAACTGGAGCTGCTGAAGCTACTGTAATTGGTAACGGATATTTCTTACCAGGATCAGATACTGTTCATAGTTATGATTTAAACATCTATTTCCCAGATAACCATATTAACCAAGATACTGATAAAAACAAAGTATTTGGTGCTAAGGTTGAAATCGGAACAGCTGAAATTACAAAGTAATTAAAAACTAAATTAGCCTTCGGGCTTTTTTATTTTGTATAAAACATAATTCTTTACAAAAAATAGAACTAAACTTCTTGAACTTTAATAAAAGATTTTATATAATAAACATAGAAATAGAGTAAGAAGGTGAGTTATGGAACAAGTAGAAAAATCAACTTATATTAAAATAAAAAATGCCCTAACTTACGTTGGTAAACTTCTATCTACTGCAGTCTTAATTCTACTAATTATAATTGGTATGTTTTTAATTTACTATGTAATAGCAGCAAGAATAGTCGTTAAGAACCCCGAATATAGACCATTATTCTCTCTATATAACATTGCAACCGGATCTATGGAACCAAATATTAAAGTAGATGATGTAATTGTTAATATAAGAGTTAAATCACCAGAGTCTATAAAAGTAGGTGATGTTATAACATTTAACTCTACAAGTTCAATCAGTAAAGGTTTAACAGTAACCCATAGAGTTATAAATATTATTAAAAATGATGATGGTACATACGAATATGTTACCAAAGGAGATTTTAACCCTTCTGCTGATAGTGCAACTGCTAAATATGATGACATAATCGGTAAAGTAGCAATTAAATTACCAGGGGTAGGAAAAATTCAAGGCTTTATCGCTACAAAAATGGGCTGGTTCATTGTTGTATTGTTACCAGCACTTGGAGTTATTATATATGATGTCATGAAAATAATTAAACTAGTATATAGCAAAAAAACAGTAAATCAAATAGCAGGTAAAGGAACATCTCCAGATGAAATTAAAGCAAATAAACAGATAGATGTAACCTTAGAACACCTTAGAAAAAGTGATTATTTAGAAGAACTTAACAAACTAAAAAAATTTAATGAGCAGGAATAATCTTCTTGCTTTTTAAATACAATTCTGCTATCATAAAAATTATATGAAAGGTCATATAGAAAGCAGGGGAATAACATGTACGAAGAAACAAAGATTAAATTTGACTGGAAAGGATTCTTACTCAAATTTGCAATTATTATATTAGTAGTAATATTAGTAATAAAACTATTACCTACAAAGCAGAAAAGTCATAGTGAAAGTTTTACTAGCAATCTTACCAAATTAAAAGACGTAAGTATTAACTATTTTCAAAATAAAAATTTACCAGAAAAAGAAAATGATACTAAAGTAGTAACATTAAGTGATTTAATTGTATCCGGTAAAATTAGCAAATTACAGGACTCTAAAGGAAAAGAATGTGATGAAGAAAATAGTTACATAGAAGCGACTAAAAATGGTAATGAATATGAAGTAGAAGTATACTTAAAATGTGGTAATGAAGAAGAAACTATTTATGTATATAAAACCATGTGTGAAGAAACAAAATGTAGTGAGACAACTACAACGACAACTAAAAAAACAACGACTAAAAAAGCAAATAATACTTCAAACAATCAAAGACCAGCTACAACTAAGAAAGTGGAATACATAACAAAAGTTATTACTAAAGAAAAGAAATACTATGTTGTATTTGATACAGACAAAGCAGCAAGCATTCCAACTCAAACATTAAAACTAGGTGAAAAAGCAACTAGACCACAAACGCCTACAAAAGAAGGATATACATTCTTGGGGTGGTATTATAATAATAAAGAATATGACTTTAACTCACCAGTAACATCAAACATAATCCTTACCGCAAAATGGCAACAAAATTAAAAGAACCACGAAGGTTCTTTTTACTTTTCTATGTAAGTTTTAACTACATAAGGATTAGTTTCACTACCATCACCAGAAGCATATAATACATTCTTATCTAAATATGTAACAATCTTATAAGTGGCCATACCAGAAGCGTTCTTAAGTTCTAAGTCACCACTAGTAATTTTATAAACTTTATAACTTGTGTCTTTATCAGCAGTAATGGTCCAACTATTACCTAAAGAAGATAAATAGTTATAATTCACGCATGCCTTATTATTTGTAGCACAATTCTCATCTAAACTTGGTTTAAAGAAATCATTTGCAGTAAGAAGACTAAATACCTGTCCATCTAACTTTTTGCCACAACCATCATTACTCTTAACATCATCAATAGAAACTTTATCAATGCATATACTATTAGTAGTAAAATATCCTTTTATATCCTTCGGATAAACTTCATCATTTTTATATATTTCCTCAAGTGTATCTTTAATTCTACTATTTATATTATTAGAAACATAATCATTAATTCCCATAGAACCTTGCTTATCAACATTATATCGATCATCCCATGCAACTGATTCTCTCTTAGTTGTATCAACAACTCTAATGCCGGATTCATCAATACTCATAATCATATACTTAACTTCATTTAAAATTAAAATATTATTAACGTTATCGCCTTTAAAAATATAACCAGTACCACTTTTATATAATCCATTACCAGAAGTAACAACATTGGCTTCATCTTTAATAACATCTTCCAAATACTTAGTCTTATAATTGCTGCCACAATCTAAATAAGGAGAATATAAATAATTACCATTATTATTTACAACAATAACTTTTCCAGTACAACTAACCTTATCTTTAGTAATTTTAGAAGTTTCTTTAACATAACCACCATCAATTAATGTTTGCAGTGATAACTCAACTTTATCCTTATCCTTACTAGGTAAATTAGTATCATTTGCCTCATAATATTTCTTAGCACTATATATCATCTTAGCTTCTAACTCCTCATAAGTTAACTTTCCGCCTCCAGAGCAAGAAGCAATTAGTACAATTATTATAACTATAATCATAAATATTCCGAGTCCCATTATTGCATTCCTTGCTATTGGATTTTCAAGCATCTTTTTAATATTATCCATATTTTCACCTCACCATAAGTATATCAAAAACATTTATTTTATACAATTTAAATATTTAAAAAACATTTACTTTATGTTATTATTAATTTAGGTGATAGAAAGATGAAAAAATTTAATCTAAAGAATAAAAAGTATGGTTATTTAATCCTAGCAATCATTGTTTTAATAATTGCAATAATTGTTGTGAGCGTATTAAAGAAAGATAAATCAGAAAAACATGCAAACAATCATGGTACTCCGAAAACAACTGAAGCAGCAAAAAAAATTAAAATAGTAAATCCAGATACAAAATCAAGACCGTATGCGGTAATGATTAATAATATCGGTGTTGCTAGACCTCTACAAAGTGGCTTACAAGATGCTTATATTATATATGAAATGATTGTTGAAGGTGGCTTAACAAGATATATGGCACTATTTTTAGACCAATCAACTGAAAGAATAGGATCAATTAGAAGTGCAAGACATTATTACTTAGACTATGCTCTAGAAAATGATGCAATCTATGTTCACAACGGAAAAAGCCCTCAAGCAGCATCTGACTTTGGTACTTTAGGAGTAGATAGAATAGAAGTAGATAACTCTAAAACCGGATGGAGAGATAAATCCCTTAACGTATCATCAGAGCACACACTATTTACAAGCATCGAAAAATTAAATAAAGGAATCGGTTCAAAAAGAACTGAACGTAAAAATAACTTACTATTAACATATAGTGCAGACTCTCTAGACTTAACAAAATATGAAGGACAAACTACTGCAAATAATGTTTCAATCAAATATTCAAATGCAGTTACATCTTCATATAAATATGATCCAGAAACAAAACTATATTTAAGAAGTGTAAATGGTAAAGCACACACTGACTACGTAACAAAACAAACATACAGATTTAAAAACATCATTACTTATCAAGTAAAAAATTATACTCTTGATGATGTTGAAAACAAAGGTAGACAAGGTTTAGAAAATATTGGCTCAGGAACAGGATACTATATTTCAGAAGGAATTGCAGTACCTATAACCTGGGAAAAGAAGAGTAGAAAATCACAAACAATCTATAAATATCAAAATGGAGAAAAACTAGTAGTAAACGATGGGAATACATTCATTCAAATTCAACCTAAAGGACAGACATTAACAATCGAATAAAGAGTATAATATATAAGGAGGAATAAAATGGAGTTTATCGCAAAAAACTATTTTTTAATAATTATTATTGCTGCTTTCTTATTATTTGCTCTAATTGGATACATGGTTGACACGGAAAAGAAACGTAAAAAAGGTGAAAACAATGAGTCAAGTAGTCGCCAAGAAGATGTCAAAGAAGAAATGGTACAAGAAAGTCCAGAAAATGAGAATTTTATACCAGAAATAGAAGAAACAAAAGAGGAAGAAGAATCAAAGGAAGACAACAATTAAAGTCTTCCTTTTTCACTAATTCATAATTAAACGTAGATATTTGGTTCATTATTTGTTATAATAAAAATGCTAAGGAGTGATATAAATGACTTTCACATCAATATGGGAAATCATAACAAAAATAATTGACATTAGTCTAGTATGGTTAATGTTCTACTACTTATTAAAGAATTTAAAAAACAATGTTAAATTAGTACTTATATTTAAAGGAATTATTATTATAATAGCAATCAAATTATTAAGTGATTGGCTAAATCTATATACAATTGGTTTACTTTTAGAGTATGTTATCTCATGGGGACCACTTGCATTAATAATTATCTTTCAACCAGAAATTAGAACGGTCCTTGAAACTATTGGTAGAAGCCAACTTCTAGGAAGACATAAGGTATTAACAGCAGACCAAAGAGAAAGAGCAGTATTCGAAATTACTACAGCAGTAGAATATCTAAAAAGAAATCGTATTGGAGCACTTATCGTTATTGAAAGAAACGTATCTTTACAAGAATACATTCAGCCAGCAAATAAAATCTATTCAGACATAACAGCTCCTTTACTTGAAGCGATCTTCTTCCCACCAAACCCATTACATGATGGCGGTGTAATTATTCAAGGTGACCGCATAACATGTGCTGGAGCAGTATTTAAAACAAGTATGAACCCTAATGTAAGTAAAAAATTAGGAACAAGACATCGTGCAGCTTTAGGCGTAGCTGAGGAAACAGATGCTATTGCTTTAATCGTATCAGAAGAAACAGGAGCAATATCAATCGCAGTCGATGGCAACATTAACTACAATTTAACTCTAGAAGAATTTAAAATAATGCTTCTTGAAGAACTAAAACCAAAAATGGAAGTTTTCTACGATGCAGATGTAAATGAAGAAGGTGAAGAAGATGAATAAAATATTTAAACCAATCATACTCTTCTTTAAAGCCATATATAGATTCATAGATAGATTAATAGTTACCCCAATAAGTAGATTAATTTATCGTCTAAGTGAACTTTCTAAAAACAATAGTGGTAAAATAGAGCGTCTTCTTAATAGACCAAACGTTTTATTATACATATCTCTATTTAGTGCAATTGCTTTATTTGTTCTAATTGATACTAAAGCAATTAACTTAGTAACAGATGAAGCCGAAATCTTATCAGATCAACCAGTAAACGTTATATATAATGAAGAAGCATATGTTGTTGATGGTGTACCAGAAACAGTAGATATTACCCTTATCGGTAGAAAAAGTTCTTTATATCTAGCAAAACAACTTGGCGAACATGAAGTAGTAATGGACTTAAGTGGTTATGGAGTAGGAACATATAAAGTAAAACTAAAATATAATCACAGTGTTGAATCAGTAGATTACAAATTAGACCCAGGAACAGTCACTGTAAAAATAAGTGAAAAAGTTAGTGATGTTAAAACACTTGACTATGACTTGTTAAACGAAGACAAACTAGATAAGAAATTAAGCATTAAATCAGTTGAACTAGATAGAAACGAAGTAATCGTAAAAGGCAGCAAAGAAACCCTAGATAAAGTTGCCAAAGTAAAAGCCCTAATTGATTTAGAAGCCGCCAAACTAACTGAAAAAGGAACATTTACCGTAGATTCAATCATCTTAGTTGCTTATGGCTCTGATGGTAAAAAAATTGATAACGTGGAAATCGTTCCAGCAAAGATTAGTGCATCAGTAACTGTTGACTCATACTATGTAGAATTACCAGTTAAAGTAGTAACAACTGGAACCATAAATAGTGGTTATGCTCTATCAAATGTTACAAGCTCAGTAACCAAAGTAGGAGTATATGGTGATGAAACTGAAATCAAAAAATTATCATACATTGAAGCAAAAATTGATATTAACAAACTAAACTCTGATAAGAAATTTAATGTAACATTAACTAAACCAGCCGGAGTAAGATATCTAAGTGAAACAAATACAACCGTTGAAGTTAAACTAGATACTGAATCAAGTAAAGAATTTAGTAATATTATTATTGAATCTATCAATCTTGGAACAGGCTACTCAGTTAATGCAATAAGCGAAGAAGATAGAACAATTGAAGTAATTGCTAAAGGTGTATCAAGTGTACTAGACACTGTTGACACATCAAAGATTAAAGCTTACATTGACTTAAGTGGATATGGTCCAGGAACATACGACGTACCTGTAAAAGTTAGTTCGGACGATGTAAGAATCACACTTGTACCAAAAAGAGCAACTGTAAAAGTTAAAATATATAGTTAGAACATCTTTTTGATGTTCTTTTTACAAGGAGAAACATGAAAGAAATAGAAGAATTTTATAATAGATTATTAAAAATAAAATATGGCTGGCATGACAAAGAAGGGCGTCTTCATCCAAAAATAGAACCACAAATATTTGCAAGAGAATATAAAATGCAACCCTACAATAAAATAGAAGAAAGTGGTTATGCTATATGCTGGGAACTCTGTGAGTTAGAAAGACACTTCTTTAATAAACATAAAATCGAAAATCATACCATAATGGCCGTAATTAAAAATAAAAAGGGCGGCTCACCATGCCACACCTTTACTACAATTAAAGTTGATGACCAAATGTATTGGTTTGAAGCTTCATGGGAAGGTCAAAAAGGTATCAGAAAATTCAGTGATATTGAAAATCTTAAAGATTACTTTAGACTAAACTTTCAAGACTTTACCAAAAAGCCATATGACCCAGATGCTATCGAGTTCTATGAATATAGAAAACCATTATTCTGCTACAACTGCTATTTGTTCTACATAAACGCCTATACTGGTAATAGAATCTAAAAAAGCGGACTACTTGTCCGCTTTTATTATGAGTTCATTATCTTTAACATCAATAATAACCTCACTATCATATTTAATCTCATCAAGAATAATTGCTTTAGCAAGCATAGACTCTAAATTACGACTAACATATCTCTTAATAGGTCTAGCACCATAATTCTCATCATAAGAATTATCTATAATATAATCTTTAGCTTTATCAGTAAGAATTAATCTTATCTTCTTATCACTTAATCTAGCCTCAGTTTCCTTAACAATCTTATCTAAAATATCATAAACAACATTCTTAGATAATGAATTAAACACAATAACCTCATCTATACGATTAATAAACTCAGGTTTAAATGTTTTTCTAAGTTCTCCCATAACAAGTTCATTTTTATTAGTACTATTATCTAAAATATACTCACTACCTAAATTAGAAGTCATAATAATAATTGTATTCTTAAAATCAACAGTTCTACCTTGTGAATCAGTAATTCTACCATCATCTAATATCTGTAGTAGTATATTAAACACATCTTTATGAGCTTTCTCAATCTCATCAAATAAGATAATACTATATGGATTACGTCTAACTGCCTCAGTAAGCTGACCACCTTCATCATAACCTACATATCCTGGAGGCGCACCAACTAATCTAGAAACAGAATGTGCTTCCATATACTCACTCATATCAATACGAACCATATGTCTTTCATCATCAAATAACTCATAAGCAAGCGCTTTAGCAACCTCAGTCTTACCAACACCAGTAGGCCCTAAAAAGATAAATGAACCAATTGGTCTATTAGGATCTTTAATGCCTGCTCTAGCTCTTATAATTGCTTCACTAACTAAATGTAATGCTTCATCTTGACCCTTAACACGTATCTTTAAATTATCCTCTAAATGTAGTAACTTATCTTTTTCACTACTAGCAAGCTTACTTACAGGAATATTTGTCCACTTAGAAACAATTTTTGCAATAGACTCATCATCAACAACATCACTTAATATTGCATTCTTATCTTCTAACTTTAAATCTGCTAGTTCCTTCTCAAGTTTAGGAATAGTACCATGTTGTAATCTAGCTACAGTATCTAAATCATACCTAGCCTCAGCATACTCTAACTCACGTCTGGCATTCTCAATTTCTTCCTTCTTCTTATTTATTAAATTATTAACTCGTTTTTCATCTTCCCAGTCACTTCTAAGTTTAGCTTCCTTAGCTTGTAAATCTTTTAACTTTTCATCAATCTCATTAATTCTTTCCTTAGAAAACTTATCCTTTTCCTTCTTCAAAGCTTCCTTTTCAACTTGAAGTCTTAAAATACTTCTGGTCAAATTATCAAGTGAAGTAGGGACTGATTCTAACTGAACCTTAATAGTCGCACAAGCCTCATCAACTAAATCTATAGCTTTATCTGGTAAGAATCTATCCGTAATATATCTATCACTCATTGTAGCAGCAGCAACCAAAGCCTTATCCTTAATAGTAACTCCATGATAAACTTCAAATCTATTCTTTAAACCACGAAGTATTGTAATCGTATCAATTACAGATGGCTCACTAACAAGTACCTTTTGAAAACGTCTTTCTAAAGCAGCATCTTTCTCTATATACTTACGATACTCATTTAAAGTAGTAGCTCCTATGCAGTGTAACTCACCTCTAGCAAGCATTGGCTTTAAAATATTACCAGCATCCATAGCACCCTCTAAAGCACCTGTACCAACTATCATATGTATTTCATCAATAAACATAATAATTTCGCCATCAGAATCCTTAACTGCTTTTAATACAGCTTTTAGTCTTTCCTCAAACTCACCACGATACTTAGCACCAGCAATAAGTGAAGACATATCAAGTTCCCAAATACGTTTATTCTTTAAACTACTAGGAACATCTCCCTTAATAATTCTTTGTGCAAGCCCTTCAACTATAGCTGTTTTACCAACACCTGGCTCACCAATAAGAACAGGGTTATTCTTCGTCTTTCTTGATAATATTCTTGTAATAGAACGGACCTCATCATCTCTACCAATAACCGGATCTATTTTCCCGTCCTTAGCAAGAGCACATATATCACGTCCATACTTTTCTAAAGGATTCTTAAGTCCTTCTTCAAACTCATTGTTATTCATATTCACCCCTCCAATCAAGTTTACATATAATATTATACTCCATAATTAGCACTTGTCAATAGAGAGTGCTAAAAAAATATATGTTTTTTTAAAAAATATTATGATAAAATAATAAAGAAGGTGACAATATGAAAAAAATACTTTTAATTATATTAGATGGCTTTGGCTTAAGAGAGGATGAACATGGTAATGCTGTAAAAAAAGCAAACATGACGTACTTTAATAAACTATGGGAAGAATATCCTCACAGCACCCTAGAATCATCTGGCGAAGCAGTAGGCCTTCCAAAAGGACAATTCGGTAACTCAGAAGTTTGCCATGAAGTAATTGGTCTAGGCAAAAAAATAAAACAAAAAATAACCATTATTAATGAAAATATTGAAAATAGAGAAATTCTAAACAACGAAAACTTTAATGATATGATATCTCACTTAGAAGCAACTGATGGAACTCTGCACTTAATGGGCTTACTATCTGATGGTGGTGTCCATAGTAGTATAACCTATATGTTAAAACTTATACCAATCCTTAAAGAAAAAGGCGTTAAAAAGATGGTATTCCACGCCATAACTGATGGAAGAGACACTGGAAGAAAAACAAGCGTTAAATACCTAAAACAAATGGAAGAAGTTTTAAAAGAAAATGGTGGCATCATTGGTTCAATCTGCGGCAGATACTATGCAATGGATAGAGACAACAAATGGGATAGGACAGAAAAATACTATAACTTAGTAATAAATGGCGTAGGCTTTAACATCTTAAACTATGAAACCGCCATAAATAACCTATATAGAAAAAATATAACTGACGAATTTTTACCACCAATGCTCATAAATGGTAAAAATCCAATAAACGATAATGATGCTCTTTTATGGCTTAACTTTAGACCAGATAGAGCAAGACAAATTCTAAATGCCATAAATAACCCAGACTTTAAAGAATTTAAAACTAAAAATCTATCTAACTTTAAATCATACATGATGTTCAAACAAGACGATGTCGTAAACGTCAAACACTTCTTCATCCTTGCAAATCCAGATAACTTATACCCAATAGGGGAGTATTTCTCAGATCTAAAACTTTCTCAAGCAAGAGTAGCTGAAACCGAAAAATATAACCATGTAACATACTTCTTTAATGCCGAAAAAAGTAAAAAATTCCCAATGTGTACAAACTATCTTATACCAAGTCCAAACGTTGCTACTTATGATGAAACCCCACTTATGAGCGCAATCGATGTAACTAAACAAGTAAAAAAATGCTTAGAAAATGATTTTGACTTTATTCTAGTGAACTATGCAAACCCAGACATGTTAGGTCATACTGGTAATATGGATGCAACAGTAACAAGCCTTAGAGCACTAGACAAGATCTTGCAAACAGTCGTAGAATCAGCTCAAGATAACTTCTATACAGTTATGATTACCGCTGATCACGGAAACTGTGACATTATGATAGACGAAAGTGGTGAAATAGTAACGACCCATACAACGAGTCCAGTACCATTCATTCTTTTAGATAAGAAAATAACCTTAAAGGAAAAAGGAGACTTAACAAACATTGCTCCAACAATTCTTAAATATATGGATATAGCAATCCCTAAAGAAATGAAAGAAAGCAAAGACCTAATTTTAGAAGATGTGTAAAATAAAAGAAAAAGAGTAACAAAAACTAAAAATTACTCTTTTTTTATTATATAATTAAAATAGGTGAGACTATGAACTACAATATATTAAGAGAAAACGATATAAGAGGAACTTATCCACAAGATATTAACAAAGAAATTGCTATAAGAGTAGGTAAAGCCTACGGAACATACTTAAAAAGCCATGATGAAGACTCATGCATAATTGGTCATGACAATAGACTTAGCAGTGAAGAACTAAACTCTGGTCTAATCGAAGGACTATTAAGCACTGGCATAAACATAACTGATATTGGCCTAGTAACAACGCCAATGTTAAATTATGCTTGCATCACTAGAAAAGAGCAAAATGGTATCATGATTACTGCAAGCCACAATCAAAAAGAAGATAACGGCTTTAAAATATTTGGTAAAGACTACCTTCATTTAAGAAGAGAGCCCCTAGAAGAAATTTATAATCTAGTTAAAACTGAAGAATTCACATCAGGTTCAGGAACTATTAAGGAAGACAATATAAAAGAAGAATATCTAAACATGCTACTAGACAAATTTCCTAAAATAAATCAAAAAGTAGTAGTAGATTGTGGTAATGGCACAGCATCTATTATTGTCAAAAAACTTTACTCAAAACTATTCAAAGAAGTAACATTTCTAAACTGTGACAGTGATGGCTCATTCCCAATTCATAATCCCGATCCAAACGATGAAAACAATCTAAAATGGTTAAAATCGGTAGTACGTACGAGAAACTTCGATTTAGGAATCGGTATTGATGGAGACGCAGATAGAGTAGGTATCGTCACAAACACCGGAACCACTATTGGCACAGACCTTTTAATCGGCATCTTTGCTAGAGAAATCATCCCAAACACTGACAAGAAAAAAGTTATCTTAGACGTTAAATGCTCATGTGCCCTAGAAGAAGATTTAAAAAAAATCGGGGCAGTACCTCTAATGGTTAAAAATGGTTCTGCCTACATCGAGTCAGTAACTCATGATGAAGATGCCCTAGTTGGTGGAGAGTTTTCTGGACACATCTTCTTTAGAGATAAATACTATGGTTATGACGATGGCTTGTATGCCGGTCTAAGAACAGCAGAACTTCTAATGAATAAAGGTATTAAAGCAGATAACCTTCTTGACGGATTTACCAAATATGTTAGTACTCCAGAAATAAGATTAAATGCTCCAGACGATAAAAAAAGGGAAATCGTCGAAAAAGTCAAAAAATATGCTCTAGATAAAAATTATAACTGCAACACATCAGACGGAGTACGCGTAAATTACACAGATGGCTTTGCTTTAGTAAGATGCTCAAACACTGGCCCAATGATAACATTAAGATTTGAAGCTAAAGATCAAAATACGTTAGAATCAAGACAAAAAGAATATATGGATATAATTGAAAAAGAGCTTAAATAAAGAACTTTGGACCACCCGAAGTTTTTTTTACTGGCTCACTTTTAACCTGCTTTATAACTTTTTTATCTCTAGGATAATCAATAATAATCCTCTCTTTAGATATTGCATTTTCATTAACATTAGCATCGTGATTATTAAATCTATTTAAAAACTTCTTAGCACCACTAATAACCGGTTTAGCTCCCTCATAAAGTGGAATAACGTTCCTAGCTACATTAAGTCCCTTACTAATCCAAGGAAGAAACCTCACAAAACTGCTACCAAACACACACATCACCTAATATAATTTATGCAAGCAATTCTTTTTACTTTAACAACTTAAAAAACTATGCTATAATACTTTTAGAATAAACTAGGAGGTCAAATGAAAAAGCAAAGCCCAATAATTAAAATCTTGTTATTTCCCATAAATCTCCTAAAATATGAAGTACTTGGAATCTATTACACACTATACGCTTTACTATACCCATTTATCTTTATATTTAATAAAATAGGGGATAAAGCATATAGCAAATATGAAGAAAACGCTAGAAAAAATTCAGGCGTTAAAGAAATGGTTGAAGAAGAAGTAAACCTAGATAGTGGTACATCTGCATTCAAAGGTGAAGAAAAAAAAGAAATCAAAAAAGACGATCCATACAAAATAGAATATACAGAAACTCTTGAAGATAAATGGAACAGATTCTATAATAATCTTTCATTTGTCAAAAAACAAAAAGAAAAAGACCTAGCTCAAAACAAAAATCTAATTGCAGCTCTTCAAACTGACACTGAAAGAAGTGAAAAGCCAGTAACTTACAAATACGTTGCTTTAGATAGTTCTGGTAAAAAAGTAACAAACACATTCTATGCATATTCAAAAATGGAAGTATATACCTATCTAACTGGTGAAGGTTATACCGTTCTATCAATTGAAACCAGCAAATATATTGAACTTTTCTATGGCCCATCAGAATTTAATAATTTCCGTTTCAAAAACAAAGACCTAATATTCTGGCTAACTCAGTTATCTACATATCTTAAAGCCGGCATAACTTTAACCGATTCAATGCGAATTCTAGGTAAACAAATGAGTAAAAATCCCAGAAAGAAAAAAGTCTTTGACTCAATAATTTACAACCTAACTCTAGGTGAATCCTTTTCAAGTTCTCTAGAAAAACAAAGGAACTCATTTCCAGCATTACTTATAAGTATGGTTAAAGCCGCTGAAGCCACAGGTGAACTAGAAGAAACATTAGATGATCTGTCAAACTACTACACAGAAGTAGAAAACACCAGAAAAGCCATGATAAATGCCATGAGTTATCCAGCAATCATCTCTGTCTTTTCCATCGCTGTAATTGTCTTTATCATGCTATATGTTATCCCTCAATTTGAAGACGTATACGCATCAACTGGTGCAACCCTAAATGGTTATACACTATGGATTTTAAACTTAAGTAAATTCTTTGACACTAACTTTGCCCTAATCATAGGTGGCTTAGTAATAATAATCTCAATCATTATCATCTTATACAAAAAAGTAAAATCATTTAGAAAAAACTTCCAAATATTTGCTATGAAAATACCTATCTTTGGTAAAATAATCATCTATAAAGAAATGAACATCTTTGCTAAAACCTTTGCATCTCTTCTAAAAAACAATGTCTTTATCACTGATAGTATGAACCTTTTAAGTGAAATAACAACTAACGAAGTATATAAAGAAATCATGTTTAGAACTGTAAACAACATTGCTAGAGGAGAAAAAATAAGCACATCATTCAAAGACCAATGGGCTGTTCCAGAAGTAGCATACTACATGATCGTAACGGGAGAATCTACTGGCGAACTAGCCGCAATGATGAGTAAAGTAGCAGATTATTACCAAACAGAACATAAAACAATCATTAACAACATGAAAAATTTTATTGAACCAGTAATGATTATCTTCTTAGCTGTCGTAGTAGGTGGTATCGTTCTAGCCGTAATCTTACCAATGTTCAGTCTTTACAGTCAAATTAAGTAGGTACACCATGGAAATATTTATCTTCATAATAGGCATCATATTTGGCTCCTTTTATAACGTAGTAGGACTAAGACTTCCAGATGGTGAATCCATCATCAAGCCAGGAAGTCACTGCCCAAAATGTAATCATAAACTATCATGGTATGAAAACATCCCTGTATTGTCCTATATATTCCTAAAAGGAAAATGTAAAAACTGCAAACAAAAAATATCATTTATCTATCCAGCCATCGAACTTTTAACTGGAGTTCTCTTTACTGCAAGTTATATAATCTTTGGTTTAACATATGAGTTTGCTATCGCTCTAATCTTATCAAGCCTAGTATCAATCATCTTTGTAAGTGACTCTAAATATATGATCATAAATGATAGTCCATTAATAATATCAGGTATTCTTATCACCATCATTAAAATTATTAGTCTTGGATTAAAAGAAACCATATATAGTATTTTATCTGGCTTATTAATATTTATCATAGTATATCTACTAATGTTACTTGGAAACTTCCTATTCAAAAAAGAATCACTAGGTGGTGGAGACATTAAACTATCATTCATCGCAGGACTAACTCTAGGCCCAATCCTTGGAGTATTCTATATCATCTTGGCATCATTTCTTGCTTTTCCATACGCCATGTATATTAGTGTTAAAGGAGAAGAAGGAATGCTTCCATTTGGTCCATTCCTAGTAACAAGTATGCTATTACTATACTTTAACTCTGATCTAGCAAACATATTTATAAACGCCTTACTAGGCTTATAAGGAGGAACTATGAAAAACAAAGGATTTACCCTAGTAGAACTTTTAGCAGTTCTAGTGCTAATCTCATTAGTAATGGTAATCGCTATTCCCGGAATCTTTAAAATGCGTGACCGAATGAACGAAAAAGCCCTAAACGCTAAAATCGAAAGCATTGAAAGTGCTGCTATAATGCACGTTCAAAACAACTCTAACAAATATAAAAGTTACTTTGGCGAGTGTACTACAAATGGTACTCACTGTGAGTGTACAAACAACAAATGTAAATATAAATTCGTAATAAATATTAAAGACCTTATCAAATCCGGTGACTTAAAAAAAGAAACAAAAGACGAAGAGACTATCGAAGAAAATTCATGCAGTATTTATAATCCAAAAGATAAAACAATGTGCATGGACTGTCTAGACATAAATATAACACTAGATGCAACATACAAAACAGTAACTGCTTCCTTAGATTTAAACTCACCAAATGTATGTCACGAAGAATACACTACAAACTAAAAAATACATTAGTTACTTCATTTCACTAATGTATTTTTTTAATGTTTTAGCATTTGGCCCAAATATTATCTTAAGTTGATTATCAATTTCTACAATTCCTTTAGCACCAAGTCTTTGAATAGCTTCCTTATCTGCTAAAGTAACATCCTTTAAAGTAACCTTTAATCTAGACATTGTAACTTCACTATCAATAATATTTTCTTTACCACCTAAATATTGTACTAACTTATTTATCTCATAAGTAAAATTCTTTTTATTAAGTTTAACAACTACAAATGAAATAATTAATAGTACAAAAAATATAATTAAATATTGCCACCACATATATTCATCACCTAAAAATATTATACTATATTAAAACAAAAAATAAAATCACTAAATAATAACCATTTACATAAAATATATTGAGAAAATGAAAGGGTGAATTAATATGTGTAATAATAATACTGAAACAAACTCTGGCAACTGCATTGCTGAAACTCTAAAAGTAATTCAAATACTTCAGCAAAACGTTTGTCCTGAAAGTGGACTAGATTCATGTGATAGACCAATGCTAGGTGGTTCTCCAAACTGCATAGTATGTAACACTAGACCAATAATGCTTTATACATGTGCTGGTAATGGAACACCATTTTCTATGCCAACAACTAAAGACGCTACAACAGACTGTACTGCAACTGGAGCCACAAACTGTAGTACAGTATTTAGAGTAGAAAAGGTAGATAACAACTGTGCGACATTTAGAGTTCTAGTAGCAAATGCAGATAGCACTACAGAGCCATATCTATCAACAAACAGTTTCTTCACAATGAACCTAAACTGCTGCTGTGCTATTAGATGTTTAAACGACTGCTTTGTAGATAACATATGCAATAACTAAAATGCCCTCGAGGCATTTTTTTATGTTCACATCTCAGTTGTCTACTTTAAATATACCAGTACAGATTCAATATAATAAAAAAACAATTCTTATTAAGTCTATCAAGCATAGACTTTTTCTAATTGACAATAAAAGGTTAATAATTTATAATTTTATTAGATAATAGGAGTAGAAAATGAAAAAGAAAATAGTATTAATGATTGCACTTCTAAGTATAACTTCTAATGTACAAGCTTTATCATATATTAAAGCAGAAAATAATTTATGTACAGAAACGGAAAATTATAAAAAATGGAAATTACTATCACCGACTGAAAGACAAAATACTATCATGCCAGTAAAATGTGAAGAGTTTTACACAACAAATAAAGACTTAAGCGCATCTGTAGGTAATACTTTTAATGTGAATTATAAAACATTAAGAAAATTTTCTTTATTAGACTATGGAAAAGTAAGTAAAGCACATGACCAAGAAAAAACGAATATGTGCTGGACTTTTGCGACTACTTCTACAATCGAGTCATCTCTATTAATAGAGCAAAATAAAGAAGTTGACTTATCAGAAAAACATATTGACTATAGTACAATTTATACACTAGATGATGGCACAAAAAATCCATTCGGTTACTATAGTAAAACTAAAGATGTTGGTGGCAACTATTATTTATCAGGTGCCTATCTATCTGCTGGACGTGGTCCAATTTTAGAAACAAAATTACCGTGGAGTACCTCATCAAGTTCAAAATCTAATACCCTTAATCAAAAAAGTGATTACTATGTAAATGAAATTGACTATATATCAAGCAAGTCATGCGATGCAAATACTATCTTAGCAATCAAAAAGAATTTAACTGAATATGGCGCAATGGGTGCTGTAATTTACGCAGAAAGTCCAACATACGTATCCGATGATAAACTTGCATACTATTACAATGGATCAAAATCAATTAACCACGCTTTAACAATTATTGGCTGGGATGATGACTATAGCGCTTCAAACTTTAAAACAACACCAAAAGGAAATGGTGCATGGCTTACTAAAGATACTTATCCTACAATATTTACTGGAAATAGTACTATTCCAGCAGGATATCATTATGTAAGTTATTATGATACTAATATCTGTGCAAGTTTAATGAGTGCTTATAAAGTTGAAGCAGCATCATTTGATAATAAATATACAAATAACATTCATGGCTTTAGCGGAAATATTGAAACAACTGACGCATCATCTATTATCTTTAAAAATATCTACACAAAACAAAATAATGCTTCAGAAAAACTTTCTAAAGTAAATATTTTTACTGGCTATCCAGGCGATAAATATGAAATCTACTATTCAGACGTTGATGACTATTCTAAAGCGGTAAAAATAGGTGAAGGAACGGCCACAAAAGAAGGATATACATCAATAAACACATCTAAAAATATTAGCATCACTAGCGAAAAATTTTATATATACCTTAAATACACTACTGCATATAAAGAAGTAGATAATGGTAAAACTTACTACGTTTTCCCAGTAGAAACCTTTGCTTCATCAAGTACTGCTGAAGACAAATGGTACTATGTAGCAAATAAACCTAGTGGAGTAAGTTACTATAGCATAGACTCAACATCATGGATAGATACAACAACAAATAATTCATTACAATTTTATCCAGTAATATCAACATTTACTAAAAATGAAACAGAAAACATTGAAATCAAAAACACTACTAAAAATCCAACTGACCTTAACATTCAAAATGGTGGGTATGTTTATATCACTTTAAACTTAACAAACGTAAATATAAATGACTTATCTTTAAAAATTACTAAAAATAATACTGACGTAACAAAGCTGTTTACTATTACAAAAGATACAAATGGTTTTAAAATAACCTTAACGGATAAAGTAACTGCTGGAACTTATGAAGTAACAATATCATCAGCAAATGCAAGTACAAAAACAACATTTACCATAGAAGACAAAAAAGATGTTTTAGTAACAAATATTAACATAGTTGGTAAAGATGAAATAAGCGTTGCTGGTACCCTTAATTTATCAGTAGAAATAACACCAACAAATGCTACAAACAAAAATATATACTGGAGTGTCAACAATGTCCGAGTAGCTACAATTAACCAAAGTGGTATCTTAACTGGTATCAAAGAGGGCGAGGTAGTTGTTACTGCATCAGCAAAAGATGGAAGCGGCATTAAAGCAACTAAAACCATTAAAATAATTGATATTAATAAAGAAGAAGGTAATGGAGAAACAATCATAAATAACAAAGATAATAACCAAAATCAAAGCAGTACTGAAAACCCCAAAACTGGAATCAGCAATCTAACTGCAGTTCTTCTATCATGCTTATTTATAACAGTAACATTATTCATTTTAAGTAAAAAACATAACGTATTTAAAAAATTCTAAGAAAGCCTAAAAACTTTCTTTTTTTAACTTGTAAATAAATAAAAAAATATGTAGAATATAAAAAAGAAGAAGGTGATTCCATGAAATATATAAGCCTACTACCAGCTGATCTTTACACAGTAATAAACAAAACTTTATTAACTGAATATGACAAGAAAAACTTAATAAGCCTATACGAACCTATTATTGGTGCTCTTCCCGTAAGTTTATACTTATCTTTATGGAGTGACCTAGACAAAAGTGAAACATCTAGCATAACTCACACTCATCATCACCTAATGACCATTCTAAAAACTAAATTAGATGATATTAAAGAAGCAAGAAAAGCCTTAGAAGCAACTGGACTTCTTAGAACATACTACAAAGATGGTGAAGAACTGAACAGTTACATATATGAACTATACGCACCACTATCTGCATCAGAGTTCTTTAATCATCCAATTCTAAATATCGTCTTATATAATAACATAGGTAAAGATGAATACGAAGAACTTATCAAAAACTATAAAAAGAAAACTTTTAACTATACAGGTTTTGAAGAAATAAGTGAAAAAATAAATACAACATTCTCATCAGTACCCGCATCTATGCTTGCTGGATCATCAATCAAAGAAAAAGAAACAAACAAACCAGAAGTAACCAATCTAATTGATTTTGACCTTCTATCATCAAGCATACCTAACAACATTCTAAATGAAAAAACCTTAAACAAGAAAAACAAAGAACTAATAAATTCACTAGCTTTCATCTATAACCTAGACACCTTAAAAATGAGCGAAATCATTCGTATATGCTTAGATGAACAAGGAATGCTTAACAGAGATATCCTTCAAAAAGAAGTTAGAAAATATTATGAATACAACAATACTGGAGCACTACCAACACTCATCTATAGAACTCAGCCAGAACACTTAAAAACCCCAGATGGGGACACATCAAGCAGAGGTAAAATGATCTACATCTTTGAAAACACCACGCCATATGACTTTCTAAGAAGTAAATATAAAATTGGCACGCCAACTGCATCAGACTTAAAAATTTTAGAATATCTAGCGGTTGAACTAAACATGACTCCAGCAGTAATCAACGTCCTAATTGACTATGTCCTAAAAATAAACAATAACAAACTAACTAAAGCATTTATTGAAACAATCGCTGGTCAGTGGGCTCGCCTTGGAATCAAAACCGCACGTGAAGCCATGAAAGAAGCTGAAAAAGAATACAAAAAGAAACCTAAAAAAGAAATCAAAAACGTAAGCAAACTACCAGTATGGTTCGGCAAAGACCAAACAAAAGAAGAAATAAGTGAAGAAGAACAAAAAGAAATGGAAAATCTATTAAAGGAGTTTAGATAATATGGAAGAACTAAAAAAATATCAAAAATCTAACTTAGATGACGCTCTAAAAAAAGATTATGCCCATGCTCTAACAAACGAAGAATTCAAAAAAACAGTCAAAAAACTAAAAATAAAAGATAGCATTGCTTACAAATACACATCAAAAATTGAAAGAACAATGCAAGAACTAGAAAACTGCAAAAACTGCAAAAGCATTCACATGTGCAAAAATAAAGTTGAAGGTGCAGTATACTATCCAACCGTTGAAGAAGACTCCGTAACATTTAACTATGTTGCTTGCAAATATAAAAAAGCAATCCTTAAAGAAAAAGCCGAAATAAAATCAGAGTTCTTTGAAATGCCATATGAAATTAAAACTGCAAAAATGTCTAACATCGACATCACAGATGCTAAAAGAGTAAAAATAATCAAATGGTTAAAAAAATTCTATGATAACTTCAAAGAAGGAAAAACAGAAAAAGGCTTATACTTACATGGCTCCTTTGGTAGTGGTAAAACATATCTAATTAGTGCTCTTCTAAATGAACTATCAAAAGAAGGCTACACAGCACTAATAATCTACTACCCAGAACTACTAAGAAGCCTTAAAGAATCATTTACAAATGACGACTATTACACAAGAATCAAAGAACTAAAAGAAGCAGACCTTTTACTTCTAGATGACATTGGTGCAGAAACTGTAACCGGATGGAATAGAGACGAAGTCCTAGGAACAATCCTTCAGTATAGAATGGAAGAAAAAAAAGCAACATTCTTCACATCAAATTTAAACCAAGAAGAACTAGCATCTCACTTTAGCACATCTAAATCAGCAGAAGAACAAATTAAATCAGGCAGAATAATGGAAAGAATAAACCAATTAACTGAAAACCTTGAATTAATAAGTGATAACAGAAGAAAATAACCTTCTGTTTTTTGTTGCTTTTTTACATTCCTTGCTTTACAATAATATATAGAAAGTAGGAGAGTGTAAAAATGAAAAAGAAAAAATATCTATATCTATTATTACTGCTTATTTTACCAATAATATTTTTGGGTGTAGCAAAAATAAGTCTAAATAGTGGTAGTAAAACTAATACGGAAGGAAAAATACTAACAGATGATACATTAGCAGCAGCACCATACACGTATTATTCCTGCAAAAAATGTAATGAGTACTCAGTTGTTGCTGGGAAAAAGGACGAAGAAAAAAGCATTAAATGGTATGAAAAAGACAAAAATGCAACTGCAACTTGGTATATGACACACTATGTAAAATGTGGTACCGTTCAAGAAAAACCACAAGAATATTGTTATGTTAAGGGAAAAATATATCAATTTTTTAAATTAGATATTTACAAAGCCAAAAATAATTGTTCCTCATCATCAAGTGCTCATAATAGTAGCACTAAAATAAATGGTGAAGAGTGTACTCCGAAAACAGCCAATAATTGTTCACAAATTCCCGTAGAAATATGTTCTAAATATTCAGCAAGTTGCAAAGAGGGATTAAATTATTGTGAAAACAAAACAAACACAGGTAGCGGATATCAAGTAAACAAAACAGCATGGATAACTCAAGACACATCAGTAAAAAACAGTTCAGGAAGCAATGAAAAAATAAAGAAATGTTCACAAATATATGTAACAACATGTAACGGAAATTCACAAGGCGCAATATGTTCATTTACTTATAATGGAAAGAATTATTCAGGTTTAAATAGTAAATATTACAATACAACAAAACCATCGGCATGTAACGGTGGCGGTGGTGGTGGAAATACTCCGCCTCCTATAACTCCAGTTCCAACGCCAAGTCCTACAACAGAACCAATTAATGGTATAAGATATGCTAAAAACAACGCATCCGCAGGTGGTAAACAAGTAAACTGTGGAGATGAAGTTTACGTAACAACGTGTGAAACGCTTACATCAAGTACAAATCCAACATGTGTAGTTACAAAAATAAATGGCGTATCAGTTAATACAACAACAAGGGTATATAGAAATCAATTAGTAATGTCTAGAAGTGCTCTACCAGAAAATTGTAGTAGTGAAACTAAACAATACACTATAAAAGAAACTTCATTTTATACCTCAACATCTAAAATTGGCTCAAAAACTGATAACAGCATTCCATGTGCTGAAGAAGTTACAATTAATGGAAGTTTATCTGAAGCATGTACTTATTCAAGTAATAAATATTGTAAAGTAACTTATAATGGCAGTGAAGGATATGTCTATCGTTATGACTTAAGTTCATCTCAAGTTGATCCTGCAACTTGCCCAAAAGAAGTAGAAGCAAGTTGCTATTATGATGAAACTAATGACAAATATATTTGGTCAGAAGAAGACCTATCAGATAAATATACTATCGATGCATCAGCAACTACAGAAGACGATTGTAATGCATTAAATGGTGATGGTGAAAAAAATTGTAAAACAAGCAATAAACAAACAGAAGTTAAAGAAACTAAAAAACAAGTAAAAGTATGTTATGAAAAGAAAAACAATAAAATAACAGAAACAACAGACATCATGGATATGTTCTCATGTGCAAAAGATTATACTCAAAATCCAGTTGAGCAAACAGAAAACACATGCGATACAGTAAAAAATGGAACATGCCATAAAACATACTTAGTATCATGTTCAAACGGAACAAGACCAGCGTTAGAAATAACAGCATCCCTACTAAATCAAGGATTGGGTACAATTACTATTAAAGGAAGAAAAATATCTAATGAAGTAACAAGTTATTACTTAGATGATTCATCTAATCCAACAGTAGATAGTTTATGGAAAGACTTTGCCGATTCAAATAAAGTAGCATACGAACAAAAAGAGGCTGGTTTATACTATGCATGGGTAAAAGATGAAAAAGGAATCTTAAGTAGACCAATGTTTGCTATCATTCATGATGCTGATATTACAAACACTCTTCAAACACTAAGCGTAAAAGATGCAAATGACGTAGCAGTAACTTTAAATAGTATTGAAGGTGAAAACGCTTACTTAGACGTAATGCCAAGTGATTATTCATTATTATCAAATAGACTTAAAAATGATAAAACTCTAGCAGGCTTTGATTCATTATCAATGGGATATAAAATAGAAGTTAATAGCGATAAAATAAGCGTATTTGCAACCTTAACAAGCAGCGATGCTTCATACGTTGAAGGATACGAACCAAGAACAGTTAACTTAGATTATGGTGAAAATAAAATTTTAATTAAAATTAAAAATAAAGAAGGAAAAGTAAGAACTTACACAATTATTGCTATTAGAACTGATGACAGAGTTTCAAATAACCTTCTAACAGACCTAACTGTAAGTAAAGGGAAAATTGAATTTGATCCATATGTAACTGATTATGATATCGAAGTACCTAAGAATACTAAGAAAGTAAGCATAAATGGTACATTAGCAAGTGATACTTCATCATTTGTAGAAGGAAATGAACCTCGCGAAATAGAACTTACTGAAGATATCACAACAGCAGTACTTGAAGTAATAAGCGAATCTGGTATAACAAGAAGTTATGTTCTAACATTTATTAAAAAAGGTGCTGAAGAAGAAACAAGCACTAGTGCTTATCTAGATACATTAACAATCGAAGGAACTGCAATTGACTTTAACAAAGAAATCTATGAATACTCAGTAACAGTACCATACGAATACTCATCAGTTAACGTATATGCCTTCCCAGAAAGCGATAATGCATTTGCTGAAGTAGAAGGTGATAGAGGACTAAAAGTTGGTGCTAATAACCTAAAAATAACTGTAAAAAATGGTAAACTAACCAAAACCTATACTATAACAGTTATTAGAAAAGAAGCAGGATTAGAAATATCTAATGACGTTACTCTTTCATCATTAACTGTTAAGGGTTATGGAATTGACTTCTCTCCAGAAAAATTAGACTATACAATCAAGATTAAAAGAGAAAAGAGTTTAATTATTACAGCAACTCCAACAAGTAACAGATCTGAAGTATATATGTATGGAAATAATTCATTAACAGGATTTAGTACAGTAAGAATTAAAGTTGTTGCTGAAAACGGAGCTACAAATATTTACTCAATTGATATTCAAAAAGATAGTTACAACAAAGTCCTTGAAATAACATCCGTAATCATTGGAAGTGTAATTATTTTAGGAACGGGTATAATAATAGTAGTTCGTAAGAAAAATAAAAAAATGAAAGAATATTTAGGAAAGTAGGAATAATATGAAAAAATTACTTATTAGTCTATTACTTATAATGCCTATAGGTGTATTTGCAAAAGTTGATCAAAATACAACAACAACCATCTGGAATGTTAAAGATGAAGCAGATGCTAAATCAAAATGTACTGCAGCAACCAATCAAAACGGTGGCACTAGCATATCTAATGCCACCGCTGGTTACTATCTAGAATGTATCGAAGTATCTTGTACAAATAGCAAAAACGTTCATAAGAAATTAAACACTTATGCAGTAAGTTGTGCAAATGGTAACTCTAAACCAAATGCTATAATTGATGCAGGAGCTCCTGCAAGTGAAATTAAAGAAGGAGCCTCTTGTACAGACACAGGTGCTTATGTATACTTTACTCAAAAAACATTCTATAATTGCTCACAAAACACTGGTGGCTCAGATTATACAACAACTACAACAAAATCAAGCGGCAATGATAACAACAATAATAATAGTAATAACACAAATACTCCAAACAACAACGAAGAAAGCCCAAACACCGGAGTAGAAGATTATTATCTAGCATTATCTATCTCAGCAGCAGTGCTAATTGGCGGACTATTTATTTTAAATAAGAAAAATGTATTCAAAAAGATTTAAATATTAATAATTTTATGATATTATTAATATAGATTTGAAGATACCTGAATTTGGTTAAACAAGTCGGTATCTTTTTTTGGAGGTAATATGAAAAAGTATATAATAATGGCTATGTTATCAATTTTAGTTCCATTAAAAGTTAATGCTGCCCTAGATATCGGTTATGTAAAAGACTATCAAACATGTCTAGACTTTCAAGCAAGTTACGGGCAAGCAAACTTTAATCAAGGATATTTCGGTCACTGCATCAAAGCAACATGCTATAGTGGAACTTGGCAAACACAATTTTATACAGAAGGTCTAGTAAAATGTTCAAATGGTAATCAAGACCCATTATATTTTGTTGCTAAAAGTTCTTGTACTGCTTATAGTGGTGCTTGTAGAAGTGATGCTTATCCAAAATATTGCGCAATACTAGCATCATATGATTGCTCTAGAACAAGTAATGGTCTAACTTATCAAACAACTACTAAGAAAACAACTACTACCACAACAACGACTACAACAAAAAAACCAAATCGTCCAAACAATACTAAACCAAATACAACTACCTCACAAACAACTACCACGACTACAACAACTACTTTAAAAGATAGTAACAATTATTTAAGAGAACTAGATTTAAAAGATACTGACTTTATTTTTAGTAGAGAAGTTGAAACATACAATCTAAAAATCTCTAAAGATATAACAAGTATTGAAGTTACTGCTAAACCAGAAAGTGATAAAGCCACAGTTAAAATTGAAAACAATGAAAATATTGATATTGATAAACCAATATTAGTAACTGTAACAGCAGAAGATGATACAAGCCGTGTATACAGAATAATTCTTTCATATGAAGATGAATTAGATAGTAACACAAACCTTTCAAAAATTGAGATTCAAGGATACAACTTAGAATTTAAAACAGATGTAACTGAATATAAATTAAAAATAAGTAGAAGTGATAAAAAGTTAGACATGATCGTTGAAACCGAAAGCGATTCATCAACATATGAAATAAAAAACAATTCTAACTTAAAAAATAAAAGTAAAGTAGTAGTAACTGTAACCGCTGAAAACGGCGACACTAAAGACTATACAATAACTATCAAAAAATCAAGCAACTTTGGTTTAGTACTTCTAATCTTAATATTACTTGGAATATGTGGCTATGTAATCTATAAATTAGTAACAAAAATGCCAGAGCAGAAAGAGGACGACGGTTATGACTACGAATAAAAAATACTACAAATATTTATTATTAGTTCTATTAATATTACCACTTACTGTACATGCTGAAGCAGTAGGTGAAAACATGTGTGCAAGAGAAGAAATCCAAAATGTAATGAAGTTTGTTGGATATATAATTATGTTTGTAAAACTATTTGTTCCATTGATAATAATTGGCCAAGGCATATTCATCTTCTACAATAGCGTAAAAGCCGGAAAAGAGGATGAACTTAAGAAAAGTGCTCAAACATTAGGCAAAAGAATTTTAACTGGAGTAATCATTATGTTACTCCCAACAATCATTGACGTAGCACTATCAACAGTTAATGATTGGACAAATTATCAAGGCGAATATGAAACATGTACAGAGTGTCTATTCCATCCAAACAATTGCTAAAAAAGAATTGATTTACAATTCTTTTTATTATATAATTAATTTAAGATAAGGAGGAATAAATAATGAAAGAAGCTTCAGGTGAATTAAGTATGACTGCAGTAGCAGTAGTTGCTATCGCTGCAATAGGAGTAGTGTTTACTACACTTATCTGGCCATCAATGAAATCAAACATTTTATCTAAACTTCATTGCTCAGCAGCCACTTGTCCAAACTGTACTACTGAAATATGTGATTGTTATTATTGTGAAGACGAAGCATGTGAAACTACAGTAGACGTTAAATGTCCTAATAGCGAAGCAGCAGGTAATTAATAGGTAAATTATGAGAGAAGCGATAGGTGGAACCTGGATTTTTTCTATCGTTATTGTCTTTATAGTACTTTTTACAAGTTTTTTAGCTATATCTGTAAACTACTCAAAAGCCTTCAAAGTAAAAAATGGTATAATAAATATTATTGAAAAAAAAGAAGGAGTAAGTGACTCAACAGTCGATGAAATTTCAGACTATTTAAATAATGTTGGTTACCTTGTATATAGTAGTTGCCCTGATTATGTATCATCACAATCTAGTGAAGGTGCACACGGTTTTGAAGCAAGTAATACAAACTCAAGAAAATTCAAATATTGCATTGCTAAAACAGAAGATACTAATGGAAATATAAAAAAGACTTACTACAAGGTAACTGTCTTTTTTAGAGTTGACTTACCAATAATGGGAGAGATATTTACATTCCCTGTAACAGGTGAAACAAAACCAATATATTTCCCTAAAAATGACGTCTTCTAATTGGTGATTCTATGAATATAAACATTATAATTAAAAATCAAAATAGTAAAGTTATTGATAGTGTTGACATTAACTCAATTAAAACCATAACTGGAGAGTTTACTAGAGAAACTATTGAAGCCGAACTTGGAAATCTATTATATAGCAAAGCTGTAATAGATATAACCGCTATCAAAAACTTCTTTGATATAAAAGAAGTATTAAGATTCTTAAGTTTCTTTGGGCCAAATAAAACAGTTCTTCTATTAAATAATAGTGAACTAGTAAATAGCAGTAGTTATCTAACACTTTTAGTACAAAACGGCTATTACAATTTTACGAGAAACGCTGCTGGCATAAACTATTTATTAACACACCCAAACACATTAAATGATGTTACTAAATATATTAATAGTTTAAGTCAAACACAAAATAAAAGTATAGAATTAAATAGAATGGGACCAAACACATTTGGAAATCAAACATTCCAAAGTAATCCTTATACAAGTAATTCTTATATAAATGATGACTACAACCCAGGATATGTAAGAGCCGAAGAATCTATTAAAACAGGTGCAAGAATTATAGGTATTCAAAATGTAACTGAGCATGCTGGTGCAACTACCCTTATGTACATGATACTAAAACAACTAAGAATAAACTATAAAGTTAAAGCATTTGAAATGTTTAAACAAGATTCAATATATTTAAAAGATAGTGACATTTCATTTTGTACATCAGTAGAAGATTTAAAATATAAAATAAACACTTTAAAAGATACAGAAATAATTCTTATAGACCTAAATGGTTTATCAGAAAGAAATCTGTGCCATGATATTTTATACTTAGTAAATCCAGGCATAATAAGTTTAAATAAAGCACTAAAAAAAGACATTAACATTAAAGAAAAAATTGCAGATGGAAAAATAATACTAAACCAAAGTGCAATTAAGGATGAAGAATTATCAAACTTTGAATATGAAACAAAATTTAAAGTTTATTATAATATGCCGGTAATAAACGACCGAGCAGACAGACTATTAGTAGTTGACAAATTATTACTAAAACTAGGGTTTGGAAAACAAGGAAGTACAAGTTTTTTCGGCCTTTTCAAATAATTTGTTGACAATATCTAAAAATTTAGATAAAATTTAATTATGTAAGGGAGATGTGAATTATGAACGTTACCGGATTTTGTGATCAAGCGTCAGACGTATTAGGATTTATTGGTTGGATCCTAACAGTATTTAAAATAGCTATTCCATTATTAATTATTGGATATGGTATGTTCGATTTAGGAAAAGCAGTAGTTGGAAGTAAAGATGATGATATTAAAGTTGCTAGTAAGCGTTTAATGTATCGTGCAATTGCTGGTGTGCTAATTTTCTTCGTACCAACAGTAGTAATGTGGCTATTTGGAACTATCAATGGATACAAAGATATGCCAGTTGATAACTTCAAAAAATGTCAAGACTGCATTTTAAGTCCTTGGAATTGTGACTAATCGAAAATCTCAGATTACTGAGATTTTTTTCTTTGTAAAAATAACTAATAAAATGTAAAATATTTACTATAAAAATACTTTTACTATTACAATCTGTTATAATTAAATCGTGATATATATGAAAAAAGAATACAAACTTATAATAATTTTATTAATAATAACAATCATATCTAGCAATTTTATATGGTATAAACTTTTTACTAGTGAAAAAGAAAAATTAAAGCATGCAATAATTCCATCATTAAAAGATGACTACTTTACAAACCAACTAATACTCTCAAAAGGAGGAAATAATTATAGTATATATGAGTATGAAGACTTATTAGATAAATACTATAGTAACCTACAATATAGTTTCATTACTAAAAACTTTCCACTAGTAAAGCAAAATCCAGATTATCCAAATGGATGTGAAGTGGCTAGTGCTACAATGTTACTTAATTATGCTGGCATCGATATTGATATGGCAACATATGTTGATACATTTCTTCCAAAAGAAGATGTTTATGAAAAAAATGGTGTTCGTTACGGGCCAGACCCTAGTGAATATTATGCTGGAGACCCAAGCGATCCTAAAAGAGGCTGGGGAACATTCTTACCAGTTATAAAAAATTCTATATATTCTATATTTAAAGAAATGCTTCCCGAAGACACTGCCGGTCACGTTTTTACCTCAAATGACAAAAGGCCACTAGAAGAATATGTTCAAAGTGGGGATCCTGTCCTAGTGTGGACAACAACCGATTACACCGAAGCCAAAGAAGTTTATGAATGGTTTAGTTACGATAAATCTAAAACCTATACATATCCAAAAAATGCACATGTTGTTGTAGTAATTGGTATGGATAAAAATAATTATTATATAAATGACCCATTAAAAGACGAAAAAGAAATCAAAGTTCCAAGAAAAAAATTCAATAAAAGCTATGACTCAATGGGACGCCAAGCATTATTTATTCGAATAACTGATATTTACGAACCCAAAAATCAAAATGAAAATGCATATAAAAATAATTAAAGCATTTTCCTTGCAATATGATTGATTTTATATTAAAATTATGTTGTATATATAGAGGTTTGATTAATATGAAAAAAAAGGCTTGGCTTATAATACTAGGTTTAATTTTAACTATAAATAATAATGTTTATGCATTATCAGAAGAAACATGTTCAGGACTATTAGGTGAATCAACAATGGAAGATTTATCAAATATTTTCAAATATATGAAAATTTTAGGACCAATACTGGTAATTGCTTATTCAACTTATGACTATATAGTTGCTCTAGTGAACAAAGACCCAGAAGAATATAAAAAAGTTAATAAAAAACTTATTACAAGGCTAATTTTAGTAGTAGTATTATTTTTCTTGCCAATAATATTAAATCTTTTATTAAGCTTCATCAATGATTCATACACAACTTGCATAGAGTAGGAGGAAAAACAATGGGAACACTCACAGGAAGTATAATTGGAAATTGGGTATCAAATGCCTTTTATGGAATTCTTCTTACAATTGACTATGTAATCTATTTAGCAATTAATATATGTTATCAACTATTTGAAGTAGTAAGTAAAGTAGAAGTATTTTCAACAGAAAATGTTGGTGTAATATCCAGAAGGATTTATACAATAATCGGAATAGTCATGCTATTCGTTTTTGCATATAATATAATCTTGGCAATCGTTGACCCTGACTCATTGAGCAAAGGAGAAAAATCAGTAAAAAATATTGTTCAAAATACAATAATTTCAATTGTTTTAGTTACCTTATTTCCATTAATATGTGAATACATGCAAATATTTCAAAATCATATAATAGAAAACAACACAATTGGTAATCTTATCATGGGTTCAACCGCAAGTGATTCTGGTGAAAATGGACAAACGAAAGGTGCTCTAAATGTTTCGGTAACAATCTTTACGGCATTTTACCATCCGATAGATGAGAACAAAGAGCCGGTTACGCTAACCGAATGTGAGAGCTCATCCGTCAAGTTATGTTCAAGATACAAAGAAATGGCCGATAACGCTAAAAATGGTATAGGTGGTCTTTGGAACTTCATGCATGATGAAGACCTAAAAGATGGAATATATGATGATGATATGGAATATTTATTTCCATTAAGCACGATTGCCGGAGTAGTTGCAGCTTATTTATTCTTATCATTTTCACTTGATTTGGGCGTTAGAGCAGCAAAACTAGGCGCTTTAAAGTTAATCGCTCCAATTCCAATATTTTTAAGGATAACGAAGCCTAAAGGTGGTCAATTTGATAAATGGTTCAGTGAATTTACTAAAACATATCTCCAGGTTTTTGAAAGAATAGTCATAATAAACTTTGCAATGTTATTAATATCGTTTGTGTCAGATATAAATATCTTTGCAAGTGGTGGAGGACTTTTTATTAATGTTATTGCTACAGTAGTAGTAATTCTTGGAATTTTAAAGTTTGCTAAAGATGCTCCGAAACTTCTCGAAGAAATCTTCAGCGTTAAAATACCTCAAATGTCCATCAAGAAAAAACTTAATGAAAATGAATACGCATTACGTGGTGCATCTGTGTTAGGTGCTGCAGGAACAACAGCAGTTGGAAATGTAATAAAAGGAATTGGTGCTGGAAAAAGCGTTGGTCAAGTTATTAAAACTGGTTTTGGTGGACTTATTGGTGGTGGTCGTCAAGGATGGGTTCAAAGTAGAGGCCTTAATGATATTACCAAAGTAAAAGATACAATTGTCGGAGCGCGTTCAACCGCTGATGAGCATAGAGATGATAGAGAAGCACATAATAGACAACTTGAAAATAAGTGGATTGAGGAACATGGTGAAGAATACACAAACACTTTACGTACATTACATCCAGAGTGGAGTGAAGAGCAAATTAAAAAAGCAGTTGCAGAAAAAGCAAAAGAATACTCTACAGTATTTGACCGTATGACAGATAATATCGCGGATGCAGCTTCAACATTTGCAGACTACCTTACTGATGGAAGCAATTCAGTATTACAACGTTCTGTAGATAATCAAACAAAACTAAAAAATACAGTTGGTTCATTCTTGAAAAACGTTGCTAATAAAGGCTCATATAATAACATCAAAAAAGGTAGAGATGACCTTATTACTGATTCATATCAAGGTAAACTAACTAGTGCTGAATTAGCAAGCAGACTAGCAAGTGTCTCTGGAAAACGTGTAGTACAAAGTGGAAACTCAATTACAGTAGGTGACAAGACATACGATTTTGGTACAGCAAACGATAGAGAAAAAACAATTAAGGCCGTTTACAAAGATTTATTATCAGCAGAACAAGCAAAGAGTTTAGAAAAACTTGGACAAGATGGATGCATCAATTATGCACAAACACTTTCAAAACAATTTGAACAGGTTGCATTTACAATAGATGACCCAGAACAAAGAGATAAACTTTCTGGCATGGTAAATGACTTAGTAACTCAAGCTAAGTCCGAAAACATTAATTATGCACAATTTGCAAAACAATATGAGGATTTAGAAACGGCACTTAATAACTCAATTGCGAAGAGTCAATCTAGTTTAGCATCAGAACAAGCAAAGAAGGATGGTAAATAATGATAGACAAAATTGATGCAAAAATTATAAGCAAATTATGTACAGAATATCGTACCCAATATGAATTATTACTAAGCACGCAATCAGGAGAAGAAAGCATAATAAAAAGTGCTTGGGAAAATGAAAAGGAAGAATTTTACTCTGGAAACTTTAGAAGATTTAAAACATTAAAAGAAATTGATACATATTATTATACACAGATGGTAGGTTTTTTAGACAGAGTTATGAAAGAAAATCCCAGTTTATACAGAGCATGTGTTAAAGAACTTAACAAAACACTTAGAACTAATTCTTCATTTTCTAAAAAAGCAGGACTAATAGTACATCAGGATGACAGATATACAAATACTGAGTACTTTGTAAATTATCTATTTTCAGGAAAAGCACTTGATAGATGCAAAGCACTTCTAGGTTCATTTGGAATTAAATAAAGGAGGAATAAAAAGTGGGAAACAATAATTACTTGATACCAGCAAACTCAAAAAAATCTATGCTGATATTGGGCCTATTCAATACAACGGATTTGATAATCTTCATAACTGGAGTAGTAGTAAGTTTTGTACTTATGCTATCAATTCAAACTAATGATATGAAAACGGCATTCTTAATATTAACTCCAGCACTTATATGTACATTTCTAATAGTTCCTCTGCCAAATCAGCATAACGTTAGAACATTTATCAAAAACGTATTCACATATTATACAAATAATCGAGTTTATTATTGGAAAGGTTGGTGTAATAGCTATGGCAAAACAGAAGACAAGTAAATTTTCTGAAGATTGGGTACCTGTTAAAGCAATTCAAAACGGAATGATTATCTTAAATAATAATTATTATGTAACAGGAATTAAAGTTGAACCCAAAAATATTTTCATATTAGATTATCAAACACAAAATAATATTATCTTTAACTTAAGGAACTTTTATAACACACTTGACTACGAATTCTGGCTAGTAGTTGCAGATAGACCAGTAGATATAAAACTATATTTATCACAACTACAACTTCAATATGACAATGCGCAAAATCAAGCCGTAAGAAAATTAATTAATCAAGATATTCAAAAAGCTGAGATGTTTGGTGGCAGCAGTGTTAATGCAGTTGATACGGAATATTTCTTCTTGTTCAGAGATAAAAAATTAGAAGTAGTTCAAAAAAGAATTCAAACCATGATTGCAAACTTAGCCGGTTGTGGACTAAATTCAAGACAAGCAAGTGATGAAGACTTAAAATTTTTGCTTCAGAACTTCCTTAATGGGGGAGCAAAAAATGAGTATGGGACGGTGATGAGTAATGTCTAATACATTTAAAAGTGAAATAGCTCCTAAAGGTATGAAATTCGACGTAAATGAATTTATGATTAGCGATAAATATGCAACAATACTAACTATCATAAGTTATCCTAAAATAATCGGTCCAGGATTTCTAGCAAACGTTACTAACTTACCAGGAGTAAAAGTAGTAATTAAACATATTCCAATCGACTTTTCAACAATGAGTCGTATGATTAATAAAGAAATTGCTGACTTAAAAGAACGTTATCAACACGAAAATGAAAGAACTCTTCAAGAAAGAATTCGTCAAGACTACGAATCTTTAGAATCATTTGTCCAAATGCTAGCAGCAACTCAATCAAAAATATTCGACTTTCAAATGCATATCATGTTAACTGCTGATACTAAAGAAGAATTAGAAAATAAAAAGATGCAAGTTAGAAATTATCTTGACGCGATGGGTATGAGAGGAATCCCAATGATGTTTGAACAAGAAAAAGTCTTAAAATCTATGATTCCAATATTCCCAAAACAAGATGTTGAGCAAAGAGTAGGTATCCCTATACCAAGTCCAACAATAGCAGCAATGTATCCATTCGTATTTGATAGCATTAAAGATCCGGGATCAAGCACATTATTAGGTGTTGATTTCTCTGGCGGTGTAGTTTTATTTAACCAATTTTTATATCAAACAAAAAAAGAATTTAATCGAAATAATGCTAACATGATTATTTTGGGTACATCAGGTAGTGGTAAATCTACAGCTGCTAAATTAATGCTTAGAACTCACATCAGAAACGGATGTAAAATAGTAGCAATCGACCCAGAAGGTGAATTAAGTGAAATGACTCACAATTTTGGTGGAGACTTCATTGACTTAGGCCGTGGTGGAGCATTTGGTATGGTAAACCCACTGGAAGTAATCTTTGATGCTGATGAAGATGAGATTAAAGAAGGATTAGGATATACAGTTCTAACAAGAACCTTACAATCACTAAAAGCCTTCATGAAATACTACTATCCATCTATTGAAGAAGACGTTCTAGCAATGTTTAGTGAAGTAGTTCAAGATACTTATAAAAGATTTGGCATTGACTTTAATACAGACTTTAGTAAATTTACATCTAAAGACTTTCCAATCTTTGATGATGTCTATGCAACCATAAAAGGTAAACTTTTATCAATGCCAGAAGCAACTAGAGAAAAAGATGTCATGGAGCGTCTAGAACTAAGAATTAGACCATTCGTAAAAGAATTAAGGTTCTATTTTAACGGTCACACTACAATTGAAACTAAGAGTGATTTCATCGTATTTAATATTAAAGAACTAATGAATAGTGATGAAAATATTCGAAATGCTTTGTTCTTCAATATCCTAAAATATGCATGGGGATTATGTTTAGATAAATCTACAAATACAGTTATGTTTGTAGATGAAGCTCATGTTCTATTATCAAGCAAAAATGAATTAGGTGCCGAGTTCCTTGCACAAATTCAAAGACGTAGTCGTAAGTACAATACTGGAACAATTATCATTACACAGCAACCAACAGACTTTGCTGCTGAAAATATTTTTGTTCATGGTAAAGCAATCTTTGATAATGCCGCATATTACTTAGTAATGGGATTAAAAAAACAAGCAGTTGAAGACTTATCAAGATTAATTGACTTAAACGACAATGAGAAAGAAAGCATTAAGACATATAGTCAAGGTGAGGCTTTATTTGTCTGCGGTAACAGACGTATGAGAATAAATGTAGTTCTAACTCAAGATGAACTAGATTCATTTGGCTCAGGTGGAGGACTATAATAATTAGGCGGTGATAATATGTTTAATTTTAAACATTTAACTAATAAACTATTAAAAATAGGTATTTTACTAATACCTTTCTTTTTAATAGTTTTTTTCCTTAGTCCAAACATAACGAAAGCAGCAAGTTTCAAATATGCAGATTTTGATTTTGACAAATTTGCAGAAGAAAATTTAGGCTATTGGACATTTTTATGTAGTGAAGACTATGACAATCAACCGGAAATAGATAAATGTAAAGAAAGAATAATTGCAAGTCAAAGAGTTTTCTACACAAGGCTATATAAATTACTCGCAAAATATCAAGCAAGAGGATTGTTTATTGATGATAAAATAATTATCATGACTGCATTTTTTGAACTAGATCCAGACTTATTTGCTGATTCAGGAGAATATTATAAGGAAGTAACTGGATCATCAAGTAATCCTTATACAGGAGATGAATCAGATACTGATTATGATATTGACAAAGAATATGATGCATCATATTGGGAAAACGAATCTGATAGCATTAAACTTTTAATAAAATCAATGTTAGGATATCGTTCACAATGTTATGGAACATATGCGCCAACAACAATCCAAAATGAAGATGGTACAACAACTACCGAATGCGTAGGTAGCATGGCTATTCTAGAAAATGGTGTATGCAAGGACCTTATTAAACAAGATTTCGTTGGTTTCTGGGAAAAAGTTCTTGCAAATAGTGGTGTATTATCATTCTTTGGAATAAAATCTGAGGCTGAAGATGAATGTAAAAATGAAGCCGCAAGCGGTGGTTACTCAGGCTACGACTATAAAGTTAACAATGCTCAAGAAGTAGCTGAAAGTAAATATTGGGAGTTTTTAATAAAAGGAAACTACTTTGATAAAAAGCCTCACTTAAGCAACTACTACACAAAAATATTAGAAAAAACAGGTAAAAAAAGAAATACTGAACTTACCGAAGCTGAAAAAGAAGCCAATATTGATGATATCACCGAAGCTAGAAAAAAAATAGTTGAAATGATTAAAGACTTACTAAATAATTATGGACAAGAAGATAATATTGTAAATTACACTAGTGCAGGAAATCCAAATGCATTTTGGTGGCCAATTGGATCAGCAGAAACAACTGAAGAAGGTGGAATAACATATGCTACAGGGGAACCTGTACCAACTACAATAACAAGTATGTTTGGACTTAGAGTAGACCCGATAACTGGAGCAGCAAACAGCGGTCACACGGGAATCGACATTGCTCCAGGAGGAAGTGCTGGCGTAGTAAACGTCATTGCTTCTAAAGATGGTATTGTAACCAAAGTAATCAATAACTGCGTATCATTTGGTGATAAAGATTGCGGTGGAGGTTACGGAAACTACATTATGATAAGTCACTCTGATGGAATGTACACACTATATGCCCACCTTCATGAAGGAACAATTAATGTAAAAGTAAATGATTCAGTACGTCAAGGACAAGTAATCGCTAAAGTAGGTTCATCAGGTCGTTCTACAGGAACACATTTACATTTTGAAGTAAGAACTGATATATCAACAAGAGTAGATCCCTTAAACTATGTAGATCAAAAAAATCCTAGACCAGCCTCATCTGCGTCATCAAACTTAGTAGAACTTATCGAAATGTTAGAAGGAAGCGTAGGATCAGGAGATACTTATACAGTCTACTGTAACTCTGGTGATATTCCAACAGTAGGTCATGGTATCACACTAGCAAATAATGTAGCTTTATTTCAAAGATATGGTATTAATCTAACAACTACAAATAATTATATGAATTACTGTGGAACAACTATGAATAAATCAGTTGTTGATCAAATCTTTGCTGACCGGCTTAACCAAGATAGAGAATCAGTAAAAGCACTATGTGCAAGTAATGGATTAACTTTAAATGATAATCAATTAGACGCCTTAACATCTCTAAAATATAATCATGGAAATATAAATGGTTTCTTCGAAGCCTATGCATCGTATGGATCAACTGACGCGTTATGTACAAATTGGTGGAATGAAACAGCTGTCATGCCTGGAACTCAATTTGAGCAAGGACTAAGAAATAGACGTCAAAAAGAATGTAAAATATTCGTTCATGGATATTAGTAAGGAGATTATTAATGGATAAGAAAACATATATAATAATTATAATAGGAGTAGTTACAATTCTTGGTGCTGTAATTATAAATAAAGTATTAAAAAACGATTCTTCTAACGATAACCCGAATTCATCATCTATTAATTTAGTAGAAAACTACTCCGATTTCTTTACTGCAAACGGATGCGCTACAAAATACATTAACTACTTAACGAGCGAAAACAAAGAAGCCCTTATTAAAGTACTTAATGAATCATACACAAGTAAAAATAAAATTACTGAAGAAAATATTCTAACAAAATTGGATAACTTTTCTGGGAAAAATTTAACATTTAGTGCAACTAAAATGTATGAAGAAAAGTTAAGTAAAAAAGTAAATAAATATTACATAAAAGGTGTATTATATGAAGATTCAATTGATGGAAGTTCTAAAGCAGGAGATTACTACCTAATTGTTACAATTGATAACTCTCAAAAATTATTTGATATAACTCCATACGATGGAAAGATCTTTAAGGAGGAATAACTATGAGAAAACTAGATTCAGATAAAATATCAATAATAATATGCGTTATAATAGTTATAGGAGCTATTATTTTCTCCGTTATATATAATAAAAAAGAACAAGAAGATAATACTATAGACAACTATCAATATCTTCACAACTACGAAGTCAATGAAGTAACATACACATACGTAACTGAACAAGATATGGCAAAAAAATACCTTGCAGATTTTGTAAATTTAACAATAAATGACAAAGAAGCAGCATACGCCAAGATAGATGATTACTACAAATCACAAAAACTTCAAACATATACTGACTTTGAAAATGCCTTAAAAAACATTTACTCAACTAAATTTTTAAGTGCAAAAGTTGTTTCATACACAGTAGTAGATAAAACAAATTATAAACTATTTTATATTATAGATGGCGATAACAATACATTCATATTTAAAGAAAAAAGTATTATGAATTATACCGTATACTTAGATAGTTACACAATCGAAAAATAAAAAAGAAAGGAAAGTGCCTTTATGGATGATGAAACTTACAAAGCAAAGTCTAATGGTTTAATGCCGGAAGATAATGCACAAACACAAAATGATTCAAGTCCAGAAGATAATAAGCAAATAGAGCAGAATGAAGATGCCAGAAACATTGAAAATAATGCTAATAATCTTCGTAATGCTGCCAATGTTGCAATGAAAACTAAAATTCCCCATGCCGTAGCAGCTGGAGCAATCGTTAAAGGCGCCGACAAACTTACTGGTGGAAAATCTAGTCAAATTGTAGGTAAAGCACTAAATGACATTAACAAAAGAATTCCCCTAGGAAATAAAATCCAAGAAGCTTCAAATCGAATAAATGAAAGTGGTGTAAGTGATGCCGTTGGAGCAGCCACCTCAATAGATAAAACAGAACAAGCTCAAAAAGCAGTATCAGCCGCTGAAAAAGCCACAAACAATAACAATGGTTCCAACAACGCAAAAGGAAGTGGAACAACTTCACTATTTTCCAAAAAGAAACTCAAAAACAAATTTTTAATTATCGGTATAGCCTCTGCTTGTCTTTTCTTTTTCTTTGTAATGATATTATTAATTATAATGGGGCCAAACTCAGGAGCAATGCTTGATTTAACAAGTAAAGGAGGAGATGTCGGATACAACTCAGATACAAACTATAATGCTTCAGTATACACAGCAGCAGAAGCCGAAAACCTTCTTATATACATGGGTGACTCTCGTATAGTAGGTATGATGAGCAGTATTACTAACAAAAGCATCACTAGTATCGCCCAAAACGGTGCTGGATATTCATGGTTTGTAGATAGTGCGATACCAGAGTTAGAAACTAAAATAGAAGGTAAAAAATTTATCGTTCTTGCATTTGGCGTTAATGATTTGTCAAATAGTTCAAACTACCTTGCAAAATATCAAGAATTAAAAAATAAATATTCTGAAGTAAGTGTCTATGTAATGAGTGTCAATCCCGTTGATGAAGCAAAAGAAACAGAAAATGGATACTCAGTAACTAATGCAAATATTGAAGGCTTTAATACAGTTATGAAAAATGGCTTTGGCGAAAACTTTATCGACGTTTACTCACAAATAAAAGATAATTTCGAAACAGTAGATGGCCTTCATTACAATGCAGAAACTTACAAAAAAATCCACGAAATTGTTATAAACTATATACTAAGTAAAAACACAATACCAGGTGCTTCATCAGATTATGGATATCCACCTAATACTGATAGTACTGAGCTAAAAGGTACTAGCCTTGTTGAAGCAATAGGTGAAGCAGGCGTAATTGAACTCGAAAACAAAATACGTTCAGCAGTTGGTAGTGGATGTAGTGGAGCATCAGTGGCTAGAGCCGCAATTGCCCTTATCGATGGCCTTCATGCTAAAGGTTTTCACCTACCATATTACTATGGCGGAGGACATGTAGCAAAAAATCCTATTGTTGATAGACAGTGGGGTGCAAATATTGGCGCAAGTATTCAAAAACCCAACGGTAGTTATGACTACTACAAAGGACTAGATTGCTCTGGTTTCGTTTCATGGGCAATGCATGCCGCAAATATAACTGGAACATATACCGCTGCCGGATTCCTATCACTTGGAGATCACATTCCATTCAGCAAACTATCTCCAGGAGATGTTATCGCAAACTCTGGCCATGTCATCCTAGTACTAGAAAATACAGGTTCACAACTTAAAACTGCCGAATCCACTGGTGGCGGAGTTCAATATAGAACCTATGGATATGACCAATCAGCATACTATACTGGCGTTTCAATGAGTGCATACTACGCAAATCACTGTGGAGGATAATATGAAAAAAATACTAATATTATTAATTCTAATGATATCACTAACTGGATGTGAAGCCATCTATAATCTAGACATAAATAATAATACATTCACTGAAGAACTTGTCCTAACAACTAACGATAAAAGTAGTAAATCACAAAAAACAGTAAATGTTGCCTTAAAATCAAAAATACCAGTAGATGATAACTACTACAAGCCAGAAGTTAATTTCAAGCAAAATAATTTAAAATATTATCAGATATCAAAAATAGACACAGATAACGAATTAGGGGCTCGTTATAAAGCCAATCTCACTAAAGAAGAATATCTAACATCAACACTAGTCAAAGAACACTTTCCTAACTTTAAACTAAATGAGACTGGCAATATAATAAGCCTAAATCTAGGCAAAAAGGAAAACATATTTGATAACTATCCAGATTTAGATAAACTAACTATAAATATAACTATAAACAATAAAGTAACCAAACATAATGCTGATGGCGTTAATAATAATATATACACTTGGAATTTAACTAAAGATAACTATAATAAAAAAGAAATATATCTTAACTATAACAAAAACGAAAAACACAGCGAAACTGAAGAAGAAAAATTTAATTATAACATAATATTTATTATCATTGGTATCATTATAATAAGCTTTACTACCTATATTGCAATAAAGGCAAAAAATACTGGTAAATAATCTGGAAAATAATTCAAAATTAAGATATAATAAAAAATGAGGAGTGACTTAAATGAGATTTAGAGTATCTGCAAAAGATTTAATTATATTTATAATATTCTGCATAGCATTACTAATTCTATCATCTTTAGCAGTGCTTAATGTAACAAGTTTACTTACTTCAACTGAATTTTATGGCTTAAATTTTTTTATGGGATTTACCAAAGATTATATAGCAGCAACTTTAATTGTTTTTGCCGCTGTACTTGTATCTATCTTCTATAGTGTATCATCTTATATTTTTGAAAGAGAAAAAGGTAAGGGAATTGGCTTAAAAATAGGCGAAAAAGATGAAAAAGGATATAGTAGATGGGCCAAAGCAAGCGAAATAAAAAAAGACGCTGGCGTTGAAAAAATTGTAATTAAGGAACAAGAAGCAAAAGCCGCCGGTATACCATTAATAAATGATGGTAAAAATATGTGGGTAGATAATGGAGACTACCACAATTTAGTAATCGGAGCAACCGGTTCAGGTAAAACTAAATGCCTGGTTGACCCACAAGTTCAAAGTCTTGCTCGTAAAGGCGAGAGTATGATTCTAACTGACCCTAAAGGTGAACTTTACAGAGATCACTCAGAAATGTTAAGACAAAGAGGTTACAAAATAATCGTTCTTAACTTCCGTAATCCGAACATGGGTAACGCGTGGAATCCACTTACACTTCCTTATAAATTATATCAAGAAGGAAACACTGATAAAGCAACCGAATTACTAGATGATGTTGCTTTAAATATTCTTTATGATCCCGAAAATAAAAATGACCCATTCTGGGAAAAAAGTGCTGCTGACTTCTTCTCAGGTCTAGCTCTAGGCCTATTCGAAGACGCTAAAGAATCACAAATCAACTTAAACTCAATAAACTACATGTCAACAGTAGGGGAAGAAAACTTTGCCACAAGTAACTATACAAAAGAATATTTTCTTTTAAAAGGCGAAGACTCAAGTCCATACGTATTTGCATCTAACACAATAAATGCGCCAAACGAAACAAAAGGAAGTATTTTATCTGTATTCAGACAAAAAATAAGACTATTCGCTTCACGTGAACAATTAAGTGAAATGCTTTCGTATAGTGACTTCAACATGGAAGACATTGGTAAGCAAAAAACAGCAGTATTCATGATTATTCATGACGAAAAAACAACATACCATGCATTAGCAACAATCTTCCTAAAACAAGCATATGAAACATTAATTGATGTAGCTCAAAATAGTCCAAAAGGAAAACTACCACATCGTACAAACTTTATTCTAGATGAATTTGCAAACATGCCACCACTAAAAGATGTAACAACAATGGTAACTGCAGCTCGTAGTAGAGCAATCCGTTTCACATTTATCATTCAAAACTTTGCTCAATTAAATGACGTATATGGAAAAGAGCAGGCAGAAACAATTAGAAGTAATTGTGGTAATATTATCTATTTAATTACAACCGAATTAGCAGCACTAGAAGAAATAAGTAAATTATGTGGAGAAGTAAAATCAAAAGATAAAGATAAAACAGCATCAACACCACTTATCACAGTAAGCGACCTTCAAAAACTTAAATTATTTGAAGTTATCATCTTAAGGTCAAGATTAAATCCATTCAGAACTAAACTTACACCAAGTTTCGAAATCGACTGGGGATCAGCAAACTATGGTAACGGAGTACTTGTCGAAAGAGAGAAAAGACCAATTGATTTATTTGATATCAAAGAATTTGTTAAAGTAAAAAAACGTAATAAATTATTTGATGCGCTTGATAAAAAAGCTCCAACAACTCCAACACCAGTTCCCGAACTCGAAAAAGAAAAAGAAGAAATCAAAGAAGAAAACAAATTTGCAAGTAAAGGGTTCAATCCATTTAATACAGCAGAAACTACTCCCAAAGATATTAAAACCTCAAATTCAAAATTTGAAAAATCATTTATTGAAAACAAAGTGGAAAAACCTAAGGAAGAACCAGCAGTTGAGGAAAAACCAGTAAAAGAAAATAATTCAACTTTTGATTTCAGCAAATATCCATCATTTGAAGAAAACTTATCCAAGCCAGAAGAAAAGCCGGCGACACCTAAATTTGATGTTGATGACCTAGTAAAGAGAATAGATGCTAAAATAGCGGAATTAGAAAAAGAAGAAGAGGCTCAAAAGTCCGCACAAAAAGAAGAAAGTATTAAACAACCAACTATTGAGCAACAAACTGAACCAAAGAAAGAAGAACCAGAAATAGAACGCTTTGATTTAGGAACAACATATGATACTTCAGAAAAGGAAGAACCGGTTGTTAATATCGACAATGATAGTATCGTTGTAAGTGATGAAACGACAGATGATCAATATTATGACGATTTCTTTAATGATTAAGAGACCTATTAACTAGGTCCCTTTTTTGTAAAAAAATGTATAATAAATTCATTTAAATAAAATTAATAATAACTAAAATAAAAAACCGTGCTAGAATAATGTCAGAAAGAAGGAAGTGTATCAATGAAAAATACTATATTTGGAGCAATCATTGCACTCATAGTATGTGCTTGTATATTTAGTATTTTATGTGTAACAGACGTAATTAGTTTCAATAAAAATAATAAAGTTAATAATACAGATAACAACACTCAAAAAGACGTAAAAGAAACTAAACTATGCACAACATCAAAAACTTTAGATAATAATGAATATAAAATAGCAATTTATAAAGTAGAAGATGGCGAAAAAAATAATAAAATTGATTACCTTGTAAATAATAAATCAATATATACATATAATTTAGATTTGTATAAAGATAGGGTTGGAGGAATTGACGTATTCCCAATAAATACTTGGAAAGAATGTGAAGTTTATATATATGACATCGAAGATAATAATCATCGAGATATATTTAATATTAAAAAGATAACTTCTGATAATAATTACAATTATTACCTATTTAATGTACCATATTTAAATAATCTTGCAATAAGTGAAAATAAAACAACTAAAGAATTTAAGAATCTTAAAGATCTAGGATTTAATCAAGATTACGGTGTAGTAACTTATGAAACCTACCAAAAACAAACTGAAAATATGCAGTGTTTAGATAGGAAAACTATTGATGTTGTTGATGATTATCTATCAGAATTAGTATTACCTAAAGACATAAGTAAATCAGAGATTGTTACTGAAAATAAATATACATTTAAAGATGGAAAAATCGAACAAGTAAAAAGTGATAATTTATACTATCCACTTTGCAACACACCATGGTAATGATGAGCCAGTTAACTAGGCTCTTTTTTTATACACCTAAAAATAATAATCATACAATACAATATGAAAACCATTAATATAAAAGATATTCCTAAAGGTGGCACTCTAATTAATCTAGAAAAATATCAAGGTGCATACGAAAATTTAATACTAAATCATCAAAAATACTTTGATAAAAAGAAGAAATATTACATCTACTGTGCCAAGGGAGTAAAAAGTAAAAGAGTTACCGCAATTCTTGAAGCATACGGATACAATGTTACAAGGGTTACCGACTAACTCTTTTTTCCACATGTGGAATAACTAAAAGCAAAACCATTATTAAAAGACGTATAATTATTATGGAGGCAAAAAATATGTTAAAAATTAAAACAAATTCAAAATTAGTAGAGCCAGGTGACACATTTGTCGCAATAAAAGGAAACACAGTTGATGGACATCAATATATAGAAGAAGCAATTAATAAAGGTGCCAGATTCATCGTCGCTGAACACGGAGAATATAAAGTACCAACATTAATTGTCAAAGATACTACAGAATATCTAAGAGAAACTTTAAGTAAAGATTATTCTAAAGATTTTAAAGATCTAAAATTTATTGGTATTACTGGAACTAATGGAAAAACAACAACTGCATTATTAACAAGTGAAACCTTAAATGAACTAGGCGAGTCATCTGCATACATTGGTACAATCGGTTTTTATATAAACGGAGAACTAGTAAGAGAACTACCAAACACAACACCTGACATTCTAACTCTTTATAACTTGATTTATGAAGCTAAAGAACAAGGTGTAAAATATATTGTAATGGAAGTAAGTAGTCACGCTTTATCCTTAGGAAGAATAGATGGTATTAACTTCGATGCAGCAGCATTTACAAATCTAACTGAAGATCATCTAGATTATCATAAAACTATGGAGGAATATCTAAAAGCAAAACAAAAAATTCTTACACACCTAAAACCAGAAGCAAAGATGATTGTAAATAATGATGATCCTCACGCCAAAGATTTTGAAACAGAAAACACAGTTAAAATCGGTAAAACTGGTGATATTGCTTTTATGGATTATGAACCAGATGCTACTGGTACAAAAATATGGTTTAAATATTTTGACAGACAATTCGGTGTAAGAACAAACATGTTATGTGAGTTTAATATTTACAACTATTTAACCTCTCTAGGACTAGTAACATCAATGGGATTTGATCCAACAAAAGTTATAAGTTGTGCTTCTAAATTAAAACCACCAAAAGGAAGAAATGAAATAATAGGAGTAAATGGTGCTAGAGCAATCATTGACTATGCGCATACACCAGATGCTGTTGAAAAAATAATCACTTCAAATAGAGAAGTTACTAATGGAAAAATCATAACAATAGTTGGATGTGGTGGTAACCGTGATCCACTTAAAAGACCTATAATGGGAAACATAGCATCTAACTTATCAGACTTCGTTATCTTCACAGATGATAATCCAAGAGAAGAAAATGAACTAGATATCCTAAAAGACATCTTAAAAGGAGTAACTGAAGAAAACTACATAGTAGAACCAGACAGAAGAAAAGCTATCATCTCTGGCCTTAACATGATTAAACCAGGAGACACTCTCTTAATACTAGGAAAAGGTCATGAAGACTACCAAATTATTGGTAAACAAAAACATCACTTCAGTGATAAAGAAGAAGTAGAAAACTACTTAAAAACATTAAATATAAGTGATGAAAAAACAATTTAAAAGCGTCAAAAATGACGTTTTTTTATGTCAAAATTACAGATTTTAAAAGTCTGCAAACCCGCATAAATAAAGGGCTTGCACTAGTTTAATAATTATGCTATTATACCCCATTGAAGGGTACTATGTTAGGCTTCTCCTTTTACATTTTAAGTGTGAAAGGGGTGATGAAAAGATGAAACAAATTAAAGAAATACTTCAATTGTTATGCATCTTAGTAATCTTTTTGATAATTTTTATAATCACTATAAAATATTAAAAAAAAGAAGCTACTAACTAACCTGTTAAGTAGCTTCAAAACACAATAGTGGAGAAGCCTAACTTTCAGGGGTTAGTGCTCTTCCTTAAATTAATTATACTACAAAGTGCTTTTTTTATTCAAGTTCTTTTTTTAATGAGTCTTTACCATCAACCATTCTAGATACTAACATAGAACTAGCACAGTCACCAGTAACATTTAAAAGAGTAGCTGGCGCATCAATAATCGTAGCAATAATAGTAAGAATTGGTAGTGCTGCTACTGGAAATCCCATAAGTTTTAAAATAAGCATCTCTGATATAGTACCACCACCAATAGGTACAGCAGTAACTAAAATAGTAGCAAGTAATGATACACCTAAAACTTTAATTCCACTAACCGGCATATCAAATAAATAAACTAAGAACATAATCTTAAATACACTACCTATAATAGAACCATCCTTATGAAATGATGTTCCAAGTGTAATAGTTGGACTAGCAATATCTTCACTAACTCCAATTTTCTTAGCACACTCAGTATTAACTGGTATAGATGCAGCCGAACTACATGTAGATAGGGCAGTAACACTAGCAGGAATAATATTAGCCCAGTATTTCTTAACTCCAATCTTACCAGCTGCCATATAAGCATATAAACTATAAATAACAAAATATACAAATAGAACTAGTATCGTATATATTACAAGCATCTTAACAAATCCTTGTGTAACACTTGCTCCAAACATACCTGTAAATGATGCAAAATAGCATCCAAGTCCAATTGGTGCATAATACATAAGTATCTTTATAAGATTCTGTAATACCTCATAAGCACTATCTAATACTTTAAGAAAACTCTTTCCTTTCTCACCACTCTTATTAATTGCAAGACCACTTAAAATAGAAATAACAATAAGAGCTAGAATATTATTCTTACTAAGTAAATTAACAAAGTCATTAGTACTTACTGAATTAACTAACTTATCAAGTACAGAAGCATCATCACTTACCTCTGTAGACTCATCAAGTAAAGCCGTAATCTTATTTGCATCCCCACTATCAACAAGTCTTATTTTAAGTGAAGTAAGCCCAATAACAACACTAACAAGTGAAGTAAATACAAATGCTATAATAATACTTCTTAAGATTTTGCCAACTCTCTTAGGTTTATCAATCTTACCAATTGAAGTTGTAATAGATAAGAAAATAAGTGGTACTACAACAACAAGTAACATATTAATAAATAACGTACCTAGTGGCTCCAAAACAGTAGCTTTCTCCTTAAATATTAATCCAACGATTGTACCTATAATAAGTGAACCTATCAATATAATAGATTGTTTATAATTTTTAATTATCTTCTTCATAATTTTTCCTTTCCAATAAAATTATATTAAAAAGACTTCATTTATATAAATAAAGGTATTCCACGTAAATTCCACACCCCTAACAAAATTAAGAAAAATATGCTAAAATATATGTGCAAAGGAGGTCACATGAAAAAAGCATTTATTAAAATGAATGAAGGTAAAGACTATCTATCACTAGGTAATCTCTTTAATTCAATCAAAAAAAACTCCACAAACAAATTGACAAGCATTCAAACCGAAATATTTTGTTCACTTTTTAATATAAATGACATTAGTTCTAAAACCGTAAATAACTACTGCATTGGATACAGAGCAATAAGCATGGACTATAAAAAAATTTACTACGACTATCAAAAATTATATGAAGAAAATGAAAATTTCTTAACTAAAATTGTATTAAGTATCGTAAGCATCTTAGATGAAATAATCTATACAGAAGAAGACGATGCACTTAAAATAATAAACTCAAATAAAAGACTATCAAAAGTAATTGATAACCTAATAAGCATTGCCAAAACAGATACATCAATAAAAGAAGAATACTTAAATAAAATTATTAACTACTATGAAAAAAAGGACTTATACAATGCGTTTGTTCTAATCATTTTTTATGCTATCTTAGAAAACGAGCAACCACTTGCAAATTATGAAACTAAAATAGATATCAAAAGTAAAGAACTTGCTGAATACTTACAAATAAACTTGCAAGAAGGAGTAAGTTACATAAATTCACTTAAAATACTAGCTAAAAGAAATAATATGTATGCACTAGCTGAACTTGGCTCTCTAGAATACTCCGGCTTAATCACTGGTAAAGTAAACTATGAATCGTGCTTTAATTATTATCTTAAAGCTGCAAAGAAAAATCACCCTAAAGCATCATGGATGGTAGCTAACCTTATCTATTATAAAAAGATATCTGGATATACCACAGAGTTTGCTTATGAATACATTAATAAAGCCATCAAACTAGGAAGCATTGCCGCTATTAACACCCTAGGAAACTTTTACTATAATGGCTTTACTCTAGATAACAAAAAAGACATTGATAAAGCCCTAGAGTGCTACACTAAAGCAGCAGAACTAGGTTATGTATATGCCTATAACAATCTTGGTAGATACTACGAAAACATCGATGAAGAAAAAGCCTTAAACTATTATAAACTATCAGCAGATAACAATGAAAGCTGGGCTCTAAACAAATTAGGTGAAATATCAAGGAAAAAAGGAGACTACCAAAAAGCTTTCTTCTACTATCAAAAATCAATTGAAGCCCCAGTTCTGGAAAAATACTATTATGGCTACTATAATCTTGCAAAATACTTCTATCTAACGCCAAATGAAATTGTCAAAGAAGATAAAAATAAAGGGGTAGAGTACTTAAAAATTGCTCTTAATAACGGCATAACTAAAGCCAAAGAAGAACTAGAAAGGATTAACAATGAACTTTAAAAATAACACTGATAATTTAGATCAACATTTTCTAGTAAGTGAAACAGTTATAAATAAATTTATTGAAGCGTCTAATCTTACAAAAAATGATATCTGCTTAGAAATAGGTCCCGGCAAAGGCATTCTAACAAAAATTATCGCACCCAAAGTAAAAAAACTTACAGTAATCGAAAAAGACGAACGTTTAGAAGAATACTTAAAAGAAATACCAAATATAAACATCATTATTGGCGATGCTATCAAAGAACCTTGGCCTAAAGTTAATAAAATCATCACTAGTATCCCATACAGTATAATTGAGCCCTTCATAAAAAAACTAACCAAAGAGAACTTTGATGAACTAATTATGATGATGGGTAAAAATTACTGCATGAATGCCATTGATAAAAAAATCACTTATCTAAGTTTAATGACTAACGTCTTCTTTAATATTGAAAAAATAATTGACGTTCCTAAAGAAGCCTTTAATCCATCACCTAGGGTAACATCATGCCTAGTTAGATTAACACCCAAAAAAGAACTAACAAAAACAGAGGAACTATTTCAAAAAATCTATAACTTAGATCATAAAAAATGCAAAAATGCCATTATTGAAAGCTTAATAATTCGAGATAATCTCACTCAAAAAGAAGCCAAAGAAATTGTAAATAGTCTTAATATCGATGAAACTATCTTAAATAAACCATTTTCCCTTATCAAAAACGAAGAATTAGAGACTCTTTACAATAAACTCTTACAAAATAATTAAAAAAAAGAGGTATTTATTATATAATAGAAATAGGTGATCACATGAAAGTAATAATTAGTGCTGGTGGTACAGGCGGTCATATTTATCCTGCCCTAGCTATCGTAAAAAAAATAAAAGAAAAAGAACCAAACAGTGATATTCTTTACATTGGTACTCACAACCGTATGGAAAAAGATATTGTGCCAAAAGAAAATATCAAATATGAAAGCATCGAAATCTATGGTTTCAGTAAAACGATGATTAAAAGAGACATTCAAAATATTGGTCTAATTTTAAAAGCTGAAAAGAAATGTTTGAAAATAATGAAAGAATTTAAACCAGACATTGTCATCGGAGTAGGTGGCTACGTAACATTTTCTGTTCTAAGAGCCGCTAGAAAATTAAAAATCAAAACATTTATCCACGAACAAAATAGCATTCCAGGAAAAAGCAACAAAGTATTAAGTAAAAAAGTAGACCTTATTGGTGTATCATTTAAAGACACTTTAAAATATTTTGGCAATAATGCCTTCCTATCCGGTAATCCTTGCGGTGAAATGGCTATTGACAGAAAACCAATTAGTAAAAAAGAATTTGGTGTGCCTCTAAACCATAAATGCGTTCTAATCGTTCAAGGTAGTCTAGGTAGTGGTATTATAAACAAAAAAATGGAAGAATACTTAAGAAGTATTAAAGAAGAAAACTACGACGTTATATACGTTACTGGTAAAAGTTACTTTGATGCATTTCCTAAAGACTTCTCTAAAAATGTTCACATAGTGCCATACATCGATAATATGAGTGCTTTAATTAAAGACATCGACATTCTAGTAACAAGAGCAGGAGCAAGTGTTATAAGTGAAATAATGGCTTTAGGTAAACCAAGCATTCTTATTCCAAGCCCATATGTCGCAAATAATCACCAATATTACAATGCTAAAAGTTTAAGTGATGCAAATGCCGGTATCATGATTGAAGAAAAAGATTTAACAAAAGACAAACTAAAAGAAGAAATAAATAAACTTCTAACAAACGAAAAACTATACAAAGAAATAAGCGAAAACGCAAAAAAAATGAGCATTGATAACAGTAGTACTCTAATATATGAAAAAATCAAAGAATTAATTAAAGAATAAAAGGAGCAAACATGAAAACTAAAAAGGTAGTTAAAAGAAAATTTAATTTTAAAAAATTTTTGATTCTCATTTTACTAGTTTATCTAGTCATAAATGGAACATATTACCTTTTAAAAAGACCTGTTAAAAATATTATCATAACTGGAAACAAAGAAGTAAAGGACTACGAAATAATCGAAGCAGCAAACCTTAAAAACTATCCATCATTTATAAGCATCAACAAATCAAAAATTACTAAAACCTTAAAACAAAATCCGTTTATAAAAGATGTACAAATTAAGAAAAATTTCAAATTTCAAATAACAATCAATGTTACTGAAGAAAAAGTAGTCGCATATAACTTAACCAATCAAAGTTATCTTCTATCAAATGGAACCTATATAAATGATAAGAACTTTCTAGGAGTGCCTCAGTTAAATAATTACACCCCAGAAGACGTTTTAAAAAACTTTGCCGAAGAATTGGGCAAACTAGACGAAGATATTATCGCTGACATCAGTGAAATCGAATATTCACCAAGTAAAAATGAAACAGGCGAAACAATAGATAGTACCAGATTCAAACTAAAAATGAAAGACGGAAATACTGTCTACATAAACGTCAAAAAATGTAACGTTTTATCTTATTATAATCAAATATATGCAAGTCTTAAAGATAAAAAAGGTGTCCTAAACCTAGATAGTGGTAACTATGAAAGATATGTATTAACACTTTACGAGGAGTAAATATGAACTACAATGAAGAAATGAAAAAAATAATAAAAACATTTGATAACAAAAAAACAATCCTCTTGCATAGTTGCTGTGGGCCATGTTCATCAAGTGTTATTGAAAGAATAAAACCTTATTTTGATATAACTGTCCTATATTATAATCCAAACATTGAGCCAAAAGAAGAATACGAAAAAAGAAAAGCCGAGCAAATAAGACTTCTTAAAGAGTTAAATATTGCATACATGGACTGCGATTATGATAATGATATCTATCACGAAAAAATCAAAGGAACCGAGGAAGAAAAAGAAGGTGGGGCAAGATGTACCCTATGCTTTATGCTAAGACTAACTAAAACCGCTAAACTTGCCAAAGAAAATAACTTTGATTACTTTGGTACAACATTAACCGTAAGTCCACATAAAAACAGTGAACTTATCAACAAAATTGGTTTTAAAGAAGCCGAAAAAGAAGGTATTAACTTTTTGCCAGCGGACTTCAAAAAAGAAGAAGGCTATAAAAGAAGCATTGAATTATCTAAAAAATATAATCTATATAGACAAGACTATTGTGGCTGTATATATAGTAAGGAGGAACGTATGAAACAAAAAGGATTTACTTTAGTAGAACTCATCTCTGTAATCGCTGTTTTAGGGATCATCATGGTTATAGTAATACCAGCAGTAACTAAACAACTATCAAATTCCAAAGATGCCCTAAGAAAAATAAATATCAAAAACGCTGAAGAAAGTGCTTTACTACTTATAACAGACTTAAACACATGTGATAGTGAAGCTCTAAACATCTTAAAAACCGAAAACATTTTAACTGAAACTCAAGGTGAATCTTACTGTCTAAGTACAAGAAATGCCTTAAAAGGTGGCATCGAAGTATCAATAGACGTTCTAAAAAAATACAACTACTTAACTGACTACGATGAGCAGTGCTCTGGTACAGTAACCCTAAAAATAAATAACGCCAATCCCGAAGCAGATGGAAGCAATATAGAATGTAGGTGATAACATGGGATTATTTAACAAATTTAAAGAAATCTTTAAAGGGAAAGAAACTAACGATAATCGTGAAACATACGATAAAGGTCTAGAAAAAAGCAGAACTGAATTTATAAGCAGTTTATCTATTCTGGGACATAAATACACTAAAGTAACAGACGAATATTTTGACGAACTAGAAAATATTTTAATCAAAGCAGACATCGGCATTAAAACAGTCATGGACTTTACTGACAAACTAAAAAAACGTGTTAAAAGTGAAAATATCACAAGTACAGAAGAACTAAAAGAAGTCATCGTTGATGAACTATTCATGATTTACGTTAAAGAAGACTTCCTAACAGATAAAATAAATATTCAAACTGAAGGCCCAACTGTAATTCTAATGGTTGGTGTTAATGGAGTGGGTAAAACTACTACAATTGGTAAACTTGCAAACCTCTTTAACAAACAAAATAAAAAAGTCTTACTAGTTGCAGCAGATACCTTTAGAGCAGGTGCTGTAGAGCAGTTAAAAGAATGGGCAGATAGAACAGACTCACTATTCGTTGGTAAAGAAAACGCTGACCCAGCAAGTGTCATCTATGATGGACTAGAAAAAGCCAAAGAAGAAAATGCTGACATTATCCTTATAGATACTGCTGGTAGACTTCAAAATAAAATAGGTTTAATGAAAGAACTAGAAAAAATAAATAAAGTAATTGGTAAACTTATTCCTGGTGCTCCTCATGAAACACTTCTAATAATTGACGCTACAACAGGTCAAAACGGAATCAGTCAAGCCAAAAGCTTTAAAGAAATCACTAACATAACTGGTATAGTTTTAACCAAAATGGATGGCACAGCCAAAGGTGGAATCGTTCTTGCAATCAAAGAAGAAACATCTCTTCCAGTAAAATACATTGGCCTTGGCGAGCAGATAAATGATCTAAAACCATTCGATATAGAAGAATATATCTATGGCCTATTTAAGGATATGATGTAATGGAAGACTTATTATACTATACTTGTTTATTTGATTACTACAAAGATTTATTTACAAAAACAAAGAAAGACTACTTTATTGATTACTATTTTAACAACCTAACCCAAGAAGAAATTGCTGAAAACTATAAAGTATCCAAAAATGCTGTAAGTAAAACCTTAAAAGAAGTTAAAGAAAAACTAGACTATTACGAAGAAAAACTAAAACTATATCACAACAAAGAGAAAATAAAAACACTACTATCAAGTAGTGAATTTAATAAAATTGAAGAATATATCTAAGCCGCATGGCTTATTTTTTTCTGCTTAAAATATGCAACTATATTAACTACGACAAGAGGTACAAAAATTAAGAAATTACTAAAATTATTCATAAAAGTATCTTCAAAATTAAGAGATAACATAAATAGAACAACATATAAGCAAATACTTAAAAACTGAAATTTTAAATCTCTATAAATAAAAGCAGTTAAACTAAATATACATATCAAAGCAAAGGTTAAAATAATAAGTCCCCACCAAGTGCTCGTAAACATATTCTGAACAAGTAATGCCAAAGATGCCGTATCAGTAGTCCCTGACTGTTGATAAGTCAGATGATCTAAATGATTAAAATAAATAAGCACCCAGAAACAAAAAGCAATCTCTACTAAACAAATAATAAATAATAATATACTTCTATCTTTAAATATCTTGTTCATAAACACTCCTTAAATAAGCAAGCGTATTATTAAGAACAACTGTTGATCTAGGTGCAATAAAATCATAACTTCTCTCTAAATAATGCTCATTATATCTTAAAAAAGTATAAGTCTTCAAATTTTTCATATCTATATATAATCCCAAAATATTTTCAGTACTTTCATAAATAAACTTCCTATAATCCTCTAAATAATCTAAATTAAGAAGTTTAAGATAAGTGCTAACAAACTTTATCCCATTAAAATCATAAGCTTTAAAACCATTTTCATTATATGCTTTTAACTTATCGCTCATATCAGTAGCTATAAAATATTTCTCAAGCATTCCATCAAATGTCTCATCAAAACCCATTTTCTTAATAAGTGCTTTATCACTATCTTTATATCTAGCATTAAGCCCATAAGTACTATCATCCATTGAAGCTATATAAACTAAATTCTTCTCATAATCACTAAAATCATAAAAACTAGAACACATATCATATATAGCAAGGCACGTACTAACATAACTAGTTACAATAACATTTACCATACCAGCATCAGGGTGATGATCAATAGCGCCTAGTACCAAAGAAGCGTCTCCAATACTTTGATTAACATCATTATGATCAGTTAAAAAATAATTATATTTAAAAATATCTTTCTTATCTAATATAAAAGGGGAGTAATCAAAATTATCCATAACTTGTTTTGTGCAGTCTTCACTTATCTTTTCACCATCAAGAACTGCATACAGAGCATCATAACCCAAAGACTGTAACACCTTACTCATTAAATAAGAAGAAAAGATTGTATCAGTATCAGGTTTCTTATGCCCAATAACTAAAATCCTTTTACTTCTATCTAAATTATTAATTAAATCTAAAATACTACTCATCAGCTAAATTATCAAAATATCCTTGAACAAGTACAACTGGAGTACCTTTATCACCAGAACCACTAGTTAAATCACAAAGAGATCCAACTAAATCAGTAATTCTTCTAGGCGTTGTACCTAAACTAACATTTTGTCCTTTCAAATCATTATCTTTTTTCTTAATTTCTTCTTTAATCGCATCTTTAAGTTCTTCACCTCTTAAATCAGCAAACATATTATCAGAAACATACTTTAATTTAATCTCATTAGGAGTACCTTTAAGACCTTCTGTATAAAATGGACTAACAACTGGATCGGCAAGCTCCCAAATTCCCCCAACTGGATCTTTAAAGGCACCATCACCATAAACCATTACCTCAAAGTTTTTACCAGTTCTCTTAAACATTTCATCTTTAATCTTTAAAACTAAACTAGCACCATCTTTAGGAAATAACTTTAATCTTTCATCAGTCGATTTATTACTTCCAAGAAGTCCATAATCTGGATTAAACCCAGAGCCTCCAACACTTTCGTTCAAAATATCACTTAAACTAAGCACAAATGCACCTTGTTCACTTAACACTTTCTTAGTTTTAAACCTACTATGAATATCACAAGTTAAAACATTATTAGTATACTTTAAAATATCACTTGGATTATTAGAAAAAACAAACTCAACATCACAATTTTCACTTTTAACTAAGTCTCTATAATAATCAACCATATTAATTCCCGTAAAAGGATGAATAAATGTTCCGAAATATTTTTCATAATCTTCTTCACTTATCAAACTACCTAAATTAAATGGAGAAGTACTAAGTAAGTTTTCATCCATTATGCCATTACCAACTTCATCACTTGGAAAAGATAAAAGTATTGTAACCTTATCCATTGCTCTAGCAATTGCCTTTAAAATCATTGAAAATCTATTTCTAGATAAAATAGGGTAGACAATACCAATTTTCTTACTAGGAAATTTAGCATTTAAATCACTAACTATATTATCAACTGTAACATAATTTCCTTCACTAATTCCAACTACTGCTTCCGTAATTGCAATAATATCTTTATCCTTAAAATTAAATCCTTCACTTTCACTAGCATTAATAACACTATCAACTACAATACTAGCTAAATCATCATTTTCTTTTATAATTGGGGTTCTTATCCCTCTAACTGTTGTACCAACAAGTCTCATATTTTCACATCCTTACTCTAAAATTTTACTATAAAACAAAAGAAGAAGTCAACTTAATTACCTAAGCAAATCAGTAATTAACTTAATAACTTCTTCTTTCATTACATTATAATCAATTTCTTCATGTTTATGATAAACAACTTCATGACAGAAATTTTCACCCACAGAAGTTGCAATATACACTCGTTCTTTCAAATGCACTGGATTATGTCCATCACCGACTGCCAAATTATAACATAACCCACATAAACTCACCAAATATCACTTAAATATCTTTCAATCTATATATAAATTTAGTTCACTCAAACGAACTAGGTATCAATGAAAATCTAAAAGTAGGAAACACCATCACTTGAAGATTATATGGTACAGATAAATACTCCACCTCAACAATAGTTTGAACGAACAAAGAACCTCAAAATCAAATCATAATTATCTATAACATTGGCATCTTATACTACATCATCACCGCTATCGGCCAAATCTAATAACATACATCGTATCAAATATCCTAGCTAAAAAGGTTGAAGAAATAGATATGGTAACCTCACTAAAAGATAACAAGTAGGCAAAGAACATAACCAAAAACCTAAAATTACATAAAATACACTAGAAAGGATAGTGTATTTTTTATGTATAGATCAAATCGCTGTGTAGAAGAAGGACCTACTATGACAGCAACATTTCCAAAAGAGGCATGTGAACCAATCTATGAATGTCCATGTGAAAGAGTTTGTCATAGAGAAATCAATCATGTAGTACCTCATATGCAACCAGTAAACACTAGAATAATCAATCATCATATATATCATCACACATACACTCCATGCTATACTTGCTGTGAAGAAAACGAAATCACTCACGTATACGACTGCAACCCATGTAGTAAATAAAGCCTCTAAAGAGGTTTTTATTTTGCCTTACATCTGCTATAATAAACACAGAAAAGAGTGAAATTATGACTATTATAACTTCATTAATAGAAGGCGTGCTTATTGGATTAAATGCCACAAAAAAAATATGGATAATTGTCATTATACTTGGTATATTAAACATTATCCTAAAAAAAGCCTATCCCAAAATGAGAGGATACTTTGGTGAAAAATGGATAAGAGAAGAACTAAATAAACTTCCAAACGAATATAAAGTTCTTAACAATATTATGGTTAAAGATGAAAGAGGAACTCATCAAATAGATCATCTCGTGATTTCTAAATATGGTATTTTTGTTATCGAAATGAAAAATTACTTTGGGACTATCTATGGTTCAGAATATAATCATAAATGGACACAAAAAATAAGAAATCAAAAAAGAGAATTCACTAATCCCATCCATCAAAATTATGGGCATATAAAATCACTTGTTAGTCTACTCGAAATTAACGAGGATAATTTTATATCAATAATCTGCTTTTCAAATCAAGCAAAAATTAAAGCCAAAACCACAACACCATTAACCCAAACAGACTATATAAAAGATGAAATATTAAAATATACAGAAATTAAAAATTTAAATCCAGAAGAAATATATGAAAAATTATTAAAATTAAATATTACAGATAAAAAAGAAATAAAAAATCATGTAAGTAATATCAAAACAAAAATTAAAGAAAATAAAACTTTAGAAGAGCAAATGATATGTCCAAAATGTCACGGAAACTTAATCGAAAGAAATGGCAAATATGGCCCATTTATTGGTTGCTCAAACTATCCTAAATGCAAATTCATTAAGAAAATAAATTAAGAGGTAAAAATGGATATCACAAATATACTTAAAGAATTTATAATTGAAGCATCTTGCGGTGAAATAGACGCTTACTTCACATACAACATCATTTTTGAAACTATCATTGGCACTAAAAAAGTAACCACATCAGAAGTTAAAGAAGGAACAATTATCCCTTGTCTTACTATCAAAAATTTAAGTAACTTTACTAAATTACTTGAAATTTATATAAAAAAGTCACTAGAATTCTATGACTTATCATCATTTGAAGGAAATGAAAAAGAGAAAATAAAAATGATTATCGCATCACTGTTTGCTAACGCCACATTTGACGACTTTGCAAATCCTATAGATTTCCTAAATCGCAGAATAGCTTTTTTTGAAAACTCCAAAGAAGAAACACTGAAAAGTACATTTATTTCATCATTTAATAGTTCACTAAACGCATCTATATCTAAAGATAAAATATATAACGAATCACCTTATTATTTAAATGCAGCACTTAGATCTGAAGATGGAGTATTTAAACTTCCAGAAGTAAAATTTGGCATTATGGATGACACACTTTACATATACGCAATTCAAAATATTCCACAAGAAAAGACAAACTATACAAAGAAAATAAATAGAGCACTTTACAAAGTTAATGATGGTTTTACAGATAAAAGCACAGCAGACTTAAAGGACACCACCGCAAGTTTTCTCATTGTAAGTGCAATCTTGCTTTCATTTATGCAAGCAAAAAATATCAACAAAATAAAAATATCAAGCATCCTTATTGAAAGATGGAACGCAAAAAGAATAGCAATTTCTAAAAAAGCAAAATATAAAAATTTGACAAATGAAGAAACTGAAAAATTAATTAAAGAACAGGAAAGAATCCAAGCAAATCTAACAGAAAAATTCTTAAGAACATTTCTAAGATTATCAGAACAATATAATAACTTAAATATTACTGCCTACCCATATGAAATCGACTCATACTTATCATTAGAAGTTGCTGGCAGGCTAACAAGCGAAAACAAACTATTAAATGATATCAGTATAAGCATAACAGACAATGTCAAGCACTTATAAAATCTCTTTACATCCCATATACTTTAGATTTTACATTAATATTCATTCATGATATACTTTTAAAGTGAGGTAGAAATGAAAAACAAGAAGTTAATAATAATTATTATACTATTAATCATATTAGGAAGCATTTATCCTATTTATTATATAATCAAAAAAAATCAAAAAATTGAAAATAAAATTTATTACTATGAACTAAAAAACAATTCTTTAACCCTTTTAGCAAACGGCAAAATAGTAAACTTTTACAACTGTGATAACGAATGTACTGTATACGAAAATTACTTTGACAATGGTAAAATTCTTTTACAAGAAAATAATAAAATATATTTATATGATCTAGTAAAAGGTAGTAAACTATCATCTGACTACGAAAATGTTTATTTTATAAAGGACGAAAACGACAAAGTAAACTACTTACTAGTAAAAAATGGTCAGTACTATGGAATTATCAATATGTCTGGTTCTGTGACTGTGAACCTAAACTATAAAGAATTAGGTAAAATAGACGGCGTAAATGTTACGAATTTAAACGTTAAAGAAGACTATATCACTGCTTTAAGTGATAACAAATATGGATTAATATCTTTATCAAATGGTAAAGGAGTAATCGACTTCCAATATGAAAACATTACTATAAAAAACAATAAAATAATCGCAAAAGAAAATAGTAAATGGTATCTAATTGGTAAGGACAATCGTAAAACAATTAAAACTGGATATGACGAACTAATTCCATTAACTCAAAACAACATTGTAAGAGAAAATAATTCTATCTATCTAATTGATGAGCAAGGAAACATCATAAGCGAAAAACTGGTTTTAAACAAGAATGAAATAATCGAAAAATATGAAGATGAAACATTACAGATTATCAACGAAGAAACCGCAAAGAGAACCAAATACATTTACGATAAAGAATCAAATAAATTTACTAAAACAAAGTAGGAGATAGTATGAAGTATGTATTTATAATAAATCCTGCAAGTGGAAAAACTGACTATGATAAAATTAAACAAAATATCATGAAAACCTTAGAAAATGAAAATTATGAAATCTATGAAACTAAGGCTCCAAAAGAAGCAACTGAAATAGCATCAAGATTTAAAAATGAAGAAAACACAATTGTCTACTCAGTTGGCGGTGATGGTACTCTCAATGAAGTTGTTAATGGAATCGCTAAAGGCAAATGCAAATTAGGAATAATTCCCACAGGTTCAGGAAATGATTTCTACAGAACTCTAAAAGAAGCACAAACTGAAAATGTTAGATTAGACTTAGGAAAAGTAAATGGTAGATATTTTATAAACATAGCAAGTGTAGGAATGGATGCTGAAACATGCAATAATGCAAACAAAATAAAAAGCAAAATCAAGTTGCATTCATCTTATTACCTAGCACTTATCCACACATTCTTAACATTCAAAAGTAAATCTTTAAAATTAAAAATAGACAAAAATGTTTATGCTGGTGACTACATAATTGCTGCAATCTGCAACGGAAAATATTATGGTGGTGGCTTTAAAATAGCCCCAGTAGCTTCATTTGACGATAACCAGTTCGACATCTACCTAGTAAGCAAAGCAAGTAAATTCAAGTTAATAAAAATATTATTAGCTCTCTTAAAAAGTGAACACGAAAAATATAATGAAGTACGAAAATACACTGGTAAAAATATCACAATAACATCCGAAAATAATCTAATTGTAAATATAGACGGAGAAATAACAATTTCTAAAAATATCGAAATCGAAATGATTGAAGATGCTCTTATAATTTATAATAACAATGAACTAGTTCAAAAAATAATGAATATATAAAATAAATAAAACAGACCATAATATAAATGGTCATTTTTAGTAAACTAAATGTTAAATAAATTCAAAATATCATTCGTGATCGTATTTAAAATAAGATTAACTACCAATTAAATTGTTTTTTTGAAAGTAAATAAAAAAATACAGTAGAATAAAATCTATTGTATTTTTTCTTATTACTTTTTATCTTTATCTTTTCCTTTAATAGCTTCAAGTACTTCAATAGGTAAAGCAACTACTATCGTATTAGACTTATCTGCTGAAATATCACTTAAAGTTGATAAAGTTCTTAAATGTAATGCACCCGGAGTAGAAGTCATAGTTTCAGCAGCCTTAGCTAAATTCTCAGCAGCCATAGCTTCACCCTCAGCCTTAGTAATAACAGCGGCTTTTTCTCTTTCAGCTTCAGCAGCAATTGCTAAAACTCTCTTCATTTCCTCAGGAAGTGAAATATCTTTAAGTTCAACATTTTCAACCTTAATACCCCAAGGATCAGTAGCTTCATCAATTATCTTACAAATCTCTTCAGAAATTCTATCTCTCTGTGCTAATAACTCATCTAAAGTAACAGCACCAACAGCATTTCTCATAGTAGTCTGAGCAAGTTGACCAACAGCAAACTTATAATTTTCTACTGAAATAATAACCTTAGCTGCATCAAATATACTATAGTACAAAACTGCATTAATTCTAATAGAAACATTATCCTTTGTAATAGCATCTTGCTCTGGAACATCAACTGCTTTAGTACGAACATCAATCTTCTTCATGCTTTCAATAATTGGTAAAACAAGTCTCCAACCTGGTTCAACAATCTTCTTGTATTTACCGAATCTAAACTTAACACCGCGTTCATATTCATCAACCTGTCTAATAGAGCGTAGTAAAATAACTGCAACAACCACTAAAACAATAATTATAAAAGTATCCATAAATTCTCCCTTCTAAATTAATTATATTATAATAATTAAAAGATTGCAAAAAAACCTAAATTAAATTATAATTTACTTAAGATAGAAGAGAGGTAAAAGAAATGTTCAAATCAAAAGAAAGAAGATTTAAAAATAAAATAAACTTAATTTCATCAGGAGTTATCTTACTACTGGGTGTATTACTATTTATATTCCCATGGTTCAATATTGAAGAACCAAATAACTTATTATACTTACTGTTTGCAATCTATGCTGGTGTAAAACTAATCGAATACATCCTAACTAGAAATGGTACAGATAGAGAAAATCTATATACAGCAATAGCTTGCACCCTAGCATCAATAAGTGGCTTTAAATTTCATTCATACTCATCTCCAATGGTCCTAAGTCTTACACTAGTATCATGGGTAGGTATTATGTCAGTAATTAAACTAATCAAACTAGACTACTATCATGACCGTAAAAATGGTATGTTCTATGTTAATTTAGTATCATTTTCTTTATTCTTACTTTTAGGTCTTTTAACAAGCATCAATCTATACTTTAATGCAACAGTTGAAACCCTAATGCTAGCATTTTTCTTTGTATGTAATGGTTTACTATCACTATCAGAAAATGGCATAAGAATCCTTGTAACCGGTAAAGACTTAAAGATTAAAGACATTCACTAAGCATCACAATAAGTGATGTTTTTCTTTCACTTTACACCCAAAAAATAGTCAAATATTTGGTAAATCAATCACTTTGTGCTACAATAACCTTGAAAGAGGCTTCTATGAAAGAAAAAGTAGTAACAGAAAAAGAGTTAAACAAACATTTATTTTTATATAAAAGCCCTCTTTACAAAAATACAAAATTTAAAATTATTAGTGGTTCTAAAGAAAGTAATGACCTAGTAACTGGTTTAAACATCAAAAATAGGCGTGCTCGTATTAAATACGTATTTGATAAATGCTGTGAATATCTAGATAATGATTTTCCAAATGACGCCTGTGGGTTTATTGATGGCAAGTGTATCGTTCAAAGACAAAACAAAAGCAAGCAAAAATGTGGCTGCTGTAGATACTGCGAATACGTAACATTAAACGGATGCCCATCAAAAAATATTGCATGCAAACTATTTAACTGCAGCGAAATAACTAAAAAATATAATCTCAAAACCAAAAAAGACTTAAAACTTCTTAAACTACTAAGTCTCAAAAATAGGGTTGTTTCTTCACACAACTACTTTACAATTGAAGAAGAGTCTCTAAAAGACCTATACACCATAACATACACATACGCATTTATAAGAATGGTTTATAGACAAGCAAGAAGACTATTTAGAAAGGATAAGTATTTATACTTAAATAAATAATATGGAAACAGTAAATAACTTTAAAGACTATGAAATAATCAGTATGAGTAATGGTTATAAATATGAAAAGTGGGGTAAATATTACCTTAAAAGACCAGATCCAGAAATAATTTGGCCAGGAAATGAAAATATCAAAGTAGATGCCGAATATACAAGAAGTAATACTGGTGGAGGCTCATGGAATGTACTATCAAACATGAAAGATAGCTGGCAAATAAGATACGAAGACATGATTTTCAACTTAAAACTAATGGGATTTAAACATACAGGCTTATTTCCAGAACAAGCCTATAACTGGAACATTATAAGAGAAACTATCAAAAATGCTGGTCGTAAAGTAAAAGTTCTTAACTTATTTGCATATACTGGTGCTGCTAGTATCGCTGCCTTAAAAGAACACGCTGAAGTAGTTCATGTAGATGCTTCAAAAGGTATGATTGACTGGGCTAAAGAAAACGTAATATCAAATAATCTACAAAATGAAAATATCAAATTCTACGTTGACGATGTTAAAAAACTTGTTAAAAGAGAAATGAGAAGAGGAAACAAATACGATATCATCATCATGGATCCGCCATCATTTGGCCGTGGTGCTAAAAATGAAGTATGGCAAGTTGAAAAAGACCTATACAATCTAATCAAAGATGCAAGCACTCTATTATCAGATGATGCTTTGCTATTTATAGTAAACACATACACAACCGGTTTATCAATGACCGTAATTGAAAATATCTTAAAGCTAACAATAAACAAAAAAGGAAATTTTATAAGCACAGAACTCGGAATCGAAGCAAATAACGGCTTAAAACTTCCTTGTGGAATAACAGTAAGGTGGGAAAAAAATGGAAGATAAATATATTAGTAAAAGATACACAGGTAACATTCCTGGAATAAAAATATATATGAATAATAATGGTGTATTTAAAGAAGTAATGCCACTTCTTCTTAGAATGCGTAGCTTAGATCATAACACACTATTCTATAAACTAACTGACCTACCAGAAAACTTACAAGAAGAATATGAAGATATGTCAGTATCACCAAAAGAACTCCTAGGTAAAAAAATTAAAATAGAAAAGGGAAGTGAATACGTTGTAGATAACTTTGACACAAAGGTTAGAGTATCACCAAAAACATACTTACTACCAATTGTCGGCAACTTCTTACCAAGTGATGGAGTAAATGCATTTACAGTAAAAAATGTCAATGGAAAATTAGAACTAATTCCCATAATTGTGTGCGTAAATTGCCACTGGTCAGAACTATTTACCGGACAAACAAAATATAAAAACAACGTTTTTTGCTTAGTATCAGACCTAGACCCAGAATCTATAGACAACTTTGTTGATAAAATAATCACCTTAGAACAAGTACCAGAATACCTAGCAACCGCTGAAGAATATAAATATGGTATCATAAAATAATATTTGCCTCATAAATTTTATTGGAGGCACAAATGGAAATTTTAAAAGTATCAAGCAAAAGTAATCCTAGCAAAGTAGCAGGAGCTATTGCCAATGTATTTAGAGAACAAGGAGTAGCAGAAATTCAAACAATCGGTGCAGGAAGCTTAAACCAAGCAATTAAAGCAGTGGCTATTGCAAGAGGTTTTGTCGCACCAAGCGGTAAAAATCTTGTCATCATTCCTGCATTTTCTGACATCACAATTGACGGAGCTGAAAAAACTGCTATCAAACTTATCATAGAAGCCAAATAGGTTTCTTTTTTTTCTTTACTTGACCTAAAAATATACTGCAAAGATTTTCAGAATTTGATATAATATGACTGGCGATTTATATGGAATTAACAAAAGAATATATTAAAAAAGTATCTAAATTAAAAAATGAACCAGAATGGATGCTAAACTTTAGATTAAAATCTTTTGATAAATTTAAAGAATTAGATAACCCAACATTTGGCCCAAAAATAGAATTAGATTTAAACAAAATAAATTATTATAAAAAAATAGGCGATTTAACTAACAACTGGGACAACGTCGAAGAAAAAGTAAAGCAAACATTTAAAACTCTAGGAGTAATTGATGCTGAAAATAAATACCTATGTGGAGTATCAAACCAGATTGAAAGTGAAGTTATCTATCACAACATGAAAGAAGAAAATGGAGTAATCTTTTTAAGTACAGACGAAGCCTTAAAAGAATATCCAGAACTTTTTAAAGAATATTTTAATAACCTAGTAAAATATGATGAAAATAAATATACAGCCCTTAACGGAGCAATCTGGAGTGGTGGATCATTTATATACATTCCTAAAGGTGTTAAACTAGATAGACCTCTTCAAAGTTATTTTAGAATAGATACTATAACAATGGGTCAGTTTGAAAGAACAATCATTATCGTTGATGAAGGAGCGGAACTTTCATACATTGAAGGATGTACTGCTGCATCATACTCAGAAAACTCTCTTCACGCTGGTGTAGTTGAAATTTATGTAAAAAAGAATGCTAAATGTAAATATAGCACAATCCAAAACTGGAGTACTGATGTCTATAACCTAGTTACTAAAAGATGTATTGTAGATGAAGGCGGTTTCATGCAGTGGATAGATGGAAATATTGGTAGCAAAGTAACCATGAAATATCCATCATGTATTTTAAAAGGTGATTATGCAAGTGCTTCATCAATAAGCATCGCTTATGCAAAAGAAAATCAAAAATTAGATGCTGGAGCAAAAATGATTCACTTAGGCAAAAATACTAAAAGTACAATCATCTCTAAAAGCATTGCATCTAATGGTGGAGAAAGTAACTATCGTGGATTAGTTAAAATAAGTGCTAATGCTACTAACTCAGAAAGTTTTGTTAAATGTGATACAATTATCTTAGACGACCAAAGTAAAAGTGATACATTCCCTAAAAATATCGTATTAAATGATACAAGCACAATTGAGCATGAAGCAACTGTATCAAAAGTAAGTGCTGAAAAACTCTTCTATCTAATGAGCAAAGGGCTATCTGAAAACGAAGCAAAAGAACTTATTATTATGGGCTTTGTATCTGACTTTAAAAAGGAATTACCAGTAGAATATGCTATCGAACTTAATAGATTATTAAAAACTGTATAAAAAGATATATAAAATAAAAAATCTGTATTTAAATTTACGCAGATTTTTTATTTTGTCAGAACAATCCTTTAAAATCTGTTAACTATTTTTAAAAATTATCGCTTTGCATACCTCTAAAAAGATATGTTATAACACATCTGAAAGGAGGAAATTATGCATAATTTAGTACTACTAATTGGCCGCTTAGTTAACGAACCAGAACTAGTTAAAACCGAAACTGGTAAAAAAGTTCTCACAATTCGTTTAGCAGTTCAAAGAAACTTTAAAAACCCAGATGGAATATATGAAGCTGACTTTATTAGATGTAAACTATGGGATGGTATAGCAGAAAGAACATGCGAATATTGCCATAAGGGAGACTTAATCGCTGTACGCGGACAATTAAGAACTGAGTCATACGAAGATGACAAAAAAGAAAAGAAATACATCACTGAAGTAATCGTTGATAGATTAAATTTTTTAGTAACAAACAAAGAAAAAGAAATTAATATTGAATCAGAATAATCATATACTTTATTGGTGACATATGAAAAAAACAAAGTATATCTTATTATTAACATTATCAGCATTATCATTTTATATAACTGATAAAGTGCTCATCTTTATTGATGAACAAAAACCATTGATGAAAGAAATAAAATTAAATGCATCAAAATATGAGACTGCTCCAGTTAATTCAGTCATTGAAAACAATACAATTATACCAGGACTTAATGGTAAAGAAATCGATTATAAAAAATCTCTAGTTAAAATGGAAGACTTTAATGCCTTTAATGAACATTTTTTAAAATTTAATGATATCACCCCAGAAATATCCTTAGAAGACAATAAAGATAAAATAATCATTAAAGGTAACTCTAAAAAAAGAAGTGTTTCTCTTATCTTAGAACAAGATAAAGAAAAAGAAGAGTACTTAGAAAATTATAATATAAAATACGACATACTATCTTCTTTAGATACCGATTTTACAAAAGAAAGAGAATACTTAAATAGTTATAAAGACAAAGAAAACTATGATGCCCTAGAAACAATTTTAAAAAAACATAAAATTAATTCACATATATGTACAACAATGCACAATGATTATGATTACTGTTTAAAAAAAGAACATTACATTGTCTTATTAACTAATGAAGACCTACTAGTAAACGAAATAATAAATAAAATATCTAGTGGCAGTATTATCTATATTCCTAAAACTATGAAATTAGTAAATCTTAAACTAATCATATCGGAAATCGAAAGACAAGATCTAAAAATAATCTATTTAAGTACCCTAATCAGTGAAAAAATTTGATAAAATCCCAAAACTCTGCTATAATAAATAAGCAATTAAAAAACTTGTAATTTTTTATAGAAAGAGTGAACATTTATTATGAGTAAAATAAAAATTTTTGGTATGGGTGGACTTAATGAAAACGGTAAAAACACCTATATCGTTGAAGTAGATGACAAAATATTTGTCTTTGATGCCGGATTAAAATATGCAAATGATACTATGTATGGAATCGATTACATTATTCCAGACTATGATTATTTAGAAAAAAATAAAAATCGTATAGTAGGTGTCTTTATAACACACGCTCATCCAGAAAGTTATGGTGGAGTAAGAGATTTAATTAAAGATATTAAAGACATAAAAATATATGCTACAAAATATGCTATAAATCAAATGAAACTTGATGGTATTAATGAGAAAAATCTAAACCTTATTACTGCTCACAAAAAAATAGTAATAGATAAAGAAACAAGTGTATTTGCTATTAATGTAAATCACTCAGTACCAGATTCTGTTATGTATGTATTAAATACTAAAGATGGTGCAGTAGTTTATACAGGCGACTTTATCATTGATCCATCAATGATGGGTTCTTACTATATGGATTTAGGAAAAATAGCGTATGTAGGTAAACAAGGAGTTCTTGCACTTCTATGTGAATCATCATTTTCTGAAAACAAGGGTCACACAAGTCCAAATCACCACATGAGTTCATTTTTCAAAAATATTATAAATAAAGCCCAAGGAAGAGTAATCTTCAGTGTACTACCAATTCACTTATACACAATTGAAGGGATTTTTACTGCAGCAAAGAACTCTCATCGCAAAATCATTATAATGGGTAAAAAACTTCAAAACATTATAAACATGGCTATCAAAGAAAAATACATGAATATAGATGAAAAACTAATTGGCGACTTATCAAATCTAGATGACTCCAACGCTATTCTTTTAGTAAGTGATGATCGTGCTCATCCATATAGTTCAATTGAAAAAATTGTTAATGGTAATGACAAATTTATTCATCTAAAAGAAACAGACACTTTCTGTTTTGCAGAACCAAAATATGACGAAAATGAAAAAATAATCGTTAAAATTGAAAATGAATTAGCATACAAAGGAATTGATACTATAAGCATTCCTAAGGATAAAGGAATATCACTACACGCTTCCTCAGAAGATTTAATGCTTATGATTAATTTACTTAAACCAAAATACTTTATGCCAGTAAAAGGCGAGTATCGTTATATGGTAGGTGCCGCAAATCTAGCAAGTGACTTAGGTTATAAAAAAGAAAATATCTTACTAAAACAAAATGGAGACATTGTTGTTATCAATAATAAAAAACTAGAAGATAACTTTGAACACATATTTATTGATGACGTTCTAATTGATGGAACAAGTTCAGACGATGTAGGTGACCTAGTAATCAAAGATAGAGAAATGCTATCTGAAAATGGTATTGTTCTAGTAAGTGCAACATTATCTAAAAAAGATAAAACTATTCTCGTAGGTCCAGAAGTAACAACCAGAGGTTTCATATATGTTAAAGACTCTAAAGAAATGATTGACGAAATCAAAAGAATATCTTTAGAAGTTATAACAGCAAACATCAACAATGGTTATGTAGACTACAATAACATTAAGACAGAAATAAGAGAAAAACTAAGCAAATACTTCTATGTTGAAACAGAATGTAAACCAATGATTATCGCTGTAATTCAAGAAGTTTAAGGAGTAAGCAAATTACTCTTTTTTTCTTGACTAAAACTAATACATATTATAGAATATTAATAGAAAATAGAGGTGCATATAGTATGCAATCAAGTATGCAAAAATATAAAAAAAGAATGTTAACTCTAAGAATCATGCTACTAGTAATAGTACTTCTTTCTGGTGTAAGTTACGCTATATTTACAAACTATGCTAGTCAAACGGACGCTAACACTCTAGCAGCATCATGCATGGATTTAGACTTTAACGGTCAAAATGAAATTAAATTAACAAACACATACCCAGTCAAAGACGGTGAAGCCCTAGAACAAACACCATACACATTTACAATAAAAAACAAATGTGATAACTACATTGAGTATTATGTTATCGCATCCGTAATTAGTACAACTAACAAAATAGACTCTAAATATGTAAAAGTATCTTTACTAGGGGATAATGATTTAAATGGAACAGTAATTAATACTCTAGAATCTATATCTACTCCTCAGAGTTTATCTAAATACAATATAACTGAAAACTATATCCTAAAAAGGGGAGATGGCATATCTAAAGATGAATCAAGAACATTTAACTTTAGAATGTGGTTAGATAGTAGTAATAAAGATATCTGGACTAGAGAAGACATTGAAGGAAAAGACTATCAAGTAAAAATATCAGTAGTAGGAACTGTTAAAACAAGACCAAAGGACGATCTATTTATTGCGGCACTTATTGATGGAAAAGAAAGTACAAGTTTTCCAACGACAGGTGGTTATACAGCATCTGTAGAGTGCACTAGAAATGGTAAAAAGATAGACGCAAATGAAAGTATAAAATGGAACGGAACAAAATGGGCTTTAACAGCGTCTATAACAGATGGTAATGTAAGATGTAATGCAATATTTAAAGCGGCTGCAATGATAAATTTTACCATCGACGGAACACCATATCAAGGAGAAGAAGGAATGACTTGGGAAGAGTGGGTTAATAGTAATTATAATACAGGGGGTTTCAAAATATACGTTGGTGGTGGTTCTGATGGCCATATATATGAGAACTCAACATCTCTGTGGCTTTCTAGAAGTAATGACCAAATTTACACCAGTGCCGATTCAAACCTCATTTATTATAAAGAAAAAATAAATGAGCAAGCTTATTATAAAAAAATGGTATGTTTTGAAGCTGGGACAAGGGTACTTATGGCTAGTGGTGAATATAAAAATATAGAAAATATAAAAGTTGGCGAATACGTAATGGCATTAAATGAAAAAACAGGTAAATATATTCCAAGAGAAGTTTTAATCACCCATAAAAATGACGTATTTATTGAAATGATAGATGTATATTTTTCAAATGGTATTAAACTAAGTATGACATCTGGACACCCGCTTCTTACTACTAAAGGATGGAAGTCTTATAATAAATCAAAATTAATGGTACTGAATGTTAAAGAGGAAACTGGTAAATTATCTGTAGGGGACGTTATTATTGGAATAAATGGTAATTCAAAAATAATACATATTAACAACAGAGGGAATATTCAAAATAATGTTTATAATTTAACCATCGATGGTTATCATAATTTTGTTGCGGAAGGTTTTGTAGTACATAATGCTGGTGAACCGTGTGCATATGTAGAATAATTGATGTGATTAATTTCACATCTTTTTTAATTATTAGATATTGCTATTTTAGATGATTATGTTAAACTTATGATAGAGGAGGAAATGTATGAAGAATTGCAAGAATATTATATTAGGTATTATCCTAGTACTTGTAGGCGTATGGTTTGGCTTATACGCGACTGGAGTAGTAAAAGTAAACCTGCTATTTGATGGTTGGTGGACACTATTTATCATTATTCCAAGTTTTCTTGGTTTATTTGATGAAGATGGTAGAACTGGCTCATTAATTGGCTTATTTGTTGGTGTACTTCTCTTACTATCATGTCAAGATGTCTTAAACTTTGATATCGTATTAAAACTAATTGTTCCATGCGTTCTAATTGTTACGGGTTTATCATTTATCTTTAAAGGTAAAATCAAAACAAAAAACATTGAAAATGTAAAAGCCGTAGGTGGAACTAATTACAATGCTACATTTAGTGGACAAAATCTAGACTTTTCTAAAGAAGAATTTACGGGAACAAAATTAGATGCAGTCTTTGGTGGTATCAAATGTGATTTAAGAAATGCTATCATTAATGACGACGTTGTAATCGAAGCAAGTGCTATCTTTGGCGGAATAACTATTCTAGTACCTAAAGACGTAAACGTTAAAATCACTTCAACAAGTATCTTTGGTGGGGTAGATGGTAAAAGTAAAATGGATAAGCCAGGCAAAACTATTTATGTGAACGCAACATGCTTATTTGGTGGAGTTGAAGTCAAATGAATAAAGGACAAACAATAATCAAATATGCTGCTATTGCATTTGCAGTTTATTTAATTTGTGAAATATTTCTAATCTTAGCAAACATCATTGGCCTAATTGGTGATGGATTTAAATACAAAGATAAAAAAGTCGAAATACCCCAAAGTGAAGCATACTTAGTTGTTAATTTAGCAACTAGTAGTTTAACTATTAAAGAAGGAGATACTTTTGATTACATTATAAATAATAAAGAAATTACTGCTGAAAAAGACAATAATAAAATTATTATTAAAGAAAAAGGACACTTTAGAAGTAAAAAAAGTGAAGTAATAATTACTATCCCTAGAGATATGATTTTAAATGATGCCATAATTGATACAGGTGCTGGCAAAATAAATATTGAAAATCTTAAAGCCGAAAACTTTAGCCTAGATATAGGCGCAGGAAGCGTTCAAATAAACAACTTAGTAGTAACTAAAAACTGTGACATTGATGGTGGAGCAGGCAACATCATTATAAATAATGGCAGTATCTATAACTTAGATATGGATTTAGGTATTGGTAAAACAACCATTACCAGTATTCTTACCGGTGAAAATGAAATCGACACAGGTGTTGGTAAATTAGAACTAAACCTTATTGGTTCTCAAAATGATTACACCTTAGATATCTCAAAAGGAATTGGCTCAATCTCTTTAGATGGTAAAGATTTAAAAGACGAAGAAAAAGTAGGAACTGGCTCATCACTAGTTAAAATAGATGGCGGAGTAGGTTCAATAGAAATTAAAATGAAAGAGGAATAAAAATGAAGAAAAAAGTATTATATCTATTATTATTAATTATAGTAGCAGTTACTGGTTGTGCTTTACTAGAACCAGAAGAAAAAACATTTAAAGACAAAGGTATGTCTATAACCTTAACAGATGAATTTACTGAAAAAGATTTAGTATCTGCAACCGTCTATTTTGAAAGTATGGATGCAATTGTAACTGGTCTAAAAGAAGAATTCAGCACATTAGAAGCAGCAGGCTTAACAAAAGATAGTACAGTCGAAGATTATGCTAAAGCAGTAACTACTAACAATCAAAAAGATAGCGAAATCAAAACCGAAGATGGCCTAACATACTTTACTTATACAAGTGATGTAAATGGAAAAACATATTTCTATATTGCTACAATGTATAAAAGTAATGATGCCTTCTGGTTATTTAATTTTGCATGTGATAGTAGCAATCAAGAAAAATTTGAAAGCACATTTAAAACATGGGCAAAATCAGTATCATTTGAGTAACTTCAATTCGCAAAGTAAATGAATAATCTACTAAAAAACTCGAGATGTAGCAATCTCGAGCATTGAGAAGAGAAAAATATAAAAAAAATAAAACATATCAAATATATGACTTATTGAGGCAGTTTGCTGACTACTTTTGGGGCACCAATTTTGTGGTTTGAAATCCCAACTCATAAGAAACCTTATATTTACTAGGGTTTCTTTTACCTTACACAAAAATATTATCTATAGATAGAGGGAGCATTAATTTGCTCTTTTTTATTTTGTAAAGAAGGAGGAGAATACTATGAAAGAAAATTATCGTCTAGGGGGGCTACTCGACTAGTATAAGTAGACTTCCAAAGATTGGAGGTCGTATAAATGACTAATATTCAAAGCGGTTATTTAAAAACAAAGAACGGCATTCAATTAATGACGACGGTTCCATATCCAATTGGTGCTATCTATTTATCCGTTGACAATGCTAACCCAAGTAAGTTATTCGGTGGGACTTGGGAACAAATAGCCAAAGGTCGTACTTTAGTGGGCGTTGACACGTCACAAACAGAATTTAATACGGTGAATAAAACAGGTGGTGAAAAGACACATACACTGAATATTAATGAAATGCCATCACATAATCATATTGAAAGATATGGAAAAATGCCTTGGGTAGATGTGAGTGGTGAAGGAAATAGTGCTTACGGTAATCTGCCAGTTTATAATACAGGAATTAATGCAAAGGAAAATATAACGGCTAAAACTGGTAACTCTCAAGCACATAATAATCTACAACCATACTTTACGTGTTATATATGGTGTCGTACGGCATAGAAATGAATTATATATTGAAGAAGATATTGCAAATGAATAATCGAAGACCCTACTATTTATCGGTAGGGTCTTTTTCATCTATAGGCTTAAATAATTCTCTAATATCTAAACCAAGTGCATCAGCTATTCTGCCAAGACTTACTATTGTAAATCCTCGTTGCATCTTCTTGCTTTCAATTTTTGCCACATAATTCATTGTAATTCCTGCTTTATCAGCAAGTTGTTGTTGAGTAAGTCCTGCTTCTTCACGTAGCCTTTTAATATTATATCTAATAATATCAAAGTAGTAGGTGTCACTATGCATCATATTATCACCATCCTACTTATATTATGGACAAATTGTCCACTAAAATATATGGACGTGGTGTCCATTAAATGGTATAATAGATAATGAAAGGAGTATACGTTTATGAAGAAAGTTGTGAGTTTTTTATTAGTGATTGTAGCGTTATTTACTCTAACCGCCTGTAGTAAATCAAATGAAATAAAATTAGATGGAGATGACTTAGAGGCTTACAATCTGATGCTAGAAGTTTGCTATGTTGCAAAAGACCCATCAAAAGTAAGTGTAATTTCAGGAACAGTCAGCAAAGATTTAGGTGTATTAAAGGTTTCATATGATAATGGAGAAAGCACTTATAATGTTTTAGTTAGTAAAGATGATGGCGATTATGTCGTAGAAAGATTGGATGATAGTCTAGCGAAAACATATAAAGATATGCTTTATGAAACAAATGATTTTAGTGCAAAAAAAGTTAATAAAGCTCTAAGCCAAAAATGGGCTAATTAGTATAAAAGGAGTTAAATGATATGGCGTTAATTAAGTGCCCCGAATGTGGGAAAGAAATAAGCGATACAGTTAAGAATTGTCCTAATTGTGGTTATCGCAAGAAAACAAAAATCAATAATAAAATATTTATTATAGGAGGAGCAATAGTTGCACTAGTATTAATTATTGGAATTATATTTATGTTCATTAAAAGAGAACAACCACTGACTAAACTAGAACAACAAGCAGTTGATTGTGTTATTGATTACAAAAAAATGTTGAAAAATCCAGAGTCCTTACAAGTTCACGATATTAGATGGGTAGAAAATGAACTTGTAGAAAATATGATATTTATTTATATAGATGTATCTGGGCAAAATGGATTTGGAGGCAATACTAGAGATATTATTAGATACGGTGTTGAAGAAGATGATATAACTTTTCAAGGAAGTTCTGATGATGATGATAATTCGTGGGAAGAATTGGTTGCCAAAAGTATTAAAGAAGGTTGGAACAAATTATCCAAAGATGATAATTCCATCATCGATGTTGAAAGAGTCATGTCAAAAGTTAATGGCGAATAAATGTCGATAAATTTTCTAAAATATTTGTATAAAACCTAACACAAATAAAATTGTCAAAGAACGATGAGGTTATTATAGATTTATTCTATAGTAGCCTCTTTTTTTACGCTATCCCAAAATCTTTAGTAGCCGTTCTTGTGACATTTCGTTACAGGATGAAAATAGTTTAATTATCTCGGATATACTAAATATTCCAAATTCATCATCAGCATAAAAAACTAAGTAAGGCATAGCAACTGGTTGATAATTCTTTAAAATTACTGGTAAAGATTTATGAGAATATTGTTCTCCTTCTGGCATTAATGTGTATAGTTGAAAGAATAAATATCCAAATAAAACCATAATTATATGTAATGCTATCATATTAATTTTTGTACTTTTAAAGTCTTGTAGTTTCCAGAAATCCTTTAATTGACGATAGTCTTCTTCGATTTCAGGTCTCAATTCATATGTCGTTATAATTTGTTTTGCACTTACTGTTGTGTCAGTAGTAATAAATACGAAATAAGAGTCTGTTTCAGTGTCCCAAACAACACAAGAATTAATTTCCACGTCGTCATTTTCATTATATTTTTTACGAGATTGTGCCACGTCAGACCACCAATAATTTTTAAGATTAGGTACAAATGCAATCTTTTGCTTTTCGCGGCTAGGGTGTTGTTCCCATTTATCTTCATCTTTTGCAATTTGTACAGCTATTTGATAGGCATTCATATTACTTCTCAAGGGCACATAAACATCTATTTGTCTTTCGTTTTTTAAATAATTTATTAAATTTCTATCAAGAAAACCTCTGTCTTCGATAAGAATATCTCCAGGATTAAATACCTTTGTAGTTTTCAGCATTTCTCTACTAAGTTCTAAATCGTGAACATTCATTGCACCAAATTCAATTTCCTCAATTATACCCGTATCTTCAACAATTCCACGTAGGGATGCTAGTTTATAACCACGGTCAGCATCACCATATTTATTGGTTGTTACGGCAGATTGTTCATAGTTATTATTATCAAGATTTACGGACAATTCAGTGCAGTCAAGAATATGAATATTAGGTTTATAATTTAATTTTGGCATAATTTGTTCTTGTACGACTTCGTTGTATGATTTAAACAATTCTTTTGCTTCATATTTTCCAAATAGAAAACGCAAACTGCTTTCAGTCATCATACCAGTCTTTAAATCTTTTTCTGTATCAATAATATTGTAACCTAATTCAGCTAATACTCTATGGTCTGTAATAGCATAAGGAACATCACAAATGCTAGTATTTGTTTTCATTTTAGCTGCAACAGATAAAGCCATTACTAATTCAAATGGTATAGTTGTATTGTGTGCTCTTTTATCAGGCAATTTATTTGCAAGACAAGCAAGTATTCCGCTTTTGTGCATACTTAAAATAATGTCATCTACTAAATTAGACACACTTGCCGCAACATTATCAAAAGCTCCTGTATAAATTTTCCTTAAAACCGACTCTTTATTCTCTTTACATATCTTAATCATATCAAAAACCTCCCTGAAATAAGACAACCCCATTTATTTTTATGTAATATTATAGTATAATTATATTGATAAATCAATGAAACCGAAGGAGGTTTATATGAGAACAGTAAGAAAAGGTATGTTTGGAACAACGTCTAACATAAATACATATACAGATGTCGATATTGGCATTCGTTTAAGAGATACAAGAAAGAAAAATAGATACACAATAGAACAATTAGCAAAAGAGTTAGAAGTAAGCGAAGAAACTATACAAGCTTGGGAAGATAGTTTAGCTCTTCCAGCGGATAAATATGTTGAAAAATTATCAAAACTTTATAAGGTCAAAAAAGATTACTTGTTAGGATTAGACAAGTAATTTTTTATTTGTCAAGTAAAAATCTACTTTGCGAATTGAAGTTGAGTAAGAACATAAATTGTTCTTCTTTTTTGTTTATGATATAATACCCTAGAAAGAAGGAAGTAATATGGGAAAGAAAAGTAATAAAGAATTAACTAAAGAAATAAAAGAAAAAAGTAATAAAACATTTAAAGAATTTAAAGAGTTTATATCTAAAGGTAATGTAATTGACTTAGCAGTAGGTGTTATTATCGGTGGTGCCTTTAGTAAAATAGTATCATCACTAGTAAATGATATCATTATGCCTTTAATTGGAATCATAATAGGTGGAATTGACTTTACTAACCTAACATTTAAAATTAAAGATGCCACAGTAAGTTATGGAGTATTCATTCAAAACATTTTAGATTTCCTAATTGTCGCAGCTTGCATCTTCACATTTGTTAAACTAATAAATAAACTAAACCATAAAAAAGAAGAGCCTAAAGAAGAAGTAAAGGAAGAACCTAAAAAAAGTGTTGAAGTATTATTACTAGAAGAAATTAGAGATTTACTAAAAAATGAAAAATAATGTTAAAAATTTTATTAGTGCATTTGTTGGTGCTCTTATTTTCAGCATCCCAGCAATTATCCTTTATATGATTGGTTATCTTTCTAGTGTTTTCTTTATGCTTGTACCGTATGGTGCAACATTATTTTATAAAAAATCAAGTGGGCAAGACATTATAAATAAAAAATATATCATTTGGATTACTGCGCTAATTTCAACAACAATAATTTCTTTTATATTATTTCCATACTTAATAAGCATAACTCAGGATATAAAACTAAAATCATTACTTAACAGTCCCAAATTCATGACTAGTCTAACAAGTGATTACCTCTATTCATTAATTTTCACAATTACAGGAGCATGGACTATAATAAAAACCGAAAGCAAGAAAATACCATTTAACGAAGAAGAAAATATGCAAAAAGTAATTGAAATCTATCACAAATACAACGCACTTTCTAAAGAAAACAGTGTTAGTGAAATAAAAATTGCTAAGGAAATAGATATCCAAAATAAATATGCTTATTTTGCAAGCCTTGAAAAGAGAGGAATAATTGTAAGTCCATTTATAAAATCTTATCTAGATGAAGAAGCAATTACTAATAAAGAAAAGGCTAAAAAGAACAGTTTTAAAAACTTATTTGTTGCAGCAATAATAAACACCATAATTTTACTTATAACAATTACTATTGTTTTGATAATGCTTGCTGCAAGCTAATTAAACTACAAAATAAAGTAGTTTACTTTTTTTTTGCTATAAGATATGTTAAAATATATTTTGGAAAGATGGTAAGAATATGTTTGATACGTTATTGTACCGTATATGTGCACCTATAGTTGGTGTGTATATGAAGTTGATTTATAAACCTGTGATTATTAATAAAGAAAGTATTCCTAAAGAGGGAAAGATTATTATTGCTGGGACGCATACTAATATGAAGGATTGTTGCTTACTAGCAGGATGCTGCACTAGAAGAGATATTAGATTTGTTGCAAAAAGAGAACTTCTAAAACCACCATTTGGTTTCTTGTTTAGAATGTCGGGCATCATCCCTGTCAATAGAAAAATTCACGACGCTACTGTAATGCCTGCCGTAAATAAAGTTTTAAGTGAAGGTGGAATGGTTGGTATATTTCCTGAAGGCACCATCAATCGTACAGATGACATAATTATGCCATTTAAAAAAGGTGCAGTCAGAATGTCTTTAGAAAATAACTGTAAAATCTTGCCATTTGCTATTAATGGAAAATATAAAAGAGGAAAATTAAAGATTAAATTTGGGGATGCTTATTTTCCTGAAACTAACGACATCGAAAAAGAAACAAAATTACTAGAACAAAAAGTAATTAAACTAATAAAGGAATGTGAATAAAATGAATTTTATAAAAAGAATATTTAATACAAAAGAATTAGAAAAACCATACTACGATTTATATGGAGAAATGCCTGCTCATCTAGATTATCCAGATAAAATGATGCATGAAATGGTTTACGAAACTGTTATGAAATATCCGCATAATGGAGCACTTCAGTACTATGGCAAAACCTTATCATATAAAAAATTTTATGATAAAATTGAAACATGTGCTAAAGCCTTAAAAGCAAACGGTGTAGAAGAAGGAGAACGTGTAACTATCTGTATGCCGAACACCCCAGAAGCAATTATTATGTTCTACGCAATTAATATGGCTGGAGCAGTAGCAAGTATGATTCACCCTCTATCAAGTGAAAACGAAATTGAGTTTTATATGGACGCAGCAAACAGTAAATACATCCTAACCATAAACATCTTTGCCGAAAAAGTAATCAAAGCAGCCAGCAGAGTAAATGCCAAAAAAATAATTATTGCTGATGTAACTGATGGTATGTTTAAAGTAATGCAAAAAACAATAAGCGCATACACATTTGTAACAAACCTCTTCAAAGAAAATAAAACATCTAAAATAGAATACAATGACATAGTTGTACCATTTAAAAACTTCTTTGACACAGGATATGGCTATGATGGAAAGTACAAGGTAACCAACAGAGCATCTAAAGAAGCAGTAATCCTTTATAGCGGTGGAACAACTGGTAAACCAAAAGGAGTAGTTCTATCAAACAAAAACTTCAACGCTGAAGGTATGCAAGCATTTAAAATGACTGGTGCCAAAGTAGGTGAAGCCGTTCTAACAGTAATGCCAATCTTTCACGGATTCGGACTAGGTGTAAGCGTTCATACAGAACTTATCTCCGGCATGAAATGTATTCTAATTCCTGCATTTAAAGTAAACGAATTTGCTAGATTAATTAAATTATATCATCCAGCATTCCTAATTGGTGTTCCAACAATGTATGAAGGACTAATTAACAATCAAGATAATTCCAAATATCTAAAATGTGTAACTAATTGTATTTGTGGTGGTGACACCTTAAAGCCGGAACTAAGAAACAGAGTTAACGAATACTTATTAGCCCATGGATCAAACGCTCAAATAAGAGTAGGTTATGGTCTAACCGAATCAGTGGCAGCCACTATCCTAACACCAAAGCATTACTTCAAAGAAGGAGCTCTAGGTGTGCCATTCCCAGACATGCAAATAAAAATAATTAAACCAGGAACTACTAAAGAAGTTAGAACGGGCAAAGAAGGCGAAATATGTATTTGTGGTCCAACCGTAATGTTAGGTTATCTAAACGAACCGGAAGAAACTGCAAACACCTTAAAAGTTCATCCAGATGGTAACACATACTTACACACTGGTGATGTGGGGTATAAAGACGAAGAAGGCTTAATCTTCTTCACATCAAGACTAAAAAGAATGATTATCTCTAGCGGTTACAACATCTATCCATCATTCGTTGAAAAAATAGTTGACTCTCATCCAGCAGTTCTATCTTGCGTAGTAGTTGGCATACCACACCCATACAAAAAACAAGTACCTGTAGCGTGTATCGTCTTAAGAAGTAACTTCACACCAAGTGAAGAACTAACAAACGATATCAAAGAATATTGTGCAAAATCAATTGCTAAATACTCAATGCCATATCGATATGAATACATTAAAAGCATTCCCAAAACCTTAATCGGTAAAGTAAACTATCGTAAGTTAGAAGAAGAATGCACTAAAAAATATAGTAAGGTGAAATAAGATGGAAAAAGAAAAACACATTCATGGTTTTAGAATATTTAAAGGCGTTCTAGGAGCAATCTTCACCATTCTTTTAAGGCCAACATATAAAAATAAAGAAGTAATTCCTAAAGAAGGACCAATAATTGTTTGCGGTAATCATATTCATTTATTAGACCAGTGCTTACCAATTTTATCAACAAAAAGAATGCTTCATTACATGGCTAAAAAAGAATACTTCGATGGACCATTTGCTTGGTTCTTTAAAGCTTCTGGTTGCATATCAGTCGATAGAGAACACCACGGTGGATCATCTAAAGAGATTGCCGTAAGTGTTCTTAACAAAGGTTGGGCTCTAGGAATATATCCAGAAGGTACCAGAAACAGTTTGGCTTGCAAAGACGAAAAACTAGAAGAAAGTTATGAACTAGTAAAGGACATAATGACTCTAAAAAAGTATAAAAAATTAATGAAAAAAAATATGACTTTAGTTAGTCAATATGAATTTTTAAAAAAATTAGTTGAGAGTAAAAGAATAACATCTAACGATGCTACATTCGCAATCCTAGATTTAGATAACTATTTAATAAACTTACTTCAAAAAGGTGAAATAACATACGAAGAATATAGAGACAATCTCTTACTACCAATAAAATTCGGTACTGTATCAATTGCTCAAAAAACAGGAAGTACCATTGTACCTTATGCTATAAGTGGTAAATATCATATTCTAAAAAACAATCTAACTGTCGAATTTGGCACCCCATTTAAAGTAGAAGAAAATGATAACTTAGAAGAAGCAAATGAAAAACTATCATCAAGTATTAAAGATTTGATATTAAAAAGTAAAGGACTATTAAAATGATTATAGATGGTAAACAGATTAAAGAAAAATACTTAGACAAAATAAAAGAAGAAATAACTAGTAAAAAAATAACTCTCGCCGTAATTCAAGTAGGTAATGATGAAGCAAGTTCTGTTTATGTTAAACAAAAAGAAAAAATGTGTGCCCAAATAGGTGCAAACTTTAATCACTATACATTTGACGAAACAACAAGTGAAGAAGAAATTATAAATTTAATAAATAAGTTAAATAAAGACGAAACAACCGGCATTTTAGTTCAGCTTCCATTACCGCCAAAATTTAATAAAGACAAAATAATTAATACAATTAAAAGTGAAAAAGACGTTGATGGCTTAACAGATGAAAATATTATTAAACTAGTAAAAGGCGAGCATACTATAATTCCATGTACTGCCCTAGGAGTAATGAAGATCCTAGAAGAAATAAATGCAGAAATTGAAGGAAAACATGCAGTAATTATCGGTAGAAGTAATCTTATTGGTAAGCCACTCTATAACTTACTATTAAATAAAAATGCAACAGTTACAATATGTCACTCACACACTGAAAATCTAAAAGAAATATGTTTATCAGCAGACATCCTAGTTTGTGCAACAAATAAAAAACATCTTGTTACAAGTGATATGGTTAAAAAAGGAAGTATTCTAATAGATGTTGGTATCATTCGTGAAAATGGCAAACTCTATGGAAATGCTGACTACGAAAACATCAAAGATATCACCTCTTACATAACCCCAGTTCCCGGTGGAGTAGGTCCTCTAACCATTGCTATGCTTGCTAACAACCTATTAGAAGCTTGCAAAATGCAAGAAAGATAACAATAGTTGTCTTTTTTTTCTTATGTGGTATAATACTACCCGCTAAGGGGGGACACAACATGATAAAATTAAAACTACCACATGAGAGCGGGGGATATTTTGGCATAACTAAAGATGTATATGCAGCCCTAAAAGAAGAAACAGAAGAATTTCTTAAAGGAGAAGAATTCTTAAACTCTCACGAATTTGCCAGAAAAGTAATGCTAACTCATGAAATAAAAGCGAACAATACCCTTGAAGGAATAAGAGATGATATTACCCTAATTCAAAGCGTTATAAACGACGCCTCAAAAGTCAAAGACGAAAAACAAAGAAGACAAATAATCAACTTATATGAAGGATACAAATATGTACTAAGTCATGATGACATAACGGAAGAATCTCTAAATGAACTCTATCGAATTTTAAGTAATGGATTACTATCTCCAAGAGATTCAAGTAGAATGGGTAAGTACTACCGTGAAGATGATGTATATATATTGTTTAACGGAAGAATGGATAACACAATGGATAAAGGAGTAGCCCCATCTCTAATTGAAGAATTAGTTCAAAGTTACCTTAACTTTATAAATGAACCATTTAACGAAGAATGTATGACAGACTACTTTATAAAATCGTGTATTATGCATTTTTATCTAGAATACATTCATCCATACTTTGATGTAAACAGTAGAACTACTAGAACTGTTGCTCTATGGTACCTTATGAAAAATGCTTGTTATCCATTCATTATCTTTAATAGAGGAATAACTCTAGATAAAACTGCATATGAAAGAATGCTTGTTGACACTAAAAAATCTAAAGACATAAGTTATTTCATAAGATACATGCTAGCACGAACCAAAAGAGAACTAGAAAAAGAATACATAATTCACCAAATTGCTGAAAGTTCGCCTAAACTAAGCGTTTTAGACTATCAAACCCTAGCATACTTTCTTGAAATGAAAGGAGAAGCTAACGTTCTATCGTTTACATCACTATTTAACTTTTATAATACTCATAAAAGACCTAAAGAATTATATGAAACTATGATTGATCCATTAATTCAAAAAGGAGTTCTTGTTGTGGAAAGAACCACCGGTAAATCCATGTTTGAAAGTAAACCAAATGAAGTAATCTGCATAAGCAAGGAAAGATACACTCCAGGTGAGCAAAAAATCAAACGACTTTACACTGGAAAATAATTTCATACAAATATCTTAAAAAAATCACACATTTTTCACAATTCTATAATATCATTAAATCATGAAAGGAAAAGGTGATAAATAATAAGATAAAAAATAATTATTAAATACGTTTAAAAATTTTAATTTGATATAATACTATTTTACATTTCCAAAAAATATAAGCAGGCTGACACTTTCGTCAGCCTTTTAAAATATCTTTAATTATCTAAAAACATATGACATTCTAATGTTTGTCAAGCATAAATTTTTGTGATATAATCTAAATATGCTGATTTAGTTTAGTGGTAGAACAGAAGCATGGTAAGCTTCAGAGGACTGTTCAATTCAGTCATTCAGCACCAGAAATAAATTATTCGGACCATTAGGTTCTTTTTTTTAAACTTTTATATGAAAGATGGGCGGAAATATCAGTCGGAGTTGATTTAGGTCAAGACGTTATAATAGACGCAGTTTCCAAAGGATTTGATGGAAGAGAAGTATCAAAAAGTAATTATACTCACGAAAAATATTTTATACCATGGTATGACTTAAGAAAAATTAACATTGGTAATTTTAAAAAATATCAAACATTCCAAATTGATAATGAAGAATATCAAAAAACAAGAAATGAAAGAATAGAATTTTTAAAATCTGTTGGTTTAAACCCAGAAATATTTTCTTCTTACATTCCCGAAAAATATCAAGCAATACCAGACTTAATATGGTTAAGTGTAATTAAAAATCTTCTAAAACAATTAGAAAAAAACGAAGATATATTAATAAGTTATGGATTTACTAACTCTGCTATATCTGGCCATACTGAAGGAAAATAGTTTTCACCATGGCAGATGTTTGATAAAAGTAGATATACCTTAGCAAAAGGAAGAACAAAGTAATTAAAGCAATCTAAAAGTTATTCCAGTATAGTAGAATAACTTTTATAATACCTCAAACTCACTAACATCCTTTTTATTAATTACTTCCTTATAACTAGTAACATAATAATTATCAGTCTCACCAATAACAATCTTCTCAGTATCAAAATTTTTGATTTTCATATGCACTCTGCAGGGAAAAGTAGTTTTCTTAACACTCTTATTTAAAGAACTTCTTACAACTTGCTCATCCTCGTCAAAAGTATTTTTATATAACTTAGGTAAATCCATAAGCCCTCCTAATTAAATATATGTCTAAAAAACATTAATATAGCCAAAATAAAAATATGAAGAAAAAATATTTAACAATCATTTTTTTAATCCTTATCATGTTATTTAGTGTTTATAATCTTTACAGCGCCAAAGTAATGCTTAAAAGTTATAGCACTTACTACATAAAAGAACTAATCTGGTTTGCTTTAGGTTTTCTAATTATCATAATAAGTTCTAAATTAAATCTAGATATTATTTTTAAAAATTCAAAATACATCTATGCTTTAGGAATATTCCTACTTATTATCACACACTTCTTCGGTATCAATATCAACGGAAGTACTAGCTGGTTAAAACTAGGCCCAGTAAGTATTCAACCTAGTGAGTTCATGAAAATACCTCTAATTATTTCGCTAAGAAGCATATCTTTAAAAAATTACTCAAATACAAAATATTTTATATATGCTCTTATTATAACCATAATTCCCTCAGTACTCGTATTTATGGAACCAGACACAGGAGCAGTCATAATCTATCTTTTAATATTTATAACTTTTATCTTTATGAGAAAATATAATAAATGGTTTTACATAACGAGTGCCATTATAATAATTGGTATTATTTTAACATTTACTTATCTATATTTATTTCAAAGAAACTTCTTTATAAAACTATTTGGTTCGTCTTTATTTTACAGAATAGACCGCATAACAAACTTTTTAAACCAAGATGGATATCAAAGAAACCAGGCATTAGCATCCCTAAAAGCCTCTAAATTATTTGGTAGGGGAGAACTAATTTATTTTCCCGAAAGTGCCACTGATTTTGCTTTTACCTTTCTCGTATCTCAAATAGGAATAATTCCTAGTATTATTTTTCTTATTATTTATGCTTTACTAATTATTAATCTTAAAAGTATAAAAACAGATAAATACATAATAACGCCGCTTATCACTATAATTACATTTCAGTTAATTATAAATGTTTTAATGAATATTGGCCTTTTTCCTATAATTGGTATAACATTACCATTCCTTTCCTATGGCGGAAGTAGCCTTTTATCATACATCATTCTAATTACTCTAGCACTAAAAAAAGTATCAAACGATACTTATCTATAATATGGCGGATAGTAGTTATAACCTCCATAATAATTATAACCAGCAGGTGGATATTGACCATAAACTTGATATGGAGCAGCCTGATAAGGTGCACTATTGACTGCATAAACAGGTCTTGGCCTAGCAGCAGAAACTACAGCAGCACCACCTAACCCACCAAGTAAAAAAGGGAACCAAAACTGTCTATCACCAGCATTATTATAACCATAATTATTATAATACATATAAAAACTCCTTTCATGGTATTATATGAAAAGAGTTTACTTAGAATATAGGCGATATAAACTTATTGAAGGCCTATCAAATAGTCTAACTTTATACTTACTAGTACCAACACCACCAGATATATACATCTTAGTATCACCCAAAGAATACTCTGGATCGTAATACTTCTTAGCCCCAACAGTCTTATAAATAGCACCAGCAAGCGGTATTCTAACTTGACCATTATGTGAATGACCTGCAAGCATTAAATCAGGCACCTTAGTTAGTTTATCATAAACATCAGGCTCATGCGCTAAAAGAATCTTATAACTAGTATCATCTTCATAACTAAATGCAGCATCTAAATCAAGTGTGCCTTCCAAATAATCATCAAGACCAATAAGCATTATCTTCTCACTGGTTCCATTATAAATATACTCATACTTATTTTTAAGAAGGTTAATATTAGAACCACTTAATATACCTTCATAACTCACATTTTGATCGTGATTACCAGTAACCGCATACACTCCTAAAGAAGCATCAATCTCACTTAAAATATTTATAATATCATTCTTCTCATCATCATTTAAATGATAATGATAATCAACTAAGTCCCCAGTAAAAACAACAATATCCGGATTAAGAATATTTATCTTACTAACCATATTTTTAAGTTCATCATTAAATGTCGTCATTCCATAATGTGTATCACTAAACTGTACAATCTTAAAACCATGGAAACTTTCCGGGATTTTTTCATTTATAACTGAGTACTCTTTAATAACAAGACCTGTAGTTCCAACATATCTCGCATAATAATAGGTACCAGCACAGATAATGATTAATACCAAAATAAACTTTAAAAAACCATGCCCCTTAACTTTATCTTTCTTTTTCATAAGATCTCCTAAAATATAATAAATAATAAACTAACTAAATTATTAACAATGTGAATACTTACCGGATATATCAAACTATCAGTTTTTTTATAAGCATAAGCAAATGTTAAACCTAATATAAAATAAGGAATAGCATATAAGATTTCACTAAAACTAGACAAATGCATAACCGCATATAAAATTGAAGTAAAAATCATATATATATACTTATTTTTAATACCATTAAATCCATATCTAAAAGTTAACTCTTCACAAATAGGAGATAAAACTCCAAATATCAAAAGATAATATAAAGGACTAACCCGAACCAAACTTCTAAGAAGGACTTCATTTTCTGGTAAAGAACTCACCTTAGATATTAAAAATAGTAAGCCGTAATTTATTAAAATTAATGGAATACTCACAAAAAAATACTTATAATTACTAATTTTAAAATTTTTTAAATCATCATTAATCCCTTCAAAATTAAGTAAATAAATAGTTATAAGTGCTCCAAGACTATTCCAAAGTGGATACTTTGCAAGGAAAACATTAAATGCCAAAAATATAAATAAAATTTTAATCGATTTAAATTTTTGCATAAGATATCACCACTTAATATTTTATCATAAAAAAAGAAAAATTGTTTGAAAATGATATCTCTATATGCTATACTAGACACAGGATAGGTGATAAAATGAAATATTTAAAATCTTTATTGGTTTTACCTTTTTTAATTGCCTTAAATGTTTACGCAGATGAATGTTCATATAAAGAACAAGCTAATTTAAACAAAGAAGCAGCACTAATCGAAGCAAACTATGAGGTCATCAAAGAACAAGAACCATATACTTTCGAAGATCCAGACGGATTGGGAACTACAGAAACAACAAGAACCATTACAACATTTAAAATAAAAATATATAATATCGCTGAAAACTTATCATTAAACATCAACGAAAGAATCGGTAATAAAGCAGGTTCAAACAAGGTAGTCACATACGCTGATACTGAAAATGGCGTATACACATTTACAAGCGACAACTTAGGTGATATTATAGATTACACGATTAAAGCAAGTGCCTTAAGTGGTGGATGCGCAGGAAAAACAATTAGAACAATGACCTTTAAAAAACCTAGAGTTAACCCATACGCTGGTTACGATATTTGCAAAGGCCATGAAAGCGTTCAATATTGTGAAGAATTTACAACAAAAGAATTTGAATTTACTGAAGCAAAACTAGAAGAAGTTTTAAAAGACATTGATAAAACAAATAATGGTGGCGATACAACTACTGAAAATGGATTTTTAAAATTCTTAAAAAATAACTACATCTATATCATAGTAGGAGTTGTAGTAATTGGCGCAGGCACAGGAGCTTACTTTATATATAGAAAGAAGAGAGTATTATGAAAAAGGTTTTGGTATTATTAATAAGCATATTTACCCTAGCATTAAACGTTAGTGCAGACTCAGATCATGGTATATGTGCTGGAAAAGAAGTAACTGGAGAAGGCTATTGTACATTAGAAAGTGGTGTATCAATCAGCGGTGTTGCTTTTAATCCTTCAGTAAATAACTTAACAAATGGACACCCAGCAGCACAGTATAACTATCGTGGTGGTATAAATGGAAAAACAGAACATTTATATTGTATTGACTCAAATTTAACCTCACCTAGTGGCTCATCATATAGTTATGCAAGAGCATTAGACCCAGACAGATTTACATTAGATGGTATGTTAGCAAGAATGTATGTATCACTAGTAAATTCAGCTGTATATGATTTTAACAATGGTGCGTGTTCTAATCTAGACGATTGTTTTAATAAATACTTACAAGCTGCAAACGTTTTAATGAGAGCTTTAGTAACAAAACAAGGATATAATATTCAACCAAAGGACTCATGGGGATGTGTAACTCTAGGAACTGGAGCATATCAAAACGTTGTTAGACAGTTAGAAGGAAAGTCATACACAGGAACGGCTTTAAAAGAAGATGGACAATATAATATAATCAAGAATTGGTATCAAACTGCAAGTAGTGCTTCTGGTTATAGCGGACAATCGTTTAAAATAGAAGCCGAATTAAATCGTGACGAAGAAATAGTAACTGAAGAAAACGGTGACACATTCACTAAAATCATTCCAATTGATTTAACAGGCTTAGAAAACTTTAAATACGATTATGAAACTTGGAAAAAAACAAACCCTAAAGTTCAAATAACTGAACTAGAATGTTCAGAAGGATTAACATGTGAAATCGATACAGAAAAATCAGGATTTAATCTAAAAGATAATCTAGTTGAAAAATTTAACGAAGATAAGATTACTTTCTACGTTAAAGTAACTGGTAACTCAAAAATGTTAAAAGACAAGAAAAAGGGTACTTTAACAGTAAAAATAGATAAATATCATGTTTTAGACACTGATAACCTAGCAATTTTAAGAGGTTATGCTACCCAAGCCCAAGGTTTATCTGAATATTTACCAGGCAAATCTATGCATTCAATTTGTTATCAAAGAATGGTAGCACTTATGCCTACGACACCTCAAAAAGTTGAACTAGAAATCGACTTAGAACTACCTCCATATTGTAAGGCAGAAACCGATGACCAAGGAAACAAAACATATAAATTAGGAACAGAAGAAGTTTCTATAAGTGATTACATAAATGAAGGATGTTGTACAGATGTCGATACAAGCCAGCTTTCAGAAGCAGAACTAGAAGTTTTTGAAGCGAATTGTGGCGGAGAAGATATTGTAGATTTAAAACAAGAATGTGGTGCCGGCTCATGTGAAGGCAACAATGGTACTCTTCCAGCTAAGAATGTCGATTCATACGTAAAACAAGTAAGTATGAAAGGCACAATGGATAAAGTATATAAATGGGAAAATTCAGCGTCTGTTAATACAGCAACTTATGCACAACAAACTAAAGAAAATCTAAAATATTGGAGAGACGATGAATTTGCAAGTGAATTAGAAAGTAACCCATACTGTAAAATATATACGAGCGAAGAAAATCATATGTATTATCCAACAACAACAACAGCAACAAGTGGAAGATTCTTCGTATTTGGAAAAGGCGAGGATGGACAATATCTACAACCATATGTTGATGGTAAAATTTATTCAACTTTCCATACAGCATTTGAATTATGGCAAAAAGATTATATAAAAGCCATTAAAACTGAAAAGAGTGCTTATACAGCATGGCAATATGCTGAAAATATTAAAGATGCTTTATCTCATGAAACAACTGAATCTCATTCACATCAGTACGTTTGTGGTTCTCATACAGATTCAAAGGGAAATTCAGTTCCAGACTATTGTACATGTAATTACACAACACACAAAATAAAAGCTGAAGATACATATTACAATGGTGATTATCCTGGAACGACTCAGGCTAAATACACTAACCAATGGGATACTGGACATAGTTGTGGTTCAGGAAACGGGCAAGCACCAACTTATAATGCAGGTGCTGGTGCAGCATATCAAGCAGCAAAAGCAGCACGTAAAGAACTAGAAAGACAAAAAACAGAATGTCAAGATGCATCCAAGAAATATGTTGAAAGCTGGAAATATATTTTAGAACCAGATTTAACATTCCATTATAATCAAAAATATTATGATTCAGTAAGCGGACAATCAAAATTCTTAACAACAGATATTGATATGGTAATTAGCGACCAAGCAGAAAAATACTTCCCAAATGTAAGTACAAGAGTAACTAATCCGACAGCAACAAGCGGTGGCTGGAATGGCGTTGACTTCAATCAAGCCGATGGTGCTGAATATGAAGGAGCATTATATGGTGGAAGCAATCACTTAGGTCCTCGTGTTGAAGAACCATACGAAAACGTTGATAAAACCGATAACGAACATCACAATTACACGAGAGATTTCGAAGATATAAAACTTTACTACAGACCAGATAAAGCATACTACAGTTTAATACCTACAGGTTTATATATAACAAATGTTGATATTACATCAGCACAAGACGCTTTAGATATTGGATATGTATTTAACGTTCAAATAACCAATTATCAAGGTGAATACGAAACATGGTTTACAATTAAAAATAATGGTCACCTCGAAATTGAACCAACCAACGATAAGAAAAACGAAAGTAACGTTCAATATAGAATTAATCAGTATTTAGAAGAACACGCATCTGAATTTACTGATCAAGCAAACGATATTGACGCTTCAAAAGCCTTCTCAAGTAAATGTATTTATTGTAACAGAGAAGTAATTTATGAAAGAAATTGTATTACATGCGAAGACGATGAAAACTTCAAACCAAATTATATATATAGAACAGTTAATCCATCAGACATCGACCCTAATAATCGTGGAGATTCTGGTGATTTAGGAAACAACTGGTCAAATCCAAAAGGAGAAGCAGCAGAGAACCGAATCAATAGTCTCGGAAAAGCCGACTCTATATATGATGATCATACAAAAGAAAACTTGGAGTATGAGTTTAATCTATCAACAAAAGTAATGCAAGAAATTAAAAAATCAAACAAATCGACAAATTATTATGATTTCGGATTAAAATGCAACGATTATGGCAAAGAATGTGAAAGCACATTTATCAATGAATATGCATCTTACACAGAAGGTCGTAATAAATACAAATATTATGTAAATGGAACATTTAAAGTAGGAACAATGGATTCACTTCTTGGAGGTACATATCCAGAATTAGAAGATTGTCCAGACAAGTTATGTCCATAAGGGAGGTGTAGAAAATGAAAGAAAGTCTTTGGGGATATTGGTTAATTATACTTGGTATTTTCATTCTCAGTGTTATGCTTCTTTTACAAAACTACACAACAACTAATGAACAAGATGTTTACCTAATAAAAGAAATTACCGACGCTGCAATGGGTGATTCATTAGATTTAGCCCATTACAGAAAATATGGTGAAATTAGAATTATTAAAGAAAAATTTGTTGAAAACTTTATCAGAAGATTCTCTGAAACAATAAACATTAATAAAAATTATAAAATATCTTTCTATGATATATATGAAGCACCACCAAAAGTTAGCGTTAAAGTAGCAACAACTACCGGAGATATAACAATTGAAGGAACAACAGATTCTTATGCGGTAGTAAACAAACTAGATGCCATACTAGAAGATTTAAAAACACCTAACACCCCAGAAAACAATGAATTTCCTAAATATTATAAAGGCAATAAAGTAGCTTCTAGTACGCCTTCAAAAACTCAAAAACCATCTGAATCTAATACCGACGATAAAAAAGAGAGTATTACATTGAACTTCAGTGGTATAACTCAAAATCCTAATCAAGTATTTTCATATAACGGAAAAGACGTAAAAATGAGTTGTGCTTGTGGCCCATTGTCTTTAACATCAATTATTGAATCTAAAGGTAAATCAAATAAATTATATGAGTACCTTTCAAATTCAGGCTATACACATAATAAATTAAGTGGTAGTGGCTCACAAAGTCAAAAAATGGCAGCATTAACATTTAGTAAAATGAGTAATTCAGGTCTTAATGGTCCAACAAATGGTAATGCTCAAAGAGGTAGTACATGGTGTGGTTCTAATGGAAATTATACAACTAGTTCAGAATTTAGTTCTATTGTAACAAATTCAGGTTTATCAATAACTGGTAAAGGCGGTGGCTTAAATGGAGGCTCAACTGGATTTGCCGATAAAATTTACGAACAATTAAAAAATGGTTCACTCGTTATGGTTGCACTTCCTGCTGGATATAACAAAAAAGGTACTGGATTTGAAAGTACAGGAGGCGGTCATTACGTAGTAATCTACGGTTATGATGCCAAAACAAATACATTCCTATTCTACGATGGCTATAATGGTAGAGGAAACCGTAAAGAATCATGGGATGTAGTAAACTCAAGCGTAGTAGAATATATCGGAATAAGTTAAGATAAAACAGACAAAAAGGTAACGCAACGTTATCTTTTTTTGTTGAGACATAATAAAATAAATAAAGTGTTAAATAAAATAATGGATTGTCTACATCCCACTCACGGGTGTCTACTTTAAGTATACCAGTACAAAAATATAAATTTTACAGCCATAGAATAAAATCGGAGAAAAATTAACTTGACACGGGGGGGGGTTGTTATATACTTTCTATAGAATAAGTGAGGTAAAATATGAACCAAGAAGATATACAGAAAAAACAAAAGCAAGTTATGATTTATGCAATGTTGCTATGCATAGTATTAGCAGTCGGTGCATCTTATGCATTCTTCACAGCAGGAATGTCATCAGAAACTACAACAACAGTAAGAGCAGATGCAGGAACAATGAAAATAACTTACGCTGGTGGAAATAACATAAACTTATCAGGAATATATCCAAGAGATGCAGTATGGGCAACTAAAACAATAACAGTAACTGGTAACAATAAAACTGAAGTCGATATGTATTATAAATTAACTTTAGTAGTAGATTCTAACACATTTAGTACATCAGACCCATTACAATATGAATTAACAAGTACAAATACAAGTACTAACGGAAATATTATACCTGCAATATCTAAAACAAATATAACAGGAAGTTCAATTGAATTAGGCAGTGGTAACTTTGTAAAAGCAAATAATGCTAAACATACATATCAATTAAAGATATATTATCCAAAGAAAACAACTAGTCAAAATTCAAATCAAGGAGCAACATTTAGTGCACATGTAGAGATTGCATCAGTAAAAGCAGAAACAAATGAAGTAATATCATTTAAGTTTGCGAATTCTTTGTATCAGGCAACTGAAGGATCTACGCTTCAAGAATGGCGAGATAGCAAATTCAATACGTTCGGATATTACTTTACTAAAAAACTAAGCAGAGCAATTGTAAAAGACGATATTATTAATATCTATTATACTGACTGTACATCGTCAAAAGAAATAAGTAAATGTGATGGATTGGATTCTAAGTACAAGAATATATATAACTTTGTTTACTTAAATGAGAATACATTTAAAAAATATATTCCACAAGAATGCAAAATTCCGACATTAGGAGTATATCACTTGTATAGTGGCGATTTCACATACATTGATACATTAATTAATTGGGCAGAAAATAATACCGATGACGAAGAAATTATTACAAATTATAATGAACTTACTAGCAAATTAAATGGTCTAGAAGCAATAACCGAACCATACATTTTTACTATTGAAGATCCTGCCCAAGCCCTAAGAAACGAAAATGGAAAATATGTATTCAGCATGAATGTCGTAAGAATGGATCCAGCGTATAATAAGTATAAAATACTTAGCTTTAATCCAGAAACATACGAAATGAAAACATCTGATCCAGTGAATGTTGATGCAGAAAACAAAAGAATTGACTTGGAACTTGATGAAAACGAAATATTCTTTATACTTGTTGATAAATCATAATAATATTAAACTTGCTTAAATGCAAGTTTTTTCTTTTTGAGTGCTTGAATAAAAAATAAAATATTGCTATAATTAACTTATCATAGAGAAGAATAAAATGGAGGATTTAATATGAATAATTTACTAGTTGGAATCAAGAGATTCTTAGGAAACAAAAATACAGTAACCATCATTGGTGTTTTAGCAGGTATTGCCGTTCTTTACATTGGTTATAACTGGCGTGTTAAACAAGCAATAGAACCAAAGAGTGTACCTTATGCTAAACAAGAAATAGCAGCAAATACCCTTATAACAACAGACATGATAGGTAGTGTTAAAGTAAGTAAAAGTATGGTTGACTCAACAACTAATTTAGTAACTGCTAACAATCAAGTAGTTGGTAAATATGTGTCATATGATACAACTATTCCCGAAGGAAGTTTATTTTATAAAAGCCAATTAATGACAGAAGAACAACTACCAAACTATATCGTTCGTAACATTCCAGAGGGATATACAGTATATAGTTTAGAAGTAAACTCACACTTAACATACGCAAACAGTATTATGCCAAACGATTATATTGACTTATACTTTAAAGCCGTTGACGATGACAACAAAGTAATGTTTGCCAAAATGATTGAAAGTATTAAAGTAATTGCTGTAAAGGATTCAAAAGGTAAAAGTGTTTTCTCATCAGAATCAAAGGATGCTCAACCAGCCGAATTAGTTTTCGCTGTACCAAACGATATGTTCTTACTTTTGAAAAAAGCAGACTACATTCGTAGTAACTCAATCGCTATCGTTCCTGTTCCAAGAAATGCAAACTATACAGAAAATCCAAATGCTACTCAAGTTGCAAGTGAAGTTATAACAGATTTTATTCTATCAAAATCAGCTTATATTCCAGAAAGTACAACAAACACTGATACAAACAACAACTCAAGCAATACTGGTGCATAAGAAGGTGACAAAATGACAGATGCAATTTTCTCAGAAATAGATTTTGGACCTTTAAAAGAATTTTTAGAAGATGATAATATAACCGACGTATCCTATAGTAATGGTGGTCAGGTTTGGTTAAAAACATTAGATAAAGGTGTCTATCAAGTAGTAAGGCCAGAAATTAATAATGCTCTTATGGAAAAGCTAGCATTCCAATGTTCAAACGTAATGGGTAAAACATTTAACATGGCCCATCCATTCCTAGATGCTGAAAGCGCAGAACTTCGTCTTAACTTTGTTCATGATAGTATTGCAACTAACGGCATCGCTTGTGTTATCCGTAAAACACCAGCAAAGATACGTCTAAACAAAGATAAACTTCTAAACGAAAAATATTGTACACTTCAAATACACGATTTTTTAATGAAATGTGTTGAAGGTCACTGCAATATCATTGTATCCGGAGAAACTGGTTCAGGTAAAACAGAACTTGTTAAATATTTAGCAAGTCATACAAAAGAAAATGAAAAAATAATAACAATTGAAGATACATTAGAACTTCACTTAGATAGAATTTTTCCAACAAGAGATATCGTAGCAATGAAAACAAATAACATTGCGTCATACTCAGACGTGCTAGTAACTTGTATGCGTCAAAACCCTAAGTGGATTTTACTATCAGAGGTTCGTAGTGCTGAAGCAGTTATGGCTGTTCGTAACTCAATTTCATCAGGACACAACATTCTATCAACAATCCATGCTGATAAAGCCGCAAGTATCCCAATGCGTATGTACTCACTACTAGAAACAAATCAAGACGTAAGTCAGTTCCTATCTACAATTCATAGATACGTTCAAATCGGTGTTTATGTAAAAGGTTACATGAGCAAAGCCCTTGGAAGATTCCAACGTGAAATCATGGAAGTAACTGAGTTCTATGTAGACGAAAATAACAAACCATGCACAAACATAATTTATAAAAAAAGTATTGACGGCTCATTTGCAATGAAAAATCCAACAAAATACTTACTAGATTACTTATCAATTCAGGGAGTAGAACTTCCTGCAGATACGTTTAGATTAGGAAATGTAAATAATGGCAGCAATGATAACAAAGTTGACTTAAGCGACCTTGAACTACCGAAAGCTGCAGCCTAAGGAGGTGAACTATGGAGTTAGTTCTATTACTACTCATCGCTTTATTTGTCATATCATATAGAAAAAATGATGGTGAAAGCGTATATAAATTTATTGCTAAAGAAGTAACTGGTTTATATGATAAATATGCTCCATATAGTTTCAAAACAGTAAGAGAAAAATCTATAGAACTAGGTGAAGAATACACTACTAAACAATATATTACTCAAGTTATAATCTTTGGTGCAACAGGTGCTGGTATTGCATATCTATATTTCTATAGTATCATTTGGGCTATAGTTTATGGTATTGCCGCTATCGCATTTATTCCATACCTAGCATTCCTTAGATGTAAAAGAATTTATAGTGAATTCCTTTTTGAACAAATCCAAGTTTACACAACAAATGTTATTATGGAATTTAATACAACTCAATCATTCGTAAAAGCCTTAGAAGGTGTAAGAGATTCTGGCGTTTTAGAAAATCCAATCTTAGATGATGTAAAACTAATGATAGATTTAAGTTACCAAAATGGTACAATCGAAGAATCAATAAACTATTTCAATCAAAAATATCCATATTATATGGTTAAAAATATGCACCAATTATTCTTACAAATCACTAGAGAAGGTGCCAAAGATTCAGGTGAGTCACTTGATAACATGCTACTAGATATAGATATGTTAGTTGAAGGTGTATATCGTGATAAAATGGATAGAGAACAATATCATAAAAAATTCTTAACCTTTGGTTTTGCCTTATATTTACTAGTAATGCTTACTCAGTTTCTTCTTGGAACTGAAAGCTACATCTCAATGCTTGATAGATGGTACGTAGTATTATTACTTCATGCAATTATTTTGATAAATACATACTTCTTAGTTGATGGTGAAAAATACTACAATGAAAATACAGGAGGTGAGTAGCGATGATGATCGAAGTTATGATACTTGGTATCCTTCTATATGTAATACTTGAATATAATGGCAGCATCAGTACCAATAAATTTATTATAGATAACCAAGATATCTTTAAAAAATTAAAAGAAAAAGACTATGATTTTTATGCAAAAGCAAGATATGGCGATTCAATTGATGTAGAAGCTTTATTTAATGCCAGACTAAAAAATGGTCTTATCGTAATATTCTTACTTATCTTTACTTTCATATCTAAACTTAGTTATATCAACTGCATATTTTCAGTAATCGTCGGATATGGTGTTTATAAATTAAATTACTTAAAACTAAGAAAATACTATAAAACTCACTTACATGAAATAGATATTATGCTTCCATATTACCTAAAAAACTTAGAAATCTTAGTCCAGCACTACACAGTACCCGTGGCTTTAGGTAAATCAATTGATGAAGCCCCAGAAATATTCAGAGGTGGACTTAACGACCTTATCGCTAAAATCAATGCCGGTGATTCAACAATCAATCCATACATGGATTTTGCTAGAGACTTCCCGGTAAGAGATTCAATGCGTATGATGCGTTTACTTTACAGACTTAGTTTAGGTAGCCAAGAAAGAAAACAAGAACAATTACTAACATTTTCAAGAAACATTTCTAACTTACAACAAAAAGCGCGTGAAACAAGATATAAAGAACGTCTTGAAAAAATGGAAAGTAAAACAATGGTTATGCTTATTTCTACCGGAGTAGGTGTAATGGTTTTATTAATTATTTCTATCTTAATGCTATTTACTAGCGGAATGTGATCACCTAAAGTGGTCACATTTTAAAAAAAATTCAAAAATTTTATTGACAAGGTAAGGAAAATAATGTATGCTTATATTGTCTAATAGTAAAGGGTACATATATAATTAATGATTTTGTGTATATTTTAAAGAAATATATATAAAATGACTTTATATCAATTTAATAAAAAAAGTAATATTTTTACCAAAATTAAAATATTACATTAAACTAATTGATATAAAAATTGTATTAATTTGAAATGTACAAAATAGCATAGAAGCTTGAGAAAGCCTTATCTGCGATAGACATAACAATTGTTAGGGAGAAAGAACACTCCTAAAGATAAGTGGGATATATAATACTGATAATATTATATTGAACCATTCTTTAAAACTAGGACTAGTTATTTTATCAGAATAACTAGTTTTTTTATGATTATTATATTGCAAAAGAATATCAAGTTTGTTATAATTTTTATTAGAATAGAGGTAGGTTAGATGATATGCGATTTATATAGTTCTTACTACGATTATAAAGTACGAACATTAAACGAATACACCTTAACTCTAAGTAAAATTATTGGAATAAAAGAAAATAAACTATTTAATAATCAAAAACTTCGTAATGACTTCTGGCCTTTTGTGATTAAAGATTACTTAAATAGATACATAGAAGGCATTCCATTAAACAAATACTTAGTAAAAGGTTTTTTAAATGAAAAAGAAATTCAAAACTACGAACTAGAAAATGAAGTAATGAGTGTGATTAACTATCTTATTAAAAAAAGTATGGTTTTAGATATAATGAAATATAAAGAGAGTATAGTCTTAGCTAGTTTTATCCTAAAAATAGCAAACACTATTGACATTTTAACTAGTCCATTTACTAAAAACCAAAACAACTATAGTACACTTTGCATAAATGCTATTAATGAAGCAAACAAAATAAAATATATAAGTCTAATTGATAATGGCAAAAAAGAAACTAATAAACTACTAATAAAAGTAAAAGAAAATGTTAAAAGAGAAAGAAAATTCTTTGAAAGCCTAACTAGCATCAGTTCATTTAACAAATACATAGACATATCTAAAGAAAATATCTACTATCTAGCACAGTACAACTACCGCATACCTAACCTAAACAAATATGACGAATATGCTGTAAAAGATATATACGATAACCTAGATGTTGATGATGCATTTGCTCTTATAAGTGCAAACTTAGTTGTATCAAGCGAACTTAAACTAATCTCGGTAAGAAGACCTCTAAAAACAATTTTCTTGCCACTTAGAAAAAGTTTCTTTGACAATGACAAAAATATTAAAGAACTTAAACAACTATACAAAAACAATAAATTACATAAATATATAAAAGTCTTAATCAACTATAGTGAAGCAAGCAAAGAAATAGTAAATCTACTAAACAAAAATAAATTAGATTTCTATTTATATTGTAGCCGTAATAGTGCTGCAACATCTGGCAAAATAATTGAAAATGCTAATAACTATTTAGTTAGCAAAGAGTTTTATGATAATAACAAGAATATTATATCTAAATGGAAAAACTTAGGTATTAATATAATAAAAGAAGAGTTTGATGGAATTGTCACAGATTCACGCTTACTCATAGATTAGAAGGGAAGAATAGAACATGGGAATTAACGGAGAGTTTTTTCTAAAATTTTTAGAGCCATTCTTTGGCGGACTAGTAGCATTTTTTAAAGCAATAGGTGCTGCTATTGTAAAAATATTTAATATTGCAACATACTTTGATATTATCAAAGAATATAAAGCAAAGGGAAGTAGTACAATAATCATCATCTTAGCAGTACTTTCACTAATTATTCTATTTGCTGTAATCGCTTTATTAATATTCTTATTAGTAAGAAGGATTATTAAATGGCGTCATAACGTATCACATCATGAAAAAATGGTTGAAGAAATAGAAAGCCTAAATAATGATGTAGTTCGTTTAAGAAATGAAAATCAAAAATACTTAGAAATGGCAAATCCAGATTCTGGCGTAGAGTATGACGAAAATGGTAATATTACAAATAAACTAAGTGAAGGAGAAAGTAGATTCTTCAAACTTACTCAAATTGATGAAAAATACAAAGACTATGTAGCACCTGATTTACATGAAACAATCACACTTGATAAATTATGCGAAACATTTAGAAATTATTCAGCAAGTCAAATGAAACTATATTATTCAATAGATTTAATTAGACTATATATTGCATCATTTGCTTCAAACAGACTTATCATTTTACAAGGTATCTCTGGTACAGGTAAAACATCACTAGCATATGCTTTCGGTAACTTCATCAAAAACGAAGCAGTAATCGCCAGTGTTCAACCATCATGGAGAGATAGTACAGAACTATTTGGTTACTTCAATGAATTTACAAAACGTTTCAATGAAACCGAAGTTTTAACAAAAATGTATGAAGCAAAATACAATCCAAAAATATTTATTACATTACTAGATGAAATGAACATCTCACGTGTTGAGTATTACTTTGCTCAAATGCTATCTATTCTAGAATTACCTAGTACAGATGAATGGGTATTAGAACTTGTTCCTAATGCTTGGGATAATGACCCTAAATTAATCGACAATGGCCGCTTACAAATTCCAGATAACATGTGGTACATCGGTACAATCAACAACGATGACTCAACATTCATGATTACAGATAAAGTATACGATCGTGCTATGCCAATTAATATTGATACAAAAGGAGTAGCGTTCGATGCGCCTGCGACAGATGCAATAGATATTACATCTAAATACTTCTTATCATTATTTGATAAGGCAAGACAAGAACATCCTGTAAGTGATGCAACAATGGATAAAATTGCTAAAATGGATGACTATGTAATCGAACATTTCCGCCTAGCATTTGGTAATCGTATCGTAAAACAATTAAAAGATTTCGTTCCAGCATACATTGCTTGTGGTGGAGAAGAAATAGTTGCAGTAGATTATCTAATCGCTAACAAAATATTAAGAAAATTTGACCAATTAAACCTAGCATATATTCGTAATGAAATAGATGGTTTTGAAGCTTACTTAGATGAATTATTTGGTGAAAATAAAATGGTTGAATGTAAGGCGTTCTTAGAAAGACTTAAAAAGACAATATAATATAAAGTAAGGAGTTGTTAATATGGATTTCAGTTTACTTGTAAAAGACATTCCAAAAGATGATTTAGAACTTTTTCTAAAAAAAACTGATAGTACTTTAACTGCTAAAAAAAGCATAAATAAGATAGCAATTGATTATGGGTGGGTAGATGTTTTAAATGAATCTATTCCATACTTAGATAATATTATTCGTAATCCGAGAAGATTTATTGCTCAGGAAGAGGATGTTATTCCAATTGAAAAAACTAAAAAAGTGTCTGAAGAATCTATTAAACATTTAGCAACTCATACTCAGTTAATTCAAGAAGTTGATGAAGATGGAACGGTTAAACCCTTAAAACTATTAAACATCTTTAAAGAAGAAACAATTGACCTATACGAAAACCGTTTCATCTATTCTCTTGTTACAAATTTATATGTTTTCTTGAGAAATCAATTAACATATGAAGAAGAGGAGCAAGAGAATAAGGAAGAGAAGAAAATAACATATGAAGCTAAAACTAAAATGAATGGTGAAAATGTTAATTTCTCAATGTGTATTTCAGCTAATAAGGATGATGTTTCTAAAGAAGATCCTAAACTGATAGCTGAAAGAAAAGAAAAGATTAAAAATATTAAGGATGTTCTTGAGGGTTTCATGGCTAGTAAGTTTATGAAAACTATGGCAAATGCTACACCGGTTAGAAGTCCAATTAGAAAAACTAATGTCATTTTAAAAGAGCAGAATTTTATAAAAGCCCTTGCTTTATGGGAGTTCCTTGAAAAATATCAAATTGAAAAACCTGTAAAAAGGGAAGAAGAAGAAACTGATTTAAATTATAAGAATTTAAAACAAAATTTAGGGGTTTCTTACTATCTTAATTATAATTTGCTTGAAGATACTACTAAAAATGATGGTGAAGATAAATTATCATTTGGTACAGATATTATTTCATCAGTAAGAAAGTATGCAAGAAAATTTAATGTAAATGAAATTAACCTAAAGAAAGAAATTGAAAAAGAAATAAAATTAGCAACAAAATATAAAGAAGAGCAAATAATAAACATCAAAGGAATCTATAAAGCATTCTTAGAATCAAATAAATCCCATTTTGACAAAGCTATTTCTATACTTAGATAGGAGGCTCTTATGAGTAAAAAAGAAAAAACTAATCCATTAATAAACTTTAGAAGACAAGAAATTGATTTAGTTAAATTTAATGAGCAAACTGATAAAGAGCAAAAAGAACAAATTCAAAAATTACTCGAAGATGCATATGGTGACAGTCTCAAAATCGATCGCAAATATATAATGAAGGTTTTAAGACTCACATGGAATCCTAAAGATGATTTTACATACTTGCCATATAATCTAAAAGTAACTAAGGACAAATTAAATTTATCATTCGAAGTTGTTAAAAAGAAACCAATACCGCTAGGATTATTAATTTTCCTAATCTGGTTATTCTGTTTTGCCCTTATTGGAGCAACTTATTATGGTGTAAAATATGTAAGTTTAATGGGATTAAATAAAGATATTGATGGAGATGGTATTGCAGATATTAATATTGATTTAGATAAAGATGGAAAAGCAGACATTAATATTGATACAAATGGTGATGATAAACCAGAACTTAACATTGACTATAGACACAATCTAAAATCAACATTTAACATTGACACCGATAACGATGGATTTGCAGACTTTAACCTAGTAAATGATGCAACTGAGAATCCTAAAGAGTGCCGCATAAACTGTGATACTGATGGTGATGGCTGGCCAGAAATAAACATTGATTTAGACGGTGATGGAGTACCTGATACAAACATCGATACCGATAACGATGGTATTCCAGACTTAAACTTAGATATTGATGGTGATGGTAAATGTGACCTTATGTGTGATACAGATGGCGATAACAAATGCGACGTTAGCTGTATTAAACCAGACGATGGTGTAATCGACGATGATGGTAATATCAATCCAGGAAAACCAAATAAAGATCAAACTGGTAATGGTGACACTGATGCATCAACTCCAACTCTAATGCTTAACTTCGTTGATGGTGGAAAATTAGAAATTGATAATCTATATCCAGATGATCAACCAGGAATGCCTCCATTATATCCAACAAAAGTCTTCTATGTAGAAAATTTAAGTGCAGTTGCTATTAAATATAGTTTAAAGATTCAAGTAGATGCAAATACTTTTATTACAAGTAATCTTAAATATAAACTTGATGGTACAAATGGTGGAATTAATACTCAGTATCAAACTGTACCAAAGGGAACTAGTTATATTGCACAGGATGTTATTATAGCACCTAGAGTTACTCATAAATATACGATGACGTTTAAATTACAGGGTACTGGTGCTGCTCAAAATGAAGATCAGGGTAAAACGTTCCAGGGTAAGATTGATGTAGAATTATAAGCACAAATGTGCTTTTTCTCTTAGAAAGGAAAAATATGAATAATAAAATTGTTATTGCTCTAGGAGGTAATGCTTTAGGAAGCTCTCCAGAAGAACAAATTAATAACTGTAAAATAACTGCTAAAAGCATCGTTAAAATAATTAAAAAAGGCTATGACGTCGTAATAAGCCATGGTAATGGACCACAAGTTGGTATGATATCCCTAGCAATGAATGCTGGAAGTATTACTGATAACTTACCAGAAATGCCATTTGCCGAATGTGGAGCTATGAGTGAAGGCTACATTGGCTATCACTTGGGAAAAGCCATTTCCAAAGAACTTCATATTAACAAAATAAAAAAAGATTGTGCCTGCATCATAACCGAAGTAGAAGTAGATAAAAATGATGAAGCCTTTAATAATCCAACAAAACCAATTGGCCCATTCTACACAAAAGAAGAAGCCGAAAAAATAAATAAAGAAAAAGGATACACCATGGTCGAAGATGCTAAAAGAGGCTACAGAAGAGTAGTACCTTCTCCGCAACCAATCAAAATTCTTGAATTAAATGCTATTAAAAAACTAATGCATCAAAATGTTGTTGTAATTGCTTGTGGTGGTGGCGGTATTCCTGTAGTGCTTCAAAAAGGTGGATATACTGGAATAGATGCTGTAATTGATAAAGACATGACATCATCTCTTCTAGCGCGAAATATTGATGCAAGCGTGCTTCTAATTTTAACCACTGTCCCAAAAGTGCTAATAAACTATAAGAAAGAAAACGAAGAAGAAATTAGTACTATGACAATTGAAGAAGCCCAAAAATATATAGATGCTGGTGAATTTGCAAAAGGAAGTATGCTTCCTAAAGTAGAAGCCTGTCTAAAGTTTGTAGATAGTCCAAACAAAATTGCAATTATTACAAGTTTAGATGAAGCAGCAAATGCTCTTGAAGGTAAAAATGGAACTAGAATAACTTTTAACTAGTTCTTTTTTATTTTACTTAATAAAAGTACTATCATAATGGATGTAAGTATTGCTAAATAGTATTTAGCTAGAAATTCTATTACTTTATAACTATCAATGAGCCAAAAGCTAATTAATAAATAAAGACTAATTATTGATATATAAAACACTTTATTTCCATAAAGTCTTTTGATATTAAGTGAGCTCATAGTAGAAGATGTAAACCCTATAATAATCCATATTATAAAAAGAATGTTTTCTACGTTATCAATAAAGTTAAGGGCAGATATTCTTTTTAAAACTATATATTCAGGGTATCTATATAAAGCACTCATTTCTACTCCTAAATTACCAAATGTACATATTATTATGATGAATAATATAATTGCTGAGTATAAATAAAATTTAGGTTTATAGTATTTTTTAAAGTTAGGGATTAATACTATAGGGAGAGTCATAGTGATAGCAAAGCTTAGACTTCCTAAGAGGATGTTATTAATTTTACTAGTCATTACTGGTTTAAAGTAATCTATTTCTATACCTGGAAGAAGCATGAAAGCAGTAGATAATATAAGTGTTAAAAGAAAGATAGATAAAGTGTTAGTACTTCTTAAAAAAGAGCTAAAACCTTGTTTTACTGTGTATATAATAAGTAGTATGTTAGGTATCATAATAATATAACTAGGAGTGCTAGATAAATAAATAGAAGATATTAATTTAGTTGTACCAAAGAGACCAAAAAATAGTATTACTATATTACTAATATAAGAGGTTATTTTAAGCCCTTTGCTATTTAATTTACTAAAAATTTTAAGAATTATAAATCCGAGAATGGTTCCTAGTATTATACATATCCAAACATCACTTTTACTAATTGTGAGTAAATTAGATATTCCTGCTCCCATAAATAAAGCTAGACTAAGTATAAATTGGAGTGCTCCATAATTATCTTGATTTTTCATATTCACCCCCTAATGAATAAAATATAAGGCCTTTACGATTTAAACTAACTTTAACTTTAACTTCATATTTAATATTGTTTATACTTTTAAGTTTACTTCTTTTTTTGTTATAATAAATTTTCTTAAATCCTAGTATATCACTATTGTTTAAAATAAGTTTATCAGTAAACTCTTTAGTTTTATCACTAATTTCTTTATTAATGTTGTCAGTTATTTCTTGTATGTTTTTTTTGTTATTTAGATCAATATCACTCATTTCATCTAATATACCATTTGCATCTATTTCAATTATAAATTTATTATCATAACTAATATTACTTTTAACTTTCACTCCTTTAAATGTAAATTCTTTATCATTAATGGATGAATTAAATAAATAGGTCATATTACTATTATTTAATATATTGTATATTTGGATATTTTCAAAATCTATGGTGCTAGTAACTTCTTTATTGTTAAAGATTATTGCTTTATCTATTAAATAATTATCATTATAGATATAACCTACTGGGATAATAACGTCGTAATATGGACTTAAGAATTTTTGTAGGAATGGAATATATTTCATTCTAACTATATTATTATAATTGTCTTGTAGGATTCCTTTAACGTAGTCACCATAGACATTATCTTTGTTCTGCATTAGTTTAAAACTATCTTCAAAATTGTTATCACAAAGTATGTAAAAGTTTACGCCAACGTTGTTGTCTCTAGAAAGATAGTCCATTATGTTTTGAAGTTTACTAGTTGCGTTTTTACTAATTACTAATACATCTAAATCTATAAAATACAAAGTTTTGGATGTAAGAAGGCCAATTTTTTTAATTGCTTCATCTAAACTTTTACCTTCATAGGTGTAAATACTTGTCTTATTTTCGTCATTTTTAGCATTATCTTTAACAAGTACGCTTACATTATACATATTGTCTTTATAATCTATTCCTAAGGCAGAGACCACTGCTATGTTATTAAGTTCTCTATAATTATTACATCCACTAATGAGTAAACAAAATATTATAATTAGTAGTTTTTTCATATTATCTCTGCTTTCTAATATTTTTAGTTAAATAAGGACTTCTTTTTTTATTATCATGAATATCACTTTCATAAAGAGTTTCTTTTAAATAAGGAAGACTAAATGGCACAACGGGAAACGTATAAGGTAGACCAAACGAACTATAACTAGATAAACTTACAATAAAGAAAATAAACGCTAGGGCTACTCCATAAAGACCATAAAAAGAAGATATAATCATTGCTATAAAACGCCATATCCTAATCGCACCACTAAGTTCAACGTTACTAAAAATCATGCTGGAAATAAAGGTAAGTGCTGTAATAATAATCATAATTGGGCTAACAATATTAGCAGATACTGCTGCATCTCCTAAAATAAGTGCTCCTAATATGCTGATTGAAGAACTAAAATTATTGGGGAACCTTATATCACTTTCTCTAAGCATTTCACAAATAAAAATCATAAAAAATGTTTCAATCGTGGCTGGAAAAGGAATGCCTTCATTTTGTGTAATGAAATTAGTAAGAAGCGAAGCTGGTATTGTTTCTTGGTTATATGTAATAATTGCTATATAAAATGCTGGGGTAAATATTGTCAGGAAGAAACATATCATTCTTAAAATTTTTAAATTATTCGCATTCCTTTGATATAAATATTTATCACTAATTGGGTTAATAAAGTCTGCTAGTACAGCTGGTAAAATTATTGCAAAGGGTGATGTATCCATTACAATAACAACCTTGCCATCTAGTAAAGCCTTAACAATCACATCAGGTCTTTCCGTAAGTTTAGTAGGTGGAAAAACATTACCTTTATCCATAGTTAGAAACTGTTTTAATTCTCCAACATCTATAACTGAATCTGTATCTATTTTATTAAGTAATGCATCAATCCTTTTAACAAGAGACATATCCGTAATATTATCTACATACAAGACTCCTGTAGCAGTCTGCGTAAACCTACCAAGCTTATACTCCTTAGTTTTTAAATGTGATGACTTTAGACGTCTCTTAATAAGCCCAATATTCTTTTGATAATTCTCTAAAAGAGCATCCTTAGCACCATATAAATCTTGCTCCATCTCTGGAAAACTAACCGATCTATCCAAACTAGCCTTTGTCTCAATAACATAAATTTTACCCTTATAAACTAAAGCCGTAAAACCATTATATAAATAAAACTCTAGCCTCCCTAAATCTATTTCTTTAAAATTAGGCCCAGCAAGAATATCTTTAAATCTTCGCGGACCATTTGGATTAGTTAAATTCTTTAATACAAAATTATTAATTTGCTCTGAAGAACAAATTGTCTCGATATAATAAATATGAACACATGAAAAAGAATACTTAATCTTTCTTTCGACTAAATCAGGCGTATCCTTAAAAGTATCATTAATATATTTGAAAACATTCATAATATCACTAAAAATAGTATGGCACTTTTCCTTAAAATTATTTATAATATAACTGGTGATTTTATGGGAGTAAAAGCAAACAATACAAACAAAACATTTAACGACTATAACTTTGGTGACTTCTTTAATGTAGGAAACCTTTATAATTATGAAAAACTTATTATTACAAAAGAAGAGGTAAGTGGCTTATCAATCGGAAAAGATATTAATGGAGAAACAAAAAACTTCATAGCATTAAGCATGATAAATAAAGCAAACATTTTAGTAATAGATAATCCTCAAATACTAGAAAAACTAAACTTAGAAGATATAATTAAAAAACATACGGGAATACTTATTTTTAGAGATCCAAACATAGCTTTAAACTTGGGTTTAATCACAGAACCAGAAGAAGAAGTAATCTATGATAAATATGGAAATAAAGAAGAACTTACTAAAGAAAAACTAGAAAACATCCTAAAAGATGCATATAATAAATAAAAAAGCCATAATATTACTTGACAACAAGTATAAAAATGGTATAATATTCGTGTCTAAAAGGAAAGCGATGTATCCACATCCACCTGACTTGCAAGTAGGCGAGTAGGTCAAAAGCCGCAAACTGGTTTTTATAGTGGATACTATTGTATTCACTTTTTTGATGCATAAGTGTGGAGGTGTATTAGTATAGCAAATGTCAAAAAAGATGACTTACCAATTAATGGAAACATTAGAGTAAGCGAATTAATGGTAATTGGACCAAACGGAGAACAAATGGGAACTAAAAAATTACAAGATGCCCTAACATTAGCGAATTATGCTGGTTTAGATTTAGTTCTTATGAGTGGTAATAGTGAGCGTGCAGTCGGTAAAATTATGGACTACAACAAATATCGCTATGAAAAACAAAAGAAACAAAAAGAGGCTCTTAAAAATCAAAGAGCAAACAACCGTGATATGAAAGAATACCAATTCTCAGTTACCATTGATATTGGAGATTTCAATACCCGTAAGAAAAATGCTGAAGAATATTTAAAGAAGGGTCATAAGATTAAAGCAACCCTACGTTTCAAAGGACGTCAAATGGCTCATACTGAGTTAGGTAAGGATGTACTTATGAAACTTGCTACTGAACTAGAAGAAGTAGCTCAAATAGAATCAGCACCTAAACTTGAAGGTAGAACAATGACAATGATACTAGCACCAAAAAAATAAGGAGGAATTATTATGCCAAAACAAAAAACACATAAGGCAACAAGCAAAGTATTAAAGAAAAAGAAAAACGGAACCCTAACATATAAAGTTTCTGGTGGCAATCATAAGACTGGTAAAGATACTAGTAAAGCAATCAGACAAAGAAGAAGTAAGGGAGTATTAGCGAAAGGAGAAGCTAGCAGATTAAAATCTGTTATCTAGGTGGTATAAATGGCAAGAGTTAAAGGCGGAAACGTATCTAAAAATAGAAGAAGAAAAGTTTTAAAAGCAGCTAAAGGTTACTTTGGAAGTAAACATCGTTTATATAAGACAGCACAAGAGCAAACTTTCCATAGTGGAGCATATGCTTTTAGAGATCGTAAACAAAATAAGAGAAACTTCAGAAAACTATGGATTACAAGAATCAATGCTGCATGTCGTGAAAATAACATTTCATACTCTAAATTCATTGGTGGTTTAGAAAAAGCAGGAATCGTAATCAATCGTAAAATGCTATCTGAAGTAGCTATCGATAATCCTAAATATTTTGCTGAACTAGTTAAAATGGCTGAAAATGCTAATAATGGTGTAGCACCAAAAGCAGAAAAAGCTGAAAAGAAGGTAGAAACTGTAAAAGAAGAAACTACAGATTTATCTAAATTAACAGTAGCTGAACTTAAAAAATTAGCTAGTGAAAAGAATATTGAAGGTTACACTTCAATGAAAAAAGCTGAACTATTAGAAGCTTTAAAGTAATTGTCTGATGACAATTCTTTTTTTGAAATTTTAGAAAAGAGGAATATTATGAGTAAAAAATATGATGAACTAATAAGAAAAACTTCAAAAGACGGCATTTCTTTAAGAATTGATCCCCAAAAAGTAATTCCTATGAGTCTAGAAGAAAGCGATTTTAACAAAAAATATGGACTAGATGCAGATTTATTAAGAGAGTTAAGAGACAGAGCAATTATAAATTTTGTGAAATTAGCTATAAAAAACAACATTGATTTTACTTATGGTGATGTTCTTTTAGTAGTAGATGATGACGCTACTGAAAAAGAATATGAGGGAAGTAAACTAAATAGTAGTGTTAATAAAGATAAAAATATATAAAATAAAAGAAGTATTAAAACAATATTATATTACAGACTTAAATAAATATAATTTACTTAGGGAAAAACTCAACACAGCAAAGTTAAGTATTTCCCTTTTTTATTATTAAAAAACTCTTGATAAGTTCATTATAACAAATATAAAAATAACTGACAAATATATAATCATAATTTTCTAAAAAATACTTAAAATACAATCAATATTTTATGTCTTATAATTTTATAAGGCGGTAATAAGAATTTTCCTTCTTTCTCTTGTTTTCTTAACTTAAGTATAATATAATTTTGCTAGGAACATTTGATGTGAGTGTCAGCCTCCAATCTTGAAAAAGAAAGGAGGTAGATAAAGATGAAAAACAAAACTTTTATTTTAAAAGTTCTAAGGCTCATCGCTATCATTTTATTACTTTCTACCTTGTTGGTACTAGCGATAAAAAAATAGACACTCTTCAGCATTGATAGAGTGTCTAACTCAACTATATGAGGCGACATTCACTTGCAAAATCAAATGTTCCTCTTTTTTTATTATATGCAAGTTTCCTTGACAAATACATTATAGCAAAAAAAAGAAACTTTTTCAAGTTTCTCATATTCAATCTTGGTGGAGAATAGGAGACTCGAACTCCTGACCCTCACGGTGCAAGCGTGATGCTCTACCAACTGAGCTAATTCCCCAAGCAACAAGATAATTCTAGCATAACCAAACTCTAAAATCAAGTAAAATTAAACCAAAACTATCAAAAATCACAATTTATTTAATGACAACAAACTTTTCACAGGCCTTTCTAGCATTTTCTTCTATCATAAATGTTTCTGTTTTAAGCGGATTTCCATAAGTTTTTAAATATACATTTATAAAAAATGACGCTAATTTACTTACATGTTCATCAGTATCACTAAGCCTATCATAATGTGAAACAACAGATGCACATCTTCTAAGTAAATCCATTTGCTCAAAAGAATAATTATTCGGGCATTTAAGTGATTCATCAAAACCTACCATAATCAAATCGGGAAGTCTTTTTAAATATCTAAAAGATCTTATACTAGGAGTTGTTCCGGCAAAAGGACAAGTATTCCCATACTTATCTACATATATAGGTTTTCCAGTACTAACTTCAAGATAACAAGTTAAATCTCTAGCAAACTTTTTATCATAAAACTTTCCAACATATTCATAAAAACCAAAAGAATACCTTTCTGTTTCAGTTCCATCAAAATTAAAATCAGTTTCCCCAAGTTTTTCCTTAACCCCTATATAAACATCATCTAAAAAGAATTTTCTCATAAAACCACCCATGAGTTCTAGTATAACACATTATATCAATAAGCAATAGTTCTAATATTAATAATATCCCAAAAATATAAAACATGCATATTACTTAAATAAATCTTCTTAAGAGCACTATCAACTCTTAAAATAGTAGCTTTATCATGATACAAAAAACCTTCCTTAAAAAAAGTTAAATCAACCATAACGCCATCAGTCATTGCTTCTAAAATTGCTTTCTCAATATAACTAACTTGTTCATCAGAAAGCGTGGGTTTATTTATTCTTTTCTTTTTCTTCTCAATCTCTGAAACTATATACTTACCATTTATTACTGAATTAAAGGGTGCCCATTTAATTTCACCACGATCACGCACTATGACCACCAATTTTCTTGTTTCTTTCAATAGCAGTAGAGTCAGGCAAAAGACTAGAAGCCTTTATAATACTATTAGCCCCAAACTTATCTTTAATACTATCAACAACTTTATCTTTACTTTTATTATGTACTTTCTCTTCAATACTTTCAAATAAATTAAGTTGCATTCCCGTATCATCAGATAGGCCACCTAAAGCAATAGACACCTTTCTAATTGGTAAATCTTCATAATACTTATCAAATATCCTTAAACAATCATTACAAATTTCTTTCGTATCGCTAGTTGGTACATCTCTTTTAAAAGAATGATAAAAACCTCCACCAACACTTCTAGAATATCCAATACCAAAACTAATAACTTTAGTGCACTTATTCATAGCGCGTAACCTCTTAGTTAACACATCACACATTTCCTTTATAATAAGAATAACATTATCCCCATTATAATCCTTAAAAAGAACCTGACTATGACTAATTGACTTATCTTTAGGTGCATAATTAAAATCACTTATCTTAGATAAATCAATTCCATTTGCATGATACCATAATTCTTCACCAATGACGCCGAACTTCTCTTTAAGTTTATATCTATCATATTTGGCAATGTCGCCAATTTTTTTAAGCCCAAGTTTATTTAAATTACTTTCCATTCTAGAACCAATACCCCACATCTTAGATAGGGGAGTAATCTCCCAAAGTTTAGTCTTAACATCATCATAAGTCCATTTTGCAATATTATTTTTAACATGTTTAGCATCAATATCCATCGCAACCTTAGCCATCATTAAATTAGGCCCAATTCCTGCAGTAGCAGTAAGTCCAGTTTTTTCCTTAATTCTCTTAAGAATCTTTAACGCAAGTTCATAATCAGTAAGCTTATACATCTTTAAATAAGACGTAACATCAAGTAATACCTCATCAATTGAATATATATGCATATCTTCCTTAGATACAAATTCTAAGTAAGTCTCAATAACTTCCTTACTTTTTTCTACATATAAACTCATTCTAGGAGGCGCCTTCATAATAACTGTTCCTCTAGGAAACTTATACTTATTAATATCATAAATACGACATCTACCAGGAACCCCAAACTGTTTTAAATAAGGCGTAACTGCTAAAGTAATCGCTCCTTTTTGCTTAGGATTACACACCACAAGAGGAGTAGTAAAAGGGTCTAATCCTCTATCAATACACTCACAAGATGCAAAAAAACTCTTTAAATCAATCGCAATAATATTTCTCTTAACATATAAATCATTCATCTTTGCACCTCCACCTAAATTATAGAACAATTGTATTAAGAATTCAACTGGTAATAATTGGTAATAGTGCGAACAAATATTTTATAAAATACTTTTCTTAAAAATAAAAATAGGGTATAATATAAAAAGAAAGAAGGCTTAATATGTACGCAGATGTCTTAACAGAATATAGTGCTAAAGCAATAGATCAAACATTCACTTATAAAGTACCAGAGCACTTACTTGGTAAACTAAAAAAAGGTATGAAGGTACTAATCCCTTTTGGACAAACCAAAATAAATGGCTTTGTGACAAACATTAAAGATGAATGCTCTGTGGATAACCTTAAAGAAATCATAAACATAACAGACGAAGCCTTTACTTTAAATGACGAACTAATGAGTTTAGGCGTCTACCTAAAAGAAACATGCTTATGTACTCAAATAAGTGCATACCAAGCAATGCTTCCAGCGAGCATGAAAGTTAAAACTATTAATACTAATTATCAGCAATATGATGAGTATGTATCATTAAACACAGATCCTAAAGATTATATTGAAAAACACAAAACCGCAAGAAAACAAATAGAACTGCTAACAGACCTTCAAAAAAGAGACCTTATACCTAAAACAGAAGTCTCATCAGCAATCGCTAGGATCCTTGAAAACGAAGGCCTAGTAAAAATAATCAAAAAGCCAAAATACAGAATTAACGCTGAAAAAAACGAACATAACGTAACTTTAACTGAAGAACAACAAGAAGTGGCGAATAAAGTAATAAACTCTAAAGGAAAATCAGAAACCTTCCTCTTATATGGCATAACTGGATCAGGCAAAACTGAAGTCTATCTAAACATCATTGATAACATAATTAAAGAAGGAAAAACTGCGCTTCTATTAGTACCAGAAATAAGCCTTACAACTCAAATAATTAAAAGATTTTATAACCACTTTGGAAGTAGTGTTGCCGTATTTCATTCAGCTTTATCTGATGGTGAAAAGTATGATGAATATCATAAAATAATGGATAAAAAAGTAAGCGTAGTAGTAGGGACTAGAAGTGCGATCTTCACGCCTCTAGAAAACATTGGTGTTATCATTATTGACGAAGAACACTCATCAAATTATAAACAAGAAAATAACCCTAGATACAATGCTAAAGATGTAGCCTTATGGCGTAGTAAATACCACTCATGCCCGGTTGTACTTGGTAGTGCAACTCCATCTCTTGAATCTATGGCTAGAGCCCAAAAAGGTGTCTTTACACTCTTAACACTTCAAAACCGTATTGGTAAAGCAAAACTTCCCGAAATAACAATCGTTGATATGAAAGAAGAATATCAAAAAGGAAACAGCACCATAAGTGAAACCTTAGATAAAGAAATCAAAGAAGCCTTAAACAATAATAAACAAGTAATGCTATTCCTAAATAGAAGAGGCTTTAACACATTCGTAACCTGTCGTAACTGCGGTTATACATATAAATGTCCTAACTGTGATATAACTCTAACGTACCATAAAACAAGTAATAACTTAAGATGCCATTACTGCGGCTACACACTTCTTTATAATGGCATTTGCCCTGAATGCAAAGAAAAAGCCTTAACATCACTAGGATTAGGAACTGAAAAACTAGAAGAAGAAATTAAAATAAAATATCCTGAAGCCAAAGTCTTAAGAATGGATGCCGACACAACAACAAGAAAAGGTAGTCACGAAAAATATATCCAAATGATTGAAAACGGTGAAGTAAATATCATTGTTGGAACTCAAATGATTAGTAAAGGACTAGACTTTCCCAATGTAACTGTAGTTGGTGTAATAAATGCTGATGAGTCACTAAACATTCCAGACTTTAGAAGTGGAGAATATACTTATAGTTTGCTATCACAAGTATCTGGTAGAGCAGGTAGAAAAAATGGCGATGGTAAAGTAATTTTACAAACATTTAACAAAGATAACGAAACTCTAAATTTAGTAAAACAAAACAACTATAAAGGTTTATATACATACGAAATGAACATTAGAAGAGAACTTAAATACCCGCCATATTTTTATATTACAACAATTAAAATCGCATCAAAAGACTATGATGAAGCAAGTAAAGAAGCAACTAAAGCCTGCACATACTTAAGAAAAAACTTAGAAAATACGTACATCCTCGGACCAACAACTGCCAGAATGTTTAAAGTAAAAAACATCTACAGATTTCAAATAATTTTAAAATACAAAAACTTTGACAAAATAAAAGAAGCATTAACTCAGCTAGATACAATATATAAAACAAACACCAAAGTAAACATCGAAATCGATAATAACCCTTGTTATATTTAAAAAAATTTAGTAAAATTAACAATAGGTGATAATAGTGGAAAACCAAGATAAAAAACCAAACATAATAGCAATCATAGGAGCAATAGTTCTTTTAGTATTAGCAGTAGTAGGACTATCATATGCCTTCTTTAGTGCATTTATTAAAAATGGTGAAACAGACCCATCAATCGAAGGGACAGGAGCAAACCTAAGTCTAGTATACACAGATGGCAAAAGCGTTATAACATCATCAAACATCATGCCAGGATGGAGTGCTACTAAAACATTTACTGTAACAAACAATGGAGAGGCAGACACATACTACAAATTAAACATATCAAACATAACAAACGAATTTGTAGAAGGTGGGCTAACATTTTCTATAGCAAGTGCTGATGGTGGAACGAGTGTGGCTGAACAGGCAGTAGGAACGACAACAAGAACAATTTCACCATCAATCACGATAGCAGAAGGAGCAACACATACGTATACAGTAACTGCAAAATATATAAACCTAAATACAGATCAAACGCCAGACTTAGGCAAATCATTTTCTTATACTATAGGGATAGAAGCAAGTCAAAAACCGACATTTAAAGATATTATCTTAGCAAATAATGAGGTTAAGACACCTATTACAACCCCAGGAGCAGCAGTATCTACATCTAGTGAAGCTCTACTAGCAAGTGCTGAAGATGACTACGGAACAAGCTATTACTTTAGAGGAGCGGTAACAAATAACTATGTAGAATTTGCAAATAAATGCTGGAGAATAGTTAGAATAGGCGGGGATAATACAGTAAAACTAATACTACATAATGATAATATATCAAATGCATCTAATCCATGCTCTTCAGCAAATAACAGTACTACTGCTGCATTTGTTCACTATGATGGAAACATATATAAAAGTGAATTTAACTCAAACTATAACGACAATGCTTATGTAGGTTTCATGTATGGAACACCAGGATCAACAACATATGAAGCTACCCATGCAAACACAAATAAAAGTACAATATTAACTAACTTAGAAACATGGTATAACAATAATCTAAAAACATATGAAAGTGTTATAGATAATAACGTGTTCTGCAATGATAAAAGCTTGTCTTCTGGATCAGGATATAGTGCAAATGCAACAGATTATGCAGCCCGTGAAAGACTATATACTAGTAAAATACCAAGCCTAAAATGTAATGGAGAACTAAGTAAAATAACAAGTAAGATAGGTCTTATTACTGCTGATGAATTAGCATTTGCTGGATATGCCGTAAGAGGTTACATCACAACAAGTTATTTAAAGGAGAATGCAACTGGATATTCATGGTGGTCTTTGTCTCCAGCCGGTTTTTACAATAAAAGTCTTTCTTACGTTTTTAGAGTTCGAAGTGATAATGATGCTATTGATATTTGCAATGTTAATGTTGATAGTAGTGTTCGCCCAGTAATTTCACTTGTATCTTCAATCACAATTTCTGGTGTTTCAGGAACCTCAGAAGACCCTTACGTTGTAAAATAACTTGCAATATATATAATTAAATTGTATAATACATTTATCAAGCGAAGACGGGGATGGAATCCTATCAGCTATAAACATTAATGAGAACAAAGTATGGTGGAACAGCGAGCATTTTCGCCCATACGACTTTGTTCTCATTTTTTAATTTAAGGAGGAATTTATGAAAAATAATATGGATGAAATTGTTAATTATGCTAAAAATTATGGATTTGTATTTCAGGGTAGTGAAATATATGGAGGTTTAGCAAACTCTTGGGATTATGGTCCTTTAGGAACACTACTAAAAGAAAATATTAGAAGTGCATGGAAAAAGAAATTCATTCAAGAAAATCCATACAACCATGGATTAGATGCTGCTATTTTAATGAATCCTAATGTTTGGGTGGCTTCAGGTCATGTTGCTTCATTTGCAGATCCACTTATTGATTGTAAAAGATGTAAAGCGCGTCATAGAGCAGATAAATTAATTGAAGAGTTTACTAAAGGTGAAGAAACTGGTGATGGTTGGGCTAATGAAAAGTTAGAAAGCTACATTAAAGAACATGGTATTAAATGCCCTACGTGTGGAAGTACTGAGTTTACACCAATTCGTAAGTTTAATCTTTTGTTTGAAACATCTATGGGAGTAACAGAGGATACTAAAAATGTTGTATATTTAAGAGGAGAAACAGCACAAGGAATTTTTGTTAATTTTAAAAATGTTGAAAGAGCAATGAGATTAAAGGTACCTTTTGGTATCGCTCAAACTGGTAAAGCTTTTAGAAATGAAATTACTCCAGGAAACTTTATTTTTAGAACTAGAGAGTTTGAACAAATGGAACTAGAATTTTTCTGCAAGCCAAACACAGATTTAGAATGGTTTAAGTACTGGAAAGATTACTGTTTAATGTTTTTAGAAAATCTAGGAATTAAAGAAGAAAATTTAAGATATAGAGATCATGCTAAAGAAGAATTATCATTCTATAGTAAGGCAACAACTGACATTGAATTCTTATTCCCATTTGGATGGGGAGAACTTTGGGGAATTGCTGATCGTACAGATTATGATTTAAGTGTTCATATGGAGCACAGTAAAGAAGACTTAAGAACAGTTGATCCAGAAACAAATGAAAAATATTTACCATATGTAATTGAGCCTAGTGTAGGTTTAGATAGACTATTACTTGCAATTCTATGTAACTCATACACTAAAGAAAAAGTAGGGGATGATGAAAGAGAAGTATTAAAAATTCATCCATATCTTGCACCAGTTAAATTAACAATCTTACCACTAATTAAAAAATTACATAGTGAAAAAGCAAAAGAAATCTATGCAGAGTTAAGTAGTGAATTTACTTGTCAATTAGATGAAGCTGGCTCTATCGGTAAGAGATATCGTCGAAGTGATGCTATTGGTACTCCATACTGCATTACTATTGATGATGAAACAATTAATAATGGTACAGTTACTTTAAGAGATAGAGATACAATGGAACAAATTACACTAAAACTTGATGAAGTAAAAAATTATATTAATAATAAGATTAAATTCTAAGCACACTGAGATGTGCTTTTTTTTGAAACATTATGGTTACCTAGTTTACAAGATGAAATGCATAAGTTATAATCCACTTGGAGGGTTGAAATATGAATAATTTTGGTGAAAAAATAAAAATATTAAGAACAAGAAAAAAGCTTAAACAGGATGACATTGCATCAGTGCTAAATTTAAGTAGAGCACAAATTTCTAATTTAGAAGCAGGAAGAAGAAATGTAACTTTAAAGCAATTAGAAAAACTTTGCGAGTATTTTAAAGTGGATATCACTTATTTTATGCTATCTGAAAATACTGATGAGTGTTTAGATTTAATCGAAAAAGCAAGAATATTATTTGAAAGTAAAGAACTCACAAATATGCAAAAAGAAGATTTATTCATCTCTATTCTAAAGATTTATTTAGACACAAAAGAAGAAATGAATGGGAGGTAAAATGAACGAGATAAGTAATTATAATGAAAATGTTTTTGAAAACATAAAACATATTGATGAATATGGCGATGAATATTGGTATGCACGAGAATTGCAAGTGGCTCTTGACTATAAGCGCTGGGATAAGTTTTGCAAGGTAATTGAAAACGCTAAGATTGCTTGTGAGAAGAGCGACTATGATGTATTAGACCATTTTTCCCAACTGGGAAAAATGGTGGAAATAGGTTCTGGCGCTAAAAGAAAACAGGTTGATTATGAACTTTCAAGATATGCTTGTTATTTGATAGTACAGAATTCTGACCCTAAAAAACAAGTTGTTGCTTTAGGACAAACATATTTTGCTGTGCAAACAAGAAAACAAGAATTAACTGAAAAAGAATATAGCTCACTTACTGAAGATGAGAAAAGATTTTATCAAAGAAGCCTAACAAGAAAGGGTAATTACTCCTTAAATATTGCTGCTAAAAATGCAGGAGTTAAAAATTTTGATAAATTTCACAATGCTGGTTATAAAGGATTATACAATGGTGAAACAGCAGGTGATATTGCTAAAAGAAAGAAACTGGGATATAGAGAAGATATCTTAGATAATATGGGTAGTGAAGAACTAGCGGCTAATCTTTTCCGCATTACTCAAGCAGAAGCAAAACTAAAAAGAGAAAATATAACTGGTGAAAGTAATGCAAATGATGCTCATTATATTGTCGGGAAAAATGTAAGAGAAGCAATCAAAAAAAATGGCGGAACTATGCCTGAAAATTTACCAACACCAAAAAAATCTTTAAAACAATTAGAAAAAGAAAAGAATGTTAATAATAAAATTATCTGCAAATAGGTTATTAAATTAATTGAAAGAATGGAGATGGCAAAAATGAAACAAGATAAAATGCATTTAATAAATAAGATATTTAATAATGAAACAATAAGGACAGTATGGGATGCTGAAGAAGAAAAATACTATATCAGTGTTGTTGATATAGTTAGTGCTATTACAGAAAGTAGTGATGGACGTAAATATTGGAATAAATTAAAGCAGAGACTTAATGAAGAAGGAAATGAAACGGTGACAAATTGTCACCAGTTGAAATTGAAGGCTCAAGATGGTAAATATCGTTTGACTGATGTCGTTGATATTGAAGGCATGTTTAGAATAATTGAATCAATACCTAGCAAGAATGCAGAACCAATAAAACAGTGGTTAGCACGTTTAGGTAGTGAAAGAATTGATGAAACATTTGACCCTTCTATAGCAATCCAGCGTTCAATAGATTTATACCGTGCTAAAGGATATGATGAAGAATGGATTATTAAAAGAATCAAAGCTTTACAGGACAGAAAGAAGCTTACTGATGTATGGAAAGAAAATGGTGTTTATACAGAAACAGAATTTGCAATTTTAACAAATGATATCTACAAAGCGTGGTCTGGTAAAACCGCTGGTGAATATAAAAAATATAAAGGTCTTAGAAAAGAAAATTTAAGAGATAATATGACCGATTTAGAGATTTTACTTGCAGATATTGGTGAAACTGCTACAAGAGAACTTGCTAAAAAACATAAACCACAAGGACTAAGTCAGAATAGAAAAGTTGCGAAAGATGGTGGTGAAGTTGCTAATAACACTAGGAAAGACTTAGAATCTAAATTAGGTGCCCCTATAGTAACTAATCAAAATGCTTTAAATTACAAGTACACAGACGAACCTAAACAAATAAAAAACTAAATAAGTACAATTCGTGCTTTTTTCATCTTTAAAATATAAAAAAAGTATGTTAGAATAGATTTAGAATAACATAAGGAGGAATGCTTATGGCATTTAATTTAAAAAAAGCAATATTTGGAGATGAAGAAGATAATTTATCATCTAACGTAGAAGAAGAATTTTATATGGTTAGTGGTAAAGATATAAAAGATGACGATGATAATGGTAATAAAATGATTCTAGTTGAGCCTCGTGCTTACTCAGAAAGTCAAACAATTGCTGATCATCTAAAAAAACGTAATAGTGTAGTCGTAAACTTAAAAAGAGTAACATCAGATCAAGCAAAGCGTATCATTGACTTTTTAACAGGTTGCATTTATGCTATTGGTGGTGATCTTCAAAAACTTGGTAATGGTATTTATCTATGTACGCCTAAAAATGTAACAGTTCAGGGTAAAATGACTGAAGGCACAGACAAACCAGAAAAGAAAATGGATGAAATAGAGTTTTAGTAAACCATAGAAGGTGATATTATGGAAAAATTTAGCACGTCCTTGCGTGGCTATAATAAAGAAGAAGTTAATAAATTTGTTGATGATTGTATTGTAAAAGTTGATAACATGCTTAATCAGTTGAAACAAAAAGACCTTGAAATCGAAACTTTAAAACATGATTTAGTACAATATAAAAATATGGAAGCAACCTTTAATAAAGCAATCCTAGTTGCTGAAGACGCATCTAATCAAATTAAAAGAATGGCTAGAGATGAATCTAGTAGATTAATTGATGATGCTAAGAAAAACGCTTCAAGAATTGTCAATAATGCTTTACTAGAAGCAGAAAAGACTCAAAGAGAAACCGAGCAACTTCGCCGTAATATTATCACCTTTAAACGAAGATTAAAAACCATTCTAGAAAATCAATTAGATTTAGTTGACGACATTGATCACATAGAACTTTAAGTACCACGTGGTACTTTTTTCATTTACAAAGAAAGATAACGCTGATATACTTGTTATGGTGGTAAAATGAAACACGTATATATACATATTCCTTTTTGTAAGAACATTTGCTCATACTGTGACTTCTGTAAAATGTATCACTTACCAAAATTTACCGAAAATTATTTTGAAGCATTAAAAAAAGAAGTAGAAGACAGTTATATGGATGAACTAATAAGCACAATATACATTGGTGGTGGAACTCCATCATGCCTTACAAATGAAGAATTAGATAAACTATTTAATATCGTAAGTATCTTTAAAAAAAGTACTGATTGTGAATTTACCTTTGAATGTAATCCCGAAGATATTACTGAAGAACTTATAACATATTTAATTAAAAATGGTATAAACCGTTTAAGTATAGGCGTCGAATCTTTTAATAAAGAAAACTTAGAATTCATGGAAAGAAAAATGGACTACAAAGATCTTGAAGAAAAACTAAACATGATAAGAGCAAAAGGTATTAATAATATCAATCTAGATCTTATCTATGCACTTCCAAATGAGTCTCTAGATACCTTAAAAAAAGATGTCAAAAAACTTCTAAAATTAAACCCAGAACATATCAGCACATACTCACTTATCATTGAAGAAGATACTAAATTAAAACTAAATAATACAAGTTATATCGATGAAGAACTAGATGCTAAAATGTATGATTATATTTGTAGTAAATTAAAGAAGAATTATACACATTATGAAGTATCTAACTTTGCTAAAGAAGGTTTTGAATCTAAACACAATATGGCATACTGGTTAAATGAAGAATATTACGGATTTGGCCTAGGAGCATCTGGCTACATTAATGGTTTTAGATACGAAAATACTCATAACCTAAACGACTACTTAGAAGGAGAATATCATAAAGAAGAAAGCTTATTATCTAATGAAGAAATCATGGAGTACGAAGTCATCCTAGGACTTAGAATGCTTAAAGGCATTAACTTACAAACCTTCTTTGATAAGTATGGCGTCAATATTCAAGATGTTTTTCCAGTAAAACCACTTCTTAAAAGTAAAGAACTAATCTATAAAGACGGCCATCTCTTTATCAATCCAAATAAAATTTATGTCATGAATGAAATTCTATTAAAACTCGTTTAGAATATAATTTAATAAGCCTTGCATTATAAGTGCTTATTGTGATAAAATCAAATTATATAATAGTAAAGAGGTTAAATAATGAAAATAAAAAAATATATTATTGGGTTCTTGGTTGGTGCATTTGGCATGCTAAATGTTAATGCGGCAAAATTAGAATTCGATGGCGACCGTAGTATCAGTTATAATGGGACTGGTACAGTTGATATTAAACTAAATAGTGAGGGCGAAGAAGTAAAGAAAATTGAGTTTGTTCTAAGTTATGATACTAACTTTATAAATGTATCTTTGACTGATAATGTTTATGGATTAGTTCGTAAGCCAGAGGGGAAGAAGATTACGATAACTTCTTTATCTGCAATTAAAGATGGAGTTATATCAACTATTAATGTTAAAAATGTAAGACCAGAGCAAGCAAACACATCTTTATCAATCAAAGAAATTAAATTTGATGATAAAACTGGAACTGATGTTACAAGAGATTTTGTCTTAAAATACACAACGACTACTACAACAAGAGCAAAAAATACCAGTAGTAAACTATCAGCAATAACCTTTAAATATGGTGATATAGTTGACATGACACCAACATTTAAAAGTAATGTATTTGAATACAAAATCAAAAATGATAACGATAAAATCCGTAAACTAACATTCCAAAGATTCGCTTGTGAAGAAGAAGGATGCAACACTGAAGTATCTTGCACAACAAATGGCTGCACAGTAGATGGTAACTCCGTATATCTAGTTGTTGGCAAAAATGAAGTAGTCGTAAAAAATATTAGTGAAGACGGAAAAAACACTACTGAATACAAATTCCTAGTTTATAGAGGCCCAACAACAGATGGCTCACCATACTTAAAAAGTCTAGCAATTGAAGGCTTTGCTATTAACGAAAAGTTTGATAAAAATACATTAGACTATACAGCAACAACTGATTATGAACACGAAACATTAAACATCATCGCAACCCCAGAAGATGAAAATGCTAAAGTTGAAATTAAGGGTAATGAGAACCTAAAAATAGGAGAAAATGTTATTACTATTACTGTTACATCAAGTGAAACTAAAGAAATTAAAATTTATAATATTACTGTTACAAGAAAAGATTTTGAAGCATCTTCTTCAACAACAACTAAAGCTATTTTAGCGCCTGATATTAAGAAAAAAAGTAATAGTAATGTTTTACTTATAGTAATTATTTCAGTTATTGGTGCTGCTATTATTGGAGCATCTGCATACTTTATCTTCAGAAAACCAAAAGATAAAAACAAAAATAACAAAGACAATAACGGTGGCACTCCGGAACTTGCTGATGATATGCCTATACTAAGAAAAAGCGAAGATGAAAGACTAGATGACACGGAAATCAATGATAATGAACTAGAAGATGAATTAAATATTATCGAAAACAATGAAGGAGTAGATGACGCTCCGTCAATTGATGATGCCTTAAGAGACTTAATGGTAACTAAAAGATTAGAATTAACTGATGATATGAAAGACGAATAATAAACAAAATCACTTAATAAAATTTATTAGGTGATTTTTTTATGCTAATCGCACACCGCGGACTTTATGATAATAAGAAAATAAAAGAAAACACTATTAAAGCATTCGATAAAGCACTTCAAAATGGATTCGATGGTTTTGAAACAGATTTAAGAGAAACTAAAGATGGCAAAATTGTCCTTATGCATGACCCAATTATTTCAAGAGTCTCTGACTCTTTTGGACTTGTAAAAAATATGGAATATAGTAAGCTAAAGAAAAAATTTAAAGATATAACCACCCTAGAAGACATAACAAATAAATATCAGAATCAAATAATCTTCTTAGAACTAAAAGATAAAATAGATGTAACTAAGCACTTAAATAACAATAACACTTACTACATAACATCATTTAACTATAATAATATCAAAGACTTACCAAAAGGAAACTACAAAAGAGGCGTTCTAAATTATGTTTTCAACACTAATATCGATTATAAAAACTTAGACTTCATTATGATTTTATCTGACCTTATAACTGATAAAATATACGAATTTTATACAAACCAAAACATTGAAGTAGTCTTATATGGAATAAACAAACACATTCCTACATTAAAAAAAGAATACCTCGATAGAATAAAATATATCTATTAGCCTTGCTTATCTAACCCTTTATATGTTAAAATGATTACGTCTAGAGGTGGTAAAATTGTTAGATAAAACTGTTACTTATAACACAAAAATGATCGAAAACGCTAAAATAAGTGATATGCTCTTCGAAGTATATGACGCCCTAAAAGAAAGAGGATACAATCCAATTAATCAAATACTTGGATACCTTATAAGTGGGGATCCTGGTTACATATCTTCATATAAAGAAGCAAGAGACAAAATAACAAAATTTGACCGCACTAAAGTTTTAATGTGCATCTTAGAAGGCTACCTAGAAAAATGAAATATTTAGCAATGGACCTTGGAACTAAAAGACTAGGTCTAGCAATAAGCACAAGTGGAGTCCTAACAACTCCCTATAAACTAATTAGTTTTAAAACATATGAAGAAGCAAGAGACGAAGTAATTAAAATAATTGAAAAAGAAAAAATTACTTGTCTAGTCTTAGGTCTACCTAAAAATATGGATAACTCTATGGGCTTTGCATCTGAAAGAAGTCTAAACTTCAAAAAACTATTAGAAGAAAAATGCAGTCTTCCCGTAAACTTAGTAGATGAACGTCTAAGCACGGTAGAAGCCGAAAGCATACTTATTGAAAACAATTACTCTAGAGCAAAAAGAAAAAATGTTATTGATGAGTTATCAGCATGTATAATACTGGATACTTATCTAAGGAAAGTTGGTTAGAATATGGATAATAAAGGAAAATTTACAATTACAAATGAAGAAGGAAAAGAATTAGAGTGTGAAGTATTATTTACTTTTGATTCTGATGAATTTAAGAAAAGTTATATTGTGTTTACGGATGGCACGCTAGATGATAATGGCAATATTAAAGTATATGCGAATACTTATGATCCAAGTGGTGAAGATATTAACCTTGGTGTAATTGAAAATGATGAAGAGTGGAAAGTTATTGAAAACTTATTAGCATCTTTACAAGAAAAGTTAGGAGCAAATAATGAAGTTAAAGAAGAAGACAATTAGTAAAATCCTTATCATAATAAGTTCGCTGGTTGCGCTTACTCTTTTAATTTTTGTCATACTATCAATAAATTTTTTAGCACCTGTAGATAAAAAAAGCGAAGAAGTTATTGAATTTAACGTTCCTACCGGTATGGGAAAGAATCAAATTGCTGACGAACTAGAAAAAGCCGGCCTAATTAAAAATGCTTTATTCTTTAAGTTTTATGTTAAATTTAATTCAAATAAAGAACTTTATGCTGGAACATACAACATTTCCAAAAGCATGAGTGTTGATGAAATAATTGATACTCTAAACAAAGGTAAATCTCTAGAGAACGAAGCAATTACTGTTCAATTTATTGAAGGCAAACGTCTTGCTGACTATGCAAAAAAAATCAGTGAAAACTTTCCATATACCGAAGAAGAAATCATTGAAGTTAGCAAAGATAAAGAATTCTTAAATAAATTAATTAAAAACTATTGGTTTGTAACTGAGGATATTCTAAATGATAAAATATATTATCCATTAGAAGGTTATCTATTCCCAGATACATACAACTTTAAAAAGAATGCTACTATCGAAGAAATTCTAGAAAAAATGATTAAAACTCTAGGAACAAAACTAGATGTATATAAAAAGGATATTGAATTATCAAAATATAGCATTCATGAACTTATTACTCTTGCATCAATCATTGAATTAGAAGGAGCGAGTAGCTCAGATAGAGCAGGTGTTGCTGGCGTTTTCTATAATAGATTAAAAGATAACTGGACTTTAGGAAGTGATGCTACAACATACTATGCAGTAGGTAAAGGGTTTGAAAGAGATTTATCTCTAAAAGACTTACAAAGTTGTAATGGTTATAATACTAGAAGTGAAAGTAAATGTGCATTTACTGGCTTACCAGTTGGGCCAATTGATAGTCCGTCACTAGCAAGTTTAGCCGCAGTATTTGAACCTACCGAAAGTGATTACTATTACTTCGTTGCTGATAAAAACAAAAAGACGTACTTCATGAAAACATACAAAGAACACGCTGAAGTTGTTTCTAAATTAAAAAGAGAAGGACTTTGGTACGAATATTAGGAAGTGATAAAAAATGAAAGAAACAATACTAGAAATGGAACGGTATGCTGAAGAAAACAATATACCAATAATTGAAGTAGATAGTATTAAATTTATAATGAAATACATTAAACTAAATAATGTAAAAAGTGTATTAGAACTTGGTACTGCAATAGGTTACTCAGCTATTCTTATGGCAAACGCTACAAGCACTGTTGAAATAACAACCATTGAAAAAGATGAAAAAAGATATCGTGAAGCAGTTAAAAACGTTAACAAGTGTGGTCTAGATAGAAGAATCGAGTGTGTTTATAATGATGCACTAGAAGTAAACCTTGCTGGGCATTCATATGATCTTATTTTTATAGATGCTGCTAAAGGTGGTTATATCAAATACTTTGAAAAATTCTGTAACTATTTAAATCCAGGTGGAGTAATTATAACTGATAATTTAAAATTTCATGGCCTAGTTAGCAATAAAAATCTAGTAAAAAGCAAAAACCTAAAAGGAATTGTTGATAAAATTGAAAAATATGTTGAGTTTCTAAATCAAAATGAAGACTTCATCACAAAATATTATGATATAGGAGACGGCTTATCAGTAAGCTTTAGAAGAGCAAATGTTAAATAAACTATTAGTAAGAATAAATAATATTAATGAATTAAGCTATTTAAAAGAAAAGGGAATAAATAATTTCCTTTTTCCTTTAGATGGGTTTAGTATTGGTTATAACACATTCAAAATAGATGAAATAAAGGGTTTAGATGTTAATATCTACTTATTAGTAAATCGCGTATTTGATAATGATACTTTAAATAATTGGAATAACATTAAAGAAAAGTTAACTTTTGTTAAGGGTATTTTCTTTGAAGATATTGCCGTCTATATGACTACTAAAAATATCCCTCTTATCTGGAACACTTCACATGCTGTAATAAGCACAAATAGTATTAACTACTGGCTTAGCCTAGTAGATAGTGCTTGTCTTTCAAATGAACTAACAAAAGAAGAAATTATAAACATCATAAATAATGTAAATAAAGAAATAGTGCTTCCTATCTATGGCAAGAATATGGCAATGTACTCTAGAAGAAGTCTTATCTCTAACTATCAAAAACATAAAGGCATCACTTTAAATGATCATAACCTAACTCCAGATAATAAAATAACCTTTAAAGAAGTAGAAAACTCTTATGGTACTGTCTTCTTTGCGGATACACCATTTAACTATATAAATATTTTAAAAGATATAAACGATGCCAAGATAAAACTATATTATTTTGATTTAGCTGATATTACTCCAGAAGAAATGTTTAAAATCCTAAATGGCAAAGAAGTATCATGTGACAATCGCTTTCTAGAACATAAAACAATATATAAATTGGAGGCCAAAAAATGATTGAACTATTATCACCTGCAGGTGACGAAGAAAAAATGCGTGTAGCCTTTAACTATGGTGCTGATGCAGTCTACTTTGGCGGTCAAAACTATAGTTTACGGGCAAACGCTAAAAACTTTAATAATGAAGAAATTAAAAATGCGGTTATCCTAGCTCATGGTCTTAATAAAAAAGTATATGTTACTGTTAATATTATTTTCCATGATGAAGATTTTGAAGGATTAGAAGAATATCTAAAATACTTAGATGGTGCTGGAGTAGATGCCATTATTGTAAGTGATATTTCCGTAATGAATTTATGGAAAAAACTAAACCTTAAAATGGAACTTCATGTATCAACACAGGCAAGTACTCTTAATAAAGAAACTGCCTTATTTTATAAAAATCTAGGAGCAACCAGAGTTGTTCTAGCAAGAGAAGCCTTAAAAGATAACATTAAAGAAATAAAAGAATATACTGGATTAGAACTAGAAGCCTTCATTCATGGAGCAATGTGTACAAGTATTAGTGGTAGATGCATAATGAGTAACTATGTAACTAATAGAGATGCTAACAGGGGAGGCTGCGCTCAAATATGTAGATGGTGCTTTCAAAATAGTGAAACAAGTGATATTCAAATATGCCCTAAAGACTTAAATATGATTCCCAATATTAAAGAAATGATTGATGTTGGTATTAACTCATTTAAAATTGAAGGAAGAATGCGCGGTATCTACTACCTAGCAACTGTTATACTATCATATAGAAGAATCATTGAGCATATTCTAAATAATACATTAACCCCAGAAATAAGTAATTACTATCTTAGCGTTCTAAATAGATGTGCTAACAGAGAAAGTACGCCACAGTTCTTTAATGAACTACCAACTGAAAAAGAGCAGTATTATCCAGGAATTAGAAACGAATACTCTAATCAAGACTTTCTAGGATTAGTCTTAGATAATCAAGATGGTATAATTACTATCGAAGAACGTAATTATTTTAAAAAAGGGACTATGTGTCAGATAATTAGTCCATATAATAAAACTTTCGATTATCAAATTAATGAAATATTTGATGAGGATATGAATATAATAGAAGAAGCAAATCATGCTCAAATGATTGTTAAAATCAAAGACAATTTACCTGTACAAAAGGGTGACATGATCCGTCTAAAAGTATTTGACATTTGTGATGATTTGTAGTAGACTTATAAAAGTTTAAATTATGCAAAGGAGATATTTTAAATGGCAAAAAAAGAATTTTTATTAACTAGTGAAGGTTTCTTAGATTTAGAAACAGAACTAAATGAACTAAAAAACGTTAGAAGACCAAAAGTAATTGAAGCAATTAAAGACGCCAGAAGCCAAGGTGATTTATCTGAAAATGCTGACTACGACGCAGCAAGAGCAGAACAAGCCGAAGTTGAAGGACGTATTAAAGAACTAGAATATATGTTAGAAAATGCCAAAATAATTCAAAAAGAAAGTGGACATGTAGTTGGCTTAGGAAGTACAGTAACTATTTCTTATGTAGATGACGATGATACAGAAGTTTATAGTATTGTTGGGTCAATGGAAGCAGATCCATTTGAAAACAAAATTTCAAATGAGTCACCTTTAGGAAAAGCTATTATTGGTAAAAAACAGGGTGAAGAAATCGAAGTAGCATCACCTACAGGTAGTTATAAGATTAAAATCGAAAAAGTTGACTAATTTAGCCAGCTTTTTTACATATAAAAGGACGCTTACACTTGCATAAATTCTAAGAGTAAAGTATAATAATTAAGAAATTAAGGAGAGAAGAATATGAAAAACGTAAAAGAATTCACAACTAAAATTGAAGGCGAAGCTTGGTCTAACGCTTTAGATAGAGCATTTAACAAGAAGAAAAAAGATATTAAGGTTGATGGCTTTAGAAAAGGAGCAGTTCCAAAAGATGTTTATATCAAGAAATTTGGTATTGAAGTATTATTCATGGATGCTGTTGATGAGTGTATCAATGATGCATATCATAAGATTATTGATGATAACAAACTAAATCCAGTATGTGAACCAAAAGTTGATATTAAAAATATTAATAAGGATGAAGTAGAGTTTGCATTTACTGTTATTGAACGCCCAGAAGTAAAATTAGGAAAATATAAAAAACTAGGTGTTAAAGAGGAAAAAGTTGAAGTAAGTGATGAAGAAGTTAATCATGAACTTGGACACTTAAAAGAAGAATACGCTGATGTAGTGGAACTAACTGAAGGAAAAGTAGAAGAAGGTTTTACTGCTGTAATTAACTTTAAAGGCGTAGTAGATGGTAAAGAATTAGATGGTGGAAGTGGAGAAAACTATCCACTAGAAATCGGTTCTCACACATTCATTCCAGGATTTGAAGAAGGTTTAGTTGGAATGAGTATTGGTGAAGAGAAAGTACTTAAATTAAAATTCCCAGAAGATTATGTTGAAAACTTAAAGGGTAAAGATGTTGAGTTTACTGTTAAAGTAACTGGACTAAAAAAACGTGTATTACCAGAAATGAATGAAGAATTCTATAAAGACTTAGGTTATGAAAATGTTAAAACAGAAGAAGAACTAAAAGAAGAAATTAAGAAACATCTTTTAGAACATAAAAAAGCTGATGCTGAAAACAAATACATTGATGAACTACTTAAGAAAGCAGTTGAATCTTTAGAAGTAGAAATCAATCCAGAGATAACTGAAGCAGAACTTAACCGTATGGTAGATGAATATAGAAATCGTCTTCAAATGCAAGGTTTATCTTTAGAACAATATCTAGCATATACAAAATCTAATATTGAAGATCTAAAGAAACAAATCACTCCAGAAGCAGAATACAGAATAAAAGTAAGATACTTATTAGAAGAAATCAGCAAGAAAGAAAACATCGAAGTAACTGATGAAGAAGTTAAAGCAGAAATTAAACGTATCAGTGAAATGTATGGCGTAACTGAAGATGACGTTATTAACATGATTGGTGGAGAAGAAGTAATTAAAGCCGATCTAAAGATGCGTAAAGCAATCGATATTATTAAAGAAAACTAGACCTAACAAGGTCTTTTTTTAAGAATATACATAAGTTTAGTATAATTAATGAGCACGCATACAAACACATTTATAATTTCTGCTAAGATCAAAGCAAACATTCCAAGTCTTAAGTAAGCAAATACAAATAAACATAAAAGCCTAATAATCGTGCCATATAAAGTCGTTCTCATTAAAAAGGCATTCTTACCAAGCGCTTGAAGTGTACTATTAATTGGGGCCTCCATATAAAATACACTAAAGAAGAAGGCCATAAATCTAACATAAGTAACTCCCTCATGCGTTCTAAAAACAATCCACAAAATTTCATCACAAAACAAATATAAAAATGCGTTAGCACATATTCCTAGAATAAGAGAGAAAATAAGTGTCTTATTAAAAATTCTTTTAACCTTATTAAGATTTTGATAATTCTTACTTATTTCTGGAAGCAGGGAAGTACTTATTGCCATCTGCAGATATGTTGGTACTAGTAAAAGACCCAAAACATAAGTATTATAAATACCATACATATTAGTAATAAATAACGAACTAAAACCCTTACTAAGCATTACTGTACTAAGAATAATTGGCTCAAAAAAATAACCAATATTTCCAATAATTCTTGAGCTTACGCTAGGAATACCAATTTTCATAACATCTTTAATAGTTCCGAGATCTGGTTTTAAGTCTTTAGTTTCTATCTTAAAATTTTTAGGTAAAAACAAAAGAAAGATAATAATACTCATTGTCTCAGACAATATACTAATTAAAATATAACCACAAATAGTAACTATAAGACCATACTTACATAAATGAGGAAGTACAAGTAACACAATTAACAATTTAAATATCTGCTCAATAACATTAGATAAAGAGTGGGGCAACATTTGTTGCTTACCAAAAAAATACCCTCTTAATATGCTACCAATCGAAATAAAAGGTAAGACTAAAGATAACGCCATTAAAGGATAATAAGTATCCTCATTATGAAGCAAATTAATACTTATAAACTTACTTGCAAAAATAACAAGAATAACTAATAAAAAATTTAATATCAAAGAAACTGGTAACGTACTAAAAACAATTTTCTTACCTCTAATATTACCTCTCGAAACTAACGCCGATATCGCAATCGGAAATCCAAGTGAAGTAATCGTAATAAGCAAACTATAAGTTGGCATAACAAGAGAATATATTCCAATACCCTCAGTTCCAATAACTCTTGTAAAATAAATCCTAATAACAAAACTAAATAACTTCGTAATAATTCCGCCAATAACTAAAATAAGTGTACTTTTAATAAACTTGCTCATAATCATCAGTTTTCTTTCTAGCAAAATTGTTATATAATAATATATGAAAGAAACCTAAATAATATAAGGAGAACTTATGGACGAAATTAAATTTAATACTATAACCGAACTTTATAACAGACTGCTTCCAGCATTAAAAACTAAAAGTGATGACTTAGAAAGAAACTCCAAAATCAAACTAACCGAAAAAGAAATATGGGACTATCTAAGATACAACTATTGGTGTAACAAAAATAGAATCACTCTAGGAGAAATGGTTGATGACATCCTAAGCACTCCAGATGATGAACTAATAAAATATCATAACATTAATAAAGGAGAATAAACCAAATGTATAAAATAAATGACATAATATCTAAATGCAGAGAAAACGAATTTAAAACCGAAGAATTAGATCAAATAATGGAAAGTTATCATCTGATGACGGATAAATTTGGCGAAAGTACAGAGTATGAAGCTAAAGGAAGCATGCACTATTTAAATGTTGCTGGTATAATTGCCGACCTAAATGCTGACTCAACATCCATAATAGCAGCACTTCTTCATGGTTTTACCAGCAAAGAAGACATTGAACTAGTACGTGAAAAATATGGTGATGACATTGCAAATATTATTGATAACTTAGAAAAAATAAGCCACTTAAAATTAACTGACTATAGTGTAAGTGGTAGTAATAACCTAAAAAAATTACTTGTAGGTTTATCTGAAGATGTAAGAGTTTTAATTATTAAACTAGCAGACAGATTAGATGTAATGAGACATGCTTACATCTTATCACCAGAAGAACAAAAACAAAAAGCAACTGCCACTATGGAAGTTTACGTTCCTGTAGTTCACAGACTAGGTATAAACTCAATTAAAAGTGAACTAGAAAACTTATGCTTAAAATACACTAAACCAGATATGTATGAAGAAATCGAACACAAACTAAATGGCAGCACTGAAGAACTAGCAAAAAGTCTAAATGAAATGAAAGAAAGTATTAGTGACATTCTAACCGAGCATGGAATTAAATTTGAAATAAAAGCTAGGGTAAAAAGTATTTATAGTATTTATCATAAACTAACAACTGGTCATAAATGGAATGAAATATACGATATTTTAGCAATGAGACTTATTGTGCCTACTGAAGAAGACTGCTACTTAGCAATTGGTTTAATTCATGCTAAATATAGACCAGTACCAAAAAGATTTAAAGATTATATAGCTATGCCAAAAGAGAATATGTATCAATCACTTCATACATCAGTATTTGGTAGTGATGATAACATTTATGAAGTACAGGTTAGAACTCCAGAAATGGATGAACTAGCTGAGCATGGTATTGCAAGTCATTGGTCATACAAAGAGCATACTAAAAACGTTCAAAACATTATGGAACAAAAACTAGAAATCTTCAGAAATACCATCAAAATGGCTAGTAATGATACAGACGAAAGTTTCCAAAAAAATGCCTATGATGAGATACTAAATTCTCTTATATATGTATTTACCCCAAAAGGTGATGTTATGGAGCTTCCTCAAGGGGCAACACCAATTGATTTTGCTTATCGTATTCACTCAGGAGTAGGTGATAAAACAGTTGGTGCTATCGTAAATGATCAAATAGTCCCACTAGACTATGAACTACAAGATGGGGATATTATTAAAATAAATACGTTAAACTCTGCAAAACCTAATAAAGAGTGGTTAAACTTTGTTAAAACTACTCAAGCTAAGAATAAAATAAAAGCATACTTCTCTAAAAAAGATCGTGAAAACTATATTGAAATTGGCAAGGACTTACTTGAAAAAGAAATTAGAAAACAGAAATTGTCAATTACTGAAGTTTTAAAAGATGATAATATTGAAAAGATTTTGAATGATCTTCATCTTAAAGATTATGACGAACTTTTATTAAGTGTAGGATCTCTAAGATACACACCAGCATATATTATCAATTTAGTCTATGAAGATAAGAAAAACATTGAAGATATAATGCTAGAAAGAGTAAATCGTAACTCATCTAACAAAAGAAGGAATCATAAAAATGATATCACTGTTGCTGGCTCTGATAACATCTTAGTAACAATAGCTCACTGTTGTAATCCAGTTCCAGGAGACGAAATAATCGGTTTCATAACAAAAGGTGAAGGTGTATCAGTTCATAAAAAAAATTGCCCAAATATAGGTGATAAGACTGAAAGACTAATTGAAGTAGAGTGGAATAATGATGAAGATAGACTGTTTAATACTTCGCTTACTATTAAAACAAACAGTATGCAAAACCACTTATTAGAAATAGTAACTGCAGCATCTTTAAAAGGTGTATCAATAAATAGTGTTAAAGAATACGAAAATGGGTCTATGTTAGATTATCAAATAAATATTAAGGTTAAAGGCAAAGAACAATTAGAATTATTTATTCTAGAGATTGAAAAAAATAACTTTGTAATCGAGGTAACAAAATGAAAGTAGTAATTCAAAGGGCGCTTGCATCTAGCGTTGAAGTTGATAATAAATTAATAAATAAAATTGAAAAAGGTATGGTAATTTTAGTTGGCGTAAATGTAGAAGATACATCTGAAGATGTTGATTATCTAGTAAGAAAGACTTTAAACCTACGTATCTTCGATGACGAAAACGGAGTAATGAATAAAAGCATTCTAGATGTAGGTGGAGAGATTTTATCAATAAGTCAGTTTACTCTTCAAGCATCAACTAAAGACGGCAATAGGCCAAGTTATATAAATGCGATGAAGGGTGAAGAAGCTGTAAAGCTATATGAAGAATATAATAAAAAATTAAATGAAAAAGTTAAAACATACCCTGGGGTATTTGGTGCTGAAATGAAAGTAAGTATTACAAATGATGGCCCAATAACAATCATTATTGATAGTAAAAATAAATAAAACTGGAAATTAATCCAGTTTTTTCTGTATACCTAAGCTTGCTCCAATCATTGAAGATATAACTATAATTATATAATATATTAAGGAAGATGCTGTATATGTGTTTTTAAATAATAAACTAAATAAGAATAATATTAAGGATAATATAATTCCAAGTAATGCTCCTTGTAAGTATCCTTTCTTTAATGAGTTTCTTCCTAAATAAAAGCCACTAATAAATGTACCAATCGCCATAATAATTAGAATAACTACTTTATTAGTTTGAACTCCAAGTAAGTTTATTATTCCTAGTAGAAGGGGTAATACTAATACAATTCCAAGGGGAACAATCATGCTCTTTAAATATTTTAAAATAGTCAAATAAATCACCTAGTAAAGTATATGTTACTAATCTTTATTAATGCAATTATTTGCAGCCCTACTATATGTTCTAAGTAAATTAGAAGCACCTAATTTAGTTCCACCATAGTACCTAACTACTAATAGTAGATGTCTATCTAGTTTATTACGTTCTAGAATATTTAGAAAGCTCGTTCCAATACCACCAGGTTCTTTATCATCACTTTTTGATGCGGTATTCTTAAGATAATAAGCATATGGAATATGTCTGTATCCTTTGTTATTAGATTTAACACTATCTAAAATAGATAAAACATCTTCCTTATTATCTATTTCATAAAGCATTCCAATAAATTTAGATTTTTTTTCAATAATTAAAGATTCATTTAATAATTTCATAAATATCACATCAAAAGTATATTATAAGATATTTTATTTGTCAAAAACATGCTATAATCAAAAATAGAAAGGAAATGCGTATGAATAATAATAAAAAACAAAATCTTCTTATATTTGCTTTAGTAATCATAATTGTTCTTCTTAGCGGTTTATTAATATACATATTAGTTACTAATAAAAAGGGTGGTGATTCAAAGAATAATAATTCTTCTTCTACCACTACTCCCAATAAAAAAGAATCTAATAAAGAAACAAGAAAACTAATAACAACAGATTCAGCAGGCAACGAATATTATGCAGTATTTATTGATCCAGAAGATGACTATCAAACATTAAAAATAGTTTCAACAAAAGATAAAAAGAATTATCAAGATGTTTTAGATTTATCGATGACTCTTATGTCTGGGTATGACAACGTTCCATATAATGGATATAAAGTTGAAGATAATGTCTTGTTCTACATTAACAATGATTGTGATAGTAAAGAATTTAACCAAGGCGATGAAATCAAAGTTACTTTAAAAGACAACAAGTATACTTTAACTAAAACCGGTAAAACATATAAAGGTAATGCTGGTATAAAATGCTAACTCATATATATGAGTTTTTTTCTTTTAAATAAAACGAAAATGTGTAATAATAGTAGTGTGATTAATATGTTTAAAGAAGAACTTAAATTAGTACCAAATAAACCTGGATCTTATCAGATGTATGATGAAAGCGATACGGTCATCTATGTAGGTAAGGCTAAAAACTTAAAGAAACGTTTAAGTTCTTATTTTCGTGGAACTCATACTGGCAAAACAGCTAAAATGATTAGTAACATAGCATATTTTAAATATATTGTTACTAATACTGAGCTAGAGTCATTTATTTTAGAGATAAATCTTATTAAAAAATATAATCCTAAGTATAATATTTTGCTTAAAGATGATAAAAGTTATCCTTATATTGAGTATACTAGAAAACCATTCCCATCTTTAAAAGTAGTAAGATACCTTAAAGTTAAGAAAAGTAAAGATAAGATTTTATTTGGTCCATATGTAAATGTTTATGCAGCAAGAAGAATTGTAAACCTTATTAATAGGTTATATCCCCTTAAAAAATGTGAAGGTATGCCTAAAGAAGTTTGTCTTTATTATCACATTCATGAATGTTTAGGGTACTGCACTAAACACGTAAATTCAGAAGATATTATAAATATGGAAAATGAAATAATTTCATTTTTAAGAGGTAACGAAGATATTATTAAAAATAAACTAAAAGAAAAAATAAATTATTATTCAGAAAATATGAACTATGAGATGGCTTTAGAACTAAAAAAAGAACTAGATTATATGAATATTGTTTTAGAGAAACAAAAGGTAGAGCTTACTGCTAAAGAAGATTTAGATGTTATTAATTATGCTTTTATAAATGGTTTTATATCATTAGAATTTCTGTATATAAGAGCAGGCAAATTAGTTGGTAATTATACAGAAATTGAACCGGTAACGGATGATTATCTAAATGAAATAGAGTATCTTATTGCTTTATTTTATAACAAAAGAGAAATACCTAAACAAATACTTATCCCAGATGAGATAGATGAAACAGTTCTTAAAGAAATAATAGATACAAAGTTTATTAAGGTAACTAAAGGTTCTAAATATAAATTATTAAAGATGGCTAAAGAAAATGCTATTATTAATTTAGAAAATAATTTTAAAAGAATTGAAAATCAAATAAGTAAAACTGAGGGAGCTAATGAAGAATTAGAACACTTACTTGGAATGAAAATTAAAAGAATTGATATCTTTGATAACTCAAACCTTTTTGGGTCATTTGCCGTATCGGGAATGGTTGTCTTTGTTGATGGCTCTCCAGACAAAAATAAATATCGTAAATACAAAGTAATGATAGATAAAAATGATGATTATCATACTATGAAAGAAGTCATATATCGTAGGTATTATAGGGCTCTTCTAGAAAAAGATTTACCAGATCTTATCTTAGTTGATGGTGGTATAACTCAAATTAGAGCTGCTAAAGAAATCTTAGAAGAATTAAATTTAAATATCAAAGTATGTGGACTAGTAAAAAATGATAAGCATCGAACTAATGACTTGTTAGATGGAGATACTTTAGAGATTTATGATGTTGATAGAACTAGTAATTTATTTCATTATCTAACACGTATGCAAGATGAAGTTCATAGATATACGATTAATTATCATAGACAAATAAGATCAAAAGGTTCGATTCAAAGTATACTTGATAATATTCCTGGAATAGGGGAAAAGAGAAGAAAAGAACTTATTAAAACTTTTGGTAGTGTTAAAAAAATAAAAGAAGCTAGCACTGAAGAATTAAATAAAATTTTGCCACCTGATGTAACTAATAAACTTATGACTTATTTGAAAGACATGGATGAAGATAAGAAAACAAAAGAACTTGAATAGTTAAAGCATTTTGTAGTATAATTAATTTGAGGAAGAGCACTAACCCCTGAAAGTTAGGCTTCTCCAGTTTTTCTGTTGAAGCTACTTAACAGGTTAGTTAGTAGCTTCTTTTTTTTATCTAAATATAACAAATGCTATCTTTAAAATAAATAAAAGGAATAGTATGATTATTATTCTGTCTAAAATTAATTTAAACTGTTTCATACGCATCACTCCCTTCTTTTTTAAGAGGGAGAAGCCTAACATAGTACTCTTCAAGAAGGTATATTATCATAAACATCAAACTGGTGCAAACCCTTTATTTATGCATGTTTGCAGACTTTTAAAATCTGCATTTTTTTAATAAAAAAAGTGCTTGTATAATATAAGCACTTTGTAGTATAATTAATTTAAGGAAGAGCACTAACCCCTGAAAGTTAGGCTTCTCCAGTGTTACTTTTGAAGCTACTTAACAGGAAATGTTAGTTGCTTCTTTTTTTATCTAAATATAGTGAATGCTATCTTTAAAATAAATAAAAGGACTAATATGATAATAAGTTTATCTAAAATAGATTTTAACTGTTTCATATACATCACTCCCTTCTTTTTTAAGAGGGAGAAGCCTAACATAGTACTCTTCAAGAAGATATAATAGCATAATGATTAAACTAGTGCAAGCCCTTTATTTATCCGGGTTTGCAGACTTTTAAAATCTGCATTTTTCTATAAATAAGTGCACTTTTAGTTTGATTTATAATAAAAGTATGATATTATATCTTAAAGGAAGGGATTTTTATGAATATAATTTTAGAGATTGAAAAAATCCTTAGTGATTTAGGATATGAAAATGCTAAGGTAACTGTAAGTAATAGACCTGATTTGGGTGATTATCAGTTTAATGGAGCTTTCAATTTAGCACGGGTATATCATAAAAGTCCAGTAATGATTGCTGATGAAATAGTTGAAAAATTAAAAGATAATAAAAATTTTAAGAATGTAACTAATGCAAATGGCTTTGTAAACTTAACTTTAAGTGATGAATTTCTTGTTAATTACATGAATGAAGTAAATAATAATTTTGATATAAATACATATAAAATAGATACTGATGAAACTATCTTTTTGGATTATGGTGGAGCAAATGTTGCAAAAGCACTTCATGCCGGTCACTTGCGTAGTCCAAATATTGGTGAGGCTTTAAAAAGATTATGTGAAGCAGTAGGATATAAGACTATTAGTGATGTTCACTTTGGAGACTGGGGTAGACCTATGGGACTTATCATATGTGAAATTAAGCATAGATATCCAGAATTAGATTTCTTTAATCCTAATTTAGATAGTTACCCAAAAGAAAGCCCAGTAAGTTTAGAAGATTTATATGATATTTATCCTCTAGCAAGTACTAAAGCTAAAGAGGATGAATCCTATATGGAAGAAGCTCGTGAGTTTACTAGAAAATTACAAAATAAAGAAAAAGGGATCTATGAATTATATGAGGCATTTACGAGCATTGCAATAGATGATATAAAGGATATCTATCATATGCTTAATGCTACGTTTGATTTATATGAAGGTGAGAGGGATGCTGATGAGTATATTCCAGAACTTTTAGATTACTTTAAAAAAGGAAATTATACACAAATTAGTGATGGAGCTACTATCATTGATGTTAAGGAAGAAACTGATAAAAAAGAAATGCCACCAGTTATTCTTATTAAAAGTAATGGTGGAGTATTATACGATACTACAGAATTAGCAACTCTTTACTCAAGAATTAAAAGATTTGATGCACAAAAGTATTTCTATTTAACTGATATTCGTCAAGAATTACATTTTGTTCAAGCGTTTAGAGCAGCATATAAAACTAATCTAGTATCAAAAGATATAAGTTTAGAATGGTTTGGGTTTGGAACTATGAATGGGCCAGATGGAAAGCCATTTAAAACTAGAGATGGTGGAGTAATGCCCCTAAGAAAACTAATTGATTTAGTTAAAGATGAAACTAGAAAAGTAATTAAAGATAATATTAAAGAAGAAGATAAAGATGAGCTTGCTTATAAATTAGCAATTGCTGCTATTAAATATGCAGATCTTCTTCCTAATAGAACGAGTGATTATGTTTTTGATCCTGTGAAGTTTAGTGATATTAATGGTAAAACAGGTACATATCTACTTTATAGTACGGTAAGAATGAAATCACTACTAAATAAATGTGAGATAGAATATAAAAAATATCATAAGATATCTTCTACTTATGAAAGAAATATTATTATGAATATTATAAACTTAAGAAATACTTTAGAAAAATCATTTGCATCACGCTCATTAAATGAAATTTGTGAGTATTTATACAGACTAACTAGTTCATTTAATGCTCTATACTCTAATTGTGAAGTATTAACTGAAAAAGATGCTGAAACTAAAGAAAGCTTACTAGTTTTAACAAAATTAGTTTATGAAACAAACAAATACTTACTAGACATCCTAGCAATAGATGTTCCAGATAAAATATAAAAAGGAAACCACGAAGGCTTCCTTTTTTAGATGTTTCCGTTATTGTTGTTTCCCCAAGACCATCCAGCACCAATTATAATTACTAAAAGAATAAATAATACAATCCATAAAGCAGCACCTAGTCCATATCCACCATTAGTGTTTCCAACATAACCAGTATTGTAACAAGGGTTATATGGAGTATTCATTCCATTATAACCACCATTGTATCCGTAGTAATACATGTTAATACCTCCTTTGTATCTACTATAGTTTACTCAAAACTAATCAAAGTTGTTAATAAATTTTTAAAACTTTCCAAATATTCTTGGTTAAAGATACGCATCATGTTATAATTGGAGTGGTGATAAACAATGTTCGGATACATAATAGGAAGCGTAAAATATTTAACAAGTAATCATATAATTTTAGAAAATAATGGCATTGGTTATATTATTTTTGTAGCAAATCCATATGCATATGAGATAGGTAAAGAGTATACTGTATATACTTATCAAAATATAACGGAAAATGAAAATTCATTGTATGGTTTTAAAAGTATGGATGAAAAGGAATTATTTTTAAGACTAATTGCAGTAAAAGGTTTAGGCCCAAAAACAGCCTTACCAATGTTTGCATCTGGTTCAGTAAGTGGAATTATCGATGCCATTGATAGAGAAAATATTCTTTATTTAACAAAATTTCCTAAAGTTGGTGATAAATTAGCTAGGCAGATTATCTTAGATCTAAAAGGCAAAATTAATATTGATGTTACAAGTACAAGTAGTAATGAAGAACTTGTTGAGGTTTTACTTAACCTTGGATATAAAAGTGCTGATATTAAGAAAGTCTTACCTAAAGTAGATTCTGAATTAAGCATCGAAAATCAAATAAAGGAAGCATTAAAATTAATGTTGAGGTAGCTCATGGTAATTGGTATAGATATAGACGAAACAATAACAAATACGCATGACGAGGCATATAAATATGTAAAAAAATATGCACCAAACTTGAAATTTAATGACTACTGCGATGATATTAAAAATAAAGACGTTAAAGCATTTTTAGAAAAACACGCTTACAATATTCAAAGTAATTTAACATTAAAACCATTTGTAAAAGAAGCTTTTGACATGTTTAAAGAACATGGTTTTAAGATTATAATTATTACAGCTCGTGGTTATGATTTAGACTATGAATATGAAAAAGCCAGTATAGATATGCTAAAAAAATATGATTTACCGTACGATGAAATCTATTATAAACAAAATAAAAAGGGGAAAATTGCTAAAGAATTAAATGTATCATACTTCATTGACGATAAAGAAAAAGTTTTGGACGAAGTAAAAGAATATGGCATTCAAACTATTTGGTATACAAACGAAAAGAAAGAAAGTAAACATTTAATTTTTAGTAACTGGCTAGATATAGCAAACTACATAATAGAAAGAAGTAATTAAATGGAAGAAAGAGTAATAACAAACGAAGAACTACCTAGTGATAATAATCTAGAAGAAACATTAAGACCCCAAGCCTTAGATGAATATATTGGCCAAAATGAAGTAAAAGAAAATATTCGTGTCTTTGTTGAGGCTGCTAAAATGAGAGATGAAGCCTTGGATCACGTCTTACTTTATGGCCCTCCAGGACTAGGTAAAACAACTTTAGCACACATCATTGCAAACGAACTTGGTACTAATATTAAAACAACTACAGGTCCATCTCTAGAAAAAAGCGGCGACTTAGCAGCAGTTTTAAGCACACTAGAACCTGGTGACGTCTTATTTATAGATGAAATTCACCGCATACCTAAATTTATTGAGGAAATTTTATATCCGGCAATGGAAGATTTTGAATTAGATATAGTTGTTGGCAGTGAAGGAAGTAGCAGGAGCATCAAAATAGACCTTCCACCATTTACCTTAGTTGGTGCCACAACTAGAGCAGGTGATATCTCTGCTCCTTTAAGAGATAGATTTGGTATCGTTTCAAAACTAAACTATTACACAGACGAAGAACTTCAAAAAATAATTGAAAGAACTAGTCGTGTTTTAAACATGAAAATAAATAAAGAAGCAGCCGCTGAACTTTCTAAAAGAAGTCGTAAAACTCCAAGAATTGCTAATAGATTATTTAAAAGAGTAAGAGACTTTGCTCAGGTAAAAGGATTAGGAGAAATTGATTTAGAAACAACTATGGAAGCTTTAGATAGATTAAAAGTGGATAATTATGGTTTAGATCAAATTGATATTGAGTATTTAGAGAGTTTAATTTATAAATTTAACGGGGGACCAGTTGGTGTTGAAACTATTGCTTCATCAATTGGTGAAGAGGTTTCTACATTGGAAGATGTAGTAGAGCCATATCTTATGCAAGAAGGATTCTTAAAAAGGACGCCTAGGGGAAGAATGGCTACTGATAAAAGTTACAATCACATTAAAGGAGGATTATTATAATGGATCGAAAAATATCAAGTTTACTAAGAAAGGAAACACAAAGACAAGAAGAGAATATTGAACTCATTGCAAGTGAAAACTATGTATCAAAAGATATCTTGAAACTACAAGGAAGCATCTTAACAAATAAATATGCTGAAGGTTATCCTGGTAAAAAGTATTATGGAGGATGTACTTATATTGATGAAATAGAGAACTTAGCAATTGATTATGCTTGCAGGTTATTTCATGTAAGATATGCTAACGTTCAACCACACTCAGGATCATCGGCAAATATGGCTGTATATAAGGCTTTGCTTAATATAGGTGATACTGTTTTAGGTATGGACCTATCAAATGGTGGTCATCTAACTCATGGTCATCCGATGAATTTTAGTGGTAAGGAATATAATATTGTTTCTTATACAGTTGATAAAGAAAGTGGTATTATTGATTATAATGAATTAAGAAATATCGCTTTAGAAACTAAACCAAAAATGATTATTGCTGGAGCAAGTGCTTATTCAAGAATGATTGATTTTGCTAAGTTTAGAGAGATAGCTAATGAAGTAGGGGCTTATTTAATGGTAGATATGGCACATATTGCTGGGCTAGTAGCTACTGGTCTTCATCCATCACCAGTACCATATGCTGATGTTATAACAACTACTACTCATAAGACTTTAAGAGGGCCTAGAGGTGGACTAATCTTAACTAATGATGAGGAGATTATAACTAAGATTAATAAAACAATCTTTCCAGGAATACAAGGTGGACCACTTATGCATGTTATTGCTGCTAAAGCACAATGTTTCTATGAAGCAATGGAACCTAGTTTTAAAGACTATACTACAAATATAATTAAAAATGCTAAAGCATTAAGTAAAACATTTATTAATAATGGGGTTAAAGTTATTTCTGGTGGTACCGATAATCACTTAATGCTTATTGATGTGAAATCTTCTTTTGGAATAACTGGTAAGGAAGCTGAAACTATTTTAGATAAGATTAATATTACAACTAATAAAAATACAATACCAAATGATACTGAAAGTCCATTTAAAACATCAGGGTTAAGAATTGGGACTCCAGCAATGACTACGAGAGGATTTACCACTGAGGACTTTGAAGAAGTAGGTATCATCATAATTGAGGCTTTAAGAAATAAAGATAATGAAGAAGTTTTAGATAATTTAAGAAAACAAGTATTAAGATTAACAAGTAGTCATCCACTATATAGAAAGGGAGTATAATATGACTAAATGGGATAAAGAGTATATTAAATTATGTTCTAAAATATTGGATGAAGGAGTAAGAGTTCAAAATAGAACGGGGATAGATACGATTAAAATACCATCATATCATTTGCATTTTGATTTAAGTGAAGAATTTCCTGTTCTTGCTACTAAGCAACTTTTCTTTAGACAAGCAATAATTGAAATGTTATGGATTTACCAAGCACAGTCTAATGATGTTAGATGGCTTCAAGAACGTAATGTTCATATCTGGGATGAATGGGAGATTGATGATGAAGGTTTATGGAAAGCAACTCAAAATGTTATTGAAAATGGCAAGTATGTAAAAAAAGAAGTAGTAAGAAAATTTCCTAAAGAATATGCTCATACAATTGGTACAGCATATGGTTATATTACAAATAAGTTTAAACTAACTCAAAATTTAATTGATACAATTAAAAATAATCCTACTGATCGCCGTATGGTAATGAGTTTATGGCAAAATGATTACTTAGAAACAGCAGTTTTACCATCATGCGTATGGTCTAGTGAATGGGATGTAACAGATGGGAAATTAAATCTATGGGTTCACCAAAGAAGTTGTGACGTTCCACTAGGTCTACCATTTAACGTAACTCAGTATGCCGTTTTACTATCATTAATCGCTCATGTAACCGGATTAAAACCAGGAACAATTGATTGGAGTATTAAAGATGCACACATTTATGTAAATCAAATAGATGGTATTAAAGAACAGATTGAAAGATCAAAAACAAACAATGATATTAAAGCTCCAACATTATGGATTAATCCAGAAGTAACAGACTTCTTTAAATTCGATAATAGTAAAGATTTAAAAGATATTAAAATAGAAGGGTATGAACATATGGGACCTATCAAATTCCCAATAGCTCGGTAGCACTATGGATAATTTATCATTAATAGCAGCCATTGGCAAAAATAACGAACTTGGAATTGACAACCACTTATTATGGCATTTAAAAGAAGACATGAAATTTTTTAGAGAAACAACTGCAAATAAAACCATAATTATGGGAAGAAAAACCTTTGAATCACTTCCTGGGCTTTTAAAAGGAAGAAAGCATATTATCTTATCATCTAATGAATCTTACAAAGTAGATGGTGCTACTGTAATGCACACTAAAGAGGAAATCTTAGATTACATAAAAAAAACAGATGAGGAATGTTTTATTATTGGTGGTGCTAAAATATATAAAGAATATCTACCATACTGTAAATATCTTTACTTAACTCTAGTTGATTTGGAAAAAGAAGCAGATACTTTCTTTCCAGAGTTTGATAAAACTGAATATGACGCTGAAATAATCAAAAAGTGCACTGAAGATGGTGTTGACTTTACATTTATGAAATACACGAAAAGGCTTTAAAACAAGGCCTTTTTGTTTTATAATAAATTAAGGAGGAATCTTTATGGCAAAAGAAGCAGATTGCATAAAACCAATCAAAAGAAGAATCAGTTGGATAGTACCAGATAATACTGAAGATATAATAAAAATGGCTTCTATAAATAGTTTATCTAGTTTAAGTTATCGTCAGTTAAATAGACTTCGTGACCATATAGATTATATCTTGCAAATAGTTAAAAGCAAGAAAGACCAAAAAGATGCAATCCTATCAATCATTTATGCATGTGATTATTATGGAGTAGATATATTAAAGGCACCTATAGAAAAACTAATAAGACTAACTGAAACCCTTATGGGAGTAAATGTAGAAGACTATCCGGATTATGAAACAATCACAAACTTATTAACAGAAAGAAGCGTAGTTAAAAATGAAAACAGAAGAATTTGATTATTATTTACCAAAAGAACTTATTGCTCAAACTCCATTAGAAAAGAGAGATGAAAGTAGACTTCTTGTAATGGATAGGGTAACCGGAGATCTTACTCATAAACACTTTTATGATGTAATAGATTATCTTAATAAAGGAGATGCCCTAGTAATAAATGATACTAAAGTAATCCCCGCAAGAATTATTGGTATTAAAGAGGAAACTGGTGCAGTTATTGAGTTACTGCTTTTAAATCCTGAAGAAAAAGATATTTGGAAGTGCCTAGCAAAACCTCAAAAAAGACTAAAAGAAGGAACAATCATAACCTTTGGTGATGGATCTCTAAAAGCCAAAGTAATCAAAATCAAAGAAGAAGGTATAACTGAAGTAGAACTAATTTATAATGGCATCCTAATGGAAATTTTAGAAAAACTAGGAACCATGCCACTACCACCATATATTCATGAAAAACTAGAAAACAAAGATATGTACCAAACTGTGTATGCCAAAGAATATGGCTCTGCTGCAGCACCAACAGCTGGTTTACATTTTACTCCAGAATTACTTAAAAAAATAGAAGAAAAGGGCATCAAGATAGTGCATATTACTTTACATGTTGGACTTGGTACATTTAGACCAGTAAACGTTGAAGATGTAACTAAACATGTTATGCACAAAGAACATTACATAATGACTAAAGAAGCAGCAGACACTCTTAACGAAATTAGAGAAAAAGGTGGCAAGATTTATGCTGTTGGTACAACCAGTGTAAGAACTCTAGAAACAATCATGCAAACTAATGATAAATTTGTTCCAGCAAGTGGAGATACAAGCATCTTTATCTATCCTGGATTTAAGTTCAAAGGAATCGATGGGCTTATTACTAACTTTCACTTACCAAAAAGTACATTAGTAATGTTAGTATCTGCCTTCTCAAGTAAAGAAAATATCTTAAATGCTTATAACGAGGCCGTTAAAATGAAATATCGTTTCTTTAGTTTTGGCGATGCTATGTTAATAAAATAAAGGAAGTGACTTATGAAAATAGAATACACACTAATTAAAAAAGAAAAAAATACCGGAGCAAGACTTGGAAAAATTAAGACAAATTATGGAACATTTGATACACCCATGTTTATGCCAGTAGGAACTCAAGCAACTGTAAAAACTTTATCACCAGAAGAACTAAAGGCTTGCGATGCTGGAATAATTCTAGCAAACACTTATCACTTATGGCTTAGACCTGGAGAAGATGTAGTAGCAAAGGCTGGCGGTTTACATAAGTTTATGAACTGGGATGGTCCAATTTTGACAGATAGTGGTGGCTTTCAAGTGTTCAGTCTAGCAAAACCAAAAGATATTTCTGAAGAAGGCGTAAAATTTAAAAATCAGTATAATGGGGATGCTCTATTTTTAACACCTGAAAAAAGTATTGAAATTCAAAATAAATTAGATAGTGATATTGCTATGAGTTTTGATGAATGTATTGGCTGGCCAGCATCTTATGAATACTGCAAAAAATCTATGGAAAGAACTCTTAGATGGGCTAAAAGAGGCAAAGATGTTTTTAATAATCCAAGACAAAGTTTATTTGGTATCGTTCAAGGTGGAGAATATGAAGACTTAAGAAAAGAATGTGCTATTAAACTAGTCGAAATGGACTTTGACGGTTACTCAGTAGGAGGCACAAGTGTCGGTGAAGATAAACCGACTATGTATAAAATGGTGAGTTATGCTACTAAATACTTACCAGAAAACAAAGTAAGATACCTAATGGGAGTAGGAGATCCGATTGACATCATCGAAAACGTTATTCGTGGTATTGATATCTTCGACTGTGTATCTCCAACAAGACTAGCGCGTCATGGTCATGCCTTAACAAAATATGGTAAGATAAACTTAAAGAACGCTAAATATAAAGAAGACTTTACCCCAATAAGCAATGAATGTGATTGCTATGCTTGCAAACATTACACGAAAGCCTATATTAAACATTTAATTAACTGTGACGAAACATTTGGTGCAAGACTTCTTTCAATCCATAACATAAACTACCTTATAAACCTAACTAAAGAACTAAGAGAAGCCATCAAAAATGATACTCTTTTAGAATATAGAGAGGAGTTTATCAAGAACTACTATGGCGAAAAGAAATAACTTAATTCTAAGCATCTTTCTTATAACTATAAGCATATTCCTTCTGCTTGGTATCAATAAAACAATTAAAGATCATCATGATAGACAATATACAGTGGTATATAACAAAATAAAAGAAGCAGCCAAAGCATGCTATCAAAAAACCGAATGTGAAGGTGAAATCACCCTAAAAGACTTATATGATAAAGGATACCTAGATGAAGCAATTGACCCTATAACCAAAGAGCCAATTGACTCATCGCTATGCCTAACAAAAGAAGAAAAAAATATTATGTTTTGTAAAGAAAAAGGAGAGTAATAATGAAAAATAAAGACCATTCATACATCGAATATATTGCAGTAATTATAACTGCTCTACTTATAATTGTAAGTATATTCTTAATAATATTTAATTATTTTAAAAAAGAAAAAATTAGAAAATATAGTGACTATGAAATGTTAATAACAGAAAGTACATATAAATATTTAGATAACCATAAAGATATTGTAGAGAAACTAAAAAAAGATTATGCCTATATCAATTTAAAAGTGGAAGATTTAGTAAAAGATTCATATCTAAACAATGATATTAAAAATCCTAAAACTAAAAAGTCGGCTTTAAATGATAAAATTGGCATAACCCTAGATGAATATGAAAACATCTCTGTAATATACCCATCAAAATACGATAGTGGTCTTTTCACAAAAAACATCATCAAAAACCTAAGCAACAAAGAACTAAGTTTAAAAGACATTCTAAACACAACATCACTATCTTTTGTCTATGATGGAAAAATAATAGATAACTATCTAACATCAGAAAACATAAAGTTAAAAGAAGAATATAATCTAAATGAAATTGGTCTTTATGAAATAACCTACATCTTTAAAGAAAAAGAATATAAAACAAATGTAATTGTCGTAGATGACAAAGCTCCTCTAATAAATGACATAACTTATAATAAAGAAAAATATGAAAGCAGTATAACTATAAGTGCCACAGTTTCTGATGAAGACTCAGGCCTTGCTTCATATAGTTTCTCTAAAACTTGCAAAAACTATCAAAACATTACTAGTAACAAAATAGAAGGTGAAATTAACGAAAACGGTAAATGGTATATTTGCGTTAAAGACCTATCTGGTAACATGACTAAAAAAGAAATTAATATTACAAATATTGATAATACGCCTCCGGTAATAAATATTGGTGAGTTTGATAAAGATAATAAAATAATTAAAGGTGAAATAACCGATGAAGAATCGGGTGTAGTAGCGTATGCTGTAACCAAAACCATATCTAAACCAACAAGTTGGATAATAATTGAAAATACAAAAAAATTTGATAAACTAAATTATCAAATTACTAAAAAAGGAACTTACTATATTTGGTCTAAAGATGCAACTGGTAATACGTCAAGAAGTAAAGCAATTGACTTAAACTGGGTTAATTAAGCACTTTATCTACAATTCCGTATTCGAGTGCTTCAGAACTACTTAGATAATGATCTCTTTCTGTATCATTATCTATTTTTTTTATACTCTGACCAGTAAGATTAGCTAAAATACCATTAAGTTTTTTCTTTAAATTAAGAATTCTTTCAGCCTGTATCTTAATCTCCGTAGCCTGTCCCTGAGTTCCACCTAAAACTTGATGAATCATCACCTCAGAATTAGGCAAGATTAGCCTTTTACCCTTAGCACCATTAGCAAGAATAATTGCCGCCATACTCGCACACATTCCGCAAGCTACTGTTGAAACATCACTTTTAACATAATTCATCGTATCAAAAATACTCATTCCACTAGTAACAGAACCTCCTGGACTACTAATATAAATAAAAATATCTTCATGATTAAGTGAATCTAAATAAAGAAGTTCTGAAATAATTAAACCTGCCATATTATCATCAATTTCTCCATTTAAAAAAATAATACGACTACTAAGTAACTTCGTATAAATATCATAAATCTTCTCACCACTAATACTTTTCTCAATAATATTTGGAATTAAGACCATTATTTTTTCACCTAATACTATTTTAAATAAAATAAAAGCAAAATATACATTAAAAATAGTTTTTTTTTAAGACAAATTTTGATATACTTAACTATAGAATAACGAGGAGTGATTTAAATGTTACTAGATAGAGCATTACAAAAAAAATATCAATCTGGTATGAAATTTCTTTTATACGTTGCGATAAGACATTTAGGTTATGAGGATATAAACTACCTTCACAGTATCGATAAAGGACTGTACTCAAAAATAATCGCACCAAGAACTTTAAACAATGAAGATATCGAAAAAATCAAAGTATATATAAACGAACTTATAAATAAAGACTTAAAGATAACTAAAAAAGTTGTAACTAAAAGTGATGCCTATACATATTATCTAAAAAAAGGCTTATATGAAAAGGCTGGCAATATCCAAAACTTGAACACGAAAACTGTAACTTTATATGAACTAAATGGTTACTACAATTACTTTATGAGTGACATGCCTCAAACTACTGGTGAACTTAAAAATTATAGAATAACATATCTTGGAAATAACATGATTGTCTTATCAACACCAGTAGATGACACAGATTTCATCCCAGAATACATACCGCAAAATCTTATTATTAAAAGTTTTGACGAGTATACTTCTTGGATGAATAAACAAAATATAAAATATGTAGCAGATTTAAATAACATAATCTCTAAAAGTGAGATTAAATCATTTATTAAAAAGAATGATATTATAATGGATAGTACTTTAAGTGAAGCAGCAAGCGTAATTAAACATGAAGGAAAAAAACTTATCCTTCTAGGTGGTCCATCATCAAGTGGTAAAACGACTACTACTAGAAAATTATCACTATACTTATCAGCACTAGGACTTAACCCAATATACCTAAGTTTAGATGATTACTTTGTAGAACGTAAAGACAATCCTAAAAACCCAGATGGTACATACAACTTTGAATGCTTAGAAGCAATCGACTTAGAATTATTTAACACTCAAATAAATGAACTACTTGAAGGTAAAACTGTAAGCATCCCAACATTTAACTTCATCACTGGAACTAAAGAATATAAAGGTAAAGAAGTAACAATGAGAGAAAATGACATCCTACTTATTGAAGGCTTACACTGCTTAAATGAGAACCTTACTAGTAATATAGATAGTAAGGATAAAATGAAAATCTACTTAAGTCCTTTTATACCATTAAATATTGATAGACATAATCACTTGTCAACAGTAGATATGAGACTTATTAGAAGAATAGTAAGAGATAACCGAACAAGAGGTTATGATATTACTAAAACGCTAGAAGCCTGGGAAAGCGTAAGAACTGGGGAAACTAAGTACATCTTCCCATTTACCAAAGACGCAGATATGATTATCAACACAGCATATATATATGAACTTGGTGTTTTACGTGTATATATAGAGCCACTCTTATACAGTGTTCCGATGGACTCAAAATTTTATAGAGAAGCAAAAAGATTAATAAATGAATTACAAATGTTTTTCCCAATTCCAAGTGAATACATTACTGACACTAATGTACTAAGAGAATTTATTGGTGGAAGTTATTTTGAAGAAAGGTAAGCCATATGAAAAACGTTGTAAAAATAGTATTAGTAATTCTAGCATTATTTCCAGTAATCGTTAATGCTGAAATAACACTAACAGAAGATTTACTAGAACAAGGAATAAAAAGTCTTACAGAAGATTTAAAAAATAATAGTGAAGAGCAAGATTACGGTGACAACATAATCACTCTAGACAAAACAAATAAACAATTGATTATTACTACTGATGACGAAACTTTAAAATCATATTACAAAATAAATGATAATAACACCATTACATTTACTACATCTGGAAGATTTTATAAAGGAATGACATATGAAGAGTACAAAAATGCTGATATAGGTCTAGTCATGGGAATGATAGAATATGGCATCATATCGCAGATAAATAAAGTCAAAATAGAAGATTCAATGGTCTATTATGGACTTAGCATTTTACAATTTGCCTTAGGTCCTTCAACTGGCACCGGCTCATCAAAACCATCATTTATAGTTGTTCCAGATGATCAAGAAACTACGGCAGACGAAGGCGTGCAAGTCATTAAAGAAAGCGAATTCGGTCAATATTCTCTTGATTTAGCCAAAAAACAATATGCTGATTCATTTAATAAACAAGTACTGAAAGACAATCAAGAAGGTATGATTAATTCTTATTCCTATGGTTATAGTAACGATTTAAGTAAAATACCAGGTCTTATTCAAAAAGAAGATGAATTTTATATAATAGGTGAACTAACTATTAACCCAAATGCTGACTTTTATAAACTTGTTGGCTTTGCAGATAAAATCTCCGACACACCAGACACCGACACGTCAGATAAAGATTCAGACACTAAAGATGGTAACACATCAGATAATGTAAATAAAGAAATTAAAAGTACAACTGATGAAGAAACAAATCCTAAAACTGGTATAGAAAACAATTATTTAATTTTAGGAATATCACTTATATTAGGTATATTTATGCTCGCAGGTATTAGTCAAAAAGAAGTATTTAGAAAAATTTAGAAAGGTAGATAATATGAAAAAAATAGTAATTAATGGATTCGGTCGTATAGGCCGCTTAGCATTTAGAGAACTTATTGGAAGTAAAGAATATAAAGTAGTTGGAATTAATGGAAGAGGTACCAGTGAAGAAATGGCCTACCTTCTTAAATACGACTCAGCTCAAGGAGGATTCGAAGAATCATCAGTTTCATTCACTGAAGAAGGCATCATTTTTGAAGATGAATTAATTAAAACATATCAATTTGATAATCCAGAAGAATGTCCTTGGAAAGAATTGGACGTAGACTGTGTCCTAGAATGCACTGGAGCATTCACTAAATACGAAGATGCCTACAAACATATTAAAGCAGGAGCAAAACATGTTGTTATCTCAGCACCAGGTAAAGGAGATATGAAAACTATTGTCTTCGGTGTAAATGATAACGAATTAACTGGAGACGAAGAAATAATCTCAGCAGCATCATGCACAACAAATTGTCTAACACCAGTTCTAAGAGTAATTGATCACTATTTCGGTATTGAGTCAGGTTTTATGTCAACAATTCATGCTTTAACAAACGATCAAAACATCCTAGATGGTTCACATAAAAAAGGCATTACCAGTAGAAGAGGTAGAGCAGCAGTAAACAATATTATCCCAACATCAACTGGTGCTGCATCTGCAGTAGGTAAAGTACTACCTAACTTAGATGGAAAACTTGATGGCTTAGCATTTAGAGTACCTGTAGTAGATGGTTCATGCGTTGACTTAACATTAAATTTAAAAATGGAAGTCACTAAAGAAATGATTAACAATGCATTTAAATCAAACACAAATGTCGTACTAAAATATACAGATGATCCAGTAGTATCAAGTGACGTCATTGGTAATAGATGTGGTTCCCTAGTAGATGGTTCAGCAACTAAAGTATTAGATTCAAATAAACATCTAGTTAAAATAATTGCTTGGTATGATAACGAATTAGGTTACACATGCCAAATGCTTAGAACAATGATTAAACTACTAAAAAAATAAAACATACATAAAATATAACATGATAAAAATATTTATAGGTGTAATCTTAACAAGTTACTCATTAGTATTCTGGATTATGGATTTAAACTTATTAACCATAGATAAAAATATCTTAGAATATCTATTATATTGTCTAACTCATCTAGAAACCCTTATCTTATTTTTAGGACTATACCTACTAAAAGAAATAATCATAAAAAGGCCATCAAGGTCTTTTTAATTTACCAAATATTTTATATAATAAAACTGGTGATAAAATGAATGTAGTAGAGCAAGCAAAAGAGTTTGCAATTAAAGCCCATAAAGGACAAGTTAGGAAAACCGAAAAAGATAAACCAATGATAATCCATCTCTTTGATGTTGCAAGTATCTTAAAACTATACGAATTTGATGAAGATGTCATTGCAGCTGGTTTTCTTCATGACACTCTAGAAGATACAAAAGTGGTAAAAGAAGACATCTTAAATAACTTTAATGAAGACATTCTATCTCTCATTCTAGGAGATACCGAAGAAGATAAAACACTATCTTGGAAAGAAAGAAAAACTATCACAATAAACGAAGCTAAAAACTTGGACCTAAGACACAAAGCAATCATAATTGCGGATAAAATAAGTAACCTAGAAGACATGCTAATATACTTTAATAAACTAGGAACAAAAGACTTCTCCACATTTAATCAAGGATTCGAATCTCAAAAATGGTACTTTGAAAACCTATATCAAAGTCTTATCTTAAATGAAGACGAAAATAAAGAATATTTTAAAAGACTAAAATCTTTAATTGACGAAATCTTCAATAACAAAGAAGACGAATTTTTAAAAAACACCATCTTTAAAAATAAAGAACAAGAATACATTGAAGTAAAAAAACTAGACGCTAAAAAATGGGAACTAGCAAAACTAAAAAGACTATTTGATATAGAGCCTTACACAATTGAATTTACTGGAACCCCTCGAACTGGTAAAACAACTCTAATAAATAATCTATACGACTTCTTTAAAAAAGGTAAATTTAAAACATCAATCCTAGAAGAATTTACTACATCAAAAAGATACAAAGAACAAATATATCCAAAACTAAAAAACGAATATAAAAATGTTGTAAATACTGAAATTCCTAAATATGTCTTAAAAGATTTAGAAGAAGAAATGCAAAAAGATTTAGATGTTATTCTTATTGATAGATCACTATTTGATCGCATTATCTGGGTTAATAGATTATACCTCAAAAATGGCATGAAAGAAGATGAATATAAAGACTATCTTAATACATACATTCCTCTAGTAAATGAAAAAATAGACATCGTAATCGCTTTAAAAACCGATGCTATAACTGCCTTAAAAAGAGACTATAATGCCAATCTATCTCTAGAAAAAAGAAACTTTTTAAATGAAGATAATGTAAATGAATACAATGCATCTTTAGAAAATACTCTGAAAATGTTTGAAAACAAAGTATACCTTTTTGATACAACTAACACATCTCAAAGAGAAACATCAATAGAAGTAGCCCATAAAATACTTGATAGTTACCGAAGTAGAGCACTAGACCAAGTAAAAAAGATGGTTAATTTTAAATAAAAAAATTAACTTTTAATAGAATAAAAAAATGTAAAAATTAACTTGACACGGGGGGGGGTGTTATATACTTTCTATAGAAAGATAGTGAGTATATATGAACCAGAGATTAAAACAATATAAAAAGATAAGAATAATTTTAAGTGTACTTTTAGTAGTAATTTTGTTAATTGGGACGTCTTTTGCTATATTTCAAAATTTTGCAAGACAAAGTGGAACTAATAATTTGGGAGCAACTAATTGTTTTAGTGTAACATTTGAAGGTGTTAATAATGCGATTAATTTAGCAAATGATTATCCAATACCTGATAGTGAAGGATTAGAAAGAGACCCTTATACATTTAAGGTAACTAATAATTGTAATCAGTATCTATCACTTAGTATTGGAGTGGAGACTCTTAGTACAAGTGAAATACCATCAAACTTAATTAAAGGTGTTATTGTTAATAATGGAGGGATACCAACAAGTGCAATGCTACTTTCTAGTGGTAAAACTATGGAAGCACAAAATGGTGGTACTGCTTATGAATTATTAACTGATGGACTAGGTGCAAACTCATCTAAAACATACGATTTAAGACTATGGTTTGATGAAAGTATGACTAAAGAACAAGGTGCTAGTAAAAAGTATCAAGGAAAGGTTATTGTTGGGGCAACAACTGAAGTGGAGTCACCAAAGAATTTAAGAGAGGCAATATTAGCAAATAATGAAGTAAATACTCCAATAACTACACCTGGAGCAGCAATATCTACTGCTGATGAAGCATTACTTGCATCTGCAGAAGATGATTATGGAACATCTTATTACTTTAGAGGTGCTGTAACAAATAACTATGTAGAGTTTGCAAATAAATGCTGGAGAATTGTAAGAGTAGGTGGAGATGAGTCAGTAAAACTTATCTTACACAATGATAATCCAACTGGAGCAGCTAATCCTTGTGATGCTGCAAATAATAGTGCTAGTGCAGCATTTGCTAGATATTCTGGAACAACATATAAAAGTGCATTTAATGATGATTACGAAGACAATGCTTATGTAGGATTTAAGTATGGAACTGCCGGTTCATCAACATATGAAGCAACACATGCAAACACAAATAATAGTACAATACTAACTAATTTAGAAACATGGTATAATAATAATCTAAAAGCATATGAAAGTGTAATAGATGATAATGTATGGTGTAATGATAAAAGTGTATCTTCAGGATTAGGATATGCCAAGAATGTAACATATTATGGTGCTACCCAAAGATTAGTAAGTAAAAGCAATAGTGCTGGAGGCACTAGCCCGAGTTTAAAATGTAATGGAGAATTAAGTAAAATAAATTCAAAAGTGGGATTAATAACTGCTGATGAATTAGCATATGCAGGATATGCTTATGGATTAGGAAACACTACAACATATTTACGAGAAAATGCTACAGATACTTATTGGTGGTCCTTGTCTCCTAGCAGCTTCGATGGTGGCTACGATCGCGTTTGGTTCGTTGGCGGCAGCGATGGCAACTTCTACAACGACTACGTGGGCTTCACCTTCGGGGTTCGGCCTTCAATTTCTCTTAGATCGACGACCAACGTAACCGGAAATGGTAGCAGTGAAAACCCTTATAAAGTAGTTAGCTAAAAAAAGACTTGATTTTATTTAAAAAAAGTATTATAAATATAGGTATAAACGTTGATTGGAAAAGGAAGATTAGTGGATATTGTAGAGAGTTAACGGGTGGTGAAAGTTAATATAGAGCTATCTTTTAGACACCATGAGTGCTTAAAGAATTGAGTAGACTAAGCCGGCTATAGACCGTTATCCTTAAAGAGAGACTATTAAGTAATTAAGGTGGTACCGCGGATTAACAGTGATTCGTCCTTTGTAAGGATGTTCACTGTTTTTTTATAGAAAGAAGGAATTAATATGAAAGGAAATATTTATAGAGACCTATATATAGGCGAACTATCTAGCGAGTTAGAAGGAAAAGAAATCCGTATTGCTGGTTGGATAGAACAAATAAGAAATTTAGGAACTAATCTTATGTTCTTACTTATTAGAGATGAAACTGGTACAGTTCAAGTTATCTGTAATAACCCTGAGAAATTTAATGGCGTAACTAGAGAAAGTACTATTACATTATCTGGTAAAATTGTCAAAAGAACTAAAGAAATGGTTAATCCTAACATGAAAACGGGTGATATTGAAATTGAACTTATATCATTTGAGATTTTAGGTAAGTGTGCAGCAACACTTCCATTTGAAATTAATCATCCAGAAAATGCTAGTGAAGAAACAAGACTAAAATATAGATACTTAGACTTAAGAAATGAAAAACATCATAATACAGTATTATTTAGATCTAAAGTAATCGATTATATTCGTTCACTTATGAAAGAAATGGGATTTACAGAAATAGCAACTCCAATTATTACTACAAGTAGTCCAGAAGGAGCAAGAGACTTCGTTATTCCATCACGTAATTATAAGGGAAAGTTCTATGCACTTCCACAAGCACCACAAATTTATAAACAGCTTCTTATGGTTAGTGGTTTTAATAAATACTTTCAAATAGCGCCATGCTTTAGAGATGAAGACTGCCGTGCAGATAGAACATTAGAGTTTTATCAATTAGACTTAGAAATGAGTTTTGCTACTGAAGAAGATGTATATGCAGTAGGGGAAAAAGTTTTTTATAATGTATTTAAAACATTTGGTAATAAGGAAGTATCTCCATATCCTTTTAGAAGAATTGCTTATAAAGATGCCATGTTAAATTATGGATCAGATAAGCCAGATTTAAGAAATCCATTGATCATTAAAGATGCTACCGATATTTTAAGCAAAATGGACTTTGCACCATTTAATGGTAAAATGATTAGAGTGATTAAAACTGAGAATATGGATAAATCAAATTCTTGGTATAAACAAGTAGAGGAGTTTATTAAAGGTAAAGGTGCTAGTGGTCTTGCAACTATTAAAATAACTGAAGATGGTACATTTAAATCATCATTAGATAAATTTATGACTGATGAAATTCGCACTGAGTTAAAAAATGAGTATGAATTAAAAGAGGGAGATGCTTTATTTATTTTAGCAGATGAACCTAAAAAGTGTCCTAAACTAGCAGGTGCTCTTAGAACTTATTTAGGGGAAGAATTAAATTTAATAAATAAAGATAAGTTTGAGTTCTGCATCATAAATGACTTTCCAATGTATGAAGAAAATGAAGAAACAGGGACAATTGATTTTGGACACAATCCATTTAGTATGCCAAAAGGTGGACTTGAAGCATTAAATAATGAAGATCCACTAAATATAACTGCAATTCAGTATGACTTCGTATGTAACGGTTATGAAATGAGTTCTGGTGCTGTTCGTAATCATGATATTGAAATTATGAAAAAAGCCTTCGACATTGTTGGTTATGATGAGGAAGTTATCAAAAATAAATTTAGATCATTATATACAGCATTCCAATTTGGTGCTCCTCCTCATGCAGGTATGGCTCCAGGTATTGACCGTATTATAATGCTTCTAACTGGTGAAGAAAACTTAAGAGAAGTTCAAATCTTCCCACCAAATGTATCTGGTGTTGACTTACTAATGGGTGGACCAATTGAATTAGAAGAAAAACAATTAAGAGAACTACATATTAAAGTAAGAGATTAATGATAACTAGCTTATCATTTTTCTTTTTCTCTATATATTAAAACTAAAAATTTTGATATAATTAATTAGGTGATTGAAGTGTTAGAAAAATTCGTTCCTGATATCTATCAGAAAAGCATTTATGATATAAATTATGATACTCTAAAGAAAAGAGGAATTAAGTGTTTAATATTTGATTTAGATAATACTCTTGTTCCTGTTACTGTAAAAAAACCAACCAAAAAAGTTAGTGACCTATTTGAGGATTTAAAAAGAAAAGGCTTTAAACTAATAATTGCTAGTAACTCTCCAAAAAAAAGAGTAGCTCCATTTAAAGATTACTTATGTACTGACTCAGCATACTTTTCATTTAAACCACTTAAAAGAAAATATAATAAAATTTTAAAATCCTATAATTACAAAAAAGAAGAAATTGCTTGTATTGGTGATCAGCTACTAACAGATATTTGGGGAGCAAACCGAATGGACTTTACTAGCATACTTGTAAACCCAATTGGTAAAACCGACTTTACTTTAACAAAACTAAATAGATTTATTGAAACATCAATTTATGATAAATTAAAAAAACAAGATTTACTAAAAAAAGGAAGATATTATGAATAAAATATGTTATGGATGTGGAGTAAAACTCCAAATGGAAGACTCATCTAAAGCTGGCTATACACCTAAAGAAGGAAGTGTATACTGTCAAAACTGCTTTAGACAAATGCATTATGGTGTGCACAAAGATGATAACTTACCAAAAGACGAAAATATTATAATAAATGCCATTAATAAAGAAGCTGCTCATACCTTATTTTTAACCGACTTTTATAATATTAATAACTATTCACTAGACATATACAAAAAAATAAAAGGAAGTAAAACACTAGTAATAAGCAAATGTGATATCTTACCAAAATCAGTTAAATGGGAAAATATCAGAGAATTTATTAAAGAATACTATCAAATTAGTGATGACATTATCTTTATAAACAAATCTCTTGGAAGTGCTAAAAAAATAATTAATTATCTAGAAAAAAACAATATTCATAAAACATACCTTCTAGGTATCAGTGGTAGTGGTAAATCAACCCTAGTAAATAACCTTATTAAAGAAACGAATTCTAAACTAAATGAAGTAGTAACTAGTTATAAGACGAATACTACTAAAGACTTTATAAGACTAGAATTAACTAATAACTTACTCGTAATTGATTCACCAGGATTTGCTAGTATTAGTTTAAGTGAGAATAATAAAGATACGTTTAAATATGCCATAAAACCTAGAACATACCAAATGCGTAAAAGAGAAACTTTAAATATAATAGATGATAGATTTATAAATTTTGAAAATGAGACAAGTGTAACATTATATATTCCAAATAATGTTAAAAGTCATAAGGATTATAAACAGAAAGCATTCTCTTATGATATTCATGTGCCAGCAAACAGTGATCTTATCATTATTGGAACTGGTTTTATGAATATTAAAAATGAAACAGATGTTAGTTTATTTAATATTGATAAGAAGTATATAGAAGTTAGACCAAGTATTTTTAGATAGGAAGGAAGTGCATTATGGATCACATTAAAATAATGAGTGAAGACTTAAGTAATAAAATAGCAGCCGGAGAAGTAGTAGAGCGTATCGCTAATGTTATTAAAGAACTTACTGAAAACAGTATTGATGCTCAAAGTACAGAAATATCTGTTTCACTAGAAAATGCTGGTAGCAAAGAAATCAAGGTAATGGATAATGGAATAGGTATGGATCCTAATGATGCCTTAAACGCTTTTAAAAGACATGCTACAAGTAAAATATATAAACCAGAAGACTTATTTTTCATAAACACTTTAGGTTTCCGTGGTGAAGCGCTACCATCAATTGCAAGTGTTTCCAAAGTAACTTTAGAAACCAGTGAAGGAGACGTAGGCACTAAGATAGTAATTGAAGGTGGAAAACTCATCGAGAACACTAAATGTGCTGCAAGAAAAGGAACAACTATCAAAGTAAAAGACTTGTTCTATAACACACCAGCAAGATTAAAATACCTAAAAAGTGAGCAAACAGAACTATCTAATACAACTCAATATATGGAAAAGTTAGCTTTGTCTTATCCGGAGATTGCGTTTACTTTAACAAATAATGATACAACTATAATTAAAACAACGGGTAGTGGAAACCTTCTAAAATGTATTCATGAACTTTATGGACAAATGGTTAGCAAAAATATGCTTGAGATAAAAGGAACAAGTGATGATTATGACGTTTATGGTTATATTTGTAAACCAGTAGTATTAAAAAGTAATCGTAATTATATGACTACTATTGTTAATGGTAGAGTAGTAAGAAATGCTGAACTTAATAAAGCAATTAATGATGCATATCATACATATAAACCAGACATAAGATATCCAGTTGTTGTAATCAAAATAGAAACAGACCCTACTTTAATAGATGTTAATATTCATCCAACAAAACAAGATATTAAATTTAGTAAAATAGATACACTTATTAATTTAACAACTAAATTAATTAAAAATGCTTTATATAATTCACTTTTAATCCCAAAAATTGAAATAACTAAACCAGAAGAAAATGCTGGAGCAATTATGCAAAATTACCAGGAAATTACTACAGAAGAAACTCCATCTATTGAATACTCGGAAGAACTTTTTGTAAATAACGATTTAGTAACAACTTTCAATGAGCCTAAGATAGAAGAAACACAGATGGACTTTAAATTAGATGAAAAAAATGAAGAGGTAAAACATTTAGAACTTTATCCTTGTGGTTTAGTTTTTGGTACTTACATAGTTGCTCAAAATGAAGAAAGCATGTATTTAATTGATCAGCATGCTGCTCAGGAAAGAATTAATTATGAAAAGGTGTTAAAGGCTTTAAGAGAAGAAAAAATAACTGTAACTGATTTATTATTTCCAATAAGTGTAGAGCTTTCACCTAGTGATTATTTAGCATTTAAAGAAAAAGAAGAAATTTTTAAGGAATTAGGATTTAATTTTGAAGAGTTTGGTATTAATACAATTATTGTTAAGTCTCACCCAACATGGTTAATTACTGGTTATGAAGAAGAGCAAATAAGAAAAATAATTGATTTTTTAATAAGTACACCAACAACATTTGAAAGAGCTAAATTCCAAGATCATTTAGCAGCAACTGCGGCATGTAAGATGAGTGTTAAAGGAAATGAAGCCACTACTACTGAGCAGGCAGAGAACTTACTTAATGATTTAGTAAAATGTGATAACCCGTATAACTGCCCTCATGGTAGACCAACAATAATTTCATTTACAAGGTATGAACTTGAAAGAATGTTTAAAAGAGTAATGAATTAAGGAGGAGATATAATGATTCATGAAATGCGTTTAAATAACGAACCATTTAACAAAATTAAAGAAGGAACTAAAACAGTTGAATTAAGACTATTAGACGAGAAAAGAAAAACTTTAAGAGTAGGAGATAAGATAATATTTACTAATAGAACTAACAATGAAAAAATAGATGTATTAGTTACCAACTTGTTTAAAGCTGATAGTTTTGAACCTATTTATGAAAAATACTCTAAAGTAGCTATGGGTTATAATGAAGAAGATGAAGCTAAGCCAGAAGATATGGAAGAATATTACTCAAAAGAAGAAATTAAAAAATATGGTTGTATTGCTATTGAAATAGAAAAGGTATTAAAATGATAATTGTTGTGGCGGGGCCAACTGGGGTTGGTAAAACTCGTTTAAGTGTCGAACTAGCTAAAAGGTATAATGCTGAAGTAATTAATGCCGATTCTATGCAAGTATATAAAGAACTAAATATTGGTACTGCTAAAGTTACTGAAAAAGAAAAAGAGAATGTTCCTCATCATTTATTTGATATCAAAAATCCAGATGAATTATATACAGTTTATGATTACCAAAAGGATTTAAGAAATATTTTAGATAATAATAAAAGCAAAAATTATATTATTGTTGGTGGTACTGGGTTATATATTAAAGCTGGTTTATATGATTATAAATTTACTGAAGAAGAAAAAAATAATAATTCATATGATAATTATTCTAATGAAGAACTAAAAAGATTAGTAGATGAAAAATATCCTCAAAATGATATTCATGAAAATAATCGTAAAAGACTAGTGCGTGCTTTGAATAAAGAAAGTGAGTATGATGAGTCTGGTAATAATCTTCTTTATCCAGCAATTTTTATTGGTCTAACAACAGATAGGGATAATTTATATAAAAGAATTGATGATAGGGTAGATGTTATGCTTCATGATGGTTTATTGGAAGAAGTAAAAGCCTTATATGATAAAGGCATCAGATCAAAAGCAATAATGACTGGTATTGGTTATAAAGAACTATACAAATATTTTGATAAAGAAATATCTTTAGAAGAAGCAATTAGTTTAATAAAGAAGAATAGTAGACACTATGCTAAAAGACAATATACTTGGTTTAATAATCAAATGGATATTAAATGGTTTGAAACAAACTATCAAGACTTTAATAAAACAGTTGAAGAAGTCACTAATTATATAAATGAATTAGTAAAATAATAAATAAAATCACATAAAAATAGAGAAAATATGCTAAGTTCTTTCTAAAAATGTGATTTTTTATATGCAATTTTTTTCTAAAAATATGATAACAAACAAAAAGACAATAAAAAAAATACGCTTTAATAAGCGTATTAATTATTACTACTTGTTGAAGTATTAGTAGTAGCATTTAGTAATTGATTACTAATATACTTTTCATATTGACTCTTAAGTTCAGAATCTTCAATAGTCATACCATAACTTTTACGAAGTTCAACTAAAGCATTAATAGATAATGTTTTATCACTATCAATTTTTTCTTTAGCTAACTTTTCAATGATAGATTTTTTTGAATCTTCTAAACTAGCTTTTTCTTTTTCACCAGTTTTTAAAATGATATGATAACCAAACTTAGTTTTAACTGGTTCTTTAGTATACTCATTAAGTTTTAACTTATAAGCAGCAGTTTCAAATTCTTCAACCATATCACCAGTATTGAAGTAGCCAAGATCTCCACCTTTGCTAGCATTTGAGCTATCACTTGAGTATTCTTTAGCAAGCTTAGCAAAATCAGCACCGTCATTAAGCTTCTTAATAACTTCTTTAGCTTTATTTAATGCTTCTTCTTCAGCTTTCTTCTTTTCATCATCACTCATTTTATCAGTAGTGTTTGGTGAAATTAAAATATGACTACAAGAAATATCTCCAACTGTCTTTTCTTTATAATACTTTTCAATTTCTTTATCAGTAATGCTTTCTTTAGCATAATCATCAACTGCTAAATCACGATAGTAACTTAGTTTAAGCGTTTCTTTAAAATCTTTTATAGAACTAATTCCATAATAAGTATTTAATGCTTTTAGTAGAGCACTTTCATCATACTTACCATTATCATCAACATAGTAAGTTTTAATTTGTTCTAGTTGTTTTTCTGCACTCTTTTCAGCTTCACTAGTCTTATCGGCATACTTTTCACTAAATATCTTAGTATCAACCATATCAATTAAATTAGATAAAGCATAATTAACTTTGATCTTCTCATAAAGATTTGTAGCACTAATATTTAAGCCTTCCTTTTCAAAAGTAACAACTGCTTGGTCGCCATCTTTCATTACAGGAACTTTACCACATCCAGTAGCAAATCCAAGTATTACTAAAGCCATTATAATTTTCTTCTTCATAAATCCTCCTAGTTATCTATTATACACGCCCTTAAACTAAAATACAACAGAATTAGGTCTTTAAAATTAAATTCAAAATAAGAACACAATTAAGAGTTTTCGCGTACAATAAAGTGAGTAATGAAAAGGAGGGAGACTATGAACGGTTGTTGTGGAAATAACAATTACGGAATAAGCGGAGCAGCTTTCATTTTAGTATTATTTATTCTATTAGTAATTATTGTAGGTGCCGCAGTTATTTAAGTAAAGGAGGTTACTATGTGCAAAAATAATGAAAACCAAGGATATGCAAGCGAAGCATTTATTGTTTTAGTCTTATTTATTCTTTTAGCAATAATCCTTGGAGCAGTTTTCATCTAATAAAGAGCTTTGCCTCTTTTTTTAGTGGACTTTTTTTAATAAGTTTAGTAAAATTATTTGTAGAATAGGTGTGGTAATAATGTTTGGAAAAATTAAGTCTATTGAGGCTAATTATGTTGTGGTTGAAAATACTAGTGAAAAATTAGAAGTTAACTACTTAAACTATCATGTAGTATTCCCAGAAAAAAATAGAGGAGTAGTAGGTGAAATAGTTGGTATAGATGAAAATGAAATTAAAATCTTTCTTGTCGGTGAAATTAAAAATGGTGTATTTACTTCAGGTGTTCTTAAAAAACCTCACTTCTCATCAGTTCCAAGATTAGTATATAAAAATGAAGCAGAATTATTTTTAGGGTGCCAGGAAGGAAAGAAATGTGTATATATTGGTAAATCTAACACCTATGAAGGATTTAATATATGTGCTGACTTAAATGCTTTTTTTGCTAATCACTTTGCAATTATTGGAAACACTGGCTCAGGTAAATCATGTGGTGTAGCAAGAATTCTTCAAAATCTTTACGGAAATAAAGAAACAATGCCAGTAAACTCACATATTGTATTATTTGATGTTTACGGAGAATATAAACATGCTTTATCACACTTAAATGATATTGATGGAATGGGTTATAAAAACTTAACATCTAAATTAGACTTAAGTGACGGTGAAATAATAAATATCCCAGCATACTTCCTAGAAGTAGATGACTTAGCTCTTTTATTACATGTAACAAATTCTTCATCACTGCCAATCTTAGAAAAAGCCATTAAACTAGTATATATTTTCAAGAGCCAAGATGAAAAAATGATTTCTTATAAAAATGATATTATCGCATCATGCTTGCTAGACATCCTATCAAGTGGCCGCAATAGTACTCAAATAAGAGACCAAGTTCTTGCAATTCTTTCAAGATACAACACAGAAGCCTTAAATGCTGATACTGAAATCTATCAACCTGGTTACTCAAGAACAATCCGTCAGTGCCTAAACATTGATAATCAAGGCAAAATGAATGCGGTTCAGTCAGTAGTAGACTTCTTAGAAAAATACCAAAAACTAGATTTAAGCTCTCTAGAAGTATCAAAAGACATTGCCTATAGTTTAGATGACCTTTATTATGCTCTAGAGTTTGCTCTAATAAGTGAAGGAGTTCTAAAAAGTGACAAGGCTTACGATGAATACAACGAATTAAAAGTAAGACTACAACAAATAATTAATAGTGAAAACAAAAAATTCTTCGAAGTAGGCGAGACGAGAATAACAAAAGATACCTATATAAGAAATCTCTTTAATAATCATCAAGGTAGATTCCAAATTATTAATATGAACTTAAATTATATAGATGAACGCTTTGCTAAAACTTTAACTAAAATCTTTGCTAAAATGTTCTTTGACTTTGCAACCGAACTAGAAGAAAGAGCAAGCTACCCAATTCACATAATTTTAGAAGAAGCACATAGATATGTTCAAAATGATAATGACATAAATGTTTTAGGTTATAATATTTTTGATAGAATTACTAAAGAAGGAAGAAAATATGGTGTTATTCTAGGCCTTATTACTCAAAGACCAAGTGAGTTATCAAATACTGCATTATCACAATGCTCTAACTTTATCGCTTTTAGAATGTTCCACCCAGAAGACATTAGTATAATAAAAAACATCACTAGTTCTGTTAGTGATGAAACAATTGATAAATTAAAAAATTTAACACCTGGAACAGCAATAACCTTTGGTACAGCCTTTAAAATACCTTTAATATCTAAACTAGACTTACCAAACCCAATGCCAGAATCAACAAGTGTCGATATCGCATCAAGATGGTTTTAACTGAGAATCTTCTCAGTTTTTTCTTGCATAAAAAAAGTATCAAAGATTGATACTTAAGCTGCTTTCTTTAAAGTTCTTGCTTCTCTTGCTGTAAGTCTAACTTTAACTCCATTAATTTTATAAGTTTGTAAATTAGGATTTTGTTTAGTTCTTGTTCTATTTTCAGCATGAGATACTAAGTTTCCAGATAAAGGTTTTTTATTAGAAATTTTCTTTGCCATTATATTTCCTCCTTAATTCGAATTCTTTTAGATTTTACCATAAAATAAGCACTCTGTCAAACTCTTTATGGTAACTTTAAAATAAAAATGATATAATCAAAAAGAAAGAGGTGATAGAGTTGGATGTAATAAGTACTAAAACTGACTATGAAGTATTAAAAAGCCTTATTAAAATAAAAGACCTTATCACTTATGCTAAAGCAAATAACATAAACTCACTAGGTGTAATTGACAATAACTTATCATCATCTATCGAATTTTACGAAGAATGTAAAAAAAATAATATTAAACCTTTAATCGCCTTAGACGTAACAATTAATGACCATATTTATATCTATGCCAAAAACTATCAAGGTTTAAAAGACCTATTTAAACTAAACACTTACTTACTAGATAACACTTTAACAATAGAAGTCTTATCAAAATATATTACAAATACTTATCTAGTAACAACTAACATTAATCTTTACAACGAACTTTCGAAAATAACTTCTAATTTATTTTTAGGTGTTAAAAATATAAATGACGCTAAAGAAATTAAAAACAAAGTTATCTTTAATATTGCTCGCACTATAAAAAGGGAAGATACTAAATATCTATCTTACTTAAGAGAAATAGATGGTAATTCTAAAGAAAATCTAGAACTTTATAAAAATGATTATCTAATCCCAGCAGATAACAAACACTTTACAGATTTAATAAATATTGAAATAAAAGGAGAAGAAAATCTAATTCCTCACTATGACATAAATATTAAAGACAGCTATAAATATCTAGAAGGGTTAGCTGTTAAGGGGTTAACTAAAAGATTAAATGGTAATGTACCAGATAACTATAAGCAAAGACTTATCTATGAACTATCAGTAATTAAAAAGATGGGTTTCACTGATTACTTTCTTATCGTATATGATTATGTAAAATATGCAATTACTCATAATATCCTAGTTGGCCCAGGAAGAGGTTCTGCAGCCGGTTCTCTAGTAACTTATTCTCTAGGAATAACCCAAATAGATCCAATCAAATACGATCTTCTTTTCGAGCGTTTCCTTAATCCAGGAAGAATCACCATGCCAGATATTGATATCGATTTCGATGCTGAAAAAAGAGGTGAAATGATTTCTTACGTTAAAGAAAGATATGGCGCAACTAATGCTATGCCTATAATGACATATGGTACATTTGCGTCTAAACAAGCACTACTATCTGTATCTAAAATTCTAAACATTGATATAAGTACGCTTTCACCTTTAATAGATGCCAAAAAAACTTTAAAAGAAAATCTAACAAAAGAAGTAATATCTCTTTTAAATAACAATCAAGAACTTAAAAAAGTATACTACGAAGCAACTAAAATAGAAGGCCTAAAAAAACATATCAGTACCCATGCTGCAGGCGTAGTAATCTCTAGTAAACAACTTGATGAAATAATCCCTATAATTAAAAGTGGTGATAACTACTTAACCGGATACACCATGAACTATCTTGAAAGTTTAGGTTTACTTAAAATGGACTTCCTAGCAATCAAAGATTTAACTACCATATCTAACATCCTAGAAAGCATTAACCCTAAAATAAATATTAATAAAATAAGTTTAAATGACGAAAAAGTATTTAACGCTTTTAGTAACGCTCAAACAGTTGGCATTTTCCAGTTTGAAAGTGAAGGCATGAAAAACTTCCTAAGAAGACTTAAACCAAATACTTTTACTGACCTAAGTCTAGCACTAGCTCTATATAGACCAGGTCCTATGCAAAGCATTGACTCATTTATAAATAGAAGAAATGGTAAAGAAAAAGTAACTTACATTGAAAAAGATTTAGAAAGCATCTTAAAAGAAACTTACGGCATCATCATCTATCAAGAACAAATAATGCAAATCTTTAATAAACTAGCATCATACACTTATGCTGAAGCCGACCTCATAAGAAGAGCAATCTCCAAGAAAAAAGAAGATATCATCATAAACGAAAAAGAAAAATTTATAACTAGATCAGTAAACAACGGCTATCAAAAAGAAAAGGCTGAAAAAATATATGATCTTATCATGAAGTTTGCTAGTTATGGCTTTAACAAATCTCACTCAGTAGCTTATGCTATGCTTGCTTATCAAATGATGTACTTAAAAATAAATTATCCAAAAGAATTTTATGCATCTCTTCTAACCATCAATATAAATACAACCAAAACAAAAGAATATATTGATGAAGCCAAAACACTAGGCCTAAAAATCCTAAAGCCAGACATAAACAAAAGCACTGATGCATACACCTTTGAAGAGGATGGTATTAGAATGCCTTTAACAATTATTAAAAACATTGGCCCAGTTGCTATCAAAGAAATAACCGAAGAAAGAAAAAAAAGCGAGTTCACTGACTTTACAGACTTCGTATCAAGAATCTATAACAAAGGCATAAACACTAAAACAATCGAAAATCTAATTTATGCAGGAGTCTTTGATGAAATGGGTGAAACTAGAAATACACTTTTAGCAAGTCTTAAAAACGTTTTAATTTACGCTGAACTTGTAAGTGGAGTAGGCGATGCTCTCGTATCAAAACCAGAACTAATCAAAACAGAAGAACTACCACTAAATGAACTAATGCAAAAAGAAATTGAACTATTTGGCTTTTATGTAAGCAATCATCCAGCAAGCAAATATAACTGTGTGAAGTTTAATAACATTAAAGAATACTTTGATAAAAACATTGAAACAGTAGGGCTCCTTGAAAAAATAAAAACAATCAAAACCAAAAAAGGTGACACCATGGCCTTCCTAGATCTAACTGATGAAACAGGAACTATATCTGCAACCATCTTTCCAAACAGAATTATCTATATTAACCAAATCAAAACCGGCGACCTTTTAAAAATTTATGGTCACGTCGAGAAAAGACTAGATAGATATCAAATAATAATTAATAAAATAGAAATTATAAAAATATAGCATAGAAAAAGATAAACTATAGACTTTTAACAAGTATTTTAGTAAAATTGATATTAGGGTGGATTTATGAATAATATAATAGTACCTAATCATATCGGAATCATCATGGATGGTAACCGAAGATGGGCAAAAGAAAAAAAGAAAAAAACAATCGAAGGACATTTAGCAGGAGCAAACAGAATCATCAGCCTAGCAAAATACATCTTTGATAAAGGGGTTAAATACTTAAGCATTTATGCATTTTCAACCGAAAACTTTAACCGAAGTGCTGAAGAAGTTAGCTACCTAATGGGCTTAATAATAAAATTCTTTAATGAAAGAGTAAACGAACTTCATGACTACAATATCAAAATAGTCGTGTCTGGCTTAAGAGATAACCTAAGCAAAGAAGTCCTAAAATGTATTGACAACGTTGTCGATTTAACCAAAGACAACACCGGTGGTGTTCTAAATGTATGCCTTAACTATGGTGGCAGAAGAGAAATAGTTGATGCCGTAAATAAAATAAAAGAAGCAAATGTAAATATAACAGAAGAAACCTTTGGTAAGTACTTATATAATGACTTGCCAGACTTAGACTACGTTATCAGAACTAGTGGCGAAGAGCGAATCTCAAACTTCATGTTATGGCAAATAAGTTATGCTGAATTTTACTTTCCAAAAGTATACTTTCCCGACTTTGATGAAAAAGAATTTGATAAAGCCCTAGAAATATATAATAATAGAAATAGAAGATTTGGAGGAAATTAAAATGAAAAAAAGAATAATTAGTGCTGCTATTATGATAGCAATCATCTTACCCTTAGTAATAATTGGTAAAATACCATTTGCAATCTTTGTGGGATTAGTAAGTGTTATGGCTTTTAAAGAAATGAGTGATTTATACGATTACCCATTACCAGTAAAGATAACTGGCTTTCTTGCCCTTATAACGCTAGTATATAGTAACTTTGATGCTAACAATATCTTCCTAGGTTTAAATTATAGCATCATCGGAATAGTTATACTTTTAGTACTAACTCCAATTGTTTTTTACCAAATAAAAGGAAAATACTCAACAGAAGATGCTTTTAAAATGCTAGGATTTATTCTTCTAATTGGCTTAGGTCTTAACTACTTTATTCTAATTAGGGCATACAGCCTAAAATACTTCATGCTAATGGTACTAACCCCAATAATCACTGACACATTTGCATACGTTGGTGGAAGCCTTATTGGTAAGCACAAAGTAACAAAACTAAGTCCAAACAAAAGCTGGGAAGGTTACATAGTAGGCTCTTTAATGGGAACATTTATGATGAGCATGTATTACTTTAGTTTCATAAACCCACAAGGCAAACTTCTGCAAGTAATCCTAATAATTTTCCTAATGACAGTTGTTGGACAAATAGGTGACTTATTCTTTAGTGCAATTAAAAGAAAACACAACATCAAAGACTTTAGTAATCTAATTCCAGGTCATGGTGGTGTATTAGATAGACTTGATAGTCTAATCTTTGTTGCTATTATATTTATGATATTTATAGAAAGGTTATAGGTAAAAATGACAATAATCGTATTAATTTTAATTTTAGGAGTACTTGTATTCGTTCATGAACTAGGACACTTTATCGCAGCAAAAATGATTGGCGTTTATGTTCACGAATTTGCAATCGGAATGGGGCCAAGAATTTTCTCATTCAAAAGAAAAAATAAAAAAGATCCAACATTATATTCAGTAAGACTACTTCCAATTGGTGGTTTCTGTGCAATGGCCGGTGAAAATGAAGAGGATGCTACCGACTTAAAACTTAAAAAGAACCAGTACATGTGCAACAGAAGTAAATGGGAAAGATTCTTAATCCTTATTGCTGGTGTTACAAATAATATCATCCTTGCTCTTATTATTTTATTCTTCCAAGGACTAATTTGGGGTAGCACAGAACAAAAATCAATTGTAGGTAACGCTCCAGAAGGATACCCAGTAAGCGAAGCTGGTATCGAAGTAGGAGATGTAGTAACTAAAGTAAATGGATATAAAGTAAATACCTGGGATAAACTTACAATAGTCTTAAACCTAAAACATAAAGAAGATACATACACATTCACTGTAAAAAAACAAAATGGCGATATTAAAGAATACAAGATAACACCAAAAACCGTAAAAGCTGAAGACGGAACAGAAACAAAAGTCTTCGGTATCGGAGCAAGTTCCGAAGTTCATAAAGGCTTCTTTAACGCTATCAAATATTCATTTGTTAAACTAGGCTCAATCGTATCAAGTATGTGGCTAACACTTGCATCACTATTTACTGGTAAACTATCACTAAATAACCTAGCAGGACCAGTTGGAATGTACTCTATAGTAGGTGAAACTATGAAGGTAGGATTAGTAAACGTTCTATACTTTACTGCATACTTAAGCATCAACCTAGCAGTAATTAACGCCTTGCCATTCCCAGCGTTTGATGGTGGCAGAGTATTCTTCATTTTAATTGAATGGATTAGAGGAAAGAAAATAGACCAAAAAGTTGAAGGATACATTCACATGATTGGCTTTGCCTTACTAATGCTTCTAATGCTTTACATAACATTCCAAGATATCTTAAGACTTTTTAAATAAAATTTGCATTTTTTGAAGAGTTTTGTTATATTATATTTATAGAATAAAAAGGTGATATAAAATGAAATTTTTAGACAAATTAAATAATGTACTTGATAAACTATACACAAATCAAGAATCAATGATTTACTTCTACATAGCACTAGGAGCTTTAGCAGCAATTCTTATCCTGCTTATTATTATAACTAGTATAAGAATCAAGAAAACACAAAAGAAAATAAACAAAAGTGATGAAGTTGTAGTTGAAACTGGTACTCCTAAAACAGAAGAAACTCCAGAAGTAAAATTAGAAACTAATGAAGTAAAAAAAGAAGAACCAGTAGTAGCAGAACCAGTAATAACTGAAGTACCAACTACCGAACCTATTAAAGAAGAAATAAAAGAGGAAGAACCTGCATATAAATCTGAAGTAACCATTAAACAAGAAGAAACACCTACCGAAGTTCAAACTGAAAATACAGTAGAACCTGTAGTAGAACCAGTTATTGAACCTGTGGTTGAAACAGTTAAAGAAGAGCCAGTAGTTCCTGTAACTGAAGAACTTCCAGAAATAGAACTACCTAAAATAACTGAAACTAGAGAAGACGAAATAAGTAAATTAATTAATAGTAATGAGGAACCAGAAGTAATAACTGATGCTCCAATATCTGATCTTCCAATCGAAGAGCCAAAACCAGAAGAGCCTAAATTAGAACAAACTCAAACACTAGATGATTTAAGAAATAGACTAAATAATATAAGACATAAATAAGCCGAAAGGCTTTTTTCTTGGCAAAAATTTAAGAAAATATGTCATAGAATATAAAAGTGCAAAAATTAACTAGACACGGGGGGGGATTGTTATATAATATCTATAGAAAGTAGAGGTTAAAATATGAACCAGAGACTCTATAGATATAAAAAAAGAATGTTAATTTTATGTATAATGCTAGCAGTAGTATTAATGATAACTGGAGTAAGTTATGCAGTGTTTACAAGTTATTCCAGTCAAGGTGATGCAAATACTCTAGCAGCATCATGCATGAATCTAGAATTTAATGGGCAAAATGAGATTAATTTACTCAATACTTATCCAATAAGTGAAGGAGAAGCATTAGAACAAGCTCCATACACATTCACAATAAAAAATAATTGTGATAACTATATAGAGTATTATGTAATCGCATCAGTAATAAGTACAACAAATAAAGTAGATTCAAAATATGTAAAAGTATCCCTTCTGGGAGATAATGATTTAAATGGTGCAGTAATTAACACCTTAGAATCTATTGCAACTCCCCAGAGTCTATCTAAATATAATATTACTGAAAACTATATCCTAAAAAGAGGAGATGGAATATCTAAAGATGAATCAAGAACATTTAACTTTAGAATGTGGCTTGATAGTAGTAATAAAGATATCTGGACAAGCGAAGACATTGAAGGAAAAGACTATCAAGTAAAAATATCAGTAATTGGAACAGTTAAAACAAGACCACCAGATGACTTGCATGTAGTCGCATTCATTGATGGAGTAGAAAGTAGTACATTTCCAACAACAGATAAATATACAGCATCTGTAGAGTGCACTAGAAATGGTAAAAAGATAGACGTAAATGAAAGTATAAAATGGAACGGAACAAAATGGGTTTTAACAGCATCTATAACAGATGGTAATGTAAGGTGCAATGCTAATTTTGAGGTTATAGGTGCTCCAGATGGTTGGTTTACTGCACAAAAAGGGACTCTTCTTGCATCATTAAGAGAAAATAATATACTAAAACAAACACTTACTACGCCAGGAAAAGAAATTAGTGCACACACCAAAGACGATGTTGAAAGTCAAAACGAAAGCGTTGATTCAAACTATCATAATTATTACATAACCTACGGAACAGGTTATGAAGCAAATGGTTCAAATTTTAATTTAACTGGAACAGCAGTAACCATTGGTACATACGTCGATTCATATCCTAATCTTGTTGGCAAATATATAACTAGTCCATCTCTTGAAGCTGCCGGTTCGGAAAATGAGGGAGAGTTGGTTAATACAACAGACTTGTACGTAGTATATTATATTGTAAATGCCACTGAAGATGAAATAACATACAAACAAATAACATCAAATAAAAATACAACTGAAGCAATACTTGCAAGTACCGAAGATGATTATGGAACGTCATACTATTTTAGGGGTGCAGTAAAAAATAATTATGTACAGTTTGCAAATAAATGCTGGAGAATCGTAAGAATAACTGGAGATGGTTCAGTAAAGTTAATACTCCATAATAATAATCAAAGTAATAAAAATAATCCATGTTCATCTACAAATAATAACACGGATGCAGCTTTTATTGGAGAAGATGTATTTAACACGGCTAATAATTATGATAATGCATATATAGGATTTATGTATGGAACGCCCGGCTCTAGTGATTATGAAAGCACTCATGCCAATATAAATAAAAGTACGATTCTTACAGATTTAGAAGCATGGTACGCAAATAATCTATCGAAATATAATGATAAAATTTCTGATACGGCGTGGTGTAATGATAAAAGCATAATCAATGATGGATTAGGATACTCCAAAAAAGTAACATATTATGGGGCTTACCAAAGGTTAGGAGACCCAAGCAACAACATAACTGGTACGGGTCCAAACTTAAAATGTATTGGAAACTTAAGTAAAATTACAACAAAAATCGGCTTATTAACAGTAGATGAAATAATATTTGCCGGATTTGCTTATGACAACAGTAATAATTCAACCTATTTACGAGAAAATGCTAATGGGGGATATACCTACTGGTGGACAATATCCCCACAAAGCGTTGGTTCAGGGTGTGATGCAGATAACGTCTGTATGTTTGTTGTTTTTAAAGAATTTGACATGCTTGTAGCACAACCAATTCACCCTGCAAACAGTATACGCCCGGCTATCAGTCTTGTCTCTTCAACTACAATTTCCGGAGGAACTGGCACCTCAGAAGATCCTTATGTTGTAAATTAAAATAAAAATAACATACTCTCGGGTAGTTCTTGCATACGGCTACCCGAGTTTTTATTTGTCTTTTTATAAGGGATTTGGTATAATTTATTGTGGTGATACAAGATGAATAATAAGTATGATGAAAGTTCAATAACCATATTAGAAGGATTAGAAGCAGTAAGAAAAAGACCGGGTATGTATATTGGTAGTACAGATAAAAGAGGATTACATCATCTTGCTTGGGAAATTATCGATAACTGCGTAGATGAAATAATTAATGGTTTTGGTAATAAGATTACTGTAAAAATAAATAAAGATAATAGTTTAACTGTAGCAGATAACGGCCGTGGTGTGCCAACTGGTATGCACAAAAGTGGTAAAAGCACTCCAGAAGTAATTTATACAATACTTCATGCTGGTGGTAAATTTGAAACTAATGGCTATAAAGTATCAGGTGGACTTCACGGAGTAGGTGCAAGTGTAGTAAACGCTTTATCCGAGTGGATGGAAGTAACTATCTTAAGAGATGGCACTATTCATCAAATAAGATTTAAAGATGGCGGAAAAGTAGATATTCCACTTCACAAAATTGGTACAACAAATAAAACAGGCACTATTGTAACATTCATGCCTAATCATGAAATATTTAAAAACTTAAATTTCAGTTACACAACTATCTGTGAAAGAATGCAGGAAAGTGCTTTCCTACTAAAAAACTTAACATGTGAAGTAGAAGACGTTGCTGATGAAAAGAAAGTTACATATCACTATGAAAATGGTATTACCTCATTTGTTGAGTATATTAATGAAGGAAAAGGTGTACTTCATAAAGTTGTTCCTATTCATGGAGAAAAGGGCGGTATGGAAGTAGATATTGCTCTTCAATACACTGATGAATATAGTGAAAACATCATCTCATTTGTTAATAACGTTAAAACGGGTGATGGTGGAACTCATGAAGTGGGGTTTAAAACTGCTATAACTAAAGTATTTAATGACTATGCTCGTAATAATGGCATGCTAAAAGCCAAAGACAATAACTTAGAAGGCACAGACGTAAGAGAAGGCTTAACTGCAGTAATAAATATGAAAATACCAGAAAATCTTTTACAATTTGAAGGCCAAACCAAAGGTAAATTAGGTACTCCAGAAGCACGAAGTGTAGTAGAGGCTATCGTAACAGATTCTCTAAAATATTACTTAGAAGAAACTAAAGAAAGCGCTGTTGCTATCCTAGACAAAATGTTAAAAAGTAAAAGTGCTAGAGAAGCAGCAAGAAAGGCTAGAGAAGATGTTCGTAATGGCAAAAGCAAGAAGAGTGAAGCAAGAAGCTTAAGCGGTAAACTTACACCAGCACAAGCAAGAAACCCAAAAATAAATGAATTATTCATCGTAGAAGGAAACTCAGCCGGTGGAACTGCTAAAAAAAGTAGAGATCGTAAATTCCAAGCAATCCTTCCACTTAGAGGTAAAATAATCAATACTGAAAAAGCAACAAGTGCAGACATCTTTAAAAATGAAGAAATAAATACCATGATTCACTGTATAGGTGCTGGTTATGGAAGTGACTTCCAAATAAAAGATATTAACTACGATAAAGTTATTATTATGACCGATGCCGATGACGATGGAGCGCACATTCAGTGTTTGCTTCTAACATTCTTTTATCGTTTCATGAAACCTCTAATTGAAGAGGGACACCTATACATTGCAATGCCACCTCTATATAAAGTAGACTTTGGCAAAAATCATATTTACTGCTGGACAAATGAAGAACTAAAAGCGGCAACCAAAAATAAAGAAAATTATAAAGTTCAAAGATATAAAGGTTTAGGTGAAATGAACCCTGAACCACTTTGGGAAACAACAATGGACCCAGATAGACGCAACTTAATTAAAGTAAGCATTAATGACGCTGTTCTTGCTGAAAAAAGAGTAAGCGTACTTATGGGAGATGTCGTAGAGCCACGTAAAGAATGGATTAATGAAAATGTTGAGTTCTCACTAGAAGATGATTACAAGATCTAAAAAAGACTTTCAAAACGAAAGCCTTTTTATATTTCTCTCATAATATCTGAATTCTTATAAGGATTCTTCTTATCAATCTTATCTACAAATAAAATGCCATCTAAGTGGTCTAATTCATGTTGAAACGCAACAGCCATATCTTCACGAACTCTTATCGTAAACTCCTTACCATTTTCGTCAAATGCATCAACAGTAATTCTCGCGTGTCTAGGAACAATACCTTCAACATCTCTATTAACGCTTAGACATCCTTCCCCCTCACCAACATAAATCATTTCCGCACTTTGACTAACTACTTTAGGATTAATAACAACATATCTATTAAATTTATTATCTCCTAAATCTTCACTCACAACAAATATTCTCTCTAATAAACCTAACTGTACAAAAGAAAGTCCCATTCCCGGTCTTAAATCATACTTCTCACTATATTCTTCAATTTGACTCATCTCCAAATAATCAAGAGCATCATTTATTAACTTTTTTGTTTCTTCTTTTAAAGGAAACGTTACATCGCTTGATTTTTGATGGATAACTTTGTTAGACTCGTCAAGAATTTTTATATTAGGTAATTTATCGTACTTCATAAAACTTCTCCCCTTTAGCACCTATAGTTTAGCAGAAAATAATAAAAAAATAAAGGCTAAACTTAAAATTTAACCTTTTGACCGATGTGATAACGCTTACTTTCACCCTTGGGAAGTTCTAACGTATGGTTAGCATTCTTAAGAATAAGTATTTTATTTGGTTTAACATTCTCATAAATAGAAGTTACTATCATTGCATCGTTTAATCCAATTACATCAATGCTTTCCTTCATAAAATAAGTATGAATAGAAGATACCCCAGGAAAAAACATCCCATAATTAATATTTTTCTTACCCATTAACCCGGTAAGTTTTTGCATATATGTCTTAGCAGTAATAATTTTCATATATTCACCTACAAATATTATATAATATATTTGACAAAAAAGCCAAAACAATATATTATTAATATAGGTGAGTCCTAGATGAAAAAGAACAATAATCGCGGTCAAGCCTTAGTAGAATACGTTCTAATTATTAGCTTGATAACCGTTTTAGCAGTAGTGCTAATTAAATATCTAGGTGGTTATTTAAAAGATGCAATTACTAAAGCCTCTTGTCCTTTGGTTGGTGAAACATACGTTGAAGGAGAAAAAAGAGGGGAAGGTAAGTGCGTAAGTACCGAATCTAATGGTTTATGGGATTAAATAACCATGTAAAACTTGTAATTTACTAGTTGCATGCATAGGGGCTTTTTGCCCTTTTTTTATACTCAAACTTGACTAGATACCCATATATCTGCTATAATTAAGGTCCAATAAAAAAAGGTACCAATAGTACCAAATTTGACAAAAAGCCCTAAATATGCTATAATTGGAATGTATTTAAGGGTAATAGGGGGTTTTAAATATGAAAGGATTTATTTTAGACTATATTAACGAAAACGAATATCGTAAGTTAGAAAGAGCATTAAAAAAATATAATATGCTTGCATTCAAAAAATTAAACTTTGAATATTATCCATCATTAAGAAATGGAGAGTTTATCGGTGAATTAGTATCAAAAAATCAAAAAGCTGGTACTAAAACTTACGAGTTAAAATTACCAAGTGACCATATGTTTAGTCAAGTACATGGTGATATCAAATTACATTACATAGTTTACGAAAAAGAGAAGGTTGTAATGTTAGATACCATTACACCATCAGATATTCTTTTAGAAGGTCATATGGCTGAACTTACAACATATAAAGGTGTTATGATTAGTAAAAATAATGCTGAAAAAGATATGTTTAAGATTGATTTATTAAATATGCTACAAAATAAATAAGTCTTCGTTGAGACTTATTTTTCTTTTTCTTCATTAATATATTTTAATATTTTATTTTGGTTAGCAAGTATCTTTTTCATTTCATTATGTAACTCTTCTAATATAAGTTCACTCTTTAGATCAGTCTTATAATCATTAGAACTTCTTAATCTATCTTTTTTAGCCTCTCTATTTTGACTCATCATAATAATAGGAGCTTGAAGTGCAGCGATACAGGACAATAGCAAATTAAGCAAAATAAATGGATAAGGATCGGCTTCTTCCAAAATATATACATTTAAAACAACCCATAGCACTAAAAATAAAATCATTGAAATAATAAATGTCCAACTACCAGCAACTTCCGTTATTTTATCCGCAAGCCTGTCTCCAAAACTTCTGTTTTCATCACTTTGTTTATCGACATCTACACTTATTGGTTCATCTAAAAGCATATTCATTAATTCTTCTTCATCTTTAGTGTCTAGTTCCTTTTTTAAAAGCATTTGTACAATTTCTTTTTTTGTTTTCTTTGTTTCCATATCTTATCACCAATAAAATTATAATATAAATAATGAAAAATATAAAGTTTTAATTATATAATATTTATAAAAAAATACTTTAACTAAAACCATAACAACTTAATCAAACTTATTTTAATTATAATTAACTTGTGATAAAATAAATAAACAAAAAGGAGATTATTATGAAAAATATATTAATTAGATGTTCAAAAATAAGTGTAGATTGTGTAAGCAATGACCCAGTTGATATTCGCTGTGGTGGGCCAGAGTTTTTAGGATTCGATTTTTATGTAAGAGAAGAGAATACAAAAGAAATGACAAAATTTATCATAATGACACTAGATAATTTGGAAGTCCCTTTAGCAAGCATAAAGGTAACAGGAACTGCTGAAGTTAAAGAAGAAGATGTTTGGACAAAGAAAAGAATAGTTAAAGCAATACATGATAATGCTGAATACTTACAGCATGAAGCAAAAAGAAATCACAGTTCCTCAAATAAAAACTTTAACTTATAACATATAATTAATTAAAAAGGAAAAGAACTATTACTCAGTTCTTCTTTTTATTAGGTTCGAATAAATGAACTATTTCTAGTTCGAGTAAATCTTTAATGTTGCGAGTGTCGTAGATATCTACAACTTTTTTATTAATCTTGGAGATAACTCCTCAACTCTTTTTATATCACCATTTTCGTTAACATATATTGTCTTAAAACCTAGTGATTTAGGAACATCAATATCCAATCTTTTATCATCACCAACTATTACACATTCACTTGGTTGGTATATTCCTTGAGCCTGTCTATAAGCTAATTCATTTGGTTTTATAATACTTTCACCATAATATTCACTAAAATAATCATTGATTCCCATAGCAGTTAATCTATTTCTTTGTGATTCTTCAAAATAATTAGATAATAATACTAGTTCATATTCATTCATTGCTGCTAGCATTGATTTAATTTTTTCAGCATTTTCAGGAATTGCTTTTCTTAATTCCTGAAAGAATATTTCTAAAAAATGATTATCTAATTCACATCCTAATTTATCACCAAAAAATTTTAAGTATAGATTTCTATCATAGTTATTATATGTTTTTTCATACTCTTTAATATTTAACAAAAATTGTTTTGTCTTTTCTATGTCTTCAATGCCATATTTTTTAAGTGTATTTGCTACATAAGATGAAAAATCTACGCCAGTAATCAAAGTACCATCGATATCAAATATTATTCTTTTTATCATAAAACCACCTAACACTAAATAGATGATTATATTATACTATGTAAATTAATCTTTGTATATTATTTTGTTTTGACAAAATATTTAACCCCCTAGGTATTTTGACATTAATATCAAAATACTATGGTTTATTATATATAATAGAAAAATATAGTAAAACTATTTGGCTGCGAATAAATGTTTGATATAATTTTATTAGGAACATTTAATGTGAGTGTCGTCCTCCAGTCTTGAAAAAGGAAGAAGGTAAATATCGATGAAAAAAAGAGTTTATGTGATTAAACTCCTAAGATTCATCTATATCATTTTATCACTTCATACCTTATTGGTATTAGTCATAAAAAAATAGACACTCATCTGCTTAGATAGAGTGTCCAACTCAATTAATTGAGGCGACATTCACTTGCAACTTTAAATGTTCCTCTTTTTTATTTTATGCAAGTTTTCTTTCTAAATACATAATAACATAAAAAAAGAACTTTTTGCAAGTTCTCTATATATAAAGTTCGAATAGTTCGAACAGATTCGTCACTGGTGCGGGTGACAGGACTTGAACCTGCACGGATATATCCACTAGATCCTAAGTCTAGCGCGTCTGCCAGTTCCGCCACACCCGCAAGTTTGGTGGATCTTGTAGGACTCGAACCTACAACCGCCCGGTTATGAGCCGGATGCTCTAACCAATTGAGCTAAAGATCCATATTAACTTCCGTTAACAATAAATAATATACCATAATAAAAATATTAGTGCAAGAACTATTTGAATAAAATTTAATAAAATTAAATGAAATGTCAAAAAAACATGAAACAATAGTTTTTTTTAAAAATATAGTGTATACTAATACTAGCAACAAAGTAGGAGGGTTAATATGATTTTTTCTGGTACGACGTTTATTTTTTATTTCTTGCCATTACTATTAATTTTATATTATATTTTACCTGAAAAATTTCAGAACACCATTCTTATTATTTTTAGTTTATTCTTTTATATATATGGAGATGTCAAATTCTTACCATTACTATTAATTACTGGAATAGTTAACTATTTTTTAAGTAGAAAAATTAGAAATAAATCTGTTTTAATAGTAGGTATTATTTTAAACATACTTCCATTACTTTATTTTAAATATACAAACTTTATCATAGATATTATTAATAGTATTACTAGCTTTAACATAGACTTATTTGATTTAATATTACCTCTCGGAATAAGTTTTACAACCTTTAGAATGATTAGTTTTTTGATTGATGCATATAATAACAAGATAAAGGATATTACTTTTAAGAAAGTTATTTTATATACATTTTTGTTTACTTACCAAATAGAAGGACCAATTGTAAGATATGCCGATATTGAGGACGAACTTGACAAAAGGATTATTACTAGTAGTGATAAAGAGATTGGAACAAAACGCTTTATTATTGGTTTATCCAAAAAGGTAATTCTTGCAGATACCTTAGCACTTTTTATAACATCAGTTAGCGGATATAATACAGTTGTAAGTTTATGGATGGTGGCTTTATTAAACATTTTAAGATTATATTTAGATTTTTCTGCTTATAGTGATATGTCAATAGGTCTTGCCCGTATGCTAGGGTTTCATTTTAAAGAAAACTTTAATTATCCATTTATTAACAATGGAATGAGCGACTTCTGGCGTAAGTGGCATATTTCTTTAACATCATGGTTTAAGGATTATATTTATATTCCACTAGGTGGCAATAGATGCAGAAACTTAAGAAATATTATTAACATTTTAATTGTTTGGCTACTTACAGGATTATGGCATGGAGCAAATTATACATTTATTATATGGGGATTATTTTTTGGTATCATCTTAATTTTAGAAAAATACCTATTTAAAAATTTCGTGAAAAAACATCACATTTTATCTTGCATAATTACAGATATTTTAGTTATCATTGGTTTTGTTTTCTTTTATGCAAAAGATTTACCTAGTGCCTTTTTGACAATTAAGGGGATGCTTGGCTTAAACAATTTATTATTAATAAACTCTGAAGTCATTTTCTATATTAAAAACTATATTTTAATTTTAATTATTAGTATTGCAGTATCTTTAAATATATTCAAAATATTTAAAGGCAAACTTCAAAATATAGCATTTATTTATTATTTAGCACTACTTATATTATCAACTGCATATATTGTTGATTCATCATTTAATCCATTTTTATATTTTAGATTTTGAGGTGATTATGAAAAATAATATTGTAACAAAAATTTTAATCATTTATACCGTACTAATTGGTATGCTTGGCATTCTTTTAAAGGATAATGAAATTAGTAAAACTGAGCGGCGTAAATTAAAACAAGCGCCAGTACTAAATTATGAAAAAGTCGTTGACGGCTCATATTTTACAGATTTAGATGACTATACGCTTGACCAAATGCCAGCACGTGATGTATTTAGAAAAATAAAAGGAATCACTTCCAAATATCTTCTAAATGTAAAAGAGGAAAATGGCGTGTATGAAAAAGATGGTTACCTTTTTGAAATAACAAAAACTAGTGAGAACTCATTAGATTACTTTGTTAATAAGATAAATGAAATAAATAAGAATTTTAAAGCAAATACATATTTTGTTAAGATTCCTGACAAAGAGTATTATGAAGATAATATAATAAAAAAAGATTACAATCTTATAGATGATAAATTAAAAAACTTAGACAGCAATATAAAACAAATCAGCATCAGCGAAGAATTATCTTTAAAAGATTACTATAAAACTGACATTCACTGGATAAATAGTAACCTAGAAAAAGTGACCAATAAAATAAAAAGTGTAATGGGATTAGAAGAAAACTCCTCTTACACTGAAAAGATGCTATATCCATTTTATGGGGCATTATATAGCAGGAAGGTATCAAGTGCAAAAGCTGACAAAATTACATATTTAACTAATGAAACTATAGAAAATATGCGTGTGTATAATTATGAAAAGGATAAAGAAGAAAAAGTTTATAATGAAGATTATTTTCATAATATAGATAGTTATGATATATTTTTAGCTGGAGCAACTCCGGTCCTTAAAATTACAAATAATAAAGTTGCTGATAAAAAATTAATTGTTTTTAGGGACTCATACGGGAGTTCAATTATTCCATTTTTAGCAGAAAATTACCATGAAGTTATCGTATTAGACTTAAGATATGTCAAATTTGCTAATTTACAAAATTTAGATATTGATTTAACAAACCCAGATGATATATTATTCATATATAGTGTTAATATTATAAATAATAGTTTTTCATTAAAATAGGAGGAAAGTATGAAAAAAATAAGTATATTATTAGTTGTGCTTTGCGCACTTTTAGTTGGATGTTCTAGTAAAAAAGGACTAGATGGTTCATTAAGTGAAATTATGAAAGAGGTTTATGCAGGTATTCCAAGTGATGACTTACCAGATTTAGAAAATAATAAAGTTACTAGTGAAAATTTTAGTTATTATTTAGGCGATGTTACTTTTAAATATAAGGAAGCCTTGGCTAGTGAACCTACAATGAGTTCTATCGCTCACTCAGTAGTATTAGTTAGATTAGAAGATGCCAAAGACGCTGATAAAGCCATGAAAGAAATAAAAGAAAAAGTAGATCCAAGAAAATGGGTATGCGTAGGAGTTGCAGAAGAGAATGTTCTTGTCGTAAATAGAGGCGACATTGTAATGCTTGTTATGGATGATGAATTAGCTCAAACTATTAAAGATAACTTTTTAAATTTAGAGTAGGTATATATGTATAAGAAAGTTATTCAAAAAGGCTTAATTATACTTTTAATAATTCTTCTTGGACTTTTAATATATTTAATAAAGTTATCATATAAAGAAAATGAACTAATAAGTACTGGTAGTACAACCACTAAAATAGATACAACTTCTAGTACCACTACCATAGTTACCACCACTACAACAAGTACCACCACTACAACTACTAAAGCAATAGAACTCTCTGATAGTATTTATGCTCCATATCATATAGAAAACTATGATAATTATAGTATAGATAACATTATTGATGATGATATTCAAAGAGTATTTACCGAAAAAGGAGCTGTTGTATGTGGAGACTCAATGGCTGAAGGACTTACCGCATATGGAGTCCTATCTAATAATAATGTTGTATGGCATAGAGGCAGAAGAATAGATAATATGGATAAAGATTTAGACAAAATTAAAGAACTTAACCCTAATTATTTATTTTTAGCATATGGCTCAAATGATTTAGAACTCTGGACCGGAAGAACGAGTTCCTTTATAAATGCCTACACTAAAACTTTAAATATGCTTAAAGAAGAACTTCCAAATACAACATTAGTTATTAATTCAGTTTTACCTGTTAGCATAAAAAAGACAAATAGTGATGCAGCATTTTCTTATCAAGCAGAATTTAACAATGCCTTAAGAGATTTAGCAAATTCTTACGGGATAACTTTCCTAGAAAATAGTCCATTTTTGTCCGGCAAGGATAAGCCTTATTCAAGCGATGGAGTTCACCCAAAAAGTTTTTACTATTCCTTATGGGCAAAACATATGACTAGTTATTTAGAAACATTGTAAAATAGCTTCTAATGTCTAGTTTTTTTCTTTAAAAAGGGTATAATAAAAATGTAGGAGAAGTATATGAATAAGAGAAGTATTATAACAACCATATTAACAATTATCATATTACTATTATTAAGTTTAATATTTTATCATGTTTCAAATAAAAAAGTAAGCACTAACATTGATATAGATTATCCTGTATTTAAAAATAACAAAGATGTAATAATAAAGAGATATTTAAAAGACGTTAACACTAAAAATATTACAAACATTAAATACGAGATAGGTAAATCTAATGATTATACTACGGTATTATTTAAATTTTATAATAAAGATAATTTAGAAAATGTTGAAACGTTAATTTTTAATAAAAATAAGAGAATATCCTTGCAGGAGTTGTTTGATATAGACAAATTAAAAGCCGTTATAGAAACTAAGAAAAACACTGAAAATAAAGAAGAAATAGATTATTCAAAAATTAATATTTTGTTTAATGATAAATCTACAACTTTTTATATTAGAGAAAATGAAAAATTAAAAAATTTAGAAATAGTAAATAATGAACTAACTGAGGCAGCAAAAATATCATTAAATTTGGATGAAAGTTATCATAAAGAGCACACAATTCAAAAAGAAGCTAAACTAGTTGCTTTTACATTTGATGATGGACCTAGCAAATACACTTTAGATATTGCTAATATTTTAGAAGAATATAACGCTAGCGCTACTTTCTTTGAAGTAGGTTATAACATTAAGGCCCATCCCGAGATTACTAAGGAGTTGTCAGAGAGAGGCTTTGAAATAGCTAACCATACAACTGATCATTCAAAACTAACAAAATTAACTGAAGTTAAGTATTTATCAAAAATTAATGATAATAATGCTTTATTTAAAGAACTTACTGGCAAAGATATGCCTTATTTAAGGCCACCTTATGGTTCTTACAATGATAAAATTAAAGCAAGTGCTGGTGTTCCAATTGTAACTTGGAGTCTAGACACTAGAGACTGGGAAAGCCGAAATAAAGATAAAGTTATAGAAATGGTAATGAATAATATTAAAGAAGGCGATATTATCTTATTTCATGATTTATATGAAAGCACGAGAGACGCTGTAAAAGAATTAATGCCTCTTTTAAAAGAACAGGGGTATCAAGCAGTAAGTGTTGGTGAATTATTTAAAAGTAAAGGTATCACTTTAGAAGCAGGAACAAGTTATAGATATGCAAGATAACTTGTTTTTTTCATATAATTTTTAGTGTAGCGAACAAAGACTTGCATTTTACATTAAATTGTGGTATAGTATGGGCGAAAAAGAAGGAAAGATATTTAGAAAGAGGGAATTGGTATGAAAAAGAAAATACTATCATTATTATTTTTACTATTAAGCATATTTGGTTTTAGCTTAAAGGCTGATGCAGCACCGGCTACAATCAAAACAACTTCATTAGGAAAATCTTCTAATTTAATTAGTGGAGTTCCCACAGTATATGTAAAACAAACAACAAATTCAATTTATCTATACTGTGAAGAAGCATTAAAAAAATACCCTGCAAATATGACAATCAGATTAAGGGGTGAGGCACCTAAAGGTATGGTTTATATCTTAAAAAATAAGCCTAATACAGGTAATGCATATACTGACTACTATATTATGCAAACTGCAGTTTGGTGGTACAGAGACATTTGGTCTGGAACTAGTAATATAAGCCAGGCAGCAAAAAATACTATTATTAATGGACGTAATTCTAACACAACTTATGCTAAAATTTATAACTTAGTTGAAGGTGCAAGAAATTATTCGGAAGTTATCGGTTCAATTAGTATAAGTGGAAATAATAAGTTCACTGAACAAGGATCTTACTATGTTTCAGATACTATTACAGTAAAAAAATTTGGAATTGCTAACTACAACATCGATTTAGTAAATGCTCCTTATGGTACAACTATAACAAATAGATCAGGTAATACTTTTAAAGTATCTGTTCCAAAAAGTTCAGTTCCAGAAGGCAAAACTATTTCTTTCCAAGTAAAAGTTAGTAGTTCTTACACAATCAATACGGCGTATGAATATGAATACGGTGCTAATTATCAGTACGTCCTTTACGGAAAATTAGATACAGTAAATAAACCCGTATCTGCATCATTAAATTTAAGCGTAACTAAACCAGAAGAAAACATTTTCAAAGTATATAAAGTTGATGAAGACGGTGACTATGTAAAAGGTGCTAAGTTAGCTTTATATGAAGGAAACTGTACTAATAAAACATGCTCTTCAAGGAATTTATACGCTACATGGACAACTACAAATTCAGCAAAAGTATTTGAAAACATTCCAAAAGGTATTTATACATTAGTAGAAATATCTGCTCCATCTGGATATGAAATTGCAGATAAAATGTATGTTAATATTTCTTCAAATAGTGGTACTTTCAAAGTAGAAATGGTTGACTATGAAATTGAAGAGAACAGATTAACTATTAATAAAGTTGACGAAAATGGTAAATACGTTTCGGGTGCAAAACTATCATTATATAGTGAAGATTGTACTAATAAAACATGTTCTTCAAGCAAATTATATAAGACTTGGACAAGTGGAACTACTGCAAAAGTATTTACTGATATCCCAGTAGGTACATACACATTAGTAGAAGTTGAAGCACCAAACGGATATAAGGTAGCAGCTAAGCAGAAAGTAGTTGTTAATAGTGCCAGTGGAAGTTTCACTATCAAAATGATTGATGAAAAAATCAAAACAACCAAAGTAAAAATAAGCAAAACCGATGTTACTGGTTCAAAAGAAATTCCAGGAGCAACACTAGTCGTTAAAGATTCATCTGGAAGTGTAGTAGATAAATGGGTAAGTACCAGTGAAACACATTATGTAACTGTAGATCCTGGTGTATATACATTATCAGAAACTACTGCACCAAAGGGTTACAAATTAAGTAGTACAACTATTACTTTCAAAGTTGATGAAGATTTAAATCTATATGAACTTGTTGATGGCAAGTACACAAAAGTAGACCATATCAAAATGATTAACGAACTTGTTGATAAGTCTGCAATTAAAATTAATAAATTAGATAGCAAAACTAATAAATATGTTAGTGGTGCAATTTTAATGATAAAAAATAATAAAGGGGAAACAGTAGCAACTATTACTACAACGGATAGTGCAAGTTATATTACACTTGACGAAGGCGAATATGTATTAAGCGAAGAAGCCGCTCCTAGTGGTTATGAAAAAACTGATACAAAAATTTACTTCACAGTTGACGCTGAAGGTAAGATCAAAATTAAAGGTTCTAACGGATATGTTGATGCCGTAGAAATAACTATTTATAACCAAAAAGAAGAGGATGAAATCATCGTAGTTCCAACAACTGGTCTATCAAGCACAATTACATATGTTGTTGGTACATTAGTAGTATCAGTTGGTGCTGTAATGTTATACAGAAATGGAAAACAAAACTAGAAAAAAATACATAAGTACTGTTATATCAGTACTTGTCCTATTTATAGGTATTTGCATTTTAGGTAGTACTTACTTCAATACAAAAAAACATGAGGTTTTTGATGAAATGAATGAGTTATACTATGAACAAATTGCAAGTGAAATAGAAGACTTAGATGAAATAGATGATGAAGAAATTTCTGTTATCGAAGATGAAACAGAAAAGCCAGCGGAAGTTACAGAACCAGAAAATGTACCAACAACTACTAAAAAACCGGTAGTAAGTATCGACTACACAAAGTATTATGTTGGAAATATATCTATACCAAAAATAGATTTAAAAAGAGGTTTTGTTAGTAAGGATTCTAAATATAACAATGTAAATCGCAACATTTACATTGTTCCTGAATCTGATTATCCTGATAAAGAAGGTGGCAATTTTATACTTGCTTCTCACTCAGGAACTAGTTCAATATCGTATTTTAGAAACTTGTATAAATTAACTTTAGGAGATAAAGTTGATATAACGTACAACAATAAAAATTATACTTACGTCATAACTAATATTTATACAGATTTAAAAGACGGTGATGTTGCAATCAAAAGAGATAAAAGTAAAACAACGCTTACACTTATAACTTGTACTAAAGGAGACAAAACAACACAAACAATTTATATCTGTGAACGCATATAAGAATAATTTAGGGGGAAAGAGGTGATAATATGGTAGAGTTTACTTTACTAGAAAAGATTAGGACTATTTTTAATCTAATTTTTTCGTCACCTCTTTTTTTAGTCTTATTATTTGGTCTTGTACTTATCATAATAGATATCAAATTCATTTCAAAAAAGGATGGTAAAACTAAAAAGATTTATTCAATATTAAGTTTACTCGTAATTGGGATTCTTATATCAATGTATTATGATTCATTATTGGTGCTTTTGGATAGTATCTCTAAAAATATTGTATCATTAATTTATTTTCCAACAGTATTAGAATATATTATCATGCTAATTATTAGTTTAATCATCTTAATATATTCACTCGTAAGTAAAAAAATATCTTCAAATATCAAAATGTTTAATGCCTTAGCATTTATTTCTAATAGTTATATTTTCTTTCTTATCTTAGATGAAATTGAAAACTCAAAAGTTGATTTATCTAGTAAGATAAGTATATATACAAACGATCATTTAATGATATTATTTGAAATTAGTTTAGGAATCTTTATTATTTGGATGGTGATATTGATATTAATTAAAATAATCAAAATGTTATCTAAACCAAAAGTAGAAGAAAACTTTTATGAGGAACCCGAACTACCAAAAACAATTGAAGAAGTAAGAAGACAAGTAGTATATGAACCAAAAGTAGAATACGTTGTTGTCGAAAAGAAAAGTGATAATGATATGTTCACTTTAGAAGAATATCGTCAAATGAGAGCAATTTTAGAAGTTATTAAAGAAAATCAAAAGAAAGCCTAATTAGCTTTCTTTTATTAGTTTTGCATGAATTACAAGTCTTTTATCATTTCCATTAGCACATGTTGATAAAGTAAGTATCTTATCATCTGTAGTAACCTCAATATTAAAATCATAAATACTTCTGCCTTTTACTAAATCAATATATGCCTGATAAGCATCAGTAGTAGGAAATGTAATATCTAAATAGTCATTAGTTGTTGGAATAGTATAAATTGAAAATATTTGAAATTTCATATTTTCATTAGGAGTATTAAAAGTAATAATTTGATTAGCACTTTTTTTATACCAGTAAGAATTAAGTGCATATCTTAATGTTCCAAACATTGTTTGATTTGCTAAATTGTGTCCATATATTATTGTATTTTCATTTAATTCATCTGGGTTATTACGATAATCCATAAATATCCAACCATGACGATTTTTATTTTGATAATAATCGCGTCTTAAATAATAATCATTATCTTTAGCCTGAACAACTGGATAATCAATCCGTGTGTTATTAACAGTTAACCAACCAATAGTATCTTTATTTATTTCCTGAAGTGTAGAAAATACTTTTTCATACTGAATATCATAGACTGTGGTAGTTGTAGTAGTAGTTGTTGTCAAATCTTCATCACCGGGTTCAATAACATCAAGTGGATTTTCCTCTTCAGTTTTCTTTTGATTTACTTTAATTATCTCTTTTAAATTATTTTCAATTCCAAGATAGTGCTGTTCATCGACATAATTTTTATAATAATTAATACCAATCATAAAAATAATTACTAGTATTACTGCCCCAAGAGAAACTTTAATAAAATTTATATTAATTTGCTTAAATAAATTGTTCCTTCTATATTCTTCACTATAATTAATTTTAAAAGTTATATTTGCATTCAAAAGTAATCTTTCATTAACTTTCTTATATTTACTTATCACATTAATATCTGTATCTTTTAAGTTATCATATTCAAAACTTATTTTAATATCTTCCTTAGCATTTTGAATAAGTAAATTCATCACAAAGTCAAAAGCACTTACACTAAAATTTTTAAAATTTATTTCCTTTAAATACTTGTTTATCTTAATAAAAGTAACTATATCATTTTTATCATCACTAGTAAAATCAGAAATAACAATATTTTTCTTATAATAAATATCCGAATAAGTATTAAGATTATTAACTTTCATAAAATTACTAACAAATAAAATCTCTGTCCTAGTTTTAACAACAATCTTTTTATTAGTATCTAATCTATCCAATAATATTCTAGGAAAATCATATACCTCTAGGTTTTCTAAATAATTATTATCTAGTAGTTTTAAAAATATATCATAATTAATGGACTCATCAGGCTTAATAATTAAGTTAGTGATATTTGGAATAGTATTAATAATATCTAAAATAACAGTAATAAGTTCAAAATCTCTTATACATACAGTATTTATTTTACGTTTAATAATTATAACATTTAAAAACGAAGATACCAACTCAAGATTATTTTTAATATAAACATCAGAAAATACCAATTCTTTAGTATCAATGACATTTGTCTTATTCAAATCTTCTTTAGGAGTATCTTTTATAAGCTTATAAGCATTTATACAATTACCATTTACTTTAAATACTATCTTTATCATAAATTAATAATAACATAAATTAAAACTAAAGTGAATAAGAAAATCTAAAAATAATCAATATAATATTGGTGAGATTATGAAATTATTTGTTGCTATCTTTAGAACAGTTTTCTTCTACTTCTTTATCATGCTTAGTTATCGCTTAATGGGAAAAAGAGAAATAGGCCAGTTAGGCGTCATCGATTTAATTGTATCTATATTAATTGCCGAATTAGTAGCAATAAGTATTGAAAATATAGATGACCCAATAATTTTAACTGTTGCACCTATATCCGTACTTGTATTAATCGAGATTATTTTTGCCTTTTTATCAATTAAATATAGAACCTTTAGAAATCTTCTAGATGGAAAACCAAGTATCATAATAAACAAGGGCATACTTAACTATAAAGAAATGATTAAACAAAGATATAGTTTAGATGACCTTTTATTAAGTTTAAGACAAAATAATATTAAATCCATAGAAGACGTCGAGTATGCCTTCTTAGAAACAAATGGTAAGTTAAGTATTTTTAAATACAACATTTTTAAAACAGAAGGAACATATCCTCTAGCACTTATTGTTGATGGGGTAATACAGACAAAAACTCTTAAAGAAATCAAACATAGTAAGTACTGGCTTCTTAACTATTTAAATAAACAAGACACTGATCTTAATAATGTCTTTTACGCATTTTACAAAAATAAAAAAATTTACTTAATAAAATATACTGATTTAAAAAGTGTCTAATTACGTCAATCAACATGTAAATTAAATGTAACCTATTGCGAGTAAAAAACAAATGATTTATCATAATATAGTAGGGAGAAGTTATGAAAGATTTTGCAGTTAATTTAATTAGATTACTATTAAGTTTTATAATATTATTATTCTCTGAAGAATACTTTTATAAGTTTCTTTCACTGTTCAAAATAAATATTAGTAAAACATTTACAAGCATAATTTTATATATTATCATTTCGTTTTTTATATATCTAATTTACAAACCAGAATTAAAAAGTGAATTTAAAAAATTTAAAAGAAAACTTATGAGTAATATGGTCTATGCTTTTGTAGCATTTCTCATAATATTTGTAACAATGTTAGTATCAAATTATATCTTATCAGTAATAGCTAAAAGTTTTTACATTAGTTATAACAGCATAAGTTTCTATAATATATTTAATAAACCTTTTAATTTAGATCTTATAATAGAAATCTTAAAAAACATTATTTTAATTCCTTATTTAAAAGTTACCATCTTTGATTTAGGAGTCAATCGCTTATTCAGTTATAGTGGTAGTATCTTTGCTTCCGGATTAGCAGCAGCCCTATATAATGCATACTTAATCAAGGGGACAATTGGTTATATGATCGTTAATTCAAGTTTAACATTTATATTATTTATGCTTTTAGCACTTATCTATCGAAAAAACAATAACATTGTAACTAGTATCGTAACTTATAGCATCTATATGCTTCTAGCAAGCGTACTCTATAGCAGTATTATGTGAGGTTAATATGAAAGAAAGATTACTTAATATTATAAAATTAGCAGTAGCTTTAATCGCTTTTTTAACGCTTAGTTCAATATTAGCGCTAGGAATAAAACACATGGGCTTTGCTATAACTGACTACAAAGATGCTGTAATTATTACATCAGCAGCAGAAGTTATTCTAGCAGTATTAATATTTGTTCTATATAGTAAAGATTTAATTCAGGATAGGAATGTAGTAAAAGAAAAAGATTTTATAAAAAAAATAATAAAATATTCCTGCATGTTTTGGGGGATAAAAATAATTAGTAGTGTTGTAATGGCCATCTTATGTGTTATGTGTGGTTATGAAGTTAACGTGAGTGAAAATCAAGAAGCAATTAACTTATATACAACTAGTGCTCCCATTTTAATGCTCTTAACAACTAGTATTACAACTCCTATTGTTGAAGAAGGCATCTTTAGATTGGGTATCAGTAAAATTATTAAAAATAAGTATTTGTTTATAATTACAAGTGGCATCTTCTTTGGCTTCCTGCATATTTTCCCAACTGATTTAAACATTGTATACGCTTTAATAAATAGCATTCCATATGTAACAATGGGAATGGTTCTAGCCTATATATATAAAAAAGAAGATAACATTTACTATCCAATGATCCTACATGGCTTAAATAATTTTATCAGCATGATCCTCTTCTTTTGCTCTTGAAAAAATAAAAAAATATTGTATAATAGAAAGAAATTTTGGTGTTATTATGAAAGATTTATTAGAAAATTTAATGGGGTTTATTTATTCACTTAGTATGGGAGATTATTTCTTCTTTATTGGTACAGTACTACTAATCGTATTATTAGTATATATTGTATATTTAATTAAATGTGGTGATGATGAAGAAGTAGTTCCAGGCAAAGATGGTTTTGATATCGAAGCAGTATGCAAAAACATTGAAAAGAACTATAAACCTGAAACTATAAAACTAACTAGTTATGAAGAAGAACAAGAAAATAATGCTATAATTAGTTATGATGAACTTATAAGAAATAAAGACAAGATAAACATTAATTATGATGATGAGTATAGTAATCCAATTCCTGAACTAGAAGTAAGAAAAATATCTTTCAGTGAAGATAAAAACGAAAATACTCTTGAAATGCCAAAATTAAATGTAAAAATGTTTGAATACGAAGAAGAAGAAAATTTTCTAAAGGCATTAAAAGAATTACAAAAAGATTTAAGCCATTAGTGGCTTTTTTTAGGAGGTAAACATGAAAGTAGCAATTGAAACATTAGGATGTAAAGTAAATTTTTATGAATCAGAAGTAATAAAAGGAATCTTTATTAATAATAAATATGAGATAGTATCACTTGAAGATAAACCAGATGTAATCGTAATAAATACATGCTCAGTAACAAACCAAAGTGATGCAAAAGATCGTAAAATAATCAGAAAAGCTAAAAGAGAAAATCCTAATGCTGTAATTATTGTCTGTGGTTGTTATACTCAGCAAGATCCCAAAGAATTAAAAGACTTAGACATTGATATTATCCTTGGTAATAAAGATAAAACTTTAATCGTAACTCTTTTAGAAGAATATTTAAAAAATAGAAAACAAATTAAGAAAATCTATAATTTACAAGAAACTGAATTTGAAGAAATGCAAATTACTAAAAATTATGACCGAACTCGTGCCTTTGTCAAAATAGAAGATGGCTGTGATAATTACTGCTCATACTGCATTATTCCCTATGTAAGAGGTCGTGTACGCTTTAAAGATTATGATAGTGCTTACAACGAAATAAAAACGCTAGTTGCTGATGGTTTCAAAGAAATTGTTCTAACTGGTATTCATACTGGAAGGTATCCTAACCTAACTAAATTAATTCACGAAATAAGTAAACTTGATGGGCTAGAGCGAATTAGAATAAGTAGCATTGAAATAACTGAAATTAACAATGAGGAATTCTTAACTGAATTAAAAGACAATCCTAAATTATGCAAGCATATGCATATCCCAGTTCAAAGTGCTTGTAATAACACTCTAAAAATGATGAATCGTAAATATACAATCGAAGAATTTAATGAAATAATAAAAAAAATCAGAACCGTAAAACCAGATATAAACATAACGACTGATCTTATCGTTGGTTTTCCAACTGAAACTGAAGAAGACTTTAACGAAAGTTTAAAAAATGCTGAAGAATTAAAATTTGGTAAAATTCACGTATTCCCATATTCTAAAAGAAATGGTACTGCCGCATCTAAAATGAAAAATCTTGTATCAGATAAACAAAAGACTGAAAGAACTCATAAAATGCTTGAACTATCAGATAAACTAGAAAAAGAATACTACCAAAAGTATATTAATAAAGAAGTAATCCTTTTAACTGAAGAATACAAAGACGGTTACACATATGGATATACAGATAATTATTTAAGAATAAAAGTAAAAGAAAACATTGAAAGAGGAAAACTAGTTAAAGTCAAGATAACATCATTAGAGGACTTAACTCTAATTGGGTACTTGTTATAATTTAAATAATATTATATACTTAAAATAGGTGAGAGTACATGAAAATATCAGAAAAATATAAAGTGAACGGAAACGTTAATAATCAGCAAGTAAGCGGTGAAGTAACTATCTATCCAAATAATTTTACTAACGTTCCTAAAAAATCAATTATAGCCGGCTTTAGAACAAGTTTAAAAGAACTAAAACGTAAATTTGGCACAATTAGCCTTTATGACAAAGAAAGAACCAAAAAAGCCGCATCATTAATTCTTGCTGGAACAATTACTTTAACAAGTTTAACTGGTTGTACTTTCTGCAAAAAAACTGTAGCCGAAATACCAACACCATCAGATACAGAAACAGTTGTAGCAGTTAAAGAAGAGACAAAAAGAATATCATACACAGTTGAATTAGGCGACTCACTTTGGTCAATCGCTCGCAAATATTGTGATAGTGATGGCGAAATCGTAAACGAGATTAAAAATATCTGCAAACTTAATAATTTAAAAGAAAACAGCATTCTTCCTGCAGATACTATTCTTAAACTTGATGTGCCAGAGTCTAAATTAATTAACTTTGGAATTGTAAATGAGGATGACAAAGCAATAGCTGAAGATACCCAGAGAATTGAGTACACCTTAAGAAGAGGCGACAACCTTTGGTATATTGTAAGATCATACAAATTAACTAAAACTGAAATTGCTAATGAAATAAAACATATATGTGAAATTAATGGTATCAGTGACCCAGACAAACTAGAAGAAGGCACTACAATTAAATTAGACGTTCCTATATCTAAACTATCCGAGTTTGGCATTGATATTGAAAAGAAAGAAGAAGCACCAAGCGTTAAAGAAAAAACAGAATATGAACTCTTAGATGACGAATGGGAAAGCAAATCTCAGTTTATATATGATTCATGGAATAATGCAAAAGATAGTGTTCATCCAGATAATCTAATGTTCCAAAGAGATTATAAAAGAATGTTTGAAAGTGATACCAATGAATACGACGGTGGCATCTTCCATAAAGCCTATGGTGAAAGAGAAAAATTAAAAGAAATGCTTGAAATAGAAGGACTCTACAAAGAAGAAAGTATAGAAAACCAAATAAACAAAATAAACGACTTATATAATCTTCAGTTCGAATTAACTGAAGTAAATCTAGGTTCCAACTACAACATGGATTCTTATACTAAAGGGATGTAACGTAAAGTTAAATCCTTTTTCTTTACAATAATCGTTGTAAATATTTAAAATATGATAAGATAAAGATGCAGGTGAATTATGAAAAAGAAAAAGAAAAAACTAAAAATATATCGTGTGCTCGCATTAATTCTAGTAATCATAACTGTATTTGCAGTTGGAACATTAACTTATTTTAACGTACTTCCATATAAATATTTAGTTCCAGGTGTAGTTGTTCTTGCATTCATAATATTCTTTATTGTATGTATGTTATGCCGTAAGACAAGAGGTTATGTAAAAGTAATAAGTATAACACTTACAATAATTATAATGGGTATAGAGGTGGCTGGCATTAACTATGCCTTTGGAACAATTACCTTCTTTAACAAAATATTTGATATTGGTGTCAGAACTGAAACATACGGTGTATATGTTTTAGATGATTCTAAATATGAAAAAGTTAAAGCTTTAGACAACAAGAAAATATCTGTTTATTCTCCAAGTGATAAAGCAATTGAAAAGTTAAACAAAGAAATTTCTTTTAAAGAAAAAGACTACGATAATATAGACGAAGCAGTAACTAGCGTATTAGATAAAGATAACGACGCTATATATGTTAACAGTGGCTTGATGGAAATTTATAAAGAAAGTTATGATAAAGCCAAAAAACTAAGATTAGTCGGTTCTTATGATATTACTATGAAAAGTAATAATAAACTAAAATCAGTTAAAGTTACTGAAAAACCATTTGCAGTATATTTAAGTGGGATTGATACAAGTGGTAGAGTAAATAAGTCAGCTAGAAGTGATGTTAACTTACTAGCAGTAGTTAATCCAGTAGAAGGTAAAGTATTGATTGTAAGTATTCCCAGAGATTATTACGTTACTTTAGCTAGTAAAGGAGCTAAAGATAAACTAACACATGCTGGAATATATGGTGTATTAGAAAGTGCTAATACAGTTGGAAAACTACTTGATACAGATGTCAACTACTATGCTAGAGTAAACTTCACATCATTTGTTAAAATAATTGATGCCTTAGGAGGTATTGAAGTAAATGTAGATAGACCAGACTATAGATATAATGACTCTATAGATTGTGGCTCTAACACAATATGTGAACAAAATTCTCAAAGACAGTTTGGTACTAAAATGATTTATATTAAACCGGGAAAACAAACATTAAGCGGTGAAAAAGCACTAGCATATGCAAGAAATAGACATCAATTTGCTGGTGGTGATAATGCTAGAGGTAAACATCAAAGTCAAATAATTGAAGGTGTTATTAATAAAGCAATAAGTCCAGCAATCCTAACAAAATATAATAAAATTCTTAGCAGCTTACAAAATGGTGTTATGACAAACATAGAACAAAAAGACATAACAGATTTAGTTAACATGCAACTAGATAAAAATATTAAATGGCAAATAGAATCTATCAGTTTAACTGGCTTAGATAGTTATGATACAACATACTCAACAGGTGGCCTAAAAGCATACGTCATGAAACCAGATGAAAAGAGTATTGCTAATGCTAAAATAAAAATATCAGAAATAATGAAAACAGAGTAGAGGTAACAAAGGTTATCTCTTTTTCATTACAAAAACAATATAATACCTATCTTGTCTACTTTGAGTATACCAGTACAAAAATTTTGTTAATAGAATAAAAAAGCAAAATTAACTGGACATTAAAGTTTGGGTGATATATAATTTTTATAGAAAGTAGAGGTTTTGGTACGTTAACGGCAGCAATGGTGACTTCGATAACTACTTCAATTTCTGGTGGATCTGGTATTTCGGAAGACACATATATTATTAATTGATAGGTTAATGCCTATCTTTTTTAGTGCAAAAGAAAAAGACTACAAGTCTAAAATCTCATAGTCTCTAGCTTTATTATTTATTTCTGAGTCTTTAATAGTTTCTTCTAAACCTAAGTTTGTATTAGTTCCTAAGTCGTCTTCTAAATCAATTAATTTAAGTATTTCTTCAAATGTTGTCTCACCACTTACAACTTTAGCAAGTCCATCTTGAAGCATTGTAATAGTTCCTGATTTATAAACTAGCTTTCTTAATTCTGGTTTATCTGCATTTCTAATTATCGCATCTCTTATTTCTTGATTTATTAAAAGTACTTCATGAATAGCAATACGACCAGCATAACCTTGATGACAATATTCACAACCATGCGGTTCATAAATTTCTTTAACATCTATATTAAGTGCTTCTTTAAATACTTTTTGTTCATAATCAGTTGCAGTTCTACTAGTTCTACAATGCTTACAAAGTCTTCTAGCAAGTTTTTGAGAAATAATACCAGTAAGTGCTGCACCAAGTAAATATCTTTCGACTGACATATCTGTTAAACGCTCAATAGTATTTAACGAGTTATTTGTGTGGATAGTAGAAAGTACTAAGTGTCCAGTGATTGATGCTCTAACGGCAATTCTAGCAGTTTCATCATCACGAATTTCACCAATCATTATAATATCTGGGTCTTGTCTTAAAATACTTCTTAATACGTTAGCAAACGTAAGACCAATTTCTGAAATTACCTGAACCTGATTAATTCCTTCAATATTCATTTCTATCGGATCCTCTACAGTAATTATATTTCGATCTTCTGTATTTAATCTTTGAAGAATAGAGTAAACAGTTGTAGATTTACCTGTACCAGTAGCACCAGTAACTAAAATAATACCATTTGGTTCATTTATCATTTTAATAACTTTATTATAATTTTCTTTATTAAAATCTAATTCCTCAATACCAGCACTACTCATTGAGTAATCCAAAATACGAATAACAATTTTTTCACCTAAATTAGTTGGTAGGGAAGAAACACGTAAATCCACATTAACATTTTCAAGTTTATTCTTAATTGCACCATCTTGTGGAATACGTGACTCCGTAATATTCATACCTGCTATAATTTTAATTCTTGTAATCATGTTCTTTTGAATATATAACGGAACATGACTATAATCCATAAGTGATCCATCAATACGCATTCTAATTCTAAGACCTTTTTCATATGGGTCAAAGTGAATATCTGATGCTTTTCTTTTTATTCCGTCTAAAATTATATTATTAACAATATCTGTAATAGGTACTTCTTCATAATTAAAATTTACGAGATCATTATTTGGCGCAGAAAGCTGACTTGCATCTAACATAACTTCATCTTTTTTTTGTGACTCGTCCATCTTTCCACCACCTTTTATTCTAAAATAATTATAGCAGTAAATCACATCTTAAGCAAGAGCACACTTGATAATTTCAAAAAAATAATATATAATAACCTTAGTTTTCAGGGAAACTGAGGAGTAATACTTATTTTATTTATAGAGAGTTAACATTTGGTGCAAGTTAATAATAAAAAAGTATGAAGGTTGCAGTGGAGAAAAATCGTTAATATGCGTTAAATATCTAAAGAATAACAATAGTTATAAAAGTAAGGTGGTACCGTGAATTATCTCACCCTTACGTTTATAACTATTTTTTTAAAGAAAGGGATTGATAAAAATGTATCGTGAATTTGAAGAATTTGTTTTTAATAATTATGATTTTAATGAACCAGCAATAAAAAGAAAATACTATCACTCAAAAAGAGTAAGTACTATTTCTAAAAAGATAGCAGAGAACCTTGCCTGGCCACTGGAAGACATTAAATTAGCAACTCAAATTGGTTTACTTCATGATATTGGTAGATTTGATGAATGGACAATGTATAAATGCTTTAATAAATATATGGACCACGGATCATACGGAGCATATCTCCTAAATAAAGAAGAATATGAAAAAATGTTTAACATTAAATCATATGATAAACAAGAAGTGCTAGATGCTGTTTACTACCATAATAAATTAAAACTTCCAGCATCACTAAAAGATAATAAATTTTGCAAACTTATAAGGGATGCTGATAAACTTGATATTATCTATCAGTTAAGTCAAAGAGAAATCGTCATGGAAAATAACACTCACGTCATTAGTAAAGAAGTTTTCAAAGAATTTAACAAAGGCACAACTATTACAAACAAACATGTAAAAACATATGCTGATAAAGTTCTAAGCATTCTTGCACTCGTCTACGATATCAACTATGCTTACACACTAGAACTACTAAAAAACTTTAACTACATAAATAAAATATATGATAATTTAGAAAACAAAGAGTTTTACAAAGACTACTTTGATAAAATAAACAAATATATAGAAAAGAGGTAAATTATGTTAGATACTAAATATAATCATGAAGAAGTTGAAAAGGGAAAATATTCATTTTGGCAAAGTAAGGGATACTTTAAAAGTGGAGATAAAACTAAAAAACCTTATTGCATAGTGCTTCCACCACCAAATGTTACTGGAGTTTTACACTTAGGTCATGCTTGGGATGTTGCGTTGCAAGATGCAATTATCAGATATAAAAGAATGGAAGGATATGACTGTTTGTGGCTTCCTGGAATGGATCACGCTGCTATAGCAACAGAGGCTAAAGTAGTTGCTCGTCTTAAAGAACAAGGAAAAGAAAAATACCTAATAGGACGTGACGCTTTCCTAAACGAATGCTGGAAATGGACTAATGAACACGCTGACGTAATTCGAAATCAGTGGGCCTCTTTAGGGGTATCACTAGATTACTCTAAAGAACGTTTCACTCTAGACAAAGGAATTGAAAAAGCCGTTCAAAAAGTATTTATCGACTATTATAATGAAGGGCTTATCTATAGAGGCGAAAAACTAATTAACTGGGATCCTGTAGCAATGACTGCTTTATCAAATGAAGAAGTAGTATATAAAGAAGAAGAAAGTGCATACTACCATATCAAATACTACCTAGAAGATGATAGTAACTATGTTGTAGTAGCAACAACAAGACCAGAGACTCTATTTGGTGATACCGCTGTAGCAGTTAATGCAAATGACGAAAGATATAAAGACTTCATTGGTAAAAATGTTAAATTACCACTTACAAACAGATTAATTCCTATAATTACAGATGAACACGCTGATATGACTAAAGGAACTGGTGCAGTTAAAATAACTCCAGCGTCAGATCCTAACGACTTTGAAGTAGGGCTTCGCCATAACTTACCAAGAATTATCATTATGAATGATGATGCTACCATGAATGGCGAGTGTGGTAAATATGAAGGCCTAACAAGAGAAACATGCCGCAAAGAAGTAGTAAAAGAACTAGAAACACTAGGCTTACTAATTAAAACAGAACCAATCAAACACGAAGTAGGTCACTCTGAAAGAACAGGCGTTATTATTGAACCAATGATTAAAAAACAATGGTTTGTTAAAATGAGACCTCTAGCAGATAAAGTTTTAGAACTTCAAAAAGACTCAAAGACTAAAGTTCATTTTGTTCCTTCAAGATACGAAAAAACAATGAATCACTGGATGGAGATTACTTATGATTGGTGCATATCTCGTCAGTTATGGTGGGGACACCGAATTCCAGCATGGTATAAAGGCGATGAAGTTTTCGTTGGTGTAAATCCTCCAGAAAAAGAAGGCTGGACTCCAGATCCTGACGTATTAGACACTTGGTTTTCAAGTGCATTATGGCCTTTTGCAACTCTAGGATGGCCAGATAACACTGAAGACTTACAAAGATACTACCCAAACAACACATTAGTTACTGGTTATGACATTATCCCATTCTGGGTAAATAGAATGACTTTCCAAGGAGAAAAGTTACTAGGAAAAAGACCATTTGAACACTGCCTAATCCATGGACTTATCAGAGATAAACAAGGAAGAAAATTCTCAAAAAGTTTAGGTAATGGTATTGACCCATTTGACATGGTTAAACTATATGGAGCAGATGCCCTAAGATATTATTTAGTAAGTGATGTAGCACCTGGAACTGATATGCGTTTTGACGAAGACAAAATCAAAGCAGCTTGGAATTACATCAATAAAATTTGGAACGCATCAAGATTCGTACTATCTTGTACTAGCACTTTAAAAGAAATAAATCTAGAAAACCTAAAACCAGAAGATAAATGGATTCTAACAAAATACGAAAAGACAATCGAAAAAACTAAAAAATACATGGATAAGTTTGAATTTAATAATGCCTGTGCTGCTATCTATGATTTCTCATGGAACTACTTCTGCGATTACTATATTGAAATGGCAAAATATACATCTGAAGATATCACGACCAAATCAGTACTAATAACAGTGCTTACTGGTATTTTAAAACTTCTTCATCCATTCATGCCATACGTAACTGAAGAAATATATCAAATGCTTCCAGTAAAAGATGATGAATCAATCATGATTTCTAAATATCCAAAACATAACAAAAAATATATTTTTACACTTGAAGAAGAAATCGTAGATGATGAAATTGAATTCATTAAAAACTTTAGAAATATAAAAGCCGAAAACGCGATGACTAAAGATTTAAAAGTAATGTTTGATACAACAGACGATAACAACCTAATCGTTAAAATGCTTAAACTAGATGATAACCTAGTAAAAGAACCTTTAGGTATCAAATCATACAAAGTATTCTCTAGTAAAATAAAAGCAACTATCTTCTTCGAAAAACTAGAAACCGAAAAAGACATCGAAGCTAAAAAAACTGCTATTAAAATACTAGAAGCTTCTATCCTAAGAAGAGAAACCCTTCTAGCAAACGAAAACTATGTAAATAAAGCACCAGCAAAAATAGTTGAACTAGATAGACAAAAACTAGAAGAAGAAAAGAAAAAATTAGAAGAACTAAGAAGGTAAGACAAAACTTGCCTTTTTATTATATAATTATAGTAGGAGAGTTCTATGAAAATAACTAAAAATAAAAATTTAAAAGATTATAACACTTACAAACTAAACGCTATATGTAAAACATTTATTGAAATAGATGCTGAAGAAGAACTAATAAAATTAATAAACAACATTAAAGAACCATACAAAATAATTGGTAATGGTTCAAACCTTATCTTACCAGAATATATAAAGGGAATTATTATTCATCTAAACTTAAAAGATATTTATATAAAGAATAATGAAATAACAGCATCATCCGGGATTTTACTACCAAATCTTGTAAATAAAACTATCAATAATAACCTAACTGGTCTAGAGTGGGCTTCTGGTATCCCGGCAAGTTTAGGTGGTGCTATCATGAATAACGCTGGAGCATACAAGCATAGCATCCTAGACTACGTAACTAAAATCAAAGTATTAGAAAATAATCAAATAAAAGAAATAACTAAAGATGAAATCAAAGCATCTCATCATCAAACAAATCTAAAAAACAAAAATATTATAATTTTAAGTGCAACATTAAAACTAGAAAAAGGTAATAAAGAAGAATCACTAAACTTAATAAAAGAGTACACTCAAAAAAGAATTAATTCTCAGCCCATAAATTACCCATCAGCCGGAAGTGTTTTTCAAAATCCAGAAGGCGAGTATGCCGGAAAAATAATTGAAAGTCTCGGTCTAAAAAATTTTCATATTAAAGATGCATATATAAGCGAAAAACACGCAAACTTCATAATAAATAAAGGCAGTGCAACTTCTAAAGACATCCTTGAATTAATAAAAATTATCAAAGATCAATGTAAAAGAGAGTATAATATCAATCTAAAATTAGAACAAGAAATAATTAATGAAAACCTGAAATAGAACGTTCGTTTGACTAATGCATAAAAATATGGTATAATCTAGCCGAATATGGGGGTTATTTTATGATTAGTAGAAAAGAATTACAATATGTATCCACACATACAAAAGATGTACCATTTCCAGGAATAAACTATGCTGCTGAAGTTATGGAAAATTTACATGCGGCATTTAAAGCCTACGAACAAAAATATCAAGACAAAAGTTATAATTTCATCTTAAGTAATGGAGAAGAATTTACTTTTGAAATTCTGGCTAAAAATATCGCACATCTTCTAGGTATTAACTATAAAGGCATTTTAAGTGATTATATGGAGCCAGTTAGATCAAATTTGTTAGGAATAAAACCAGGAGAGAATGTAACTTCATATGACGTACTAAAAATAATTATTGATAGAGCAGAAGATATAATTAAACATGATGCAACTGATAAAAGCAGAACATTATTAAATTATTATAAAATAATGATTAGATGTATTGCTTTTTCTAAACTATCAACATTTGAAACTTTTGACTTTGGATGCATCAACTTTAATAAAGAAATATATCATGGTAAAGGGTTAACATTTCAAGGCGCAAGTACCAAATTCCTTTTTACACCAAGTGATGAAACCATAACACCTTACTTCATGATGGGATTAAAGCAAACAGATGAAGGCTTGTACATTCCCGAAACAATAATGGCCCCAGAAAACTTTAGTAGATACTTAATAGAACAAACTCTTTTACTTCCAATTCAAGTAATTATATCAAATAATGATGAACTAAATAAAATATGTGCCACGCCATCAGAAAAATTAAGCCTATTAAACATGTATAAAAATCTGATTGAAGTCTACAAAACAAACAGCTTCATTGATGTCTTTGCAGACTATGAAAGTACCCTAAGAGAAAACAAGAAAAGGGTAGTACATTAAAAAGAATTGACTAAACAATAAAAATAATCTAAAATAATATTAGAAATTTGTAAGAGACATATTTATTAAAACTAGTCTTAAAGAGAGCCTATGCTGCTGTAATATAGGTAGATAAAGATAATAAATCCTCCTCTAAAAAAACAAACCGGGTAATTCCGTTATCAAAATTAAGTAAAAATAAGGATGGTACCGCATAACATATGCTCCTTTAAGTATCATCCTTTTTAATTAGAAAGAAGGATTAAGATGAAATTAAAAACAAACTTTTTCTATACGTTAAGAGAAAATGCTAAAGATGAAGATAGTACTAGTGGTAACCTACTTGTAAGAAGTGGTATGATTAAAAAAATAGGCGCAGGTATTTATATGTTCATGCCTTTAGGTTTACGCGCCTTTAATAATATTAAAAACATAATCAAAGAAGAAATGGATAATGCTGGAGCACAAGAACTATTAATGCCAAGTTTAATTCCAGAAGAATACTACGAAGTATGTGGCAGAGTAGCATCACTAGGTAGCTCAATGTTCCACTTAAAAGATAGATACTCTAAACCTTACGTTTTAGGGCCTACCCATGAAGAATTATTTACCGTAGCTGCTAAAAATATGGTTAGAAGTTATAAAGACCTACCTTTTACAATCTATCAGCAAGCACCAAAATACCGTGACGAACCAAGGCCAAGATATGGACTTATCAGAGTTCGTGAGTTTACTATGAAAGATGCATACTCATTTGATAAAGACGAAGAAGGCCTAGACATTTCGTATCATAAGATGTTTGATGCTTACAAAAAGATTTTTGATCGTATTGGTTTAAACTATGCAATTGTTAAAGCAGATACTGGTGTAATGGGTGGCTCATTATCAGAAGAATTCCAAGCAATAACAGACATTGGTGAAGACACTGTCGTACTATGTAATAAATGTGACTATTCATCAAATATAGAAGTATCAAAACATATTCCAGACGAGCCAATTAAAGAAGAACTAAAAGAAAAAGAATTAGTCGAAACTCCCCACATGCAAACAATTGAAGAAGTAACCAAGTTCTTAAATATTGATATCAAGAAAACAGTAAAAGCCCTTCTAATGAACATCGATGGAAAACTAACTATTTTCTTCGTAAGAGGAGATAGAACTTTAAATGAAACCAAAGTTACTAAATTATTAAAATGTAATGAAATTAACTTTGCTGACGATGCTCTTATTAGTACATCTAATGCTTGTCCAGGCTTTACTGGTCCAATTAACTTAACTGGAGCACAAATCATCATCGATGAAGAAGTACTAAACATGACTAACTTTGTAGTAGGAGCTAACAAAGAAGGTTATCACTATATGAACGCTAACATCAATGACTTTACCTATGATATATCTGCAGACATCGTAAACGTTGAAGAGGGTGATACATGCCCAGTATGTGGTGGAAAACTATACTTTAAAAAAGGTATTGAAGTAGGTAATACATTCAAACTAGGAACCAAATATTCTGAAAAATTTGACTTAACATACCTAGATGAAAACAACAAAATTAATCCAGTAGTAATGGGATGCTATGGTATTGGTCCAGGAAGAATCTTAGCTTCATACGTAGAACAGAACAACGATGACAAAGGTATTATCTGGCCACTAAATATAGCGCCATTTAAAGTAGCAATATGCGCACTTAACACTAATGATGAAAATTGCATGAACTATGCTAATAAATTACATGATGACTTAGAAAAAGCAGGAATCGATACCATATTAGACGATAGAGAAGAGCGTCCTGGCATTAAATTTAATGATATGGATCTAATTGGTATCCCAATAAGAATCACTATAGGTAAAAAACTAAATGATGGTTTAGTTGAATTTAAACTAAGAAAAGAATCTGAAAGCATCGACTTACCAAAGGACGAAGTCTTAGAATACATTACAAAATACATTAAAGAAAATATCTAAAAAATCTTTAAAAAATATTTTGATTATGATATCATTATAATAGGTGAGAAAGAATGAACAAGAAAAGTAAAACATTACTAGCAATTGGAATCTGTGCTATCACTATAGTAACAGGTTTCTGGTTTGGAGTTCTATTATTTCAAGCTGTAATGTAAATCGCAAAAATGCGATTTTTTTTGTGAAAATTTTAAAGATGTGCTGATAGAAAAAAAGTGCAAAAATTAACTGGACACCGGGTGGGTGGTGTTATATAATATCTATAGAAAGTAGAGGTTAAAATATGAACCATAGTCTCTATAGATATAAAAAAAGAATGTTAATTTTATGTATAATGCTAGCAGTAGTACTTATGATAACTGGAGTAAGTTATGCAGTATTTACTAATTATTCAAGTCAAACAGATGCTAACACTCTAGCAGCATCATGTATGGATTTAGAATTTAATGGACAAAATGAAATTAATTTACTTAATACTTACCCAATATCTGAAGGCGAAGCCTTAGAACAAACACCATACACATTTACTATAAAAAATAAATGTGATAACTATATTGAGTATTATGTTATCGCTTCCGTAATTAGTACAACTAATAAAATAGACTCTAAATATGTAAAAGTATCTTTATTAGGAGATAATGACCTAAATGGAACAGTAATTAATACTCTAGAATCTATATCAACTCCTCAGAGTTTATCTAAATACAATATAACTGAAAACTATATCCTAAAAAGAGGAGATGGAATATCTAAAGATGAATCAAGAACATTTAACTTTAGAATGTGGCTAGATAGTAATAATAAAGATATTTGGACTAAAGAAGATATTGAAGGAAAAGACTATCAAGTAAAAATATCAGTAGTAGGAACTGTTAAAACAAGACCAAAAGATGATTTATATGTAGCAGCTTTAATAGATGGAGTTGAAAGTAGTACATTTCCAACAACAGATAAATATACAGCATCTGTAGAGTGCACTAGAAATGGTAAAAAGATAGATGCTAACGAAAGTATAACTTGGAATGGAACAAAATGGCTTCTTTCAACTGCTATAAGTGATGGTAATGTAAGGTGCAATGCAACGTTTATAACAAAAGTTCCAACTTTTGCTGAGACTATACTAGCAAAGAATGAAGTAAAGGTACCAATAACTACACCAGGAGCAGCAATATCTACTGCTGATGAAGCTTTACTTGCATCTGCAGAAGATGATTATGGTACATCTTATTATTTTAGAGGTGCTGTAACAAATAATTATGTAGAATTTGCTAATAAGTGCTGGAGAATAGTAAGAGTTAGTGGAGATGGCTCTGTAAAACTTATCTTACATAACGATAATAAAACCGGAGTTGCTAATCCTTGTGATGCTGCAAATAATAGTGCTAGTGCAGCATTTGCAAGATATTCTGGTGAAACATATAAAAGTGCATTTAATGCAAACTATAATGATAATGCATATGTAGGATTTAAGTATGGAACTGTTGGTGCTGGTGACTATGCTCTTACTCATGCAAATACAAATAAAAGTACAATACTAACTAATTTAGAGGCTTGGTATAATGATAATCTAAGTACATATGAAAAAGTAATAGATGATACTGTATGGTGTAATGATAAAACAAATGTAACAGATACATCATATGATCCATTGAGGCTGAGCCCAAATGGTTTAGGATATGGTGCAAATAAAACATATTATGGTGCTACGCAAAGATTAGTAAATACAAGCGGAAGTGCTGGAGGCACGGGACCTAGTTTAAAATGTAATGGTGAATTAAGTAAAATAAATTCAAAAGTAGGCTTAATAACAGCAGATGAGTTAGCATTAGCAGGATATGCTTATGCTAAAAATAATACAACAACATATTTACAAGAAAATGCTACAGATACTTATTGGTGGTCCTTGTCTCCTAACGCCTTCGTTGGTGGCCGCGCTGACGTTTGGGACGTTTGCGGCAGCGATGGCATCTTCGGCGACTACTTCGTGAACGACACTTACGGCGTCCGTCCTTCAATTTCTCTTAAGTCGACGACCAACGTAACCGGAAATGGTACCAGTGATAGCCCATTCATAATAAGTACTTAATACCGGACATTTTTGATTAAGCCTAGATAAATAAAGGGTTTGTGAGCGTATAACTTATTGATATATTAATTTGGGCTGGTTTTGATAAATTTGAATATAAAAAACTGCAATATTTTTCAAAAATGAAATTTTATTGCAGTTTTTTTCATGACAAAAAGTGTTAAATGATAATTTAACATAAAAAGTAAAACTAAAATTTTGTATAAGTCATAGGTAGAGCTGCATGTTCGTCTTGATTTTATAGTTTATATAAGAATTGAAACATCTTCGAAAGATAGTAAGACCTAAATTAAATATAGATAATATGCGAATAGGCTTACCATTTTTGTTATTTTTAATATATCTAATATTAAGATAATTTTTAACATGAGCATAATTTTTAGTATAGTCAATTGCAAGAATACTAAGTCAAAGCCCAGCAAAACAAATAATGCTGTATAAATTTTCAAAAGTATGAAGGTTTCTAGTTCTAGTTTTTTTTAAATTGAAACCATTGGATTTTTGAGATTTAAAAAACATTTCAATACCACCAAAACGATGTGAATATTCACGGATTGCTTGATTAGGTTCAATATTAGATAAAATAAACCATGGATCATCGATTTGATTACCTCTGCCAATTGATAAATTGCATTTAAAATGATGTTTGCCAACTGAAATATTTTTATAATATAAAGCATGATATTTTTGGACAGTTAATTTTGAAAGTTTTTTGTAAATGTAATGTTTTTCTTTTTTATCATAGATTAGAACTCTTTAAATCAGAATTAACTTTAGCTCTGATACAGAAAAAATGACATTTTTTATGAATATGACGCATAAGGGCAAAATTACAAAACCACCTATCATCAAGAAAAGTGATAGGTGCATTGATACATGATAAAAGAACAATAACATAATCGATTGCTTCAATGATAACTTTTTAAGAAAATAAAAATTTTCTATCATCATCATTAATGTCATAATGACCGCTTCTTTTATCTTTATCATTAATAAAGTGGATAGGGATAGATTGTTTACCGATTTTCAAAGTAAACATTAAAGTAACAAAGTCGTCATTAGTATACATGTGATCTAAAATAACAACTAGTTTATTGTGCTTTAAAGCCCCAATTTTTTTGATAATTTTCTTAACTACAGCTTTAAAGAATTTGATACCATCAAATTTGTGATTATTGAGAAACCTCCATATTTTCTTTTCAATAGAAGAATGATTTGTTAAAAGAGAATCGTCAATATAATTCTTTGCTAAATCTAAATTTGTAATATTTTCGGCATTAATAGCAGCCATAATTAAATGCGGTAAAACCTTTAATTGAGGTTTTGAAAATTTAAAATCGATTTGACTGAAAAAATCATTCAAACCGATTGCAATATCCATTTCTTTATTATATAATTTATTCATAGAACGACTTCCTTTGCTAGTTTTTTATGGTAAATTAATAATATCAAAAAGAAGTTGTTTTATCAATTTAGAAAGGTGAAAGAGTACAGACGATAAAAAGTGTTCTTTTAATATATTTAAAAAAGTGTCCGGAAGTAAGGTTGCAAATTAGTTTTAAAAATATTATACTCGGGTAGTTCTTGCATACGGCTACCCGAGTTTTTAAATATATTTTGTAAGGCTATTGACAAATTAAAATGTTGTGATAAAATTTACTAGTATCTTAAGGTGATATTTATGGATGATAAGAATATTTTTAATTCTATTAAAGAACTTGAAAAGGGGATTGTGCGTAAGATAATGAGTGAGACTTCGCATGATGAAATGTTTAGTAAGCCAAGTATCGCTCAAATGCAAATCATTAAGTATATTCTAAAACATGATGGAAAGACTATTTATCAAAGAGACTTAGAAGAAGTATTTAACTTACGCCGAGCAACAATCTCTGGTATTTTAAAGACTATGGAAAAAAATAATGTTATAATAAGAGTGTGTGACCCTAACGATGCTAGAGGTAAAATTGTTATATTAAGTGATGATGCTAAGAAGTTCTTTAAAGAGAAAGAAACCTTATTTAAAAAACTAGAAACTGTTCTTAAAAAAGATATTTCTAAAGAAGAATTAGAAACATTTTATAAAGTTATCTTAAAGATGCGAGATAATATAAATAGAAAGGATTAATATGTTTAAGTTATTTAAAAATCTAAATAAAAAAGATATTTTTTGTATATTTTTATGTGTACTTTTTATTGTGTTCCAGGTTTGGCTTGATTTAAAAATTCCTGATTATATGTCAGCAATTACCAGATTAGTTCAAACTGAAGGAAGCAAGATGAGTGAGATTTTAACACAAGGTGGTTATATGCTTCTTTGTGCCGGTCTCTCACTTATTGCAGCAATTATAGTAGGTTACTTTGCTGCATATGTTTCATCTTCATTTTCTAAAAATGTTCGTGGTAAATTATTTAATAAGACACTTGATTTTAGTTTAAATGAAATGAAAAAATTTAAAGCTAGTAGTTTAATTACAAGAACTACAAATGACATTACCAATGTTGAGATGTTTTTAGGTGTTGGCCTTCAAATGCTTATTAAAGCTCCAATTACTGCAGTATGGGCAATCTTTAAAATATTAAATAAAGGTAAAGAGTGGAGTATTGCTACAGGTATTGGTGTAGTTATTCTACTTCTAATAATTGGTTTATTATTAATATTAGTATTCCCTAACTTTAAAAAAGTTCAAAAACTTATTGATAATATTAACGAACTTACTAGAGAACAACTTAAAGGTATTCGTGTAATTCGTGCATTTAATGCCGAAACTTACAGTGAAAATAAGTTTGCTAAAGGCAATAATGATTTAACTAAACTTCAAATGTTTAACCAAAAAATGATGGGAATATTAAACCCAGGAATCTACCTTATTATGCAAGGCGTATCATTATCAATTTATATAATTGGTGCTTATCTAATTAACGAAGCAAGTATGATGGATAAAATGACTGTCTTTAGTAACATGGTAGTATTTTCTAGTTATGCAATGCAGGTTATTTCATCATTCTTAATGTTAGCCTTTATCTTTATTTTGTACCCTAGAGCAGAGGTATCAGCAAATAGAATTAATGAAGTATTAGATACTGATAGTTCCATTTTAGATGGAAATGTTACTAAACATAATGATGTTAAGGGCAAAATCGAATTTAAACATGTATCATTTAAATATCCCGATAGTGAAGAATATATGCTAGAAGATATTAGCTTTAAAGCAAAAAAGGGTGATACAGTAGCATTCATTGGATCAACAGGTAGTGGTAAATCTACTCTTATTAATTTAGTACCTAGATTTTATGATGTTACTAGTGGTGAAATCCTAATTGACGATATTAACGTTAAGGATTATAACCTTAAAACACTTCATGAAAAGATAGGTTACGTTCCTCAAAAGGCGGTTATCTTTAACGATAGCATCATGAATAATATTTTATATGGTGACGCAGGTAAAAAACTTACTAAAGAAATGGGAATTGAAGCATCTAAAATAGCACAAGCTGATGACTTTATCACAAAGATGGAAAAAGAATACAACTCACATATTGCTAGTGGTGGAACTAACGTATCAGGTGGTCAAAAACAAAGAATATCCATTGCAAGAGCAATAGCTAGAAAACCAGAATTTTATATATTTGATGATTCATTTAGTGCACTTGACTATAAGACAGATTATATTTTAAGAAAAGCTTTAAAAGAAAATACCAGTGATGTTACTAGTTTAATAGTTGCTCAAAGAATAGGTACCATTAAAGATGCTGATTTAATAGTAGTCTTAGATAATGGCAAATGTGTGGGAATGGGTACTCATAAAGAACTATTAAAGAGTTGTGAAGTCTACAAAGAAATTGCTTATTCTCAGTTATCAAAGGAGGAGTTAGAAAATGCCTAAACATGGTGGAGAAAATCCTAATGATAAACCCAACAATTTTAATCTTGCAGTAAAAAAATTAATGCATTACTTAAACAAATACAAATTCAGAATAATATTTGCTCTAATCTTTAGTGCATTCAGTAGTGTCTTAGCTATCATAAGCCCTAAAAGATTAGAAAAGTTAATCAATACAATTATTGCTGGAATTATTACTGGAATAGATATAGATAAAGTTAAAGAGATCATGTTTGCTCTCATTATTATATACGTTCTTAGTGCAATATTTGATTATCTAGAAAAGTATTTAATGGTAGATGCTACTAACAAGTTTGCTAAAGAACTTAGAGAAAAAATAAGTCATAAGATTAATAAATTGCCTCTTAAATATTTTGATACTCATACTAGTGGTGACATTCTATCAAGAGTTACTAATGATATAGACACAGTAAGTCAAAACTTAAATAACAGTTTAGGCACATTTGTAAGTGCAATTACCCTTTTAGTTGGTTGTTTAATTATGATGTTTAAAACGAACTGGATTATGGCTTTAACAAGTATTTTCTCATCTATTATTGGATTAGTCTTAATGATGATAATTCTTAGTAAAGCTCAAAAATACTTTGTAATGAGACAAGAAGAGTTAGGTAAGCTTAATGGTCATATAGAAGAAATCTATTCATCACAAACATTAGTAAAAGCATATAATGGCGAAAAGAATGCTTGGGATAAATTTGCAAAACTTAACGAAAACGTTTACACATGCAACTTAAAAAGTGAATTTTTAGGTGGTATGATGCCATCAATAATGGGATTTATTGGTAACTTTGGTTATGTAGCAGTATGTGTTGTTGGAGCCCTTCTTACTATGAAAGGCACAATATCATTTGGTGTTATAGTAGCATTTATTATGTATGTAAGACTATTTGCAAACCCACTTAGTCAAATAGCACAAAGTTTAAATAGTATGCAATCAGTAACTGCTGCAAGTGAAAGAGTTTTTGAGTTCCTAGAAGAAAAGGAAATGACTGACGAATCTAAACTTAAAGGAAAACTTAATCCTAAAAAAGTTAAAGGAAATATCGAATTTAAACACGTTAAATTTGGCTACGATAAAGAGAAACTTATTATCAAAGACTTTAGTGCTAAAGTTAAGCCAGGAGAAAAAATTGCAATTGTTGGCCCAACTGGTGCTGGTAAAACGACAATGGTTAATTTACTTGAAAAGTTCTACGAAATAAATGACGGCGACATCACAATCGATGGCGTTAGTATCAAAGACCTAAAAAGAGAAAATATCCATGACTTATTTATTATGATCTTACAAGATACATGGCTATTTAATGGAAGTATTCGTGATAACATTAAGTATAATAATAATGCCACTGATGAAGAAATATGGAATGCCCTAAAAGTTGTTGGTGCTGAGCATTATGTTAAAAGTCTTCCAAAAGGCTTAGATTATGAAGTAGGAGATAGTGAAAATATCTCTGCTGGTCAAAGACAACTTCTTACAATTGCTAGAGGTATGATTAAAGATGCACCATTCTTAATTCTTGATGAAGCAACTAGTAACGTTGATACAAGAACAGAAGAACTAGTTCAAAAAGCAATGGATAAACTTACTAAAGGAAGAACATCATTTATTATTGCTCATAGACTTTCAACAATCAAAAACGCCGATCTTATACTAGTTATGAAAGATGGTAACATTATTGAGCAAGGAAATCACAATGAGTTACTAAAACAAAATGGTTTTTATGCAGATTTATATAATTCACAATTTAGTGATATTACTGAATAAAGGACAAATTAGTCCTTTTTTTGATACTTATTTGACACATTTTAAGTTCATTACCGTTCATTCGTTTGACTGAAAAAAAGTCGTGTGTTAGAATAATTTTTGCTTGGTAAAAAAGGGAGGTTTATAATGAAAAAAACTATAAAAAAATTAAGTGCAGAACTAGATGATAATAATAAATTAGTAGATAATGTTGGCTTAAAACTTTCCGAAAATAATATTCCTCTAAATGAACTTGGAAGTTTAAAAATGGAATTAAACAAAGCTATTAGTGAAAATCAAAGAATTAATGACAAAATTGATGAAGAACTAGATAAAAACGAAAAAGAAACAGTTAAAAGATTTATTGTAGGAATTATTGTAGTACTCATAATCTTTATAATGTGTCTTATAAATAGGCCACTAGCAGTATTATTTTTACTAATTAATGCAGGAATATTAGGCAAGAATTTATTTGACGTAGATTATAAGAGTTTGCAAAAGATGAAAACGCAAGAATATGAACAAAAGATAAAAATTACTAGATTAAAAAAAGAAATTGAAACAAAAACTTTTCATAGTAAAAAAGTAATAGACGAAAAAGAATGGTCTGGTAGAGAACTAGAAGCCATTTTTGATAACGCAGTAAACTGTGTTGAAGGACTTCTAAGTGGCAAAGATATTAAGATTGAGTCTCCTCTATTAAAAGCGGTAGTCCTAGAACTACTTAAAGATGATAATTACCCAAATGCGACTATCCCAGAACTGGTTAATATTAGACGCCAAAAATTAGACACCCCACCAGTACTAAAAAAATTTAAAACTAATTAAAGGAAGAAAATTATGAAAAAAGCATATAAATCACTAACAAAGAGTTATGAAGAAAGTGAAAGAAAATTAAATGATATAAGTTATGAACTATATGGTAAGAACCTATCTTTAAAGGAACTTGGAAAGTTAAGCCTATCTTTAAATGAAAAGATGAAAGATAACGAAAACTTATTATATGAAGTTATAAACATGATTGAAAGTTATAATAAAGGATCAGCACGAAATATTTTAATCCGTACAATACTATCATTAATAAGTATTGGAATATGTTTTATCAATTTACCAATTGGACTAGTACTTACTGCATTAAGCGTTGTCTCTGTATATAAATATAAAGGATGCACCGAAGTAGAAGAACTTAATGAACTACTTTTAGAACTTTATGGACAGAAAAGCAGAATAACTAGTTACAAAAATAAAATCATTGAAAAAGTAAAAAGTACCAGTAAAAATATAAATAATGATGTGTGGGTTGGCGAAGAACTTGAAATGCTTTTTGACTTATCAGTTAGATATGTTGAAATGTTACTTGAAGGTGCTGAACCAGATCTTGAATCGCCATATATTGAAATGATTGTAAAAGAACTTTTAAAAGATGAAGACCATCCAAACGCAAGTATTACCGAATTATTAGAACTGGCAAAAGAAAAAAGAAGCAAAGAAATGGTACTTAAAAAGGCATTTACAGAATAATAAACAAAAGGAGACGAATTATGAAGAAGGAAAATATTGCAAAGACACATGAAAAAAAACTTAAGAAAATCGATTCAAACTTAGAAGAGATTTATAAAAAATTATATAGTTTAGATATACAAAATAGTGAACTTACTAGTATAAGTAATAATCTAAATGAACTTCTTAGAGAAAATGAAAACTTAAAAGAAAACCTTAACAATGATATAACTAAGACCATAAAACAATCTCAAAAATCATACCTTGCATACGCAGTACTTACCTTATTAGTGTTAGGTAGTAGTTTTATAAACTTTGGCCTAACAATTATATTATTATCTGCTGAACTTGGTATGATAATAAAAAGCATAGGAAACACAACCATAACTGATTTAGAAGCAATCAAGGATAGTACTGGACTTCAAAACTATCGTATCCATAGATACCAAAAAAATGCTTCAAATAGAATGGAAATGAGAAGCAAAGAAATTGATGACAGTGAAGTATTTGGAATAAATTTTAATGATGCTTACGAAAAAGCATTAGAATGTGTTAGACTTTTACTTGATGGCAGCAGTATTAATATTGAGAATACCCTAGTAAAAAGTATTGTTAAGGAGCTTTTAAAAGATGAAAACTATCCTAATGCAAGTATTGAAGAACTAGTCGAACTAAAAAGAAGTAAAATGAATAAGTACGTAGCCTTAGAAAAACATTTAAACTAAGTTAATTAACCCATTATCATGAAAACAGGAACAATTGATAAGAACAATCATTATAAATCTCGCTCAAAGAACTAGAATCATCAGTTAAGATGGTTAAATTCCAATAAAACTGATATTTATTTAAAATCAAACACATTATATGAAAAATATATAAAAGGATTACTACCGCAAAATGTCATAAATAGATGCTGATATTTTAAACTATTAGAAGAAAAGTGTAAAGAATATAATACTGTTTTAAGTTAATGCATTGCTGACTTTTTATTTGACATAAATACACTTACGAGTTATAATATACGAACAATTTTATGGGGGTATTATGAAAAAAATATTTATAAGTAAAAAAAATATGCTACACATTTTAGACAGAAGTTGCGATGAAATAGAGAAAGAAATAGATTCAGTAAGTAAAAATTTATATGCCGGAAAAACTTTTACAAAAGAAGAATTATTAAGCATGAATTGCAAGTTAAATGATACTTGTGAAGGAATAAATGAAGTCGCTGATACTGTTGAATACATGTCTAAAACAGGAAATCAAACTTACAAAACCTTTAAACTTGGATTTAAAATAGGCACCGTGCTAAACATTATCTTATTTCTTTTAGGTAGTCCATTTTTTGCAATCTTTTTAGAACTAATCGAGTACAGATTACTAATCGGTGCTGATTATGCGCACCAAGAAACCAACGATTACGTTCTAGCAATATCAAGTAGAGGTACAAAACTAGTTAGGAGAATCGAAAACTACCAAAATACAATTAACATAAAAATTAAAAAGAGTTTAGAAGTCAAGGAAGAACTTGACCAAGATGAAGAAAAAAATGCTAAATTTGATGCCGCTTTAACTCTTACAGATTATCTATTACGTGGATATGAACTTGAAGGTGGGGATCCAGAAATACTTGATCTTGTCAAAGAAATTCTAATAGAGGGTGGAGCCGAAGGCGAAACTTTAGGAGAACTAATAATTAGCATGAGAGCAAAATTAAAATCTCTTGAAGGTGGCAAAACATTAAGCAAAGAATAATTTACGAAAAATGTGTAAACAAACGCATTTTTTTATTTTCTTAAAATTTTGCTATTGCAAGTTTTATAGTATTATTGTAATATTATGGTAGACAGTGGCATGATGTGGAAGAAAGTGGGGGACTTTATATGCTAATGGGAGAGTTTCATCACAACATTGATGACAAAGGCAGACTTATTATTCCAAGTAAGTTTCGCTATGAATTAGGTGAAAAATTTGTTGTTACTCGTGGTCTTGAAAACTGCTTATTTGTCTACTCTTTAGAAGAGTGGTCAAAGATAGTATCACGTTTAAAAACATTACCATTTACTAATAAAGATGCCCGTAACTTTACACGTTTCTTCTTATCTGGTGCTGTAGAATGCGAGTTCGACCGTCAGGGCCGAATAAACATTACCTCCCCACTCGTTCGTTACGCCGGTTTAACTAAAGAATGCGTTATAATCGGCGCTAATGACCGATTAGAAATATGGTCTAGTGAATCCTGGGAGAAGTTTTTCACTGACAATGAAGTAGCTGTTGCAGACATAGCAGAAAATCTATTTAAGGCGGATGGTTATGAAACATTATAGTGTACTTAAAAACGAACTTATCGAAGGATTAAACATTAAGCCTGATGGAAACTATGTTGATGCTACTCTTGGTTATGCTGGCGATTCTAAAGAAATCTTAAAAAGAATAAAAAGGGGCTTTCTTTTCGCCTTTGATCAAGATACTGATGCAATAAGTTACAGCACCAAAGAACTATCACAAATTGGGGATAATTTTAAAATATTTTATAGTAATTTTAAAGACTTGAAAGAACATTTATTAAGTGAAAACATAAACGGAGTAGACGGCTTTGTCTTTGATTTAGGATTATCTAGTCCGCAGATTGATGAAAAAGAACGTGGTTTCTCATTCATGAGTGACGCAGCGTTAGATATGCGTATGGATAAAAATGGTAAACTTACCGCTAAAGATGTTGTAAATAATTACTCCTTAGATGAATTAACACGTATTTTTAGGGAATATGGCGAAGAAGATTTTTCTAGACCAATTGCTAAAAACATTGTAAGTTCTAGAGAAAATAAACCAATAGAGACAACAATGGAACTTGTTAAAATTATTGAAGAAAGCGTGCCAAAAAAATACTTCGTAACAAAACATCCAGAAAGACAAATCTTTCAAGCAATTAGAATAGAAGTAAATGATGAACTTAACATTCTAGAGTCTAGCCTAAAAGATGCAGTAAACCTTTTAAACAAAGGTGGTCGCATATGCGTAATAACATTCCACTCATTAGAAGATAGAATTGTTAAACAAACATTTAAAAGTTTAAGTGAAATATCACCACTGGTTAAAGGACTACCAGTCATTCCAGAAGAGTATAAACCACTTATTAAATTAATAAATAAAAAGCCAATTCTTCCGAGCAAAGAAGAACTTGCAGAAAATAGCAGATCAAGAAGTGCTAAATTAAGAATAATAGAGAGGTTATAATGAAAAAGACAAGAAAAAGGGTAAAATTATGTGGCGTCGATAGACTAATGATAATGGTAATTGCATTACTAGTTGTATTCACCCCAGTTTTAGTTGTTTATTCTAAAAGTACTTTATCAGAAAGTAACATTGAACTTGAGCGCATCAAAAGAAAAGTTGAAAAACAAGAAAGCATTAATGAAAGTGTTGCAATGAAGATAAACGAACTAGCCAGTCTTTCTAATATTCAAGACGTTGCAAAAGAACATGGATTAGATTATAATAATGATAATATAATTGTAGTTAAATAGGTTGTGGTAATCATGGTTAAAGGAAAATATAATAGATTGTTTCAAACATGTTCTTTAATTGTGGTTATCCTTTTATTTGCTTTAATAATAGGCAAACTTTTTTATGTGGCAGTAAGTCCAACAGTTGATGGTGTAAACCTAAAAAAATTCGCATTATCAAGAACAACTGCTACCAAAACAATAACCGCAAACCGTGGAACTATCTATGATAATATGGGTGAAGTTCTAGCACAAGACGTTAGAAGTTACACAGTTATTGCTTACTTATCATCAAGTAGAACAACCGACCCAGATAAACCATATCACGTAGTAGATAAAGAAAAAACCGCAGAACTTCTAAGTCCTCTCATCAACATGACTAAAGAATCCATCTTAGCATTACTAAACAGAGATGCTTATCAAGTTGAACTAGGTCCTGGCGGAAGAGGTATCACTGAACTAGTTAAACAAGAAATTGAAGCCTTAGACTTACCAGGAATTGACTTCATAAAAAGTAGTAAAAGAGACTATCCATATGGAGACTTTGCTTCCTATATTATTGGCTATGCTAAAAAAAATGATAATGATGAAATTGAAGGTGAGATGGGAATTGAAGGTAAGTATAATAGCAGTCTAAAAGGAACTAATGGCAAAATAACTTATCAAAAAGATGCTTACGGTTATCGAATTGCAAACACGCCAACATATGAAGAAAAGGCTAAATCAGGAGTAGATATTTATCTTACACTTGATAGTAACATTCAAATGTATTTAGAAAATGCCATGGCAACCGTAGAAAAAGATGGAGCAGAGTGGGCTTCAATAACTGTCGCCGATGCTAAAACAGGTGCTATTGTCGGTTCAGCAACTATCCCGTCATTTAATCCAAACACCTTAAATATTACAAACTATAATAGTCAGCTTACAAGTTATACCTACGAACCAGGAAGTACCATGAAAATATACTCATTTATGGCTGCTATAGAAGAAGGTATTTATAAAGGCGATGAAGAATACACTTCTGGTAATATTATCGTTGATGACTATAAAATCAGTGACTGGAATACTACTGGATGGGGCAAAATAACATATGATACAGGTTTTACTTACTCATCAAATGTTGCTGCAGTTAATCTAGCGCAAGCTCTAGGTAAAGAAAAACTATTAAATTATTATGAAAAGTTTGGCTTTGGCACAAAAACTGGAATTGAACTACCAAACGAATATAATGGTCAAGTAGAAGCTATATATGAATCTGAACTTGCAAGTATCTCTTATGGTCAAGGTATGACAACAACACCAATCCAAAACATTCAGGCCCTAACAAGTCTTGCAAATGGTGGAGTAGTTCTAAAACCATATATTATAGAAAAGATAGTTGATACCAACACCGGTAAAACAACCTATGAAGGTAAAAGAACTGACGTAGGTAGAGCAGTAAGTTCAAGCACAGTAAACAAAATGATTGAACTTATGGACATAACGGTTAATACCAATGACCCAATAGCAACAGGTAAAAGATATGCAACTGACTCTGTAAGACTAATTGGTAAAACTGGTACTGCCCAATATGCCCTAGCAAATGGTAAATACTCTAGTGGTAACTACAACAACATTCGTTCTTTTGCAGGAATGTTTCCTAAAGATAATCCAGAGTATGTTATTTATGTAAGTGCCAAAAAATATATGGGCGGCGCTAGTGGTTTTGCAAGTATGGTTAAATCTGTTGTTGAATCAATTGCTAAATACAAAAATTTAGATACTAGAGACACAGATAAGGACCTATCAAAAATTATTAATCTAACTAGTTACATAAACAAAGATATAACTACTAGTAAAGATCAACTAACTAATTTAGGACTTAACGTAGTAGTTATTGGAAATGGTGAAAAAATAGTTAACCAGTATCCTAAAAAAGGTGAAAATATTTTAAGCGGAAATAAAATTTTCTTAGTAACCGATTACAGCGAAATCGTCATGCCAAACATTATAGGATGGAATAGTAGTGATGTTAGAACATTTGCAAATTTAATAAATTTATCTTATACTATGAATGACTATGGAAAAGTCACTGCTCAAAGCATACCAGAAGGCACCATATTAGATAGTGCTAGTATGTTAGAAGTAACTTTAGGAGGTTTATATGGCAAAGAAAAAGCAGGATAATAAAGAACAAGAAACTAAACAAGAAAACAAATTATTGAAATTTTTAAAGAATTTCTTTAACTCATGGCAACCACTACTAATAGTATTAATCTTAGTAATTGCTGGTTTGCTTATGTTTATTAATCATCTAATGCACGCCACAAAAACTTATATGTTTAACGGTTCAAATGATTATGTAAGAATCTTAAATGGTGTAACAGTCATAAACGATTCTCTAGCAATATTTGAAGGTAGTGATGTTGATTTCATCTACGAAAAAGATATCATGGTAACAAAATATAAAATTGGTTATTATGTCAAAGTAGATGGAAAACTTTCACCAATATCTGTAATAAGTGGTGAAGATGAGGAAGCCTTATCTTTAACAAAACTACTAGAAGGCGGCACATCATTTAATGTAATTGAATCAGTATCTAATGAACATTATTTTTCTAAAGATAACATAAATGCTCTTAAAGATGGATTATATTTTGCTATCGAGTTTACTCCTAAAAAAGGTGATGAAGTAAAACTAGAGACAAAACTAGATATCAGTGATATGAGCAAATAGCAACTGCAAAAAAACACTAAAATTATAAAAAGTTTGCAATCATTTGCAAACTTTTTAAATATAAAATACAATTGGATATCCATATGTAAAAAATAATGCCTTGCTTTTTAAATAATTATTTTGTATTATTATAGTAGGTGAGAGTATGAATAAACGTAACAAGATATTATTTTATATAATTGGTATACTTATAGTTGTTGTACTTGGTATAAGCATATCATATGCCTTCTTTACAAGCGGTATGAGTGCTGGAGAAGATAATACAAGTATTACAAGTAATGCTGGAGTTATGAAAATAGTCTATGATGGTGGTAATAAAATAACTGCCAATAAACTTCTTCCAAATGATGAAGCATTTGCAACTAAAGTATTTACAGTAACCGGAACTAACACGACAAAAGAAATTAACATGCCATATGAAGTTAAACTAGTTGTAGATAATAATACATTTAAAAGCCCAATAAGTTACACTTTAACTGGTGAAAACACCGGAAGTAACGGAACTATTATTGGAAATATTCTAGAGACAAACATTACAGGTACATCTATAACACTAGGTACTGGCTCATTTAAAAATGCTAGTAGTAAAGTTCATACTTATACATTAAAACTATTTTATAAAGATACAAATACCGATCAATCAGCAGATATGGGAGCAAACATCAAAGTTCATATAGAAGTTACTGGAACAAAAGGTGCGTAACTTCTTTTTTCTTGCATAAATTATACTAGGTGATTTATGTGAATGATGAATTATTCAAAAAAGTTGAAAAGAAAACTAAAGTAAAAAAAGGGGATATTATTTCCTTAGCTCAAATGGTTAACGATAATGGTCTAAAAGACGAAAAAACTCTAAGACACGTTATAAGTGAGTTAAGTATAATGACTGGTAAAAAAGTAGATAAAAATCTAGAAAACAAAATAATAAATGCAGTAAAAGAAGATAAGGTACCAAAAACACTAGATAATATGTTCTAAAAATGATAAACTATATTTATAGTAAGGGTTGATATAATGAATATAAAAACAGATATTTTAAATTATTACATGCATGAATTAACAAGTGAAGAACTAGCAAATTTCGATAACTTAACCGAAGAAAATATTAGACTAATCGTAAATAGAATTTGGCATAACTTTTTAAGTAGTGACTTTAAATTAGGTGAAAGTTTTAAATTTCTAGGTACATTTCTAAGTCCAATCGAACTAATCGAAGATGATAATATAATGGGTAGAGATGAAGGCTATATAAGATTAATATCTAGTGAAGACCTATCATTTACAGCAGATGAAATGAACCTTATTACAGATATAGACTGGACAAAAACTAAAAAACTATATTTACCAATACACTTCAAAGGAAAAAGTTTCTATATTAAAGGTGGGCTTAATTTTAAAGCCCTCATGGTAGCAAACTATGGGGAAGGAGTAATTAGCCCAGCAGTTGATTATGCAAAAGATAATCCCTTAAATCTTCCTTTTTATAACTTAGATTTAAGATATTATGGTGTAGAAACCAAAATCGACTATGACAAGATAGTTTTAGACGTTATTTGTTATTACATAATCGAAGAATATCAAACAATGGACTTTAAGTTAAGAAAAGAACTAATCAAAAAATATCGTAAATTCATAATTAGTTCTTATAGTTCAATGAAAGACTACTGTACAAGCGAAGAAATCTTAGAGTTTATGGTAAAACACATCAAACTAAAAGAAAAGAACATTGATAAACAAGCCCAAATATGATAAAATAACACACATAAGTGGGGGATAAATATGGCTTATATTAAAGTAGGAATAATAAGTGAGCCATCTAAAATGTTAACAATACCCAATATATTTGACTTACCAAGTATTGGAGCAGGTCATGATGGGTATGTTTTTCATTTTAATGGTAAAGCAATCAAATACTTAAAATACACTCCTAAAATTAGAGAAGAAAAAGGATTAATGACTCTAGAAAAATTCGAAACATTAAAAGATGTTAAAACTAAAAGAATCATTATGCCAGAGGATGCATTTTACACCGAAGATGATGAATTTGCCGCATACACAATGCCTTTTGTTCATGATTACAGCAAAGAAACTGGAGCACTTAACATCTCACCAGGAGACTTCTATTATGGAGACTTTTTAGATGCCATCCTTGATTTAGAACAAGACTTTGAAGAACTAAATAAAGCCGGCGTAGTTGCTCGTGAAATAAACCGTGGCAGTTTCTTATACGATTTAGAATTTTTAAAAATGTGTGATATTGACAAATACCAAATTGGCGTTAAAAGACCAAATGAATTAAACCGCAACATGTTAAACTTCATAATTGCAAAAGTAATCTACTATCAAATATTAGAAGAAGGCGCAAATAAAGAAAAACTAAAAGCCCTAAATAACTGGATCAAAAAAACATGTCAAAGCAGTAACTTTGTACCTGACCTTAAAAAGAAACTAGAAAAAGAACCAACAAAATTAATAAATGAAGGCATTAATACTCTTTCAAAAACCTTATAATAATGTTATAGTATTATTATGAGAAAGATACATTTTAAAAACATAGAACTATTAAAGGTTAATAAATATTACTTTTCTAAAAGTGAAACAGTCGAAGCAAGTGCTCTTTATGAAAATAAAAAAGTACCTGTAATCATCAAAGTTCAAAGATTTAATAAAAATGATATCACTAAAGAAATAAATATTCTAACCAAATTAAATGAAATGGACTTACCATTTAAAGTACCTAAAATATACGAAGTAGGTAAAATCAACAATAAAAATTATTATGTGTGTGAAAAAATAAAAGGGGATAACTTAAATTACATCATAAGAAAAAATTTTTACTATAGATATAACTATTTATTCGAATATGGTAAAAGCTTAGCCCTTATTCATAACATACCAATATTCAATATGCTAGAAGCAAAAGAAAGAAATATAAATATAATTGACGACTCCAAAATAAACAATTTCAAAAAAGAAGAAGTAAAAGGTACTATGTCATTTGTTCATGGTGACTATCACTTTGGTAATGTCTTATGGCAAGGAAAGAAAGTATCCGGAATAATTGATTTTGAGTATGCAGGTATTGGTATCAAAGAAAAAGATATTGCCTTTGCTCTAGCCCTAAAACCTAAAATGCTATTTATGGATAACTTACTAGATATTGAAGCCTTCTTAAATGGTTATAAAAGTATATCAACCTATAAAATTGATTCTTTAATTTACTACTATAACTTATTTCTGCTAGATGAATATAGCAAAATTAAAGACATCAAATTTCGAAACAAAATACTTAAACTATTAAAACAAATAGATAGTATTAAAGATCTCTAAAAATAGTTTGACAGCTAAATATATAAATTAAGGAGTATTTATGGAAAGTAAAAAGAAAAATAATGGATTAATAATTATCATATTATTATTACTTGCTATTTGTGGGGGAGTTTTAGGATATTTATATGGTAAAAAGAGTATTACACCTAAGACTAAGTTTGTTAAAGTAATGAGTAATTATTTAGAAAAGAATAACATAGAAGATTTAGAAGAGTTATTTAAAGGAAACTTCACAGTAAATACTACAAATAATTTTAAAGTAAATGTAGATAGTGAAGAACTAGTTAGTGGTAAACTAAACATTAATAATATTCATAAAGATGATGAGCAGTATACTGAAATATCTTTAGGAGATGGAAGTGATTCCCTAAAAGGTAATGTATATCTTAAAGATAATAAAGCCTATGTTAAACTAAATGATGTATTTGATAAGTACTATTATATGAATATGGAATCAGATAGTACTGATTATGTAGATGCTTTTAAAGAACTTAAGAAAAGTATAGTTAAAGTTGTAAATGAATACTTTACTGATGATAAGTTTACTTTAACTAAAGATAGTAATAATGATAAGATTAGTATTTCTTTAACTGGTAAAGATGGTGCTACTCTAGTGTTAAAGTTCTATGAAGAGATTAAAAATAATGATAAAATTTTAGGCTTATTTACTGATGATGATACTAGTCTTGATGAAGTTAAAGCTGGATTAAAAGAAGATATTGATGAGATTAAAGATGATATGGAAAGTTATAGTGATGAAGTAGTTATCTCTTATGATATCTATCTAAATAAAAATAAGTTAGTAAAACAAGAACTTACTATTGAAGATATGGTACTTACTATTACAGGTGAAGATTCTGGTGATATTACTTTAATTAGTGCTGGAACTACTATTATTAGTGGAACATATAGTAAAGATAATTTAAACTTAAAAATAAGCACTGATATGGATAATGCCGAATTTAGTATTAATCGTCAAAACATTACAGAAGATAAAATAAGTGGCGACTATAAAACTACAATTAAATTAACAAGTGGAGGAAGCACTATCGATGTTACGATTAACACTAATGTTAAGTATGACAAGAGTGCTAGTATTCCGAACATTGATTTAAGTACAGCAAAGAGTTTTGATGAAATAACTGATAACGAACTAGAAGAAATTTATTCTAAACTATATCCAATATTAGAACCAATTATGGGCAATATCGATAATGAAGAAATTGAAACTACATATTAATGTAGTTTTTTCTTGCCACAAAAAAAGAAGAACATTACATTCTTCCAATACCAATCTTATCTAAAACTTGTTTTAATTTTTTAGATGCAACTTCATTTGTTTTAGCAAGTCCCTTATCTAAGACTTCATTAATTAAATTACTATTAATTATTTCATTATATTTAGTTTGAATAGTAGTAAGTAAGTTACATACCTCGTCTGCAACTGCTTTCTTAAACGTACCATAATTTGCTCCATCAAATTCTTTTTCAATTTCTTCATAACTCTTATTAGTTAAACTACCATAAATAGTCATTAAGTTTGAAATACCTGGTTTATTTTCTGGATCATACTTAACAATACTCTCTGAATCAGTTACTGCACTCATTATTTTTTTTCTTGCTTTATCTACATCATCTAATAGTAGGATGCATCCTTTATCATTATCTGCTGTTTTACTCATTTTCTTAGTAGGTACTTGTAAATCATATATCTTAGCACCTTCCTTAGTAATGATTGCTTCTGGTACTACAAAAGTATCACCATACTTATTATTAAATCTTTCGGCAATATTACGAGCAAGTTCTACATGCTGTTTTTGATCAATTCCAACTGGAACTACATCAGCATCATACATTAAAATATCCGCAGCCATTAAATCTGGATAGGTAAATAGTCCGCATGAAATAGCACTTTCATTTTTATTTTTACTTTTCTCCTTATACTGAGTCATTCTGCTCATTTCACCCATGTAACTATTACACGCCATAATCCATCCTAAAAGGGGATGATATAGATTTTCTGATTGCATAAATAATGTTGTATGTTCTGGGTTTAGCCCGCATGCAAGATATACTGCAATAATATCTCTTGTTCTTCTTCTTAATGTTTCTGGCTCATTATAAACAGTTAAAGCATGAAGATCTGCTACAAAAATATAACTTTCATAATCTTCTTGCATCTTAACAAATTGCTTAATTGCTCCAATATAATTTCCTAGAGTAAGTTCTCCAGTAGGTTTAATACCTGATAATAATTTCTTCATTTCTTTCACCTTGAAATAATTTTATCACAAACGTGTATAATTTCAAGATTATTTTACATAATAACACTAGAAAGAGGAAGGTATGAAAAAATTTAAAGGTTTACTAGTTTTATTAATTTTATTTGTCATAACAGGTTGTAGTTTAGGAAATAGTCCTAAAAGTAAAGTAGAAGCACTTCTTATGAAGTATCAAACAAACAGTAGTGACTTAAAAACAGAATTAGACGATTTTCTAGATAGTATTAATGCAGCAGATGACTACAAAGATGAATATCGCAAAGTTTATGAAAGACAGTATAAAGATTTAAAATATAAAATTAAAGATGAAAAAATAGATGGAGATAAAGCAACAGTTACCGCAGAAATAGAAGTATACGATTATTATAAAACAGAAGCAGATGCTACTAGTTATATAGCAAGCAATCCTAAAGAATTTAACGATAATGGAGTCTATAGTGTCTCTAAAGGTTTAGAGTACAAAATAAAAGCGTATAACAACACTAAAGATAGAGTAACTTACACAATTGACTTTACCTTAACAAAGACAGATAACAAATGGACAATCGACCCTTTAACAGATGATGAACTAGCCAAATTACACGGAACTTACGTACACTAAGTTCTTTTTTTTAAGCTCAAACTATGATATTATTTTATTGGTGATTTTATGCAAGATTTATTTAATGAATTATTTGATTTTAATGATTATAGATATTTTTATCATATTACAGGCCACGGAGTAGGTGAAAGTATAATAGAAAATGGTCTACTTATGGCTGAAAAAGAATACTATACAACAATGGTTGAAATTACACCTGACATGATAACAGACCCTGAAAAGTTTTTAACTGATGAAAAAGGTTTTGGTGCAATGGAAAGAGATGAAATGGTCTTAATTAGAGTACCTAAAAGTATGGGATATGACTTTATAACCCCACTAAGTAAAGGATCTACCGACATTTTCGAAGATGACAAAGATGCATCATTTGTTCCAAGCGACTTCGTTTTAGGTTACTTTGATTTAGATACACTAGACTTTACCCCAAACGACTATACAATAGAAGAAATTGAAGACTACCACTACGAGGTATAATATGGAAAAATATAAAGAAATAGAGCGCTCAATAATAAAAAAATATCGTAAAGAAATATGGAGCAGATTTGTAAAAGCCGTAAAAGAGTATGAACTTATTAAAGATGGGGACAAAGTAATGGTTTGTATTAGTGGTGGCAAAGATTCATTCCTACTTGCTAAATGTATTGAAGAACTAAAAAAACATGGCGAGACTAAATTTGATGCTGAATATGTTTGTATGAATCCAGGTTATAGTCCTAAAAACTTAGAAATGATTAAAGAAAACGCTAAAATACTAAATGTTGATTTACAAATATTTAATAGTAACATTTTTGAAGTTGTAGATAGTGGAGTCTTTAAAAAAAGCCCATGCTACTTTTGTGCTAGAATGAGAAGAGGACACTTATATAGTAAAGCTAAGGAGCTTGGCTGTAATAAAATCGCCTTAGGTCATCATTTTGATGATGTTATTGAAACTACACTTCTATCTATGTTTTATGGTTCAGAAATCAAAACAATGATGCCTAAACTTAAAAGTGACAACTATGAAGGCCTAGAACTTATTAGACCATTATTCCTAGTACGAGAAGATGCAGTTCTTGCCTGGAAACGTAGTAATGATTTGACATTTCTAAACTGTGCATGTTCATTCACTGAAAAAGATTCTAAAGAAAGCGTAAGCAAAAGAACCGAAATCAAAAGACTAATTAAAGACTTAAAAAAGTTAAATCCAGATATTGATTATAATATCTTTAAAGCAATGGATAATGTTAACTTAAACTGTATTTTAGGTTCCACCAAAGATGGAGAATATCACTCATTTTTAGATAACTATAATAATAATTAAGACTTTAAGTCTTTTTTTTATTTTTTGGAATACTTTTTAATAGGTGATTATGTGAAGAAGTTATTTCTATTTATTTGTCTAATAATGATGCCACTTATGGTAAGTGCGGAAGACCTAGAACTAAGTGCTAAGTCAAGCATCTTAATCGAGGCATCAACCGGCAAAGTATTAAATGAAACAAATGCTGATGAAAAATTACATCCAGCATCCATGACTAAAATTATGACAATGTTACTAATTATGGAAGCCCTAGAATCAGGAAAGATTAATTTAGAAGAGAAAGTAAATATTAGTAATAATGCTGCATCAATGGGTGGTAGTCAAGTATTCTTAGAAGCAGGTAGTCAGTTAAGCGTAAAAGAACTTTTAAAAAGTATTGCTATTGCCAGCGCAAATGATGCTGCTGTTGCTATGGCTGAGCATATTGGTGGAAGCACCGAAGGTTTTATTAAAATGATGAATGAAAAAGCCAAAGAACTAGGATGTAAAAATACTAACTTTGTAAATGTTCATGGCCTAGATGATGATAACCATCTTACAACTGCAAGAGATATGAGCATTATGGCTAGAGAACTCTTAAAACATGAAGAAATTCTTAACTACACAAGCATCTATGAAGAATTTCTAAATAAGCCAGACGGAACTAGAACCTGGATGGTAAACACCAACAAACTAATTAAATACTACAATGGTCTAGATGGTCTAAAAACAGGCTTTACTAAAAAAGCTGGTTACTGTCTTACCGCAACTGCAAAAAGAAATGGTATGCGCTTAATAAGCGTAGTTATGAATGAAGCAACAACCGAAGATAGAAGTAATGATACTATCAAACTTATGAATCATGGCTTTGCTAATTATAAAATAAAAGTAATTATGGAAAAAGACAAAAATTTAGGTGAGGTTAAAGTATTAAATGGTAAAAAAGAATACGTTAATTTAAAACTAATTAGTGATGCTACTAGCTTAGAAGAAATTAATGACGATAAAAAATATAGTTTTAACATTTTAGTAAAACCAATAAAAGCCCCAGTTAAAGTGGGAGATATAATTGGCCAAATGCAAATATTAGAAGGTGGAATAGAAAAAGAAAGCCTACCAATAACTGTTATGGAAAGCATTAAGAAAGCAAATATCTGGGACCTTTACAAAAGAAATTTAAATAAAATATTAATAGGAGCTTAATGCTTCTTTTTTTATAGAATAACCGTCAAAATAATCGGTAAGATAAACTTTAAAATCAGTAAAAATCATGATATAATTACCATACAAGAAGTAATTCGTGCACGTTTTATTATGAGGTAAAAATGAAAAAGAAAAAAATAATTCTAATTCTAATTATAATAATACTAATGTTAATACCGATTCCAACAAAATTAAAAGATGGTACTTCAACTGAATATAAGGCATTACTTTATAGTATTACAAAATATCATATTATAAATCAAGACTCTATAAAAGGCTATGACGATGGTTTTAAAATAAAAATCTTAGGAATAACAATCTATGACAACATAAATACATATCTTACAACAGAACATGTTATTAATATTAGAAGTAATGATAAAATAATTAAAGCAGAAACAGGAAGTTTTTGTTATAAAAGCGGTGAGTGTGTAGATAAAATAGATTTTCAAGATTTTAATTATGATATCATTTCTTCGTATTATGAAAACAAACTATCTATAGAAAATTTAGATGGCATGATTAAATCAGTTGAATTATTTGATTATCAAACAAAAAAATACATAGATATGACCATAAAATATACAAATGATTATATTATTACCCCTAAAGTAAATGGAATGTATATTTTTAAAATAAATGCTGATTATGAAGGTAAAGATATAAACTATTATTTTATGTCAGAAATTAGAAAAAACAAATAAATTATACTAAGATAAACCGTAAGATGTAATAGAAGGAGAACTCATGAAAATAGTAACATTATGTGGAAGTCTTAAATATCAAAAAGAGATGATGAAATTAGCAGAAATGATGACCTTAGAAGGTTATTGCATTCTTACACCTATTTACCCTACAATAAGTGGCACTGAAAGAACTGAAGAAGAAATAATTAAATTAAAGAAAAGCCATTTTAAGAAGATAGAATTATCCGATGCCATATTAGTAGTAAATATAAATAATTATATTGGAGAAAGTACAAAGTTGGAAATAGAGTATGCAAACAGTTTAAAAAAAGAAATTATGTATTATATAAATTTAAAGTAGGCGGTGTGAAATGAATAAAAAAATATATTTAATAAAATAATAAATGAAGTTGATAAATCTTTAATTAATAATTTTATACTTTATGGAAAGATAATAATTGTGGTTTAAAAAATTAGATAAAATAAAAAGAACTAAACAATAAAGGTGATGACTATGGAAAAAACAAATGTTATGAGAATACTAGAGCAAAAGAAAATAAAGTACAACGAATATTTTTATGGAGACACAGATGCGATAAGTGGAGTAGATGTTGCTAGAGTTTTAAATGAAGATCCAAACAAAGTATTTAAAACATTAGTAACTGTATCAAAGTCTAAACAAAATTATGTATTTATGGTGCCTGTTCATAAAGAATTAGACTTAAAAAAATGTGCTCAAAGTGTTAATGAGAAAAGTATTGAAATGATCCCTCAAAAAGAACTATTACAACTGACTGGTTATGTCCATGGTGGCTGCTCACCAATTGGCTTAAAAAAACCATTTAAAGTAATAATAGATTCCTCTGCTAAAAACTTCAATGAAATAATATTTAGTGCTGGGAAAATTGGTTATCAAGTAGAAGTAGAACTAACAAATTTAGAAAAAATTATAAATTGCAAATTTGCTAATATAGTAAAGGATGATAATATTGAATAATAATATTAATAATTTACTTAACTCTTTATCTAAAAGTAAATTTAGAGGTTCATTTCACTTAAATAAAAAAATGAAAGATTATGTTAAAGAAAAAGGACTTGATAAAATAAAATCAGACGCAAGAGATTTAATAACAAAAAGACTTGCCCAAGAAAACCCCATTAACGATGGAAAGCAAACTCCAATGAAACAAGTCCATCCTGTTTTTATTGCACAGCACGCTACTGGTTGTTGCTGCAGAACCTGCCTAGAAAAAATTCATAATATAAAAAAAGGACACAAACTTACAAATGAAGAAATTAATTATATTATTGATGTATTAATGCTTTGGATTCAAAGAGAAATGACAAACTAAATAAAATAAAATATGATAGAATATAACTAGTGGTGATATCATGGAAGAATTTAATAAATATATAAAAACACTTACCAAAGAAGAACAAACACTATTAAAAGATTTTTTTACTTCATTTGATGAGCACTGTTTATTAAATAAAAAGAATAAAGAAAAACTTAGAGATGACTTTGAAAAAGCAATTCTTTACTACCATAAAAAAGGTACCAATTTAAAAAAGACGTTATCTTATTTAGATACAAAAAACTTAGGTGGCTTTTACGCAAGACCTCCTGTATTGTGGTTTCCTTTAGATGATGCTGCTAAAATATACCCATTATCTATGGCTCATGATAGAATGGCAATCTTTAGATTATCCGTTTATTTAAAAGAAAATATCGTACCAGAAATCTTGCAAATGGCCTTAAACTTTACTATTAAAAGATTTCCTACATTTGCAACTACTTTAAAAAAGGGTTTCTTCTGGCATTATTTAGATACCACCAAAAGAAGATTTAAAGTAGAAGAAGAGTGCGATATTCCATCTCAGCCAATTAAAGTATCAGTAAGTGGATCTCAATCCTTTAGAGTAAAATATTATCAAAATAGAATTAGTATTGAGTTCTTTCATGTTCTTACTGATGGAACTGGAGGCATTGCATTCTTAACATCACTAACAGCAGAATACCTAAAACTTCTTGGAGAGAGTATACCTAAAAGTGACCTAGTACTTAATATAAATGATGAGCCTTCAAAAGAAGAATATGAAAATGCTTTTAAAAACGTACCAAACGCACTTAGTACCTCAGGATTCATAGATAAAATGGCTGTGCAGATGGATGGCAAACTATCTAAAGTTAGACCTTGTAAAATAATTCATTTTAAAATGGATACTAATAAATTAAAAAAGGCCTCCCAAAAATATAATACAACAATAACCTCATACTTACTTGCTCTTATGTTTATTGCTGAAAAAAGTGCAACTGATAAACTAAATGGTGATATAAGTATCCAAGTTCCAGTAAATATGCGTAAATACTATCCAACAAAAACTCTTCGTAACTTCTCAATGTACTGTGGTATTAGATTAGAAATAGATAAAATAACAAATATAGAAGATATTATTGACAAAATAACTAAGCAATTAGATATGAAAGCATCAAAAGAAGAGATGACTAAAATGGTTACATCAGCAAAGAAAATGACTAGTATGCTTAAATATATACCTCTATTAATTAAAGCCCCTATAGCTAAAATAGTTTATGGTTTTCTTGGCGACAAGATATTTTCTAATACATTATCTAATTTAGGCGTAATAAAACTACCAGAAGAACTTTCAAGTAAAATTGAAAGTATGGACTTTATTCTAGGAACAGGCATCACTAATAGAGCTGGCTGCTCAGTAGTAACTGTAAACAACATAACAACATTTTCAATTAGTAAAATGACAGTTGATCCTACCTTTGAAGAAAAACTTTACGAATTATTAGAAAATGACAATATAAGTGTAACAGTAGAAGGAAGTGGTTTATATGAAAATTAAAATAACATATCCTAAAGTATCTCCTAAAATAATCAAACATCAAAGATTAATAAATTTTATGAAGTGGCCACTACTTATTGCAGTAGTAATTTGTCCAATTATTAATCTAATTACTGGCGGTAAAGCATGGAGTTTAGTTGTCTTAATGTCAATTTATATGGCCTGGGATTTGGTTATATCTAGAGACTTAGTTGAATATAACAGAATAAGTCAGTTTGTTAAACTTATTACTTTAACTAGTTTACTTCTTATAACCATAGATGTTTTCTTAACACCAGGTTGGGCCTTAGAAGCAGTACCAATTTTAATCTTTAGTGGTCTTATAGTAACATCAGTGTTATTTTTTACTGATATAGAAAGACAAAAACAAAACATTTTTCCCTTCTTATTCTTAATATTATTATCTATTTTTAGTTCTATCGTTGGTCTATCATTTTATCATGAAAAAGATAGCTGGCCTCTAACTGTAATGGGGGCAGTTGCTTTATTTTTACTTATCACACTAAATATTACCTTAAAAGAAAATATTATAAACGAACTAAAGAAAGGTTTCTCAGTAAAATAGATATATGAAGTATATGAAAAAAGTATTAATAATATTATTTATAATTATCATAATTATAGGTGCTATTTTCCTTGTAAATGCATATAGTAAAGACTCAAAACAAAAAAGATATACTGAAATAAAAGAAGACATAAATACCGAACTAGAAAGATACATGTATGTTATCGCACCAAAATGTAACATCGATGAAGGCACGCCTTTAATAACTCATAAAGATTTAGTATATAATGGTGGTATGGACAAAGAAAAATTTCTAGACACAGATAACAAATCATACTGTAAAGCCTATATTATTCCAAAGTGTAATAAAAATCATATATGGTCATGGGATATAAAACTAAGTTGCAAAGACTATGAAGATGAAGGATATGTTGACTGGGATGAAGCTTTTACTCCAAAAGTTTGAAGCAGTATCTTTTTTTATAAATTTACACCTAAAAATATACATGATATAATATGTTTAATAAAGGAGCTCTTATGAAAAAGAAGAAATTAATCATTATCACAAGCATTCTAGTTATAATTATACTTGTTGGTTTAATCACAAGTTATATTGATGGTGGAAGAGTAAGCACAGGTCATGAACCAAAATACACAATAAAAATAACTAGTAAAGATGGAAGAAAAGTTACATACTTTGGCCTAGGTTATAAAATAGTTAGATACATAAGCGTATCACCTAATGAGCCATATAAAAATAATAGAGGTACTAAAATGGGGAGTTGGTTTATGAAATATGAACTAATCGATTCAATAAATAATATAGATGACTTCTATAAAACCCCTTTAACTCAATATAACGATATTAGAGACCTAAGCAAAAATTATACTATTTCTGATGCTAGGAAGGATAATTGTTATGTTACTGGATCGCCTATAAATGATAAACTATTTTCTGGTTTCACTAGTAAATATAATAAGAAAAGAGATGCTTTTGTTAGAGTAGTGCAAACTACCACTGAAGGAGATATCATAATAACAGATGTTTTATATGATTCTAAAAATGATAAAATTCATATTGTAACAGATAATACAAGAGATAAATACTCTTCAAAAGAAGATAGAACTATTAAGTATCAGTCTTATGAAAAAATCAGTGTATGGTTTCATAATAGCGCTAGATACTGGGTAGCATATAATGGAACACTCCCAGAAGAAAACATAAATGAAGCAGATAATGAAAACTTCTTTATCATAACAGCATTAGACTAAATAAATTTATTATCCAGTAGTACCGTAACCAAACACATGTTAAACATTTTTTAAAAATGTAGATCGCAAATCAAAATAAAAATAATATGTAAGAGTTATGTAAAAAGTAAATGTAAAAGCCAATTTATATTGAAATAGATACCATGCATCTAGACACCAGAAACATGATTATATATAAGTTAAATTATGATAAATAAATTGGAGATACATACATAACTTCTTTAGATAATGTGGATACTACCAATAGTAATATTGATTTAAATGTTTACAAATTATATGTTAATAGTAAAAGTATTTAGACAGATTTAACAATTTTGTATATTTACTTTATGCTTAACATAACTTAAAATTAAAGTAGAAAGGAGCAGTCTTATGTTAAGTAAAATAAATAAATTTTTATATTCTTCAATTGCTTTATCAATATTAATGTTTGTAATAGGTATTATCTTTATTATTGAACCAGAAGCATCATTTAACACCATTACATATATCTTAGCAATTGTCCTTATTATAAATGGTATTTATTTCTTATTTGAGAAAGAAACTAGTATTTTCTTTACAGGTTTTATTACTTTTGGCGTAGTTGAAATCTTATTAGGAGTAGTGATGTTTTTAAACCCTGATATTGTTAAAACATTATTCCCAATAGTAACTGGTATCATCATGATTAGTAAAAGTGCGATTGATTTAAGATTCTCATTCTTACTTAATAAAAATGGTTACAGCAACTGGCTTGGCCTTGCAATATGTGCGGTTATATCTATTGCTTGCGGTCTAATAATTATTTTCTATCCAAGTATTGGAACAGTAGCACTTACTACATATCTAGGTATTCTTATTACTGTCTATAGTGTATCTAATATTATAGATACTATTATGTTTAAGAAGAATATCAATGAGATAGCAAAACTACTAGATAAATAGCCTTCGGGCTTTTTATTTTGCCTTTCTTGACAAACATATGTTTTTCTGCTAATATAATCACTCAAAAGAGGGGATATTATGAAAAAAATAGAGGACTTTGAATTTAATGATAATTTTTTCAACTCATATATGAAGACAATATTTGGTGAAGCTTTTGCTTATACGAGTTCCGCATTAGAAGAAGCATTTAGAGCAAAAAATAATGCAGAATTTGAACTAAAAAAGTTTATTTCACCAGAAAATACATATTATGCAACCTATTTAGAACAAAATTCAAGAGATTTATACCTTGATAGATTAAATGATGTTTTAAGTTATTTAAAATATATGGGTGTTCCTGAAAAAGGAATTCTTATAGATGAAGCCTTGGATATCTATTCACCATGTATTGCAGATTTTATGCCTTATATAAAAGGTGCCGTTAGACCATATAGAAATAAAAATGAATTAGAAAATGCAAAAAGAGAAGGAAAAGTACTTAATTTACCCTACGTTTCTGAAACTTTAATAGATAAAGCAAATGAACTATGCACATTAATCGGCAATATGAAACAAGCTGATATGAAAGCAAAATCGACTAAAAAAGGTTTCCTAACAGCCTTTGACTATGCCTTACTTCTAGATGATATTTCTGTAAAAGATATCATTAGAATAGATAGTATGGTTAATTATAGTGAAGGAATTACCGAAGGATATAAAAAAGTAGATAACTGTATATTTGGTGCAACATTTGAAACATGTCCAAAAGAACTAGTCCCAGTTAAAATGCAAGAACTTGTTCATAAATATAATACAGAATGGGCCCTAGATATTCCGGCATTTGACTTTGATATGGACTTCGATACACCAGAAGAAAAAGAAGAAGCAAAAGAAACTTATATAAGAGCTTTCTATGAAAGAGAAGCAAAGTTCCATATAGAATTCGAAAGAATACACCCATTTGAAGATGGTAATGGTAGAACAGGAAGAATTATTACTAACGCACACTTACTTCACAATAATTTTGCCCCTATTATTATTACTTCTTCCATGAAAAATATTTATTTAAATTGCATAAGTAATAGAGATTATCAAACATTAGGTAACCTATTTAGAATGCTTGCTAGTGTAACAACGTCTCAGCTTATTGCATATTACAGAAAAGTTAAGGGAATTAGTCCAGATGACATCGGCAGTAAAAGAGGCAAACCTAATAAGTAGAGCCTCTTTTTTTCTTGCCATAAGTATATGTTAATGCTAGAATATTTTGTGAGGTAATTATGAATAGAGAAGAAATATTTAAACAAGAAATAAATTATATTAATGATGAAAATTTAAAACAAGCACTAGTATATTATATTAATAATATTCCAGAATATATCTTGCATGAGGGAGCATCTAGTACAGGTAAGTATCATCCAGACTATGCTACAGGTGATGGCGGTCTTTTAAGACATTTAAAAGCATCAGTAAGAATTGGTAAAGAACTACTAGATAATCCTTTAATAGGTAATAAATATACAAAGCACCAAAAAGATATGATGTTATTTGGTTTGCTTATCCATGACGGGTTAAAAAGAGGATTAACAGAAGAAAAATATACCCGTTTTGATCATCCTATTTTAATGGCAAACTTTGTTTTAGAGCATCAAAAAGAAGCAGGGCTAAACGAAGAAGATGCTTTATTTATCAGTGAAGTAATTAAAACTCACATGGGCCCATATACAAGAGATTATAATGGAGATGAAATCCTAGAAACACCTAAAACTAAATATCAAAGTTTCGTTCACATGTGTGACTATTTAGCAAGTCGCAAATTTTTAGAAATAAGATTTGATGAAAATAACAACATCATCTTCTAGTTTTTCAGCATAAACGCTTGCATAGAAGCATATTTTTTGATAATATATTCTTGGTTTTAATACCATTATGTACATAAACTGATTAAATCGCCTAGTGGCCAAAGGTTGGTAGTTTAAGAAGACGTTTATGGGTAATTAACGAAAGGAAAGTGATTTTATATGGCTGTTGTTTCTATGAGTTATTTATTAGAAGCAGGTGTTCATTTCGGACATCAAACAAAAAGATGGAATCCTAAAATGAAGGAATACATCTTTACATCAAGAGATGATATTTATATTATCGACCTTGAAAAGACTGCATCATGCATTGAAAGTGCTTACGCAGAAATTAAAAAGATTGCAGAAAACGGAGGAAATTTCTTATTTGTTGGAACTAAAAAGCAAGCAAATGAAGCTGCTAAAGAAGAAGCTTTAAGAAGTAATTCTTACTATGTAATCGAAAGATGGTTAGGTGGAACATTAACTAACTTCAGAACTATCAGAAAGAGAATTAAACGTTTAGAAGAAATCGAAAAGATGGAGGCAGACGGATTATTTGAAGTTTTACCTAAAAAAGAAGTTATCGGATTAAAGAAAGAATATGATAAACTAAATAAAGTTTTATGTGGTATTCGTAACATGGAAAAATTACCAGATGCTTTAATAATCGTTGATCCTAAGAAGGAAATTAACGCTATTCATGAAGCACGCAAATTAAACATTCCTGTATTCGGTTTAGTTGATACTAACTGTGATCCAGATGATGTTGATTTCGTAATTCCAGGAAATGACGATGCTGTAAGAAGTGTTAAAGTCGTTTTAGGTGTACTTAACAATGCTATTTGTGAAGCACGTGGCTTAGAAATGGTTGACTACGTTACAGAAGATGACAAATCTAAAAAAAGTGAAAAACAAACTAAAACTGTAAAAGAAGTTTTCGTTGAAAGCTTAGAAGATGAAAAAACTAAAGAAGCTATAAAGGAAGAAAAAACTACTGAAGATGAAGATTTAACACTAAAAACTTTAGCTGAACTTAAACAAGTTGCTAAGAAAAAAGGCGTTAAAGGATACTCTTCAATGAAAAAAGAAGAATTATTACAAGCATTAAAATAGTTTAGGAGGATAAATATGATTGATGCTAAAAGCGTTGCTGAATTAAGAAGCAAAACTGGTGCAGGTATGATGGACTGCAAAAAGGCTTTAACTGAGTCTAATGGTGATTTAGAAAAAGCTATTGATTATTTAAGAGAAAAAGGTATTGCTAAAGCTGCTAAAAAAGAAAGCAGAATTGCTGCTGAAGGTCTAGCTAATATCTTTACATCAGATAATAAGGCTGTAATTTTAGAGGTTAACTCTGAAACTGACTTTGTTAGTAAGAATGCTGAATTTACTGATATGATTAAAGAAATTGGTGAAGCAGTTTTAAAATCAGATGCTAAGACTCTAGAAGAAACTCTACTTCTTCCATCAAGTGAAGGAACTATTGCTGATTTAATCGTTGCTAAAACAAGTAAAATTGGTGAAAAGTTATCTTTAAGAAGATTAGAAGTTGTTGAAAAAACTGATACTCAAAATTTTGGCGCTTACTTACATATGGGCGGTAAGATTGCTGTATTAACTCTATTAGAGGGAGCAAATAGTGACGTTGCTAAAGACGTTGCTATGCAAGCTGCTGCAATGAGACCAGAATACTTAAAAGAAGAAGATATTGATGCAGAGCGTATTGAAAGAGAAAGAAAAGTATTTACTGAACAAGCTATTAATGAAGGAAAGCCTGCTGATATCGCTGCTAAAATGGTTGAAGGTAGACTTAAAAAATTCTTCAAAGAAATTTGTTTATTAGATGAACCATTCATTAAAGATGGTGACATTGATGTTAAAACTTACGTTAAAAATAATGGTGGAGAAGTTTTAAAAATGGTTCGTTATGAAGTAGGCGAAGGTATGGAACATAGAAGCGACAACTTTGCTGAAGAAGTTATGAATCAAATTAAATAACCTGAGGTTTCTATGAACAAAAAGGCTAAAGTAATTACAGGCGTAATTGTTGCTATCATTCTTGTTATTATGGGATATTTTATGTTCTCTAAAAAAGATGATGGACCAAGTTACACAATAACTAACGATTCTTTAAAATTTAAAGAAGAGTATGAAGGATTAAATGGTAAAGATAATGGTAATGGTAAAAATTATCTAAGCATTGATATTAAGAGTTATAATCCGATTAGTTATTCTAATTATGAGGAAATCTTTGATATTTTAGATAAAGGTACTGGAGTAATCTATTTAGGTTTTCCAGAGTGCCCATGGTGCCGTAATCTAGTACCAGTACTAGTAGACTCTGCTTTAGAAGAAAAAGTTAGTCCAATATATTATTTAAATATTTCAGGTGATCGTAATACACTATCACTAACTAAAAAGGGTAAAATTAAGACTGAAAAGAAAGGCACTGAAGATTACTTAAAATTAGTAGATATTTTAAAAGATTACTTGCCTGTTTATGATGGTCTTAAAGATGACTCTATTAAGAGAATCTATTTACCTACAGTAATTTTTGTTAAAGATGGTAAAGTTCTAGGTTTAGAAGAAACTTTAGAATCTTATAGTAAAAGAGTAGATGGTAATCCTTACTTAGAGATGAATGATTCTGAAAAAGAAGAATTATCTAATATCTTTAAGGATTATTATGCAAAACTAAAATAAGGCTGATTATTATCAGTCTTTTTTTACTCAAAGAGAACTTTTTTACTAGTTTCTCTTTTTTTTATCCAAAATTTTAAAATTTGCAATTTTAAATATTGACAGAATCTATTTTCTCCTTTAGTATATAGTACTTGTAAAACAATTTTGGGAGATTTTGCCTTAAAAAGGTAAGATTATACTAATTGGGTTATTTATTCATATATTATTTTAGGGGGTAAATATGAAAAAATGGTATTATGTTTTATTTAGCCTTTGTCTAATTGTTTTTATGTCCTCTTTAGGTCTTATAATTATTCGTCATCACAATGATGAAAAATTAAAAATTGTCGCTCTTGAAGGCGTTATCAAGGAAGATAAAGAAGGCAAAGAAACAAATTTAAAGGAAAAGTATTACAATTTCAAACAAGAATATGGTAATGAGGATATTGCTGGCTCTATAAGCGTGCCGGGTGCCGATATTAATACGTTATTTGTTAAAACAACTAATAACACTTATTATCTAAACCACACACTTAAAAAAGAAAAAAGCCGAATTGGTGCCGTATTCATGGATTACCGAAATACTTTTGAAGACAAACAAATAAACATATATGGTCATAACTCAAATAAGTATGATGTCGCTTTTAAAAATCTTAGAATGTATTTAGACCCTGACTTTACAAAAAATAATGACTTAATTTATTTGGAAAATGAAAATGGAGTTAGTACTTATCAAATCTTTTCCGTCAAAAGAACAAAAGATGATGAGCATATGACCCTTAAGACAAATGACTTTTTAGGTCACATAAATAAAATTAGAGAAAATGCTTTATATAATTCAGATGTTAAGGTTACCGAATCTGATGATATTTTAATCCTTCAAACGTGTTTGCTTGATGGAACAAGAGATTATCTTATTGTTAGTAGTAGGAAATTAATCAATCTTTAAAGATTGTTTAATATAGATTTAGGAGGGAAAAGGTTATGAAAAAATTGAAAAATTTAGGTCAGTTACTTATGGCATTAGTTATAACAATTACTTCTGTATTTGGTAATACTTTTGTTGTATTTGCTGATACTAATCCAAACGCTGGTAAAGTTACTGCTACTAAAACTGCAGAACGTATCGGTGATGAAACTAGTAGAAGTGCTAAAGTTAAAATAACTGTAAGTGGTAATCCATACACCATAACAGAACAAAGCGATAGAGAAATAGTACTTGTTCTAGACTCATCAGGAAGTATGAAAGATTATTTAGTAAATGCTAGTAAATCTAAACTAGACACACTAAAAGATGCTACTGATGCCTTCATCGATAGCCTACTAGTAGAAGAAAATAAGGGAAAAATCAAGATTGGCGTAGTTTGGTATGATACTAACGTAACTAAGACATGTGCACTTTCAGATGATGCCGCAAAGTTAGATGCTTGCTTAAACAGTGAAGAAGCAGATGGTGGAACTAACGTTCAAGAAGGTATCAGAGAAGCAAAGAAATTGTTTACTGACAAAAAGAATGAAAAAGACTTAATTGTTCTTTCAGATGGACTTCCAACGTTCTTTACAACAGTTAAAGATGGAGTGCAACATACTCATGGTACAGGAAAAACAGATGAACATGAGAGTCTAAGTACTAGAGGTTTTACATCAACATCAGACAGATATGAACTAAATGGAAATTATGTTAGGGATGGATATGTCGAATATGAAGATAGACTTGATGGTACAACTTATAAATGTGAGGCGAGAGGATATTATTCTAAATATCTTAACTTGTATGAAGGATATGAAATTGTAGGAGCATGTGATGCTGGTTACATGAAAAAACCTAGTGAGGCTGCAAAAGAAGAAGCAGAATCATTTACTGGTAAAATATACTCAATTGGTTTTGGAGTAGGTGCTGATAGTGATGCTGAAAAATTTTTACAATCAATTGTTAAAAATGGTGGCAGATACTTTGATGCAAATGATAGTGCTAAATTAAACGAAGCATTTGCTGCAGTATCAAAAGATATAGAAGTTGTTGCTAAAGACTTAACTATTAGAGACGTTGTTCCAAGTACATTCACTGTTGATAAAGTTGCTTTAAAAGAAAAATATGGCGATGCCGTAGAAATTATTGAAGAAAAAGATCAAACTATAATTATCTATAAATTTAATGAATTATCTTCTAAGAAACCAGAAGAATTAGAATTTACTGTAACTGCTCAAGATGACTATTACGGTAGTATGTATACAAATAGTGAAGCTAGTGTAACTGGCACTGCAAGTGATGGTAACAAATTCTATGAAAATGTAGACGGCAAGATTAAAGAAGACTTAATTAATCCGGTTGCTCCAATTGCAGTAAAAGCAAATCCAGATCACTATGAAACATATACTAATGAAGAATTATCAAGAGATGAAGCACAAGGCGTTAGAAATAACGACTCTAGCGTTAAAAGTGAAAATGAAGTTAAAAGTGTCCTTGATAAAGTTAGATTAGTTACTGATGCAAAATATGGAAAATTAACACTTAATGAAAATGGATCATTTACATATAATCCAAATCAAAACTTCCGTGGTAATGATAGTTTCACATACTACGTTGAAACTACTATTGAAGATAAAAATGGTAATAAAACAATCACAAAATCAGAAGTTACAACTGCTACTATCACAGTAAAGGGTGTTAAAACAAGTTACATTGTTAACTACTTAGAAAAAGGCACTAATACAAAAGTAGCTGATAGCAAAACAATTTCTAAGAACGCTAATAATGGAGACTTATATATTGGGGATAAGGTTACAGAATACGCTTTAACTTTAAATAATTATAATTTAGTAAGTAATAGTCAAGAATCTATTACTCTTGCTAAAGAAGGAAATGTTATCAATTTCTATTATGAACTTAAAGATTCTAAGATTGTTGTTCATTACGTAGAAAAAGATACTAATACAAAATTAGTAGATGATGATACTTTTGATGGTAAAGTAACTGAAACAAAAGTAATTAATGCTAAAGATATTAAAGACTATGTTGTAGTTGGCAGTAAAGTGCAAGATGCTGTATTTGATTTAACTACTAATGAATACACATTCTATTATGAAAAAGCAGAAAGTGCTGGAGCAATAGCTCATCATTATATCATTGATAATAATGGTAATAAAACAACAACAGAATTATTCAAAGATGACGTTGTTAATGGTAAAATTGGTACATCTTTCTCATTTAGTCCTAAAACAGAAGGATTAGGTGACTATGAATATGTAGAAAGTGAAGGTAAAGTAAGTGGTACTTTAACAAGTGAAAAACAAGAAGCAACTTTCTACTATCAATTAAAGAAGACTGATGTTACTGTAAGATATGTAACAATCAAAGATGGTAATGTAATAGATTTAATTAACCCAGTTAAAGACACTGGCAGAATTAATGATAATTATACTGCTTATGCTAAAGATGAAACAGATGATGCAGTATTTGCTAACTATAATTTAGAAAGTGCTACAGAGCAAACTATTAAATTAAAAAGTAGTGATAATACAATTACATTTATCTATTCTCTAAAGGATGCTAAAGTAATTGTTCACCATTATGAAGAAGGTACTACAATTAAAATTGCTGAAGATGAAACTATTAATGGTAAAGTAAGCAAAGACTATACTACTAAAGAAGCAGATGTTTATGGATACATTTTAGTAAGTACTCCAGAAAATGCTAGTGGAATATTTACTGATGAAGTAACTGAAGTAATTTACTACTACAAGAAAGATATGGGTAAAGTTATTACTAAATATGTTGATGAAGATGGTAAAGTACTTTTAGAAGAAACTACTACTAATGGACAAGTTGGTACAGATTATCAAACTAGTCCAGCTACTATCACTGATTATGAACTAATCAATACTATTGGCGAAGTAAAAGGTAAATATACTAAAGAAGATATCGTTGTAACCTATGTATACCAATTCGTTATGGGTGAAGGTGGAGATAATACTAACGGAGAACCAGATATTCCATACACTGGAATTGAAAGTGATAGTTATCTATTAGAATATAGTCTAATGGGCACTAGCGCTTTAGGACTTATATTACTAGCTATTTTAAAGAAGAAATTCAATTAGTTTCTTCTTTTTTTGGCTTTTGTCTTGGAAAAGATGGGCTTTCTATGTTATAATTCTTAAAGGTGATAAGAGTGGAAGAAGTATTAAAAAGAATTCACGATTATAGTTTAGAAGAAATAATGGGTGAAAGATTTGCTCGTTATTCTAAATATATTATTCAAGATAGAGCAATACCAGATGTAAGAGATGGACTTAAACCAGTACAAAGAAGAATTATTTATGCCATGTATAGAGATAAAAACACCTATGATAAACAGTTTAAAAAATGTGCGAACGCTGTAGGTAATGTACTAGGTAAATACCACCCACATGGAGACTCAAGTGTATACGATGCTTTAATTCGTATGAGTCAAAGTTGGAAACAAAACCATATCTTGGTTGAAGTAGATGGTAATAATGGTTCAATAGATGGTGATGGTCCTGCTGCATATCGTTATACAGAGTGCAGACTATCTAAAATAAGTGAAGAATTACTTAAAGATATTGATAAAGATACAGTTATGATGGCACCTAACTATTCAGATACCTTACTAGAGCCAACAGTCTTGCCTGCAAAATTTCCTAACCTACTAGTTAATGGTACTAACGGAATTTCTGCCGGATACGCAACAAACATCCCACCTCATAATTTAATTGAGGTATGTGATGCGGTTATTAAGAGAATAGATAGTCCTAATTGTCATGAAGACTCTATCTATGAAATAATTAAAGGCCCAGACTTTCCAACTGGTGGTATTGTTGAAGGATTAGATGGAATTAAGAGTGCTTTTAAAACAGGCCGTGGCAAGCTTATCGTAACTAGCAAAAGTGAATTTCAAAAAAACAAAGGAAAAGATCAAATTGTTATTTCCGAGATTCCTTTCGAAGTAAATAAAGCATTACTAGTTAAAAAAATTGATGATATTCGCTTTGAAAAGAAACTAGATGGTATAGCAGAAGTCCGAGATGAATCAGATAAAGATTCTAATATTAGAATAGTTATTGATTTAAAGCCTGGTGCTGATAAAGAACTTGTCTTAAATTACTTACTTAAAAACACTGAACTTCAAACAACATATAACTACAACATGGTATGTATTGATAAAAGAAGACCTAGACTACTAGGCATCATTCCAATTATTGATGCTTATATAGATCATCAAAAAGATGTTATTTTAAAAAGAACCAATTTTGATTTAGCATTTGCTAGAAAAGAAATGCATATTACTGAAGGTTTAGTTAAAGCAATCAGCATTTTAGACGAAGTAATCGCCGTTATTAGAGCAAGCAAAAATAAACCAGATGCTATTGAGAATTTAGTTAAAAAGTTTGATTTTACAACAGAACAAGCTACAGCAATTGTTATGTTACAACTATATAGACTAACTAATACAGATATTACAGTTCTAAATGAAAAACTAGAAAATCTAAGAAAAATAATTGAAGAACTTACTGGTATTCTAAATGACGAATCCAAACTTAAAGGCGTTATCAAAGACGAACTTAGAAGAATGAAAAAAGAGTATGGTGTTCCAAGAAAAACTGAAATTAGTGAAACAATCAAAGAAATTAAAATAGATCAAACAGATCTTATAACAAAAGAAGACGTCATCATCGTTCTAACTAATGACGGATATTTAAAGAGAGTACCTATTAAATCACATAACTCTGCAGATGGTGAAACCGCTTTAAAACCAGGAGATTATGTAATTTGTTACAAACAAACAAACACCTTAAATAAATTATGTATCTTTACATCACGTGGCAACTACCTATACTTACCAATTCATGAAATCCCATCATGTAAATGGAAAGACCTAGGTAAGCATATTAGTAACTTTGTAACAATCAGTCCAGATGATAAAGCAGTTAATGCCTTCATCATAAGTGAAAATGTCACTAATCCAGAAGTTACCATGTTTACTCGTGAGGGTATGGTAAAAAGAACAAACCTTAATGATTTTATTGTAAGTAGATACTCTAAAGCCTATACAGCAATGAAACTAAAAGATACTGATGAAGTAGTAAATGTTTGCATTACTAAGCCAAACGTTCTTATCGTTACTAAAACAGGTTACTATCTAAACTATATGGCAAGCGAAATTCCATTAAGTGGACCTAAAGCCGCTGGCGTTAAAGGAATTAACTTAAAAGATGATAATGTTATAAGTGGTATCTGCTATAGTGAAAAAGACGAATACATCGACATATTTACTAACCAAAAAACTGCTAAAAGAGTTAAACTAAGTGAGTTAAATATGTTATCCAGAGCTAAAAGAGGAACAACACTAATAAAGAAAGTTAAATCAACTAACTATGAGATAATCAAAGCCTTTAGTACAAGCGCAAAAGACATTATTGGTATTAAATCTAAAGATGACATTTATCTAGTTAAAAATAGTGATATTCCAATCATGGACAAAGAATCAACTGGTTCAGTAATCTTAAAACAAACAATCAGTGATGTCTTCATTTCCCAAGAATTAGATATAATTAAAGACGAAGATATAGAACTTCCTAAAATCAAAAAAGAAGAAGAAAAAATTCAAGAACTCACAATCGATGACTTCTTAAACGACTTTAAACTATAACATAAAAAACCACTTAATGAATATATTTTACTAGGTGGTTTTTATATGGATAAAAAAGATGCTTTCAGAGAATTTATAAGGAGCAAACCATACTTAGTTACTAAAGTGAAAAATAAAGAAACATCTTGGCAAGAACTATATGAAATATACGACCTTTATGGAGAAGATGAAAATGCCTGGAATAAGTTTAAAGATGAAGATCGGGCAGCACCTTTAAGTGAACTAGCAAGTCTTGTTAAAAACATTAATATGGATAACGTTCAAAAATACATTAACAATGCTCAAAAAGCCATCAATGTCATTCAAGAACTTACCAATAAACCTACTACAAATACTAATATAGTAACTCCTAAAACTCCTCGTGCAATGGACAAATTCTTTGGTGATTAAATGGAATTTGGCCTAATCGAAAAAATAAAAAAGAATCCCAAAGAATATGAGTTCCTAAAAAGAAATTCTTACTTCTATAGATATCTAAATAGAAATCCAGAATACTATAAAGAATTTACCAAAGCCTTTAAAAGCGAAGAAAGAAATAAAAAAATGAGTAAAACTGAAAGTGTACTAGATACTTTAGATACAGCATCATCTATCCTAAAAATCATGAAATAGTATATTTTAAAAGTAAGAAAAAGACATTGACAATAAAAATCTATTAATTTATAATATTAATAGAAAGTAGGGAACTTAAAAATGAAAATAAAAGGTAATAAAAAAGGATTTACATTAGTTGAGTTACTAGCGGTTATCGTAGTTTTAGCAATCATTATGATCATTGCAATTCCAGCCGTAGTAGAAAGTATGAATAACGCTAAAAAAGGTTCATTTAAAATCTATGCTCAAAGAGCCTTAGGTAATGCAGAAAGTACATTCCAATCAGAAGACTTACTTGGAACATTACCAACAAATACTAGTGATGACAACAGAAAAAAAATAAACGATAATTGTTATTGCTATACACTTGCCGGTATAGGTCTTACTTCATCTGGAAATTTTAAAGGCTATGTTACGGTTTCTTTGGACGATAAAAGAGAAGCAACTTATCGTGTTACATTAACAGATAATAGTTACAGCACTAAAGGTTCAACATACACTGATCTAAATACTAGTAGTAATATTGCTAATGGAAGCGGCGGTATTACTAGTTCTTGTGCAAGTGCAACATGCAGTACATCAACACCATCTACAAATGAACAAGCAGGTAGTTAGTTATTAAGCGTTACTTCATGTAACGTTTTTTTCTTGCCCTTTTAAAGGTTTTATTTTATAATTTACTTGGTGATTTAAATGATAATTGGTAGTCATGTTTCCTTTTCAGGTAAACAATTATTAAGTAGTGCTTTAGAAGCAATAAGTTATAATGCAAACGCATTTATGTTTTATACAGGAGCACCTCAAAATACAGTTCGAAGTAAAATAAATGCAGAATACACATCACAAGCCTTAGAAGTAATGAAAGAACATAATATAGATATAAAAAATGTCATCTGCCATGCTCCTTATATAATAAACCTTGCTAATAATAAAGATGAAAGTAAATACGAATTTAGTAAAAATTTCTTAAAAGGAGAAATAACTAGATGTCATGAACTAGGTGTTAAATATATCGTTCTTCATCCAGGAAGTAGCGTAGGAATAGATAGATTAACTGCACTAGACAACATTGTAAATGCCCTAAAACAAGTTTTAGAAGGCGATGAAGACATAACCATTCTATTAGAAACCATGGCGGGTAAAGGAACAGAACTTGGCATTAATATTGATGAACTTAAATATATAATTAAAAGTGTTAATAATGATAAACTAGGCGTATGTTTAGACACTTGCCACTTAAATGATTCAGGCGTAGATATCAATAACTTTGAAATATATTTAAACATCTTTGACAGAGAAATTGGCCTAGATAAAGTTCACTGTATCCATATAAACGATAGTAAAAATCCATTAGGTGCTAGAAAAGATAGACATGAAAATATCGGCTTTGGTACAATCGGTTTTGATGCCATATCTAAAGTATGCAATATAGAACGCTTAAAAGATGTTCCTAAAATTCTAGAAACACCTTATATTAATGGAAAGGCTCCTTATAAAGAAGAAATAGAAGAGTTAAGAAATAATAAATTTAATCCTAACTTAAAAGAACTATTTTAAATATTTTATATATTCTTTAACTAATTCTTTTAACTTTTGATAGTTTTCTTCAGAAAACTTTTTTTCATGATCTTCAATTTTAAAACTAGCTGGATTATTTAGTACATCATCATAATTATTTTTAATATACTTAAAAGCATACTCAGCCTCATCATCAGTTAAAAGAATTCCTTTTCTAGCACTCCAAGAGCGCACATCTTCTTCACTTAAATTTTTAATGTAACTTCTTATTAGATTATTCATATTTTCACCATTATATTATATGTTAAATTTTTAAAAATGAGCCATAATAATTATATGAAAAAAATATTGATAATTCTTCTAATCTTTATAACCATTTCCTCATACAGACTACTAAGTTTAAAAGATAAACACACTTATCAAAAAGGGTATATTTATGGACTTACTGCCCCTCGTGGGAGAATCCTAGATCGTAATGGTAAAATTTTAGTAAATAACATTGGTGTTAAAAGCCTAGTCTTTAACAAACTATCAATAAGTACCAAAGAAACCATGGATATTGCCCGTAATCTAAATGACATCATAATATTAAATTTAACATCCAATAAAGAGGAAAAGAGATACTGTTTCTATATTGAAAATGATACTCTTATAAATAGCCGTGTAGGAGAAGAAATAAAAACTAAATATAAAGAAAGACGTATAAATAAAAAAGAATACGACAACTATAAATATAGTCTTATTACAGATGAAGAAATCGAAAGCGTAAACGATAATATATGTGCTCTTTTTAATCAAATGAATAATGGTTATAGTTATGAAGACAAAATTATCAAAAAAAATCTTACAGATGACGAATATGAAAAAATAAATACTGCAAATTTAAAAGGCATTAGAACTGATATAACGTGGGAAAGATTCTATCCATACGGAAACACCTTAAGGGAAGTCTTTGGTTCTGTATCAACCTATAAACAAGGCATTCCAAAAGAATACAAAGACAAATATCTAAAAATGGGTTATAACCTAAGTGACAGGGTAGGCATTAGTAATCTAGAATATATTTATGATGAATATTTAAAAGGTGAAAAAGCCAAATACGAAATAAATGATAATCACCTTAAACTAATTAAAAAAGAAGAAATGGGTAAAGATATCGTTTTAAATATTGATATTGACTTGCAAAAATATACTGAAAGCGTTCTGGAAGAAGAAATAAAATTAGCAAAGAAACACCCAAATAGTAAATACTTTGATACTTCCTTTGTTATTATAAGTAACCCAAATGATGGAAGTATCCTTACAATGGCTGGCAGAAAACTTACCAATAATGGGGAGTTTGTTGATTATAGTTATGAAAATATTTTTAATTCATACGTCGCAGGTAGTATAGTTAAAGGAGCAACCATCTCAGTAGGATATAAGTATGATTTAATTCCTCAAAAGAAGATTTTAGATGGATGTGTTAAACTAAGAACTACTAAAGATAAATGTTCATGGAAAAGTCTAGGTTATATGGACGCCAAAGAAGCTTTAAGAATGAGTAGTAACTACTATCAGTATCTCTTAGCAATCAAACTAACTGGTAAAAAATATACAAGAGGTATGAATATAGGTGCCACTAAAGAACACTTTGAAATATATAGAAACATCTTAAAAGACTATGGATTAGGTACTTTGAGTGGCATTGATTTAATGAATGAAGGAACTGGTTATAAAGGAACTAGTATAACTGACGATCAACTTCTTAACATGGCCATAGGTCAGTATGACACTTATACCCCAATATCCCTTACAAGTTATATTAACACCATCGCAACATCTAAAAGAAACAAATTATCACTTCTTAATATGGTTTTAAACAAAGATGGTTCTGTGTATTCAAAAAATAAAAATGAAGTCCTAAGCACTCCACCAATAAATGAAACAGACCTAAATGAAATAAGAGAAGGCTTTAGACTAGTAAACTATAGTGGTACCGGTTATGGATATGTCTCGAATAAAGTAAAAAGTGCAGGTAAAACTGGTACCAGTGAATCATTCATAGACACTAATAACGATGGCATAGTAGACCTAAAAACAGTAAGTACTACCTATGGAACATATTTTCCTTACGATAACCCCAAAATAAGCATTGTCATAGTAAGTCCTAACATCAAATACTCAAACAAAAATAGCGAATATAAATACCCCATAAATCGTAAAGTAATAAGCAAGGTTAGTAAAGAGATCATTGAAAAGTATCTCTAAAAATACTATAATATCCTTGGAGGATAGATATGGAAAAATCAATTATACCTTGTACAATAATAATATTGCTAGCACTATTAGGAGGCCTAACTCTATATAAAATAGAAAATATGCCAGAAGAAAAAGTATGCCATAACTTCGATAAAACAAGCGCAGAAACTCATGTATATTGTAAAGATTATAATGCAATCGAAAAAGTTAGATATGTTTGGCATCTATATTAAGAGATAAGAAACAGATTATAATGACTAATTTAAAGCACATACTATGACTAATTTAAAGTAGTCTTAAATTTGCAAGAAATAAAAGATTCCTGAAGCTTTTACTTATAAGAGTTAGAGGAGTTTTTTTATCTAGAAATATATATAATACTTTAATGAAATTAGACAATAAAAATTATATTATACCCGTATCTTCTGTTATAAATATTACAAATTAATCTGTAAATACTTGCTTAAACTTTAAGAGATATGTTATAATACTAACGAGTTAAAAAAGGAGGCAAAATTAAAATGGCAAAGAAAAATGAAAACCGTAATCCTGTTGAGTTAAAATGTACTGTTTGTGGTAATTTTATTCGCCCTACAGAAAAGAATAAAGCTAATACTCCAGATAAGTTAGAAATTAAGAAATTCTGTAAGACATGTGGCAAAACTCAAGTATTTAAAGAAAAGAAATAATTGTAAGGAGTAAAATAGTATGAATATAAATATAAATGATATCAAGAATGGTATGACTGTTATTCTTGATGGAAACTTATGTATGATTGTTGAGTTCCAACATGTTAAACCAGGAAAAGGCCCTGCTTTCGTAAGAATTAAATATAAGAATCTTAAGACTGGTTCTATTGTTGAACAAACATTTAATACAAACTTAAAATTAGAAAAAGCGCACGTTGATAAATTACACATGCAATATTTATATAATGATGGAACTAACTATGTATTCATGAATAATGAAGATTACAGTCAGTTAGAAATTCCTGCAAGTGTACTTGGTGATGATGTTAACTTTTTAAAAGAAAACTTAGAAATTGAAGTATCTATGTATGATGGTGAAATCTTAGGAATTACTTTACCAGAAAAAGTTGATTATGAAGTAATCGAAACAACTGATGCTGTTAAAGGAAACACAACTAACAATGCCATGAAAGATGCAACAATTGAAACTGGCTATGTAGTAAAAGTACCTATGTTTATTGGAGTAGGAGAAAAGATTTTAATTACTACTAAAGATGGTAAATATTCAAGTAGAGCATAAGCTCTATTTTTTGTTTGCAAAAATATATAAAGATGATAATGCGTAACAGAAACTTTAACATTAACTGGCAATAGTACAACTATATAATATCAAAAAGAGGTTGCTTTATAAGGTTAAAGCAGAAAAAGCATTCGGTGCTAAACAACGTAAAATAATTTTTAAAGTCATAGATATTCATTATTTATGACTTTTTTCTTATTATGGGTTTACAAATAAGTTTTAAAAATATATAATAAGAACAATGTTTGGGGGAAGATATATGAAAGAAAATATTCCTGTTTTACTACTTAAGAAACTTACTATATTGCCTTCCCAAGAAGTCCGTATTGAACTTAATAATGAGTTATCTAAAAAGGTTATTGATTTAAGTACTATAGAGTTTTCCAATAAAATATTGATTGTTTTACCGTCTAATACTCTAGAGGAGTCTCCAACAATAACTGATTTACCTAAAAGTGGAGTTCTTACTCTAATTAATTCAAAGATTGTTTTACCAAATAATAATTATCGCGTTGTCCTTAAAGGTCTTAACAGAGTTAAAATAAATAATTACCAAAGTTATCCTAATGATAAAAGTATCCTTATTGGAAATGCTAAGATGCTTTACATTGATAAAGGTGAAACCCTAGAAGAGACTGCTTTAAGAAAAAGATTAGTATCATTAGTTAATACCTATATTAAAATTAATCCAGAAATAGATAATAGTATTATAACTAAAATAAATAACAGTGCTTCTCTAGGAGATATTACTGATATTGTTGTAACATTTTTAAGATTACCCAAAGATAAAAAAATATATTATATGAATGAGTTTGATGACATCTTAAGAGCAAAGGCACTTATTAAAGAGATCAATATCGAACTTGAGATATTTAAGCTTGATGGTAAGATAGAAAAAGAAATCAAAGAAAGTTTTGCTAAAGAACAAAAAGAGTTTGTTATTAAAGAGCGCATTCGTAAACTCAATGAAGAACTAGGAGTATCCTCTTCCAAAGAAACTGAACTTAATGACTTAAAAGATAAAATTGATAACTTTAATTGTCCTGAAGAAGTCAAAAGAAAACTATCTAATGAATTACAAAGATATGAATACACTCCAGCAAGTAGTCCTGAAATATCAATGATTAGAACTTACATTGATACTCTTTTATCACTTCCATATAATCAAAGTAGCGCAGAAGAAACTAGTAAAGATAAAATTAGAAAAGAACTAGATAAAACCCATTATGGTTTAGAAGACGTAAAAACTAGAATTATTGAGTACGCTGTTTTAAAAAAGAACAACCCTGATTTAGAAAATCCCATTATCTGCTTAGTTGGTGCTCCTGGTATTGGTAAAACTAGTATTGCAAGAACCATTGCTACTGCTCTAAAAAGAAAATTTACTAAAATAAGTTTAGGCGGTCTTAATGATTCTTCTGAACTTATAGGGCACCGCCGTACATATTTAGGATCTGCTCCTGGAAAAATAATCTCTTCGCTTATCAAATGTGAAACTAACAATCCAGTCATCTTACTTGATGAAGTAGACAAATTAGTTAAAGATTATAAAGGAGATCCTGCAAGCGTTCTTTTAGACATATTAGATAGCAAGCAAAACAAAGACTTTACCGACAACTACATTGAAGAAGCCTTTGACCTATCAAAATGTTTATTTATTCTAACTGCTAATGATGCCAAAGAAATACCAAGTATCTTAAGAGACCGACTAGAACTTATCTACTTACCTAGTTATACCATCTATGATAAAAAAGACATCGCATCAATGTACCTCCTTAATACCATCTGCTCTAAATACAATACTAAACTAGAAATAAATGAAGACGTTATCCTCGATATCATTAAGTACTACACCGTGGAGTCTGGCGTTCGTGAACTAAACAGATTACTAGATAAAGTAGTAAGATACCTAGTAATAAATAAAATAAAAGAAATAACTCCAAGTGATTTAGAGATTATTTTAGGAAACAAACTTTATACAAATGACAGTAAAACAAATAAAGTAGGTGAAGTTAATATCATCGGTGTAACTCCATTTGGTGGTACTATGTTAAAAGTCCAAGCCGCTTATAATAACTATAACTCATTAAACATAACTGGCAATGTTGGTGATAAACTAAAAGATGCTGTAAACCTTTGCCTAGCATACCTAGACAGTGAAGGACTATTAGACCTAAAGAAAAAAGGGCTATACCTAAACTTCAGTGGTTCAAACCTTACAATAGATGGTGCAAGTGGATCAGTCGGCATAGTTACAAGCATCCTAAGTCTAATCAATGATAAAGAAATTTCAAGTGATATTGCTTTAATTGGTAACATCGATCTCTATGGTAACATCCTTAAAGTAAGCAAACTAAAAGAAAAAATAATCACTGCTTACAATGCTGGAATAAGAACCATCTATCTTCCACAAGGCAATATCGAAGATGAAAAAGACTTACCGCTATTTATCCTAAAAGAAATGGCTTTAATTCATATTAGCAACTATAGTGAAATAAAAAAATACCTATTTAAGAAGAAGTAGTTGAAAGAAACTACTTTTTTTGCTATATTCATAATAGAGGTGGCTTATGAAAAATAGTATATTTGGTGGAATTGTATCCTTAACTATCTGCGGAGTTATATTCGCAATTCTCTGTGTAACAGACGTGATTAATTTTGGTAAAACTAATAATACCAATAACCCAACTACAAAGGATAATCTCATCTGTAAAACAACTAAAAAAATAGGTGAAACGAACTACAACCTATCCATATATAACACTGGCAAAACTTCCGTACTAATCATGGAAGCAAACGGAACACATTTAACATCAGTAATTCTTGACCTAATAAACTTTGACGAAAAAATGTGTAAAGAAATACTAAGTGGTGATCTCAAAAGAACATTTATCTCAGAAGATAAGTATTATAACTATTTCCTATACACCTTACCAAACGATAGATTACTTATTATAAAAGGTGATAAAAGCGATAAATACTTTAGTCTTGTATTAGATTTAGACTATGACTATCAATACGGAATAGTAAACTATGACAAACTTAATAATTACACAGATAGCGATGTTAAAACCATAAATACTTTCATTGTAAAAGACAATCACCTATACGAATATAACGATCAAATAACCGTATACGAATACATCTACGAATTTAAAGATAATAATTACACCAAAACCCAAACAAACAATCTGTACTACTGTGTTGCTGGCTGCAAATCTTAAAAAATAGACTTATTTAGTCTACTTTTTTTATGACCTCATATAATTAGTTGAAAGGATTGATTATATGAGTGAAGCTTTTGTAGTAGAAAGAGATTTTCTCTTTAAAGATAGTATATTTGAAATAACAAGTATCTCTGTTGAACACGATGAGGATATTAATGGTTCTAACTTAGAAGGAGACTTTATAATATCAGGAGACTACCGCCTGCATGAAATAAGTATTAATAAAGAAGACTTTAGTTTCAAACTACCATTTACCCATGAAATAAGAAGCAATGTTAATCTAGACACCGTAAACTTAGAAATAACTGACTTTACCTACGAACTAAATAACAATGATGAATTACATGTTCACATAGAGTACATTGTTAGTGGTGAACAAAGCTTAATCGAATTTGCTGATGAAAAAGATTTAGATGAATTTTTAAATAAAACAGATGCTGAAGTAGTAGATTTAACCGAAGATGAACCTAGATTTAAAGAAGTAAGTAAAGAAGAAATTTTAAATATACCAGCAGAAGATTCTAAAAAAGAAGAAAAAGAAGAATCAAAAAAAGAAATTAAAGAAGATAAACCATCAGAAATAAGCACAAACAATATTATTGGTAGTATTAATGCTGATGAAACATATGTTAAATATCACGTTCATACAGTAATGCAAAATGATACCTTAGAAGGAATATTAGATAAATATAAAATAACTTTAACTGACCTAAAAAAATATAATACTTTTGAAGCCCTAGAAGTTAACATGAAACTAGTTATTCCAGAAAATGAAGAAAATTAGTGAGGTCTTTAATCCTAAAAAAATCACTATAAGTGGTAAAAGCAAAATAGTAGATACTGACGAAGGCAGATTTGTTATCAAGAAAAAAAGCAAGGATATTAAATCCCTATATGATTATCTAAATTCCAGATCGTTTACATCCTACCCAGAACTAGTAGATGAACTTGATGATGAATACGTCTATAAAGTCGTAAGTGAACCAGAAATTCCCATCGAACAAAAATCATTAGATATGGCTAAAGTTCTTTCTAGTCTCCACACAAAAACTGTCTATTTTAAAGACATTAGTGCTGATAAAATAAAAGAAATATATGAAAACATCGTAAGTAACATAACCTACTTAGAAGGATATTATGAAACATTATTTAATAATTTAGAAATTAAAGAAGTTCTACTTCCATCTGAACAAGTTATTCTAGAAGGCCGGAGTAAAATAAAATCATTAACTGAGTTTCTAACAAACGAAGCAGAAAATTGGTATAACTTAGCATCAACAAAAACAAAAGAAAGAGTGGTTTATTGTCATAACAATTTAAGCATAGACCACTTCATTGATAACAAATTCATAAGCTGGGACCATTACACGGTTGATACACCCATACTTGATTTAATAAATCTCTATCACAATGACTTTGGCAAATATAACTACAGCAACTTTCTAAGTAAATACTTAAAATCATTTGACTTACTTGAAGAAGAAAAACACTTACTATTTTTGATGTTATCCTTCCCATTAGAACTTAAACTTGGTAAAAATGAAATGGAAAACACAATAAATGCTAGTAAAGTATTTGACTATATAAACGAAACTGAAAAACTAATAAGGCCATATTATTCGGTAGAGAACAAAGAAGAGTAAAAAGATCTCAATTAACAAAATGCAAATATTCCATCTTAATGGAAAGAAAAAAGTAATAATTAACTGATAAAAAATTAATGTACATAAAATTAAAAACCAAATAAAAGACCAAAAACCCTTAAAAAAATTATTAAAACCATTATTGTTTGGACACATACGCATCACCTAATATATTTTATGAAAAATTAAATTACATGTGAATGAGCGGTAAAACACCGTTTTTTCTTTTAAATTTTAGAAAAATAGTTTATAATTAAGATAATAAAGGAGGTACCTATGAATTTAGAGCCTAGTATTAGAAATGGAAGAATATTAAATCTTAATGATATTTTAGTATCATTAAAAAAATGCACTGATGCTGATTACTTAACAGACTATATAGATGAAATAGAAAGTTATGTAAGCGATTATCCTGCTGCTGTATCTCAAGATGACATAAACACCTTAAAAAGTGCCTTAAAAGAAAGGCTAAAAACTTTAAAAGTTCCACCATTAATCGGGTACTATGAATTTGCTGACCTTTACAAAAAACTATTAGAGAAAACTCAAACAAAGGAAGAAGAAGCAAGCGTTCAAAGATATATTGCTAAGTGCTTAAAATTACTTGAAAAAGATCAAATATCTTTTGATGAACAAAACGCACTAGATTTATATATGAATGACTACCTAGCAAATAAATTAAAGACCAAAAGTGAAGAAAACTTATTTAAAAGATATAATGATATTATAAAAATAAATAAAAGTAGAATGCTAGAAAAAAATCCTGGAAAGAAACCCCTTAGAATAAAACCAATCAATACTAATGGCCGAATAATAGCAATTACCTTAATTGAAGTAACAGTTTTAGTTGGAATTTTACTTGGAGTTCTTGCAATTGCTAAGTAATTTTGTAATAATAATATTTAAGGAGAGATTTTATGTATATTGAAGAAGCAGAAGCAAAAATGAAAAAAGCCATAGAAAATATGGAAGCAAGATTTACAAACGTAAGAGCAGGTAGGGCAAACCCAGCCATGCTTAATGGAATAAATGTAATGTATTATGGAGCAAGCACTCCTTTAAATACAGTCGCAAATATCACAGTTCCTGAAGCAAGACAACTATTTATTAAACCATTTGATAAAAGCTTAGTTAAAGAGATTGAAAAGGCAATCCATGAAGCTAACTTAGGAATAACTCCAACAAATAATGGTGAAATGGTTATTTTAACTATACCTGAACTTAATGAAGAAAGAAGAAAAGACTACGTTAAACAAGTTAAAGGTATGGGAGAAGATGCTAAAGTAGCACTTAGAAATGCTAGAGAAGATGCAAGAAATCAAGTTAAAAAAGCAGAACTTCCAGAAGACGAAGAAGACATGTACAACGAAGAAATTCAAGAACTTATTACTAAATATAATAAGTTAGTAGATGAAAAGGTTAAAGAAAAAGAAACTGAATTAATGAGTGTGTAGGTGGTTTAAATGAGCTTTAGTGAAGAAACTAAGCAAATAATGAAACATTACTTAGAATTATATCTTAAGGGAACTATTATTAGAGAAGAACAGGATGTTTTAGATGCTTACGTAGAAGAAATTAAAAATAGTACTGATCCAGAAGATATTACTTTTGTAAGTACATATCAAGGCAAAGTAAATAAAACAAGAGAAGAAACACTTACTAAAGAAGCTGAAATGAAAGAAAATGGCGAGGTGCGTGTTTTAAAATTAAATAACCAAAATGGATATGTCAAAGTAATCACCATAATAAGTGCAGTTATAATTGCCGGAGTAGGTCTTGCAATAACTATCTTGTTCATGAAAAATTAAATATAGAATATTTTTAGTGAAAAATTAACTTGACACGGGGGGGGGTTGTTATATACTTTCTATAGAAAGATAGTGAGTATATATGAATCGTGAATTAAATATAGATAATAAAAAGAAGAGACTTAAATTATATTATGGACTATTAATAACAGTCCTGTGCATAATTGGAGTCTCTTTTGCTTGGTTCAGACTATACCTAAGTCAAACTGAAAATAACACTATAGCGTCAAGAACATGCTTTAATACAACCCTTACTGAAGACACATCCAAAATAAGTTTAACAGACGCTTTTCCAATAATTGATGAAGATGGTCTTAAACAAACACCATTTACATTTACAATAAAAAATAACTGTAATAGTTATGTTAAAGTATATATTACAATAGATAGTACTTATAGAGAAAGTACAAATACATCTTACTTAAAAGATAACTATATGAAAGTAAATATATCACCTAAAGGTACAACCACTAGTAAATCCGTTATATTAGGAAGTCAAACATTAACAGATTTAGAAAATAATAGAAAAGGTTATATTATTGTGAGTACTGGGCTTAAAGCAAATGAAGAAAAAAGTTACGATCTAAAAATATGGATGGATAGTGCAGTAACAACAGAACAAGGCTTAAATAAGAATTGGTCTGGTAAGATAGTTGTAGTAAGTAATGCAGCAGAAGAACCAGCACCAGCACCAAATGGTTGGTATGAAGCCGGTAGTGGAACACTGCTCGCAGCATTAAGAGACAGTAATACATTAAAAACTCCAATAACTACACCAGGAGCAGCAATATCTACTGCAAGTGAGGCTTTACTAGCAAGCACCGAAGATGATTATGGAACATCATATTACTTTAGAGGAGCAGTAAAAAATAATTATGTACAGTTTGCTAATAAATGCTGGAGAATAGTAAGAGTTGGAGGAGATGGCTTTGTAAAACTTATCTTACACAATGATAATAAAGCAGGAGCAGCTAATCCTTGTGCATCAGCAAATAATAGCACTAGTGCAGCATTTGCTAGATTCTCTGGAACAACATACACAAGTGCATTCAACTCAAGTTATAATGATAATGCTTATGTAGGATTTAAGTATGGAA